>CDZK01038131.1_pt1 | contig 338331 bp, 260 predicted proteins | sample 557401 | NCBI WGS metagenome assembly CDZK01 (sample SAMEA3182108, study PRJEB8094) | gut metagenome | biome: human; feature: gut; material: Stool; isolation source: human stools | place: Canada | collected 2013-04-25 | reverse complement strand
GTTGTATTAGCCTTTAGTTTGAAAGGTAGAAACAACCTGATAAAAAGGGATATCAATTTTCAAATAGTTGTATTAGCCTTTAGTTTGAAAGGTAGAAACAACCGTTGATGACAGAGGCAATGCTTTTTAGAGGTTGTATTAGCCTTTAGTTTGAAAGGTAGAAACAACAAGAACACCGAAGTAATCCGGATATCCAGCGTTGTATTAGCCTTTAGTTTGAAAGGTAGAAACAACGTATCACAGTGAAAGCAATATCCGGTTTTAGTTGTATTAGCCTTTAGTTTGAAAGGTAGAAACAACTATTCTCGTAGATTTGCCTATGGACGCTTCGTTGTATTAGCCTTTAGTTTGAAAGGTAGAAACAACCTGTTCGCTTTCTTGGCTTGTTCCTGCAAGGTTGTATTAGCCTTTAGTTTGAAAGGTAGAAACAACACTGACCGAATTCGGAAGTATCGAGAACCTGTTGTATTAGCCTTTAGTTTGAAAGGTAGAAACAACTCCGGAGTATACGAGGGCGATTCTATCTGGTTGTATTAGCCTTTAGTTTGAAAGGTAGAAACAACACATCCGCGTTGAACGGGAACACGTCCATGGTTGTATTAGCCTTTAGTTTGAAAGGCAAAAACAACATTTTAAGATATATACTCTTATCAACTTAAATAATCAAGAAAAACCTTTGTATTTCAAATAAACTTTACTTACTTGCAGCATTGTTAACATTTAAATTCACACGATATGAAGAAAACATTATTATCTCTCATTTTCGTCGCAGCCATAACAGGCTGTAGTATTATTCCTAAATCTCCATACCAACAAAGCGCAGTGGTATTAGATTATTCAGAATATACAAACAAAGGATTTTTTATGACAGAAGCCAATTCTGTCAATTTTGAATATAAAGCTATTGGTAGTGTATCCGCAAAAGTTCAAAGTGGTTATGAGATTATAGGAGAGAGCGTTCGCAAAGGAATGAAAGATGATATTTATGGGGAGACCTATGATAAGCATAAAGTCAAATACGGAAAATACAAACAAGCTTTTTCTGATGATGCTATTAATGTCTTATGTAATAAAGCAATGGAAATAGGCGCAAATGGTATCATTAATATCAAGGTCACTTATCTGCCCGCAATAAGAGATTTAAAAACAGGAATTGTTATTGAACCAGATGCTATCATTGTCACTGGCATGGCTATCCGGAAATAATTTGGATTCATCAAAAACTTTTCCTTAATTGCAGTAATGTTAACGTAAAAACTAGTCAAACTTATGATTGTAAATAAGGTTTTAAATATAACCTCAGATGATGTGGAAAATCAAAAGGATTTGCAAATTCTTTTAGATTGGAAACGCACGCTTCAAAATAAAATCAATGAACTGAAAGTTCGTTTGGAGGTTGCAAGAAAAGAATATCAAACTCTTAATTCGGAAGAAAACAAATCAATTCTTATTAGGACATCTGACGCAAGAAACTATAATATAGCCTTTCTTGAATTGTTAAATGCTCGCATTAAGAAATTAAGGAATAAGAATGGTTTAGGAGATCATATCCAAAATCTGCGTAATTTCAAAGCAGTTGCAAAGGAAAAGCTTTCAGAGGAGTTATATGAAGAAATAAAAAGGCTAGCAATAGAAAGAACCGAAAAAACAAGCGAATCGAAGTTTTGAAGCAAAAGCTATTGCCATCTCAAAAACTTTCACCATATTTGCAATGCGTTACATTTTGACAAGGCGACAAAGGCTCGCCATTTATTGCTGCGGGTATTTTTTATGCCTACGGTTAAAAATATAGTTCCGACCCCCGTGTGGAGCGTTAATGCGCCCACTGCCTTGTCAAGGTGTAACGCAACGGGAAAGCGGAACTTTTTTGTTCCCTTCTCATATATTAATTTATTAAATGCGTTACATTATGACAAAGAAAAATTCAATTACCTTGCAGCCCGAGGTGGCTACAAGCGAAAAGGTATCCAATCCTTTCACATGGACAACCGTCCAAAAGTTCTACAACCTCTTACCTCTTGGTACCGCCTCCTGCAAATCCATTTACGAGGCTAAAATGTACACGGTAGCTTTATTGGCTATGCTGTCTCCAGTGTTCTTACCACTGGCCATCGTAGCTTGGTTCGTTTATAACTCAGCGAAGAAAGGAGGCCGGTCATGAAAACAATAGAGATTGAAGGTATCCGTTTAACCGAGGATATGATTTATCGCATAAAGTGCATGCAAGAAGAAAATGGGACCGGATTTGAAGAATATATCCACGACCTAGATAAAACCGTCTCTTTTATTGCTACGGAACTAATAGACCCTTCTGTGGATTATGAAAAAAAAGCGTTGCATGTTATTATGGGCTTATGCCAGCTGAAAGAGGTACTCGCTGAATTTTCAGGAAAGGAGGCTCAAGTATGAAACTCCAAGAAGCCCTGCGCCTACTCGACATCGTTACCGATGTAAACGGACAATATAGTAAAGAAGAACGAATGCATGCCGCCATGAGATTGGAGGAGCTGTTACGCTTGTTACTCCCAGAGGAATGATTATATTTGCGATATGTTGACGTTCGTTATCATATTAGGTTTTGTCATGCTGATCGGGGCCTCGATAAATGAGGCTAAACGCAGTGGAAATACAACGGCAAAGGTTATAGCTACTGTACTGATCTTCTTTTTCCTTTTCTTTTTACTATCCTTAGTTTAAAGATATGTCCTTTAAAAGCTCCCTTCGGGGGGCTTTTTTTGTGTCTATAAATTGGATGTTATGGACATATACAATCATTTTGAGTATTCGGAATGGATCGCTAGGCATCTAGCCGCTATCGGTCATACGGAGGGGGAATGTCATTTCCTTCGTAGCGACGAGGTAGAGGAAATCTCTGATCTGGAAGAACGTATCTCCTCTATCCGGGATCATGTATTAGTCGCCATCGACGGGCTTAACTCGGATTTCTCTTGGCTTAACAATGACAACCTCGTAAATATCCCACAATATTTTATCGCCCTATTAAAGCAATGCGAGGCCGGGAATATCGACGGGATTCACTTTGCGAAAGCGGAATGCAAGGATCTTCTCATGCAGATCGTCTGCCGGATGATGCTCGACTGGAACGAGGAACGTAACGGGCTTCAGTTCCTAGAGCTAAATAGCATGACCTTTCGGGGCATAGGTCCCATGGGAGATAATTTCTATGGGGTGATGTTAGGTTTCAACCTAAAAAAGCCCATCCCTTTCTCTATCGACAAATCAATGTGGGTATGATATGGGAGTCATGAAAAGATTGAGCGAGCAGATGCGCACGCCTAAACGCAGGAACTCCCTGATCGGAGCGAGGGAAGGATTACCCTTCGAGATCTCGCTAGAGTCAACCAGCCGGATCGCCCAGCATGAACGTAGGCAGGACAAGGAGAAATTGAGACAATTCAATTCTGAGGTAAAGGAATGGATGGGTTACGTGATCCAAGACTTGAAAGGGAATATCGCCTTGCTTGTCCAGAAAGATGAGTTCCTATCGGACTCCCTAGAACCCAGAATTTACAAAAGTAAAGGAGAGACCGAACGAGTGGGATTCAGTTTCGCCCGTGAAGGTATCTATATCCATAAGGGAGCCGGACGGGGCCAAGGTGGTTTCCGGGGCGGCTCTAAATGGACGGACAAATACGGGAAGCTGAAAAAGACCAACCCGGATTCTTTCTACCTGATGGGAACCGGCAACCGCCAACCGATCCGTTGGTTCGATCCCGTCATCGAAAAGAATCTTCCCAAACTGGCAGACATCGTAGCGGACTACGCCGCCGATATGCAAATCGACGCATCACGAATTTTCATAGATAAAGATTAGGATATGGCAGGAGATTTAAACAGGAGCATCAAGATATATCTGGATAACTCCGACGCAATGACTAGCGCATCGGAGTTAGAGACGAAAATCGGGGAACTGGAGAAAAAGCTTCTCGATCTCCGAGCAGCGGGAGAAGGCAATAGTAAGGCGGCTAAGAAAATAGAACGTGAGTTGACTGCCCAAACCCAGAAGATGCAAAAGTATAAGCAAGAGGTCGCTGATACGGAAAGAGTATTGAAGAACCTAAGTGGAGCTACTTATAATAACTTAATAAAGACAAAGAATAAAATTTCAACGGAGCTGAAAAAAGTAACTCGTGGTACCGCTGAATATAACACTAAACTAGAAATGCTGAAACGCATCTCCAAAGAAACCGCACTAGCCCAACAAGAGATGCGTGTAGAGATCGGTTGCCAAGCCTCGGTCTGGGGACGTGCCACAGATTTCGTAAATAAATATATGGGAATCATTGGTACCGCAGTGGCAGCCATTACGGGTATTACTCTTACTTTCAACAAATTCCGTGAAGCCCGCAATAAACTGGAAGAAAGCAAGGCCGATGTAAAAGCTCTTACAGGCCTAGATGATGAAAGTATAGAGTGGCTTACAGATCAAGCAAAACGTCTTTCCACTACAGTTACCGAAGAAGGTATCCGCATACGCCAATCCGCTGATGAGATACTGGAAGCTTATAAATTAGTAGGTTCCGCTAAACCCGAATTGCTAGCAAATAAAGAGGCTTTAGCAGAAGTGACGGAACAAACGCTCATCCTCGCCTCTGCCAGTGGCATGAAACTTACGGATGCGGTAGATGCCGTCACCTTGGCATTAAACCAGTATGGGGATGGAGCTGATCAAGCCGCTCGATATGTAAATGTACTTGCCGCCGGAAGTAAATTCGGTGCAGCAGCCGTAGAGAGCCAGACCAAAGCTATAAAGACAAGTGGTGTCGCAGCCGCTTCCGCTAAGATCCCGATCGAGCAGCTAGTTGGAACCATTGAAACTTTAGGAGAAAAAGGTATCAAAGATGAGATTGCCGGTACCGGACTCAAAAAGTTTTTCCTTACCCTGCAAACAGGAGCTGACGAGACAAACCCCAAAATAGTCGGGCTAAGTACGGCTCTGGAAAATCTCCGCAAAAAACAAATGGACGCTACCGCTATCAAAAAGATGTTCGGGGAGGAAGGCTACAATGTTGCCTCTGTCCTTATCAATGAAGCGGATAAGGTAGAATATTATACGAAAGCCGTAACCGGCACATCCGTCGCTTTAGAGCAGGCCACGATAAAAAGCCAATCTGCCACGGCTAAAATGCAACAAGCAAAAAACAAACTTAACGATCTTGGCATTGAGTTAATGGAGAAGATCAATCCATCCATTATCAGCGTAATGAATCAAACCGTGAACTGGACTAAAAAACTAGTTCTGATGGCTGACTGGATCAGTAAGAATACAGGATTAGTTATTTTTTCAACTTCAACTCTAGCTCTTTATACAGCGGTCATAAAATTAAATACATATTGGACGGAACTAAAAGGTAAAGCCTCCTCAAAAGCTGTATTGATAGAAAAAGCGAACGCCATCGCTATCCGTGCCTCCATAGCTTCCGAGTATGCGCTAGCTGCGGCAAAAGCCCTACTGACAGGAAATATCAAAGCTGCGACAATTGCCATGCGTAGTTTTTTAGTGACGTTAGGACTCAATCCAATTATTGCGGCTGGAGTAGCAATCACCGCTTTAGCTGTAGGTATTTATAAAATATGGGATAATTCAACTAAGAGTGCCCGGGCTTTAAAAGAGATGAACAAGGAGATCGCCACTGAACAGGCAGAAGCCTATACCCTATTTGACGCTCTCCAACGAAGCAACGCCGGAACAACGCAACGAAAAGAATTAATCGATGAGATCAATTCTCGATATGGAAAATATCTTGAAAACCAACTAACAGAACAAAGTACAACCGAGGATATCGCAAAAGCTTTAGAAATAGTTAATGAAAAGTTGCATGAAAACATAGTTTTAAAAACCATGCAGAAAGAGAAGGAGGATGTAACGACCACCGCCTTAAATAAACAAATTGATTTGATGGATCAAATGAGGGAAAAATCAAATCTGGGACAATTCGTTACCGACGCTATGCTTCGAGACGTAAAACGTATAACAGATGAAGGGATAAAGAACGGACGCTCATGGACAAAAACATATGATGATGTCATCTCTTACATTGACTACTACTATGGGGCCAGAGGTAAAGTCGATAAGGATTTCTGGGGAAGTTTACAGAGCTATATGACACAAACTTACCAATTAGCATCCAACCTCGATAAGATATCTCAGAAATACTCTCCTCTTCTGCCTAAAAAAACTGCAAACGAGTTGCCAGAAGTAGAAGTTATTGCCCCTAAAATAAAAAAACCGGATATAACCCCGGGACTGTCAGCGGAGCAAGAGAAAAAAATCACAGACGCAAAGCTGAAAGAGGTTGATCGTTATATCGCAACCAAGAAACTAAAATTGACACAAGATTATACCGAGGGCCTAAGATTATATGATGATTATCAAACAAAACTTCAAGCTTTAGAGCTTGAAAAATTAAATAAACAATTAGCTATCTATAAAATAGGCAGTGACGAAAGAAAGAAAATTGAACAACTGATCCTTGATTTCCGAATTAAACTGATGGATAAATCCTATCAAGAATATCTCAAAAATTTGGAAAAAGAGGCCAAGGCCGATAAAGACCGTAAAGTCCAAAAAGAGAAGTTATACAACGGACTAAATAAAGATTTGCAATCTTTCGTTAAAACACAAAATGAGAAACAAGAGGAATTAGCGAAAAAGCAAGAAGAAACAGACAAACGAAGAGCACAAACCTTATTAGACTTCTCCGCTCAAGCTGGCCAAATCCTTGGGGAATCTTTAGTTGATTCTGAAACAAGTTTTGCTGACGCTATGGGGAACATTCTATTATTGACATTAGATACTCTTCGCCAAGTTGTAACAATGTCGATCGCAGAAACCACAATCCGCAATGTATCTAAATTAGGATTCTTAGGACTAGCAAAAGCCGCTGCCGAAATCGCACTTATCAACGTCGCTTTCGGTGCCTTGAAAGGCCTTATCAAGAAACCTAGTACATCTACCGCAAACGCAGGTCTTAAAGACAACACTACGCCGCAAACCGGACAACGAGTTGTATCAGACTCCACCGGTTGGTACAACGGAGGATTCACCGGCAACGGTGGTATACTTGAAGTGGCTGGTCCCGTACATCGAGAAGAATACGTTACACCGGCATGGCAATTACAAGATCCGATTTCCATGAACCATATCCTAGCCTTGGATGCCATCCGAAGACAAAGAACAAGCACAAATCCTCTTCCCGTCAACGGATTCGCCAACGGTGGATACAATGGACGCTCGGATGAAGAAAATGTAATGGTTTCAAGTAATAATCCGGAATTACTCAAAGTACTCACACAGCTACTTATGCTATTTTCCGAACTAAGAGCAAAAGGCATGAGGGCTTATGTCGTATACAGCGATATCGAGGCCGCCCAGAAGACATTGGACAAATCCAAAAAGATAGGAGGCAAATAAGATGGACATCATTCACGAATCCGGCAAGGCTTACGACCTAGGAGACATCCAATTGACCTTATCCCGGATGAACCCGTTCTTTAACGATTACGGAGAGCAGAGCTTACCGGTAACACTCCCTCCCACGGACAAGAATAGGGAACTACTCATCTATCCGGATAACATGGCCGGGATCAGCAAGGCCTCGCAGCGGATCAACGCCATGATCCAGCACGGGGTATTCTCCATCCCCTGCCGTCAAGCCATCCTGTCGGCGAACCGGAAGAGCGGGATCGAGACCAGTTTTTACTTGAATACCGGAGCGTTCTACGAGAAGATCAAGGATGTACCGTTATCCACGGTCTTTGAGGACAAGGTTCTCAAGTTCGCGTCTGTCAGCAAGGCGATATCCTTCTGCCGGAACCTGTTCATTACACATGACGACCGATTCGCCTTGTTCCCGGCCATCCTAGAGTCCGGTTCTTTAAACGCCACCGGTGATCCGGGACCGGACGGATATCCCCGTCTTTACAACGACGTGGAGCGGACGGAGGTAGTCGATGAGAAAACGATCCGGTTGGCTCCGGGATTCTACATATCCCCCTTCATCCGTGGATTGCATCTATTGGAGGAGATATTCGCCTATCTTGGCTACACCTTGGAGGACTCCTTCTTTTCCCGCACCACCCCATTCAAGGACATGGTTTTTTTGAACAACACGATCGATACGATCGTAAAGGGCGAGATCCGATACTCCCAGATCGTCCCGGACTGCATGATCAAGACGATACTGGACGTATACCGGTATAAATTCTGCTGCGAGTTCATCCCGGACGAGACCCGCAAGACCATCCGTATCGTGCTATTCGATGAGAACCTGAACGAGACACCCTCCTGCGACCTCACGGATTGCGTAGCCGGTAAATATACCGTCAACCATCCCTCGAGCTTCAAGCAGTTAAAGCTTACCTGTGACCGGCTCACTCCACCGGAAGAGAAACAGGACAGCGAGCGCCCGATGCCAACGACGGGAAGAGCCACGGGGAACGAGAACGAGGAGTTCAGTACCTTGGTAGACCTATTAAAGAAATACCCGGACGTGGAGTATAACCAGATATCGGGTGAGTTTGTCCGGAGAGGTTACAAGGGGATCACGCCGGTCACGCAACGGATCGGTCTGGTCACGATGGATTATTACGCCGGCGGGACACTGGAGACGGAGAGCAAGGAATCCCCGGACGTGCTACCGGCGATGGTCTATACACCTACTTTTGGCAGCGGAGGAGCCGGGGCCATCCCGCATCTCGGGATTTATATAGGGACCGGAAGATCGTTGAACTCCTCCATCATCATGGATTCCGTGAATGACTCCACGTCTGAGGTAGCGGGCGAGGCGGAGGATAACGAGGAGTTGAAACCCATGCCGGCATTCGTATTCCATGCCGGGAAACTGGACTACGGGACGATCCTCAATCATGACGCCGAGGGAAACAAGCTCTGGAACTATACGCTCGCCTACCACGGCCCGGACGGGCTTTTCGAACGGTTCTGGCGAAATTACGATTCCCTGCTCCGGAACTCTCTGCTCGAGATAAAAGCGAGCATGCTTCTCAGTGACATCCAAAAGGTATCGCTCTCCGAGTACAGGAAAGTGACGATCGAGGGACAGGAGCTGCTTCCCTCCACCATACAATATAGCCCGGGTTCCCGGGAACCCTTGGAATCCACGTTCCTTACCACGAGGCTTTACGAGCCGGTATCCACGGCCATGACCGAGACGGAGCGGTTCGCCTCCCATGTATCCAAGTATAAATGGAAGGTCAACTACTCCCGGTCCAACGCCAGCGACAGCGTGAAAAGGAGATGGGTGTTCAAGGAGGAACCCGTGACCATATACTACGCCCCGCCCAGCGCATACCAATACGTGCAGGGCGGGAAATACCATCAAGCCACTTATCCCGTGCAATTCTATAGCCGTGGCTCCGCATCCGGGCCGACCGATCCGGAGGACGGTACCCTGACCGTGTGGCTCGAGCCCGTGACCCGGTAACTGTCCTTTATCGGACCATCCGACAGCCATACTTTTGGGGGTAAAATAATCGCAAATGGCAACGATCATAGACAAACCAGACGCTCTGAGCCTGTCCGGGAACATGAGGAAATTTGTATTGGGGGCAAAAGAGGCCGTCTCTTTCATCTTGAAGAAAGGAACGGCCACCTTGCTCGAGCAAAGCTACGAGCCCGGGCCGGACAAGATGGTCACGATCGACGTGAGAGAGGTGGTGGAAAGCCAATTGAGCTATACTTTGGACACGGCCCAAGAGATCTATTCCCAAAATACCATATTCGCCGATTTCACGGCCACGATAGACGGGACCTCCCACTCGTTCCGGGCGATCCGGTGCGGGATAGCGGATCTGGCAGACACGCCGGGAAACTGGTTGAAGTCCCACTTCCTCACGTGGCAGCCAAAGGTCAAGGAGGTGACCTATTACTCACCGGAGTGGTTGACCTACTACGCCATATCGGACTGCACGGTGAAGGCCAAGGCCACGTTCCCGGACAACTCGTCGAGCACGACCTCCTTGAAGGGAATGACCGCCGGCGAGTGCGTGACACTCAATCTCCAATACGCGATCGTAGCCAAGCTATTCGGGAACAAGTACCCCAGCTATCTCGAGGTTTACGCCGAGGCCGGCGGAGCGAGACTGAGCGTATCGCAATTCTATAAATTCACGGATATCCATTCCGAGGACGAGCAATGGTTCCTTTTCGAGAACAGTCTGGGCGGTATGGACACCTTCCGTGCCCATGGGGTGAACCGTCTGCAGGCAGAGCATGGCCACCTGATAGCGGAACTGGACGAGAACCTGTCCGAGTATGACGTGGAGACCGATCGTAAGTTCGTTAAGAACACGGGATTCCTCGATGATTACTCCCGCCGTTGGTTGCTGGATTTTTTCCCCAGCCGGGCCAAGTATATATACGAGGCGTCCATGATCCGGAGAATAATCGTCACCGAGAGCGACGCCACCTACACCTCCAACGATCTCCCGAGCTCCTATACGTTCACGTACCGACTCTCGGAGATCTCGAGGTACCTGAACCTTATCCGTAACGAGAAAGAGCTTCCGGATAATCTAACGGTTCCAAACCTCTCCTCGCCGGATTTTATTTTTCCCCCTCGCTTAGCTGAGCTCCCACGGCAAGAGCTTGGCGAGGGGGTATTATTCCCGGCCTTTGATCCGCATAACCCGAAAGCATCCGTTACGTCTTTTGGTGTAATACATGACACGATAAGGAACGGCATCATAAGCGAACTTGGAGAGACTTGGAGGGCTATCGTCAACGGAGCAGGAGGATCGGGTGGACCGGGAGACGATTTCTATCATATAAAATTAGATGATCTGACAGAGCCGTCCGATGAGAACGCTTTCACGGCTCTTAGAGCCTTGAAGGAGATACTAAAGCCTATATCCGCACTTGATGATCGCTTTTTAAGAAAAGATATAGATGATACGGCGCATGGTAACATCACTTTCGAAAAAGACATAATCTTAAGCGGGCTGGAATCCTCCATCTACTCAGACCGTGACGCAGATAGTTTCAAGCACGAGAACGGTTTCCGCCTGTTCGCCGACGGCACGGCATGGGTGAAGGACTTGAAGGTGAAGCATGACTCCATGTTCGCCGGTTCCCTTTCCTCTCCTACATTCGCCTCCGGTTTCCCGAACGGGACGGGATTCATGATAGCGCCTTACAAGGTGACGAACGCCGCCGGTGTGGAGGAGACTAAATACAAGCTGGAGATCGATTCGATCTCGGTACGTAACGAGCTTAAAGTATATACGTTCGTGGTCTCGCAACTGCTTGGCGAGAACGACAACCGCATCTTCGCCGGAATGATGGAGGTGGATCATTACGACCCGGAGACCGGCCGGATCTACCTAGATACCGACGGGGGCAGGTTGTACAACCCGTTCCGGGAAGGCGATATCCTCATGGTACAGCAGTTTCAAGGCGATCCTACCTTGCAGAACGACTACAAGATGACCAAGTCGTACGAGCTGAAAGTGGTGGAAGTGGCCGTAGGGGACCTCTCCGACGGCGAGAACCGTCTGGACTGGCTCCGTTTCACGAATTTCGTGGGAAATCTATCGGACATAGCCAAAAGAGATACCCTTTGTCGTGTGGACAATCCGGATAACTCCACCCGTAGCGGCATCATGAAGATCACCACGGTGGATGAGTTCGGCACGCCCTACATGGACGTGATCCGGGGGATGAAGACCGATCCGGAAAACTGCGTGAAGGTACGGGTGGGAAACATGAACGGTCTGGTAACGCCTTATTTCGGGAGGCTGGAGGGCGATGGTATATACGTGGAGAATCTTTACGCCCGTGGGCAGTTCATGCTCGATACGGGGGAGAACGTGAAGACCAAGTTCGAGATCGTGGAAGGAAGGCTATCCAGCGAGATGTCTTCCGTGCGCTACGAACTGTCGGAAAAGGATAATTGCCTCACGAACGCATCCTTCTCCGCTGATACGGTAGCATGGGCACTCGGTAACGACGTGTCGCTATTCACGGTGAAGGAGCGTTTCATGGCCGTGAACGATTCCTTCTACGCTGAGAAGGATAAGGTTACAGGGATCGTGGAGGTATCCAGCCGCAAGGCCCTTTATATCAAGAACTCGGGAGTAAAGCAATTAAACTCCTACCTGAAGAACAAACCGGACGGCCAACTGGAGATGCCCGACGGGACGAAGGTATGGCCTAGCTATTACGTATCGTTCATGTACATGGTAAAGACCGCCGGTATGTTAACATCCGGATTCTCCGGACAGGGGCTTTACGTAAGCAAACCGTTGGCGATCACGGATACCTTCGTTCAAGAGGAATTTTCCGGCAAATGGAACGGAACAGGTGATTTCATCTTGAATTATACGGGGGAAATATATATCTACAACGTCCAGATGTCCACGCATCCGGTGGAGGATCTACGGTTGGAGATGTCCACCCTTTTTCTGCAGACGGACGAGAAGATCGGCATGTACGCCCAAAAGATCGACACGTTGAACGGCACGGTGACGGACATGGGGGTAGAATTGGATAATACGACCAGCACGTTATCCTTGTACGTGACGAAGACTGACAGCATAAACCAGACAGTGACAAGCCTAGGCTTAAAGCTGGACGGTGTGGATGAGAGCTTGACGCTGTACGCCAAGAAGACCGACGTATCCGGGCTGAAAACCGAGCTGGAGGCGGCTATCAAGGTGAACGCTGACAATATTAATCTGAAGGTATCTAAGGATAGTATCATATCGAGCATCAACCAGACGGCGGAGACGATCAAGATAAACGCTAGCCGACTCAATTTGAATGGTTTCGTGACATTTTCCATGTTTGACCTAAGCACCCAGAATACGATCAAGAACAAGGTTAACTCAGGTGATCTAGGATCGATGGCGTGGAAAGATAGCGTCTCATCCAATGATCTATCCGATGCATTAAGTAAAGAGATCGCGGGTAAGATAAATCTGGCCACCTTAAACAATAGCCTTACGAATTATACCCAAAAAGGCGCTATCACAAAAGAAGACCTGGCCAACGCCCTTCAAGCGGAATTAACAGGAAAACTTACAGGTAGCGCCAGTGTGGGAGCGAACAAATTGGCGAGCGTGATAATAAACGGACAGACGCTTATAGCGGGAGGGTATATTCAAGCGGACTTGATAAACGTTAAAGACCTTGTCGTAGGCAGTACCTTGAGTATCGGTGCGTTCTCCTTGAATAGTTATAATGGTCTTAACTGGACTGGCTCTGACTATTTCGGTAATACCTCCTTTAGGTTGACAGTTGGGGGAGGATATATATACAATACCGGAACAAGTTGTAAAACCATGGTAGGGGCTTGGAGCAATTCCGCTGATACCCATGCGTGTATATCTGGTATATGCAACACTTTTGGCGTAGCCATATATGGATCTGTAGACGGTTATGGATCGAATTTCCCTCCTACAGGATCTAAGTTTGCGGGCTACTTCTCGGGAAGCACTAAAACCACGGGCACTACCATTACCGGTACGTTGGCGGCTGGGGCGTTTCGTTTCGCTTATAACCTCGGCCTTGGTAATTCTTATAATTATTATGAGGGCATAAGTTTCGATCCTGCTACTTATGATCTGGATAATGTCCGTATTCGTGTTAGAGGAGGAATAATCGTTGGAGTTACCGATGATAGTGGACATTTATTGCAAGGTGTTTAATTTTTTAATAACAAAAATCATGAAAGTAGATTTCAGTAAAGTAAGTATTAACGCTACGGTAGAAGGCGATCCCGTAGTTATTGACTTGACAAAAGAGGTAGGAAACTTGGTCTATGGACGTACGGCGGATATCGCTGTCTCTGATTTCGGAAAGAAGATATACTACAGCAAGGAAGCTATCGATGTTCCGAGACCTATGGCTGAGTCCATCAAGGAGATCATCATGGGATCATCCTTTATCGCCCCCTTGAAAAATGCCATGAACGAGTTACTAACCCCTAAAACAAAGAAAAATGGAAACAACGACAATCAATAAGTCCTTGACGGAAGCCCTGTCTTCCACGGGCTTCGTGAAGATAGAGGCATCCCGTAAGGAAAGCGAGCCATTCCAGCATATAGATGCCTACATATACGATGCCGGTACCCGTATCGGCTATGCTTCCGTAGACCGGGGGAAAAGGCTCTCTTTCTTTCAAGAATCCCCGGACAGCCTTACCGGAGAGGAATGGATAAGCGCGTATACGAAGGTGCAAAACGCTTTCGACAGGATATTTAACGAGACGGTAACCCTATAAGCAATCTTGATCCCATGGCATATACTCTCGAAGAAATTAAAGAGCTGGTCGAGACTTTAACCCCGATCATAAAGAACGCTATAGAGGCGGGTTCCCTTAGCGTAGAGGATCTCCGTGTAGCGGAGAGCATGGATTTCGTAAACTCTTTGCCGGCCTTGGAGGAGAAAGGTCTTAACGTCTCTTACGTGAAGGTCCGGCTGAAAGACTTGCTCGGTAAATTGGACGGGGATTATGCCAAGGAGCTGGAGGCGATCAAGAAATTGCTGGAAAAGAAGGTGGATAACGGCTACTCGAAAGACGGTAATCTGTATCTTACCTCCGGGGGCATTGTCGTATCGGACGCTATCCCGGTAGGCTCCGGAAGCGGTGGCGGCGGCGGGGCTAGCTCGCTGGGCGAGCTTACCAACGTGGATGAGATCGTAGACCAAGATCCGGACGAGTCCCGTGTGCTGGTGCAAGAGGCCGGAAGCTCGCTCTGGACGGTGAAGAACCTCTCCGAGATCGGAGGAGGAGGTGGTGGTGGCGGCGTGACCATGAAACTCGTGAGCGTCACCGATACGCTCATCACCACGGTAGAGGGGGCCGCCGTCACCGTGGGATACAATTTCACGAGCGTCTATCAGGATGACGGTTCCGAGACCGGGCCGGGAACGGCCACTTACACCGTGAACAGCCAAAAGGTAGGCATGGTATCCATCTCGCAGGGTAATAATTATTTCGATCCGACGGAACACTTGATCACCGGCTCCAACACGGTAAGGGTAACCGTGAAGGATAGCACGGGATCGTCACGTTCCCTATCCTATACGATCGAGGTGATATCCATGTCCATATCCTCTTCCATTGACCCGGCGCTCGTCTATTCCGGGGAGATCGTGTATCGCTATACGCCCGTGGGGGCCATCAACAAGACGGTGCATTTTGTACTGGACGGGAAGGAGTTGGGAACGGTGGAGACCAGTGCCTCGAACCGGCAATTGACCTACGTGATCCCTAGGCAGGCGCATGGAGCGCACTTGCTCCAAGTCTACATGACGGCCCTTATCAACGAGGAGCTGATCCGGAGCAATACGCTTACCAACGACCTTATCTGTATCGTGGAGGGGGATAACACGCCTATCGTGGCCTCCTCTTTCGCCCAGACCGCCGCGCGGCAATACGACCGGCTCACGATCCCCTTTGTGGTCTATACGCCGGACTCCTCGCTATCGGAGGTTACGCTATCGGCCAACAACGCCACGGTATCCACGCAGAGCGTAGACCGCACCTTGCACGAGTGGAACTACCGTATTCCCCAGTCGGGAGATCTCTCCCTGAAGATATCCAGCGGGGCGGCCTCCCGGACCTTTACGCTCACCGTATCCCCCGCCGAGGTTATCGTGGAGCCGGAGAAGGCGAACCTGCAACTCTGGCTGACCTCTCAGAACCGGAGCAACAACGACAATAACCGTAACGAGTGGAAATACGGGGATATATCCGCGGATCTGACCGGCTTCAACTTCAAGACGAACGGCTGGATCTCGGAACGGGATAGCACCTCCCTCCGTGTCTCGGGTGACGCTCGTGTGCGTATCCCGCTGAAGATATTCAAGGATGACTTCCGGGCCACGGGTAAGACCATCGAGTTCGAGTTCTCCACCCGTGACGTGACCGATTACGAGGCTATCGCTATCGAGTGCGTGAACGGGGGGATCGGCCTTCAGATATCTTCCCAGAAAGCGGTGTTCTCATCTGAGCAGACCACGATCGACACCCGGTTCAAGGAGGAGGAGAGGGTTCGCATCTCCTTCGTGGTTGAGAAACGCACGCTAAACCGTTTGATATACATCTATATCAACGGCATCATGTCCGGGGCGGCGCAATATCCGTCGGAGGATAATTTCCAGCAGAAGGTTCCGCAGGATATCGTGATCGGTAGCGAGGGCTGTACGATCGACCTGTATAACATCCGTGTCTACGACAACGACTTGAACCAATACCAGATGCTCGATAACTTCATAGGCGATCTGGACGATTACGACAAGGCGCTGGCTATCTACAACCGGAACCAAGTATATAATGATTATGGGGATATCACCTATCAAAAGGTGTTGGAGCGATTGCCTTGCTTGATCTTCGAGGGGCCGTTGCCTACTTATAAAGGCGATAAGAAAACGAACAAGGTCTATTTTACGGACTTGCAAGAACCCGGGCGATCTTTCTCTTGCGAGAACGTCCAGAATGACGTGCAAGGTACCTCCTCCCAATATTATCCGAGGAAGAACTGGAAGTTCAAGTTCAAGGCCGATATCACCTACACGGAGAGCGGAAGGACATCGCCCACATACGCGTTACGGGCGAATAGCATTCCCGTAAACGCCTTTTGCGTGAAAGCGGATTTCGCCGAGTCTTCCGGTACGCACAACACAGGTATGGCCAAGGTCATCAATTCCCTATTGATAGAGATGGGGCTTACCACCCCGCCCCAAAAGACGAACAAGGAGGTCCGCACCACGGTAGACGGCTATCCGATAGCCATCTTCCACCGTGAGACGGCAAGTGATACGCTGGAGTTCGTGGGTAAATATAATTTCAATAACGATAAGTCCACCGCCGACACCTTCGGTTTCTCCGAGGGTGACGAGAGCTGGGAGTTCTCGAACAATACCTCCGATCGTTGCCTCTTCAAGTCCGCCGATTTCTCCGGGACGGACTGGATGAACGACTTCGAGCCCCGCTATCCGGACGATGACGCTATCAACGCCGAGTACGAGGCGGGCACCCGCAAACCGGAGAAGCTCATGGCCGTTACCTCGTGGGTCGTATCCACCAAGGATAACTTGGATAAATTCAAGAACGAGGTTCGGAATCATTTCAATATTGATAACTTGATCGCCTACTACCTTATCACCGAATTGTTCGGCATGGTAGACCAGCGGGCGAAGAACATGTTCCTTACCTATTTCCATGAGGAGGGGAAATGGATCTTTATCTTCTATGACAACGACACCTGTTTCGGCCTGAACAACGAGGGATTGATCGCTTTCGGATACAATATAGAGTATCACGACAAGATAGGCACGCTAAACGTCTGGAACGGTGAAAGTAGCGTGTTGTGGAACAACCTTGAGAAATGTTTCCCTTCCGAGATCGAGGCGATGTACAAGGATATCCGTACCCGTGGATTGCTCTCGTACGACTTGATCATGTCCGTGTTGAACGGCGAGCAATCGGACAAATGGTGCGAGGCGATCTACAACGCCGACGGTCGTTTCAAGTATATCGACCCGCTGATAGAGGAGGGCAACGGGTCTTACCTGTACGCCGCCCAAGGCTCCCGTATCGAGAACCGTAAGTGGTGGACGTATAACCGCTTCCTTTATATAGACAGTAAGTATACGGCGGGAAGTTTCCTCTCGGATTTCGCGACCTTGCGTCTCTATACGCCCCGGGAATGGACGGGCGTGTCCCCGTCGGCCAACATGACGATCATCCCGTACGCCGATCAGTATACCCGTGTAAAGTACGGATCCTACATGGTGGGGCAACGTACCTACAAGGACGTGCCGGTATTGATCGAGGCCCCCGACATCGTGTTCAACGACACCGAGACGATCATCTATGGGGCGAGCCGGGTAAAGTCACTGGGGGATATGTCGGGGTTGTACGCCGGTACGATCGACGTATCCAAGGCTACCCGCCTCTCAGAGTTGTTGATCGGTAGCGGCGTGTCGGGCTATCAGAACACGAACCTTACCGTGCTCTCGATCGGCACGAACAACATGCTCCGCAAGCTGGACATCCGCAACTGCCCGAACTTGAGACAGGCGGTGGATATCTCCGGATGCGAGAACATGGAGGAGGTCTACGCCCAAGGCACGTCCATCACCTCCGTGGTGTTGCCTGCCGCCGGTATCCTCTCCAAGCTGTATCTCCCGGCTACCCTCACGGGCTTAACCCTCCGTAACCAATCCAAGCTTACGGACGCTTATTTCGAAATAGCGGGGGTGGAGAGGCTTACGACGATCGTTTGCGAGAATACAGAAATAAACGTGTTCTATCTCATATCCCGCTGTCTGGGCATCAAGAACCCGGTGTTGAACCGTGTGCGTCTTATCGACATCAACGCCTCCGCCCCGAACCTGAACGACCTTTACAAGTTAATAAAGATCGGCGGTATCGACGAGAACGGCAATAACGTACAGACCGCCGTCATAACGGGCAAATTCCACGCCATATCCGCTACCAGCGATAAGCTAGCCAAGTGCCGGGCGGCTTTTCCGGAGCTGGAGATCACCTATACGACGCTCTTACCGCCGACTATCACGACATTCGTGTTCCGATCCTCCCAATCCAAGACGATTACCAACGCCGTGTTCGAATGCGGGGATTATGAGTACGAGAAGGTGAACGAGTACACCTACAAGGTGACGGCGGACGATAATTCCGTGATCCCCATCGTTTTCAAGTGCGACAACCACAAGGATTTCACCGCCGATTATCTCGTGTCCGGAACCCGTACGCAGGACTATACGATCACATACATCCCCTTGCGTACCATCCGGGTAAAGGTCTACGGCCAATCCGTCTATCTATCCGGAGCCATGATCACCACCGATACCAAGAGCTACACGACCGACGCGAACGGATACGTCTATATCCGTGGTGGCGAGGCGATGAAAGGAACCGTATCAGCGTTGGGCTACGGAAGCAACACGTTTGATTTCCCAGCTATCACGAATGACACGAGCCATACGCTGGAGGTGTACGCGGTGGTGGATGTGAAGTTTGTGGTGAAGGGGCAGTTTGGGGCGATCGTTACGGGAGCTACCGTGACTTGCGGTGGCAAGTCGAAGGAGACCAATTTATACGGCGAGTGTATCTTGCAACTGACGAAGGGATCGTACGATTACGAGGTGATCCATCCGGATCATTACGATGCCAAGGGAACGGTGAACGTTGGCACGTCCGCCATGAGCGTGAACGTGAAGATGAACATCAACCCCATAGCCATGAAGCCCGAGGAGAACGGCAACATACAGATGATGCTAACGGGCCCCTCCTGCTCGATAAGCGTCAACTCTCCTACGGCAGATTATGAAATAGACTGGGGCGACGGCATGACGGAAAACCCCTCGGGCACTGGATCCAAGTCTTATCCACACACCTATGGGGATAACGGGTTGTATCAAGTGGAGATAAGGAACTGCGGGGATGTCACTTCCTGCATGGCCTCTACCTCTTGCTTGGTGGCGTATTGGAGCATTGGTGGGAGTAAGGTATCTTCTATTTCTTTTAGTGGATGCTCCAAGTTAATTTACTTTGGTAAGGACATGTTTAAGAATGATATGAATAGAACATCCGTATCCTATATTCTGTCTAACTGTACCAGTCTTACCTCCGTGGATCTGACCCCGTTGTCTGGATTGGTTAACGTAACGGATGCCTATAGAATGCTGTATGACTGCGGCAATCTTACCTCCGTGGATCTGACTCCGTTGTCTGGATGGGTTAACGTAACGAATGCCTCTAGCTTGTTTGAGTATTGCGGCAATCTTACCTCCGTGGATCTGACTCCGTTGTCTGGATGGGTTAACGTAACGAATACTGCTAACTTTCTGTCTAACTGTACCAGTCTTACCTCCGTGGATCTGACCCCATTGTCTGGATGGGTTAACGTAACGGATGCCTATGGCATGCTGTATGACTGCGGCAATCTTACCTCCGTGGATCTGACCCCGTTGTCATATTGGACAAAAATGACAAGAAACACAATTCTAATCTTAGGTGACTCCGCTTTGTCTTTCATCACCGTCCTCTCCACCACCCCCTTTCCCCTCTCCAGCGGAGCCTTGACGAACGGTAACTCCTGTCCGATCTACGTGCCGGACGAGGCGGTAGAGACTTATAAGACGGCCACGAACTGGTCCGCTTACGCATCGAGAATCAAACCCATATCAGAAAAAACGGAGTCATGAGAACAGACGAATCGAACAACAAGCATCTGATAGCGGAGGACGGCAAGGTCTTCCGCCGTATCAGTGACGGATGGATAGCCGGACCGGAAATCTATCTGGGCAAGACCTATCACCTAGGCGGCGAGAGGCTGGATACCCCCTTGGAAGAACTCCCCGGGCACTATGAGGAGATCGACGATCCGGTAGCCGCCGAGACCGTATTGCTTGACGAGGATACCGACATGGAGGAAGCGGTGAGGCCAATGATAGCCGCCGATGCCTCCCCCGAACCTCCCGACGATCTTCCCCCGGAACCCCCAAGGGTGACACTGGCCGATTATCGTGCCTTGGAGAGGAAAGTGGAGATGATGATGAGATTATTAGGAATCAACTATAATAACAATTAAAGGATCGGAAGTATGAAAGAATTAAATGAGATTTTTATCGTGGCGTGGATAGTATTCGGATTATACATGCTTGTGTTTTTCGCTGCCATGGCAGATCTATGTAGCGGGATAAGAAAGGCTAAGTTACGTGGCGAGGTAAGATCCAGCTACGGTTTCAAGCGTACGGTTGACAAGTTGGCGAGGTATTACAACCTGCTTATCGCTTTGACCGTTGTGGATTGCATGCAGATGGCCGGCATATGGTATCTGGACATTTTCTACGGGTACCATATACCTATATTCCCGGTTGTAACGATGATCGGGGCTATTGGTCTTGGGATTATCGAGGTGAAATCCATTTTCGAGAAGGCAGAGGATAAGGTCCGTAACGATTACCAGCAAGTGTTGATGCTGGCTGGAGAGATCGCCAAGCACCGGACTGATCCGGAGGAGATAGCGAAAGCGGTTGTTGATTATATAAATAAGGGGAGTGGAAAATGAGAAATAATAGTCTGCCCAGAGGGTTGAGAAACAACAACCCCGGGAACATCAGACGTAACAGCGATGTATTCCAAGGCGAAGTCAATCCGGGCCGTGACAAAGAGTTTAAGCAGTTTAAAACGATGGCTCACGGCTATCGAGCGGGTTTTAAAATCTTGTCGAACTATTACCGGAACTATAAGCTGGATACGATCCGCAAGATGATAGGAAGATGGGCCCCACCGAAAGAGAACCATACGGAAAAGTACATCCAATTTGTATCTGACTACGCAGGAATCCCGGCTGACGATCCGATCAATATTAACAACCGAGAACAGATGATTCGGATTGTGGCAGGGATGAGCCGATTTGAGAATGGGAGAGAGGCTGATATGTCAGATGTTATTGCGGGGTGGAATTTATTATGAGAACGGGAATGATTTGCGGGATGCTGGCGATAGCCGGTATCCTCACCCTGTCCGGGTGCCGGACCAAGATACAGCCTGTCGCTATCGAGAATCGTATAGACTCGATCTATATAGACAAGCTAATACCTTACCCCATGCCTGTAGATAGCGCCTCCATCCGTGTGTTGATGGAATGCGATGAGAATGGGAAGGTGGTTCTCCGGTGGTTGGATATAGCGAACACGAAGAACGTTGAGCTTATGTTCGCATTGGATAGCCTTGGAAACGTGATCGCCAACATGAGGGTTCCCCGGGATACGTTATATCTCCCGTCAAAAGAGACCTATGTGGATCGGAAGGTAGAGGTCCCGATCCCTGTGGAGAAGGAGTTGTCTCGATGGGAGTCTTTCAAGATCGAGGTAGGAGGGTGGGCGATAGGCTTGTTATCCGGATTGGTCGTAATTGGCATCGGTTATGTCGTTAGGTGGTTGGCTCGTAAAAAGAGATAGAAAATCCCCGACATGAGAATTCCCATATCGGGAATAGTAGTGTTTTTCACGGTATTAGTGTTTTAGGTTTTTCAGCCGCTCCGCTTGTGAAGGTTGGGCGGCTTGATTCTTTTTAAACGATCGTTCTTGTCATTCATATGAAATATTCGTTATTCAAATAACAAGTTGTCTTTCCTGTCACCTGCTCTGTACATTTGTACCGTAAGCTTACAGAGATAGTTAATTTATAGGCGGGTTCCGAATGATGTAAATTGATGTCTCTATCTTCGATGGTTAAGATGTTTTTTTGTTTTACAAATGTTTTACAAATAAAAATATCTATATTTGTATCGTTTTCTAGATAAGCCAATTAACTTATATAATAAATATATGTTACATTGCTGTTAAGATCGCTCATATAACATTTCTGCCGCAGGATATGTGTTAGTATAATAGATCATTAGGGATGCTACTTCCTATAATAATTATAATCCGTGACAAAACCCTCGCAAAGCCAGTTGGCCAAGGCTTGCCGATTGTTGCTGAGGATGATCCGTTGTTGGTCGTATTGGTTTTGTATGTTGCCCAATTCGACGAATACGGAGGTCGGGGTCGTGTGACGTAATACATATAAGTTACGATCGTCTACCGTGCCCGAGAATCCCCGGCCCGGCTGGTGGCGGTTGTATTTGCGCGAGAAAGTGGATTTCATCGTTTTAGCCAAGCGCTTGCTCGCTTGATCCTTGGGCTTATGATAGAAAAAGACATCGGTCCTTTGATGCCGGCTCCGGCTGTCCACATGGATGAATATCGCTCTCTTATAAGTTTCTTTATCTTTCCGGCTCAAGCTGTTTATCTTGGCGCAACGCTGATCCAGACGGCTTACTTGGCTGAGGGGGATCGGACTACCCATACAAGTTTCCCGTTTGCTGTTATTGAGGAATTGCTGGTCACGTATTCCGTCCTTTGCGTCTTGGATGATAATATGTACCTTTGCGCCTCGCATTAAAAGATTGCGTGCCAGACGTAGCATGATGTCGTAAGCGTATTCATCCTCATGCAATTCATGGGAGCCCATTTTACCGATCGCTCCGGGGTCCGGACCGCCATGACCGCTGACCAGATAAAAGCAAGCTCCCTTTAAATCGGAAGAGGTTATTTTGTAACTGGCTAGCGACTTGCCGAATAGGGGCTGATAATTCTTCTTCTGAGGGGCGGAGGCGAGCGGAGGCAAGGTATATTTTACGCCCATGCGCAGAGTGTTATTTTTACCCAACTTCCCTTTATTAAGCTCGATAAACTCTTTCTGATACGTCCCGCCGGTACGGTTGAAGCGTTTGAGAAAAAGAGTGATGCCCTCTCCGTTTTTCGGATACGCCTTTTCTTGGGCAGTCAAGGAACCTGTATATACGAGAGCGATAATAAAGATGAAGAAAATACGGATACTATGTTTCACAGACATCTTAAAAATTGATTCTACGCCGTAAAGATAATTAAATCAACCTATAGTCAAAAATGATAATTTATAAAAAGAATCAATCAACCCATAAATGAGAGGGAGGATATCCTATTATAAATTTCTTTGGTTAATTGAATATCATAGGATGCGTCATGCAATTTAGCGGAATCTATTTGTATGCCTAAAGCCCTTGCCACTGTTTCCTGCTTGAAATCTGTCATCTCATGCCGTTTGCGCATCAAATGCTGGGTAGACAATACCATTACGTCGATCGAGTTCACCCAGAACCATGAGTAGAAATAATGATCTCCGTTCTGTACGAAGAAGGCTTTCAAGAAGTGATTATCGAAAGAGGCGTTGTTGTATCCTACGAGAAAGAACTTGTCTTTTTTATCAAACTTGTCCACGTATTTGGACAGCATGTTCACGAATTTAACGTACACCTCTCGCATGGGAGGATAAGCTTGTATCTGTTCCTTGGACACGTTGCAAATGCGAAGCGCTTCTTCCTCTATCTCACATTGGGGATGTGGGCAGACATTGAAATTAAAAGATTCCTTCGTAACCCCATCAATTACGATCTCCCCACTTATTTGGTGGACGCCATTTCTCCAGTATTTTATGCCGGTAGTCTCTAAATCAAAAAAAAGTAGTTTCATAAATGCTTTTTGGTATAGGATGCAAAAGTAAGTTTTTTTATTCTTAAATGAGAGGATCTATAAGGTTTTCTCCGTTTATTTTATTATCTTTGCGAAAGTTTGAGTCTAGAATCATTATCGACATAGTTCTTCTTTTTATATTATTATTAAGCGGATCTCTCCTTTAATCATCAATTCTCACGCTAAGTTAGTATAAACAACGCTTCACGGAACGTGAGGCCCTAGTATAAATTAAAATCGACTGTATGGCAAAATACGCATCATTTGGTAAACGTGAAAACGAGAAAAAGAAACAAGCCCGCCGAGTAGAGAAACAGAACAGGAAAGAGGAAAGAAAATCATCCGGTAAGGCGACTAGCTTTGAGGATATGATCGCTTATGTGGATGAAAATGGGATGATCACCTCTGTCCCTCCCGAACTTCGTCAAAAAGAAGAGATAAATCAGGAAGATATCTTGATCTCGACTCCTAAGAAAGAGGATGTGGCTCCCGTTATCTTAAGGGGCAGGGTAGACTATTTTAATGAGGCAAAAGGGTTCGGGTTTATCCGTGACTTGTCGGGGACGGAAAAGTATTTCTTTCACGTGAACAATGTTGTGGATGATATCTCCGTGAACGATATCGTGACGTTCGACCTTGAACGTGGCGACAGAGGCTTAAGTGCCGTGAATGTTTGTCTTGAAAATAAATAATAATACTTACCTTTGCGACCGAAACAATTAATAAAAATATAATATGTCTGTCGCAAAAGTAGATGATAATAGAAAGGTGACCACACATCGCCTGATAGAGATGAAGCAGCGTGGCGAGAAAATATCCATGCTTACCGCCTATGATTATTCGATGGCGAAATTGATCGATCAAGCAGGAATGGATGTGATCTTGGTGGGAGACTCCGCTTCTAACGTAATGGCTGGAAACGTGACCACTTTGCCGATTACGCTCGACCAGATGATTTACCATGGTAAATCGGTCATGAAAGCGGTGAATCGTGCGCTGGTGGTGGTAGACCTGCCTTTCGGTACGTACCAAGGAAACTCTAAAGAAGCCTTGGCCTCCGCTATCCGGGTGATGAAAGAGACGCATGCCGATTGTATCAAGTTGGAAGGCGGGGCTGAGGTTCGGGAATCTATCGAACGTATCTTGTGTGCCGGTATTCCAATTATGGGACATTTAGGATTGACGCCGCAATCGATCAATAAATTCGGTACGTATACGGTACGTGCCCGTGAAGAGGCCGAGGCTAATAAACTGATCGAGGATGCCCATTTGCTAGAGGAGATAGGTTGTTTCGCCTTGGTGCTGGAGAAGATCCCGGCGGAGTTGGCAGCTCGTGTCGCTTCGGAGCTTACGATCCCGGTTATCGGCATTGGCGCCGGTGGAGGCGTAGATGGTCAAGTGTTGGTTATGCATGATATGCTCGGTATCAATCAAGGCTTTTCTCCCCGTTTCTTACGTCGCTACGCTAATTTAGGGGAGGAGATTACCCGTGCCGTACAAGCGTACATCGAGGACGTGAAATCTCAAGACTTCCCGAACGAGAAGGAGCAATATTGATTTTTAAATCTACCAAAGCATGATATTTACCGATGCTCCGAGCGTCAAGGTCTGTAAGGTCTTATGATGCTCGAAGCGATCGGTTTCTTTTTTGGGGTTGGCTATGTATGATACGAATCGTGAGGGGATAAAAGTATAATCGAGAAATACCCGCACATTTAGATTAGGATGCAATATGTATGAGAAAGAGGCGTTTGTGCTATATCCTATATTAAACGCTTTATTCGTGTTTACGATCTCTTTCTCAATCGTTTCCGGTTTGCCTTCCTCCACGCCCAATGCTGATATTCGGGAGACTGGGCTGTAATTACATCCGATTAGCAGTTTCGTGCCCAAGAGAAATCGATTGGTCACCGGATACGATAGGTAGGAGCCGATGTATCCGCCGATCATGTCGAGAGGATCGGATTTTAGGGCGTTCACTTGATAGGTCGTACCGGGAACTGTCGGATTCGCTAAGGGTTTCGTAAGGGATAAAGGCATGCTTGTCGCCGAGATACGGCCGTGGCGGTCGCTACCGTATAGCCTCCTATACTATACCAAGGACTACGGGTCGTCCCGTATTCTTTATGCAACATGGTGGCGGCCATAAATGCCATGGCCGTGTGCCCGGAAGGGAAAGAATGATTGTTCGAACCATCCGGACGGGTGACATTTGCCGTATGTTTCACCGTATTGATGGTCGCTCCCATGATACTGGCGGTGATGGCTTCGGATACGAGCATTCGGGACCAAGAGCTTCTTCCTTGTACACCGCCTATTTTTAAGCCAAGCATCGCTACGGCAGGTAGATATTGCAGGTAATCGTCGTAATGGTATCGGAAATTTGGAATATATGTATTGCGCAAACTCTGAAAATGATCGTCCTCATTCTTGATAATCAAACCGCTAACGATCAACGGTACCCCGATATAGGTCATTTGGAAAACATTGCTGGTAATTATCTTGTCGGTTTGTCTTTGGATTCTTCCCCAAGTAGATAAAGGCGCTAGATTGGAACTGTCGTTTCGGTGGGTAAAAGTGCTTGTTTGGGAAAAAGTCGTGCCCTGAAACATTGATATGCAACAAATACTATATAATATGGTTAATCTTGTTTTCACTAACTACTTATTCTTTTTGTTTCATGCAGCGAATATAATAGGATCGATTTATAGTATAACAAGAATTTATGTTATTTCTATGTTACATTTACGAGTTGGTTTCATATCTTTGTTTCCCAGATATATTAGAAACATTATACATGAGATCTCATTTGCTAATAGGTGCCGCTTCGTCGGGAAGCGGGAAGACTACTTTTACCTTAGGATTGCTTCGTGCCTTGAGAAATCGTTCTTTACGGGTGCAGCCTTTTAAGTGTGGGCCGGATTATATAGATACTCGTCATCATAAAATGGCGGCTGGTTGCGCTTCCGTGAATTTGGATGGTTTCATGATGTCGGAAGGGCATATCAAGGATTTATATGCCCGGTATACCTCGAATGCGGATGTAGCCGTGACCGAAGGGGTGATGGGGCTGTTCGATGGCTACGATGCCATGCGAGGGAGTAGTGCGGAGATCTCCGGTTTATTGCGGATACCGATCGTATTGGTGGTGAACGCTAAAAGTACGGCTTATTCGGTAGCTCCCTTGCTTTATGGCTTCCGGAATTTTCGGAAAGATCTGAATGTCGTGGGGGCGGTATTTAATTTCGTGGCGTCGGAGAGTCATTATTCTTTCTTGAGACAAGCGTGTGAGGATGCGGGTGTGGAAGCGTTAGGCTATCTACCGAAGTGTGCGGATGTAGAGATCCCGAGCCGGCATTTGGGGTTGTCGTTGGATGAGGATTTTTGCTTTGAGGAGTTTGCGGACCGGGTTGCTTGCTTGGTGGAGGAGCATGTGGATATAGACCGCCTGTTGGCAATCACGGCTTTGCCAGAGCGACAGCCAGTTCCTCGGGTTAAGGAAGTCATGAGGACTGTTTCAAAGGCAAACTTAAATATAGCCATCGCCCGTGATCCCGCTTTTAATTTCTCATATGAGGAAAATATACATTTCTTATCTACTCTAGGCAAGATTACCTATTTCAGTCCATTGAGGGATGATTGTTTACCGGAGGCCGATTTTGTCTATTTGCCGGGTGGATATCCCGAGTTATATTTATCGGAGTTGAGCATGAATTCCGGGATGCGTGAATCGATTCATTCCTTTGTGGAAGTGGGGGGCAAGTTGCTGGCGGAATGTGGGGGGATGATGTATCTCTGTAAAGAGATTATCGGTACGGATGGGAATGCCTATCCAATGGCCGGTGTATTACCGCAATCCGCCACGATGGAGAACATGAAGTTACGTTTAGGGTATCGGACTTTATGCTATAAGAATGATGTCTTACGAGGGCATGAGTTCCATTATTCCCGGATCGTGCCTATGGAAAGTCCGCTGCCTTCGGTAGCGAAAGCCTTTACGGCGAAAGGAGGTCAAACGGATACCCCGCTATATCGCTACAAGAACGTATTGGCGGGGTACACGCATTTATATTGGGGAGATCCCTGTCGGAACGATTGGTTTATTGATTATCTGTATGGGGAAGCCCCAGATTGTTCTCGATAAACATTTTCAATATATTGATGGCGATCTGGTTGCTTCCTCCTTCGGGTATAATTAGGTCGGCATATCGTTTGCTAGGCTCTATAAATTGCAGGTGCATAGGCTTTAGTACCCGGGTATAGCGTTCCATTACCGCTTCCGCCGTGCGTCCTCTCTCGATCATATCCCGTTGGATCACACGGATAAGACGTTCGTCCGAATCTGTATCGACAAATACTTTCAAGTCCATCAAGTCTCGTAATTGAGGGTCGCATAAAGCGAGGATCCCTTCGATGATGACAACATCACGAGGCTCGATATGAATGGTCTCGGGCAATCGGCAGCAGGTAAGATAAGAATAAGTCGGCTGCTCGATGCATTTCCCCTCTTTCAGCAAGGTGACTTGCTCTGAGAGGAGCGGCCAATCAAATGCGTCGGGATGGTCGAAATTAATATATTGACGTTTCTCTACCGGCACATGGCTGTTATCTTTGTAATAAGAATCTTGAGGGAGTAATACGACCTCACCGGGAGGTAAACTTTCTATGATCTTTTTTACCACTGTAGTTTTCCCGGAACCAGTCCCGCCCGCTATACCTATAATTAGCATGATTTCTTATATTAATCCATATTTATGTTTATAAATGCAAAGGTAAGAAATATTTATAGTGGTAGTATTTCGCTATTAATAGAAAAAACGAGATAAAAAGAGCTGAATTCTATGTTGTATAGCATGTTTGTCTTAAATAAAGTTAATGAGTAAGCTTTTCTTGTTGGAAAATTATGCTGCATAACATAAAGTCTCTATATTTGCACTGTGTTTTTCATGGTATTAGATTTAAGGTTAACAATGAGATTGGCTGTCCGTGACGGATGGCCTTTTCTTTTATAGTAGGTCACCTCAACAATAATGATCGTTAGATGCGTTCCCCATTGTATTCATGATTTATTACTGTAGAACCTTCCTGTTGGATAAAGGTATTATCGGAAGTAGCTTGTACGCCTGTATCCAAAGATCTTTTCACGGATGTGAAATGATCTTTTCACAAGGGTGAAACGATCGTATCACGAGCGTGAAAAGATCTCTTCACATCCGTGAAAAGATCAGATCGTCCGGAGCTTGGCTATATTATCCACCGTTCTTATCCCGTGAGTGGGATTACTTGCGGCACAGATCTTCAATTGATTGTTACGATATCACGAGTCCATCCCTTTTATTTACTAAAGATGGGGATCAGATAGGTTAGTTTCGCGGATATTATTTGGCTGGAAGATTTAGAGAAAGTGTCTCCTTTACGGCTATTGAACATATCGCCCAGCGCATAGTAATAACGACCTTCCAACAGGAAAGAGCCTATTCCGGTGCGGAGCTCGATTCCCGGTCCGCCGCAAAGCCCCCAATCGAACTTCTTTTGGACTTCCATTGTATGTTGTTCGTCCGGACGGTTCGCGTTCGGGTTCTCGCCATTAAGGTTCGACTCCGTGCTTTCGCTCAGCGCATAACCGATTTTAGGCCCTAGATTGACGAATACACGCACTCGCTTGCTTCCGAAATGGATGTGCGTCAAGAACGGAAGCTCCATATAGTTTACCGTACGGCTATATTTATATTGAGGTTTCTCCTCAAACTTCTCTTCCCATCCATGTTGGGTAAAGTTCAATTCCGCCTGTATGCCTAAATTGGGTTCCGTATTCCAACGTATCGTCGCTCCCCCGTTAAACCCAAGTTTCATCTTCGTAGGGACTTTTGGGGCAAAACTTACGCTAGAGAAATTTAATCCGAAGGACGCTCCAACCGCAAGCTCTTGCTTAAAAGTACTTTTCTGCGCATGGCAAATCGATAAGCTTGCCATGCACAGAAATATCGCTACAAATATTTTTTTCGTCATCATATCAATTATCTTACCTCACTGCGGGTTACCGTATAATCATTCTTGTAATGTACAATAAACAAGTTCGTATTGATAAAACCGCCCCAATTATTCACTCTATGGAAATCGAATCCGGTCTGGATGCTCTTATAATGGATCTTGTCTAGATTATTCTCGAAGTTCGAGCCATATTTATTGATGGCACCTAGGAAATACATACCCGTGTCAAAGCCTAGGATTCCATATTTCGGGAATGTGTTGATTAAATTCTTGCTATACCAGTTTTTATAATCGGAATAAAAGCTATGGACTTCCGGAGATAAGTTGTCCGCATAGAAATTACTATAGATATAGGTGTTCAATGCGTAGAAGTCCTCCAGACACTCTCTTGTATAGGTCTGCCATTCCGGATAACCGAATAGGTTGACCATATAAGGCTCTTTCTCCTCCTCTTTCAACTCGGAAAGCATACGGAGCGGTGCCTTGATCTTATTCACCGCATCTAAGGAGGCGGAGGTTGGCAATACCACATTCCGCTTGTCCCTTACCATGGCTGCCTCTATATCCGTGGCGAAAGTATCCCCTTTATAAGTTACTTCCTTGAACGGGATATCGCGTTGCTGCATCTCCGTCTTGAAGGCTTTGATAAATTCCGGCTTTTCTTCTTTATCCTTTATATTGACAAGTATGATATTGTAATCCGAGAATAAATCGCATCCGGCTTGCGCCGCCTTGGAGTATAAGTAGGAATGAGGTGTGTTTACTTGATAAACATTTGCGTTTGACAAGACATCATCATTCTTGGAGGTGAAAGGGATCACGTATTTGATATTATGCTTTTGGGCAAAATCAGCGATCAATCCGATTTGGTCGTTCTGTACGGCGCCAATGATCAAATTAGCGTTTGATAACGCATCTTCTTTCAATATCTCCTTGACTTTCTTCGTACCGTTTCCAGTATCATATACCGATAGCTCGATAGAGGTTCCCATATTTCGCAAGCTGTCGACCGCCAATAGCAATCCCTCGTAATATTCCACGAAACGGGAGGTCGCAGATGATTGCGTTGTCTCGTTCGTCATGAACGGCAACAATAAGGCGACTTGGATACGGTTCACCTTCTTTATATCTTTAGGAGTAGAGAGGAGGGCGTTCACCTCACGCTCTTCCGGCTGTCTTATGTTTTGGGTGATCACTTCTTCACTGGCTACCGGTATCTTGATAACCATGCCCGCTTTCACTCCGTTTTTCAGCTCGGGGTTGAGTCTTAAAAGCTCCACGCTGGAAATATCGAACTTCCGGCAGATACGGTACATGGTCTCTTTTTTCTGTATGGTATATTCCATTTCCTTCTGTACGGTCTTTTTTTCCGTAGTAGGCAAGGTCTCCAGTCGTGTCGGCGGGATCCGGATATTCTTACCAATCGTAAAGGTCGATGTGGAGAGACCCGGATTGGCGGCGATAATATCCGTAGCGGGCACTGAATATTTAATGGATAAAGAGTACAAGGTCTCTTTCGGCTGGATCGTATGGTATGTATAGTTATCTGCTTTGCCGGAAGGTGCGATAGCGGAGTCCTTCTGCGGGATTCTTAACGTAGAACCGGCCTTGATCCCTTCTTTACTTTCCGGATTCAACCGATAAATATCCTCTACGCTTACGCCATACATGGTCGCTATGGCGTATACGGTTTGTCCGCGTTCGATGGTATGATAAAATATATCGCTCCCTTGTTCGTTAGTAAAAATAACTTGCTTATTATTCTTTTGGGAATAAACGGTTACGCTCGATAAACTTAAAAAGAACGTCAATGCGTATATACTAATCTTGTTCATTTGCTGTTCGGAGTATTTTGTGACAAAGATAGTGAATTTTGCTTATCATGCTACGTATGTCCTTTTATTTCCCTAATTTTGGAACCGTAATTTTTAGACTATATATGCTAAAGAAGGAATTAAGAAAGATACTGTTATCGCTAAGTTTTGTGTTTGTAGCGGCTGTCTCGTGTGCCCAGTATGTGGTGACGGGAGGAAGTGGTAGCCCGATGAAAGCCACGCAGAGTTCCGGCGATTCCGCCGAGCGACTTGAGGTCTACTTGGTGTATGGAATGGATAACGTGACGATTAGTTATACCTCATCATCTTCTTCTTCGCATCAATGGTATCGTTATAAAACCAAGCGATTGGAGGCCGAGAAGGTGGCCTCCACCCAAAATGGAACTACTTCCACCATTCGGAATGTAGAGGAGGGATATGGCTATTTTGTCGAGGAAGGAGCCATATCTCGTTACGTCTGGATCGTTGATTACAGCAAATACACCTTAAACATATCCAACCTGCATGTCTCCGATAATAGCGATCCATGTAGCGGATTGGTCTTGGCTGGGACAGGTACGATCCAACCTATTTATTATTATTGGCCGAATACGGGAACAAGACGTGAACTGTCTCGCCAATTTGATGTTATTTATAATACATTGGAATATAATTCGGATAAAAAAGAATATACCTCTAAACAAGAGACGGCGGTCATCGAGGGCAATTTGTTCGGTAAATCCATTCCCGCTCCTTGGTGTGATACGGAGATCTGTGTGAAAGGCGATTATTTCGCTCGTCATTTTGGAAAGGAGGTTACGCTTTGTATCGATGAATATCAGGCCGCTGCGGTAGATGCTCATATAGACACGTTGCTGATTGAGCAAGAGGCCCCGAATATGAATACGACGAAGAGCGGTTATTGCGCTCCCGCCACTGTTCAATTCTCGGCTATCGCGAATACGCCGACAGCCGCCCTGTTTAATTGGAAAATCTATCGGCAAGGGGAAGAAGATAATCCGGTTGTTCGTTTTACGGGTGAGGAGGTGGATTATACGTTCAACCAATCCGGGACTTTTATCATCAAGTTGGAAGTAAGCGACCAAAGCACTACTTGCAGCACGGAAGATGAGGTTCAGATTGATATCTCGGAGTCTTATCTGATGATACCGAACGCATTCTCCCCGGGTACCACGCCCGGAATTAATGATGAGTTCCGGGTTGCCTATAAGTCGTTGGTGAAATTTAAGGCATGGATATTTAATCGCTGGGGCCTACAGATGTATTACTGGACAGATCCGGCCCAAGGATGGGATGGAAAGAAGGGCGGTAAATACGTTCAGCCGGGTGTGTATTTTTATGTGATAGAAGCCGAAGGTTCCGATGGCATTAAGTACAAGGAAAAAGGCGATATAAACATTCTTAGACCTAAAACAATTCAAGATGAAAATGAGAATATCCAAGAATAATTTAGCTAGTTTTTTATGTGGAGGCGTCGTTTGCTTGACCGCATGTATCTCGATGGGTTCGAATGACGTGGAAAAAGTGATAGAGAGCCGTCCGGTTGTCTCGTCCATGACCCTGTCTCCGGATGTTCCGTCCTCGGTTCCTTTTTGTGGGAAACTAATCGATATTACCCGCTATGATATGCGGGAAGCCTATGACCGTGAATTGAGTAGCTTTACTTATTTCCATTCTACGACGATGCTTCTGATCAAGCGGGCGAACCGTTATTTCCCGGTGATCGAGCCGATCTTGAAGGCGAACGGCATTCCCGATGATTTCAAATATCTAGCGGTGATAGAAAGCCATTTGGACCCCCGTGTATCCTCTCCGGCTCGTGCTGTCGGGATGTGGCAATTACTGGAGGGCACGGCAAGGGAGTATGGTTTGACAATCACCCCGACGGTCGATGAGCGTTGCCATGTGGAGAAAGCGACCGGGGCGGCTTGCCGCTATTTGAAGGCCGCCTATAAGAAATATGGAGATTGGGCGGCGGTAGCCGCTTCTTATAATGGCGGCATGGGACGTATATCCGGTGAGCTGGTCAAACAAGATGCGGATTCCTCCTTTGATCTCTGGCTGGTGGAGGAGACTACCCGTTATATTTATCGAATCATGGCGATCAAGCAAATTTTCGAGAATCCGTCGAAATACGGTTTTGTGCTTCGTGCCCGTGACCTGTATAAGCCGATCCCTACCGTAGACGTGGCTGTAAGCCAAGATATACAGAATCTGTCGGCTTTCGCTAAAGAGCATGGGATCACTTATGCGGACTTGAAACGTTTTAATCCTTGGCTCCGTGATCGGAAGTTGGTGACAGGTGGGAAGACCTATAAATTAAGCATTCCTCAAGAAAAGGATATGTATTATAAGACCCCGAATACGGAAGTATACGATTCGGCTTGGGTCGTGTCGGAGAATTGATCCGATTTTTATTGATACAAAAAATAAAGTGTTTCATTTAGATGGTATAACTGCCCATCGTAATGAAACACTTTTTCTATACTACTTTTCGTTTAAACTGATTCTGTCTATTAGTCAACGATCGTCACACGGTGACCGTTGAACACGTTCAATCCGAGTTTATTCATTACATACTTAATAGCAAGCTGTGCCTTTACAGAGTTACCAGCTTGGTCAATAGGAGGAGCGAATGCGGAAATACCGAATTGTCCGGGAAGTACACCCATGACACCACCGCCTACACCAGTTTTTGCGGGAATACCGGAAGTGTACAACCAATCACCGGTGTGTTCATAAAAACCTACGGTAGAGATCATGGAAGTGATCTTCGGAGATAACTCTGCATCGAATATTTGTTTCTTTGTCACAGGATTAAGACCTAAATTTGCGACCGTAGCGGCAGCGACAGATAGTTGCTTAGCCGTGATACCCAAAGAACATTGACGGGTATACAGATCCAAAGACATATCCGGATCGTCATAAATGCGATTGTAATTCTTTAGCAACCAAGCGATGGAGCGGTTATTGAAGTTCGTTGCAGACTCGGATTTGTAGAGTTCGTCGATCAACTGCGGTGCGCTTCCGCATAAATCCGTGATATTGGCTACGATAGCATCCCACTTCTGTTTGGAATCACCGACAGGCTTCACCATACTACAAGCCGTGATAGCGCCGGCATTTACCAATGGGGTAGAAGGATGGTCGTTTTCCAATAAGATAGCGATGATGGAGTTAAATGGCAATCCGGTAGCGTCGGCACCAATCTTCTCCAATAATTCTTTCGCTCCGTATTGGCGCAGTACCAAGATAGCGGTGTGTACTTTCGATACGGATTCGATACCGAAACGATATTCGGAATCTCCCACCTCGATGGTTTGTCCGTTTAAAAGGCAAATACTGATTCCGAATAGATTTTTATTGATATTCGCCAGATAAGGAATGTAATCGGCATTCTTACCATCCGTATTTGTCTTGTAAAGATCGTAAGCCTGTTGAGCTACTTCCTTAATTTGGGCGATCGTTATTTTTTTGTCCATATATGAATTGGATTAAAGAAGGCGTGTATGAAAACACTGATAGTCCTTTCATGCACGCCTTGATGAATTTTGTTTTTATTTCTTAGCGTTGCTCATTGCGGTGTGAGTAAATACCTTACCCTTAACCGGAACGTTCTTGTCTTGAGCGATGCGAGTAGGAGTCGGATATTCAAGTTTCTCCAATGCAGCTACAGCGTTCTTGATATCACCTAATAACATATCGGCCATATCACGGCTGAAACCTTGACGAACTACGACACGCATAACCACGTAGTTATCCAGCTTCTTCGGTAGTGTATACGCTGGAACCATCCAACCGCTTTGTTGCAATTTATCTTGCAAATCGTAAAGTGTCCATTTGGCGTTCTTAGCGTAATCCGGTTTCATGTACCAAATAAACAATGGATTCACAACCTCGTTGCTGTAATTAACGAATGGGGCCATCTTACCGATTTCTTGGTGGATGTATTTCGTTATTTCCATACTGTTATATTGGATTTGTTTGTAGCCCTCGAATCCGAGACGAATAAATTGATAGTATTGTCCGAGGATTTGTGCGGCAGGACGAGAGAAGTTCAAACCGACCTGAGTGATATTCGCTCCAAGATAGTTTACGCTGAATGCCATTTCTTCCGGCAAATATTTCTTGTCTTTCCAAACAACCCAACCCAATCCCGGGTAAACCAATCCGAATTTATGTCCGGATGTGCTGATAGAAAGAACCCATTTCAAACGGAAGTCCCATTTTGTCTCCGGGCTTAAGAACGGAAGGATAAAACCACCGCTGGCGGCATCTACGTGGATAGGTATATCATAACCGGTCTTGGCATTGTATGCGTCGAGCGCTTTGTCCAAGGCTTCTACGTCATCGTTCAGTCCTGTCCATGTTACACCTTGGATAGGAACGATACAAATCGTGTTCTCGTCACACATCTTAAGCGCTTCTTCCGGATCAAGTGTCGTCTTGTCTAAAGTCAAGGGAACTTCACGCATTTCGATTTGCCATAGCTGGGCGAATTTCTCCCATACGACTTGGAAGCCAGTAGAGATCACGAAATTAGGCTTGTCAGTTGGTTTACCTTGTGCTTGTCTCTTTTTGCGCCAACGTAACCAAGCGGCTACACCACCTAGCATACAAGCCTCTGAAGAACCGATAGCCAAGGCTCCGGTTTTCCATTTTTCTTGCTCGGGAGAATTCCAAAGACTCGCCATGATATTAATACATTTGGCGTTCATAACAGCGATTCTCGGATACTCTGTTTCGTCAATATAGTTGATGTTGATAGCTTCGTTCATCAATTTTGTCGCGTACTCGTCCATATACGTAGTAACGAATGTAGCTAGGTTCAAGCGAGGCTGTGTTTGTGCGAAAGTCTCGTCTTTAACCATTTGATAAGCGATCTCCGGGGTTGTAGGGCCATCAGGAATCTTATCTACTGGAGAGGGTGTCAACATCACTTCTGAGCCAAAAATCGCTGTTTTGGCATCGCCATTTCTGAAATTTGAGTCTTTCATTTTTCTTTAGTTTTTTTGTTAATAAAATGATTTGAGTCAATGGAATACTGCTTCCACTGAGCGTTTATGCCAAAACAGATTATGGATTGGAATGTTTTTTGGATTTACATTATTTGGGGTTTATTAGCGATACAAGTCCAGTCCTCTTGGAAAGAGCGAAAATGATGAACTTTCACATAAAATGTTTGTTTTGATTAGATAAAAACGTAAAACTAAATCTTTATGAGAATACAGACAGGCCGGGGCACAATTCCCCTTATAACTCTGGTAGGGATATGGTCTATCTCCGCTTTAAATGCATTACCGGGTTTAGCGGTTTCTCCGATATTAGGGAAACTTTCCGTTATTTTTCCTCATTCTACGGAACTGGATATCCAGATGCTTTCCTCTTTGCCATCGTTATTGATAATTCCATTTATTATATTGTCGGGTAAATTAACGGAGAAAGTAAATGAGATACGTCTATTGCAATTAGGCTTGGTGATCTTTGCCCTAAGTGGTATTCTATACTTACTCTCTAATAAGATGTGGCAGTTGATAGCGGTGAGCGCCTTAATGGGAATCGGATCTGGCTTGATCGTACCCTTATCGACCGGTTTGATATCTCGTTTCTTTATCGGGAAATACCGGACGAAGCAATTTGGTTTAAGTTCTGCTATTACGAATGTAACGTTGGTATTAGCCACGATCTTAACGGGATATCTGGCGGAGGTGAATTGGCATTTACCGTTTGCCGTTTATCTATTGCCCTTGATTTCCATCGTACTTTCCGTATACTTGAAAAGGAGTATGGAAAATGAGTCGGCGATCGTATCGAAATCAGAAGTGAAAGCCCCTGTTACGGCAGATCCCGTCACGGTTCCGGGTAAATATGGTGTGGATATAAAGCATCTGGTACAAATCATGTGTTTTTATGGATTGGCTACGTATTTAGTGATTATTGTCAGCTTTAACTTACCGTTTTTAATGAAGGAATATAAGTTTACAAGCGGTAATTCCGGATTAATGATATCATTGTTTTTCTTGGCTATTATGGCTCCCGGTTTTATCTTGAATCAGATCGTTGATTTATTTAAGCAAAAGACAAAATTTGTCAGTCTATTGGCGATCGCTTTAGGGATGGCCTTGATTTTGATATCTCGTACGGAATGGCTAATTGGATTGGGATGTATTTTTATCGGTTTCGGATATGGTGTTATCCAGCCAATCGCTTATGATAAAACGACTCGTACGGCCATTCCTGAGAAAGTTACATTGGCATTAGCTTTCGTGATGGCGATGAATTATTTGGCGATATTACTTTGTCCGTTTATTATCGATTTCTTCCAGTCTATGCTCCATGTCAAGAGCCAGCAATTCGCGTTTATTTTTAATCTCTGTATTGCGCTGGTCGCTACGATCTGGGCTTATGTAAAACGAGACTCGTTCCTTTTCAACGATAAAATATGATTTACGAATATAAAACTAAAAAACGATAGACAGTGAAAAATAAGAAAACAGAAGCTAATATTAGCATGGTGGTCTCAAAAACTTTCAGTGGATTGAATATGAACGCCTTGAAATACTTGCTTCCCTTATGGATGAGCCCGTTGACGGGCGCTTCTTTCCGATGCGTGTTTGCGGCCGTGGCGTTTTGGGTGATCGGCTGGTTTATGAAACCGGAGGTTTCTACGACGAAAGATAAGGTGTGGCTATTCTTACTAGGCGCTATCGGTATCTATGGTTTTATGTTTCTTTATTTAGTGGGGCTTAGTAAGACAACGCCGGTCTCGAGTTCTATTTTCACGAGCTTGCAACCGATCTGGGTATTTTTGATTATGGTATTCTTTTATAAGGAAAAGGCTACTTGGATGAAAATACTCGGTATCTTGATTGGTTTATCCGGGGCCTTGGTTTGCATCTTGACCCAGCAAAGCGACGATTTAGCGGCGGACGCTTTTAATGGGAATATGCTATGTCTGGCTAGCTCCGTGTTTTATGCCGTGTATCTGGTATTAAGCCAGCGGATCTTACAAAAAGTAGGGACGATGACGATGCTTCGATATACATTCACGGGCGCCGCTTTCTCCAGTCTATTGATTTTGCCGATAGAAGGCTTTCATGCTCCTTTATTCTCGGAGCCATTTCATTGGTGGCCTTTTGCCGTATTGATGTTTGTGCTTATTTTCCCTACGGTAATCAGTTATCTGTTGATTCCTATCGGATTGAAGTATTTGAAAACTACGTTGGTGGCTATTTATGGCTATCTGATCTTGATCGTGGCAACGATTACATCCCTATTGATCGGGCAAGACCGTTTCAGTTGGACACAGACGTTCGCCATTATCTGTATTTGCGCCGGGGTTTATCTGGTTGAGATAGCGGAAGGAAAAGAGAAAAAGACAGTCAAGGTTTGACTTATTAAATATGAACTATTAAATTGTAGCGTTATGGATAAAAAACAAGAAAAGAAAATCTGGAACTCTCAACTTGCGATTGAGAATCCGAAGAATGATAGGATCGCTGTTATTTACTCTGTAAAAGTTAGTAGTGTACGAATCCTAGAGAAACCTCGTAATCCGAAAAGAGGGAAGACCCGTTGACAATCATCATCCCCTATTCTATATATAAATATATGAATAGGGGATGACTGTCTATTTATTCTCCACTTCCATGCCCATGATATAATCGTTCATGAAATAGCCGTTTCCTATATGATGGTCCCGTGTGCCTATTTCCCGTAATCCCATATGTCTGTAGAAGCCTATGGCGGGATTGTAGCGGTTTACATATAATTCTATAGTGAAAGGTCCGGTATGTACCTCCTTCAAATAGTTAATACCTTGTTCGATGATAAAACGCCCGATTCCCGTGCCATGCATTTCCGGTAGGGAATAGATCTTTTGAAAATTGTACGTGTTTTCACCTGTTTTCTCTATGGATAAATAGCCTGCCGGCATATCGTCCGCCAATATAATAAAATATTGATGATGTAACTCTTCCATTTGTTTAAGAATGTTATCCGGAGCGTACATCATATCGAACATATAATCCAATTGCTCTTTAGAAAGTATCTTTCCATACGTGTTCTCCCAAATGCGTGAGGCAAGGTCATGAATAAGAGAACGGTCATCAATAGTCGCTTTTCTAATCGTAAACATGTTAATTTTGTATTTTGACTCACAAAGATACAAATAGACGAACAAAAATACAATATAGACGAATGTAAATAGAATTTTACTTGACTAGTGTTATTTTTTAGCTTGATTTCACACTTATTTTGATGTTAATCCGTGAAAAATAATAACTTTGTGGGCGTTTACTATTGAAAAATACAATTCAAATACATAATAGGAAATGGATACAAAGATTCAGGAACTAACAGACAAGATCTACAAGGAAGGTGTAGAGAAGGGGAACGAAGAAGCGGGGCGTATAATCGCTGAGGCCAATGCTCAAAAGGATACGATTCTTAAAGATGCGGAAGCGGAAGCGAAACGTATCGTAGCGGCTGCCGAGAAACAAGCTGCCGAGTTGAAGAAGAATACGGAAGCCGAATTGAAATTGTTCGCCACCCAGTCTGTCGAGGCATTAAAGAGCGAGGTGACAAACCTTATCACTGGTGATATCGCTAGTTCGAATGTGAAAGCGGCGTTGATGGATCCCGCCTATATGCAGAAAGTGATCCTCGAGCTTGTGAAAAGCTGGCCCGCTAATGAGTTCTTGACCATCCAAGCTTCTGATGCCGAGGGCTTGAAGGCGTATTTTGAGGCCAATGCCAAAGGTTTGTTGGAGAAAGGGTATAAGATCGAGAAGGTAAGCGGAAAGAAAGCGTCTTTCTCTATTATCCCGGCGGATGGCTCTTATAAAGTGACGTTTGGCGAAGACGAGTTCATCGAGTTCTTTAAAGAGTTCTTGCGTCCGCAATTAGTAGAAATGCTGTTCTGATATGAGTAAGTATTACTACTTAATCTCCGGACTTCCTAACATAGCGTTGGATGATAGTAAACTAGCCTATTCAGTCTGTGAGTTCCGGACAGAAATAGAGGATATGCTATCTTCTAAGGATAAAAGGCTGATTGATTTATTTTATTTGAAATATGATAATATAAATCTGCTGGCTCACGCTAAAAGACCGGACTCCGATCCGGATCAAAGAGGAAGAATAACGTATGATGAGTTCAATACTTTATATAAAGCGTTGAAGGATGAGGAAAAAATTCCCAAAAATGATAATCTCCCGCCTTATTTCGTGGACTTTTTTAAACTGTATCTAGCCGAAGAGGCTAAGGACACCAAAAATGAGAAAGAATATATATCATGGGAAGACCGCTTGGCTGCGTTATATTATGAATATGCCATGAAATGTGGGAATAAGTTCGTGGCCGATTGGTTCGAGCTTAACCTGAATATCAACAATGTTCTTACTGCGATCACTTGCCGTAAATATGGATTTGATAAGGCCAATTATATCGTGGGGCATAATGAGATAGCAGAAAATATCCGTACGTCGAACGCCCGTGATTTCGGCTTGGGCGATTCCGTGGAATATTTGCCCGAGTTACAACGCATCGCCGAAGAGACCGATCTGATCGTTCGTGAGAAGAAAATCGATCTTTTGAAATGGAAATGGCTGGACGATAATACCTTCTTCAAGACGTTCGACATAGAGAGTGTATTCGCTTATTTATTGAAATTGGAGATGATAGAGCGCTGGGTAACCTTGGATAAGGCGAGAGGCGAGAAGACTTTCCGTGAATTGGTAGGCGCCATGAAGATGGGTAGTGAGAATGCGTTGGAAGAATTTAAAAGAAACAATATAAAATAAATTATGGCTACGAAAGGAATTGTAAAAGGAATCGTATCCAACCTAGTAACCGTAGAGGTGGATGGTCCGGTTTCTCAGAATGAGATCTGTTACATTTCTGTCGGAGGCGTGAAGCTGATGTCGGAAGTAATCAAGGTGATAGGAAAGAATGCCTTTGTACAAGTATTTGAGAGCACACGTGGTATGCGTGTCGGCGACGAGGCTGAATTCCAAGGGCATATGTTGGAAGTTACGCTGGGTCCGGGTATGTTGTCCCGCAACTATGACGGTTTGCAGAATGACTTGGACAAGATGGAAGGTGTATTCTTGAAACGTGGCGATTATACGTTTGCGTTGGACAATGATAAGATGTGGGATTTCAAGCCTCTGGCTAAAGCGGGCGATACCGTGAGCGCCGGTGATTGGCTGGGAGAGGTGGACGAGAATTTCCAACCTCATAAGATTATGGTCCCCTTTAAGTTCGAGGGATCTTATATTGTGAAGTCGGTGGTTCCAGCCGGACAATACACCATCAATGATACGATGGCTGTCCTTACGGACGAAAATGGCACGGACGTAAACGTGACGATGATCCAGAAATGGCCGGTAAAGAAAGCCATCACTTGTTATAAGGAAAAGCCCCGTCCATTCAAATTGCTGGAGACGGGCGTTCGTACGATCGATACCGTGAACCCGATCGTTGAGGGTGGTACCGGATTTATCCCCGGTCCGTTCGGTACGGGTAAGACGGTGCTTCAGCACGCTATCTCTAAACAAGCGGAAGCGGATATCGTGATTATCGCCGCCTGCGGTGAGCGTGCGAATGAGGTCGTAGAGGTATTTACGGAGTTCCCGGAATTGGTAGACCCGCATACGGGACGTAAATTGATGGAACGTACGATCATTATCGCCAATACATCCAACATGCCGGTAGCCGCTCGTGAGGCATCCGTATATACGGCGATGACCATCGCCGAGTATTATCGCAGCATGGGTTTGAAGGTTCTGTTGATGGCCGACTCTACTTCCCGCTGGGCACAGGCTTTGCGTGAGATGTCCAACCGTTTGGAGGAGTTGCCGGGACCGGATGCTTTCCCGATGGACTTGTCCGCTATCGTGGCGAACTTCTACGCTCGTGCGGGATTCGTTCATTTGAATAACAACGCTACAGGCTCCGTCACTTTCATCGGTACGGTATCGCCGGCCGGTGGAAACTTGAAGGAGCCAGTGACCGAGAATACGAAGAAGGTGGCCCGTTGTTTCTATGCCTTGGAGCAGGAGCGTGCCGACCGTAAACGTTATCCGGCCGTAAACCCGATCGAGAGTTATTCCAAGTATATCGAGTATCCGGAGTTTCAGGAATACATCGCTAAACATATCTCCCCGGAATGGATCGAGAAAGTAAACGAGATCAAGACCCGTATGTTGCGTGGTAAGGAGATCTCCGAGCAAATCAATATCTTGGGTGATGATGGTGTGCCTGTCGAGTATCACGTTACATTCTGGAAGTCCGAGTTGATCGACTTCGTGATCTTGCAACAGGATGCTTTCGATGCCATTGATGCGGTTACTCCGTTGCAACGTCAGGAATTCATGCTGGATAGAGTCGTAAATGTTTGCCGTTCAGAGTTTAAGTTTGATAACTTCCTTGAGGTTATGGACTACTTTAAGAAGATGATCAACATCTTTAAGCAGATGAACTATTCGGAATATGAGAGTGACCAATTCAAGAAGTTTAATACGGAACTGGATGAACTTTTGAAGGAGAGAATCGAAAATTAAAAGAGTTATGGCAACAAAAGCATTTCAAAAAATATATACGAAGATTACCCAGATCACAAAAGCTACCTGTTCGCTGAAAGCAACGGGAGTTGGGTATGATGAGTTGGCCTCTGTAGACGGAAAGCTGGCTCAGGTGGTAAAGATTATCGGCGACGAGGTGACGTTGCAGGTATTCTCCGGAACGGAAGGTATCCGTACGAATGCCGAGGTGGTATTCATGGGGAAGGCCCCTTCCTTGAAAGTAGGTGACCAGTTAGCCGGACGTTTCTTCAACGCTTATGGCGAGCCTATCGATGGCGGTCCGATCCCCGAGGGACGTGAGGTCGAGATCGGTGGTCCGTCCGTGAACCCGGTACGTCGTAAACAACCCTCTGAATTAATCGCTACGGGTATCGCCGGTATCGACTTGAATAATACCTTGGTAACCGGTCAGAAGATCCCGTTCTTCGCCGACCCCGACCAGCCTTTCAACCAAGTTATGGCGATGGTAGCCTTGCGTGCGAAGTCCGATAAGATTATCTTGGGAGGTATGGGTATGACGAACGACGACTACCTGTTCTTTAAGAATACATTTAGTAACGCCGGTGCCCTAGACCGTATCGTTAGTTTTATCAACACGACCGAGGACCCGTCCGTAGAGCGTATCTTGATCCCGGATATGGCGTTGAGCGCCGCTGAGTATTTCGCCGTGGAGAAGAACGAGAAGGTCTTGGTATTGCTTACCGATATGACCAACTACGCCGATGCCTTGGCGATCGTATCAAACCGTATGGACCAGATCCCGTCTAAGGACTCTATGCCGGGTTCCTTGTATTCGGATTTGGCGAAGATTTACGAGAAAGCCGTTCAATTCCCGGCGGGAGGTTCCATCACGATTATCGCCGTAACGACCTTATCCGGTGGTGATATCACGCATGCCGTACCTGATAATACGGGTTATATCACGGAAGGTCAGTTGTATTTGCGTCGTGATAGCGATGTGGGTAAGGTCATCGTCGATCCGTTCCGAAGCTTGTCTCGTTTGAAACAGCTGGTAACCGGAAAGAAGACCCGTGAGGATCATCCACAGGTAATGAACGCCGCCGTACGTTTGTATGCCGATGCCGCCAACGCTAAGACCAAGCTGGAGAATGGTTTCGACTTGACCGACTACGACAACCGTACCTTGTCTTTCGCCAAGGATTATTCTTCTAAGCTGTTGGCTATCGACGTAAACTTGGATACGACGGAGATGCTGGACGTAGCTTGGGGATTGTTCGCTAGATATTTCAGCCCGGAGGAGGTAAATATCAAACAAGGATTGGTTGATAAGTACTGGAAGTAAATTAAATAAACATGGCAATAAAGTTTCAATATAATAAAACCTCTCTTCAGCAATTGGAAAAGCAACTGAAGATGCGTGAACGCTCCCTGCCTACGATCAAGAGCAAGGAGAGCGCCCTGCGTATCGAGGTGAAGCGGACCAAGGACGAAGTGAATAAATTGGAACTTCAGCTAGAACGAGAGATTCAGAGTTACGAGAATATGGTGGCTTTGTGGAACGAGTTCAATCCGGAGCTGATCTCCGTGAAGGACGTTACGCTCTCCACGAAGAAGATCGCCGGCGTGATCGTCCCGTTATTGGACGAGATCAAGTTCGAGATCGGACACTATAGTCTCTTTAATGCCCCCGCATGGTATACGGATGGTATCGAGTTGCTGAAAAAGCTGGCTCGTACCGGTATCGAGGCGGAGTTCTCGGGCATGAAGCTGGAGTTGTTGGAGCATGCTAGGAAAAAGACCACTCAGAAGGTGAACCTGTTTGAGAAGGTACAGATTCCGGGTTATAAGGATGCGATCCGTAAGGTGAAACGGTTTATGGAAGACGAGGAGAGTCTTTCTAAGTCCTCACAGAAGATCATGAGAGCCAATCAGGAGAAACGTAAGGCAAAAGAAGAAAAAGAGGAGGCCGAGGTATGATAGTAAAGATGAGTAAATATGCCTTTATGGTGTACCATAAGGAGTATGATACGTTCCTTTCTACGCTTCGTGACTTAGGTGTCGTCCATATCAAGGAGACAAACTCCGTGATGGATAACGAGAGGTTGCAAGAGCTTCTGGCTGAGCGTAAACAGATCAATACGCTGATGCGTTACTTTAAGAACCTCCATGCGGCGGAGAAAGACGTTAAGTTTGCCCCGGCCCGTGAGTTGACGAAAGAGGAAGGCTTGAAGTTGGTGCGTAAGATAGAGGAATTGCAAGATAAGAAAGCGCAATTGATCGCTTCCAAGCAATCGATCGAGAAGGATCTGGCTTATATGGAAATATGGGGTGAGTTCAGTTATCAGAATATCAACCGTCTGAAAAGAGCGGGATACGATGTTACGTTCTTTACCTGTCCTACTGCTAAGTACGAGCCGGAATGGGGCGTGCTGTATAACGCCATTCTGATCAATAACTTCCAATCGGTAACGTATTTTATCACGATTACCAAGGAAGGTACCTTGATCGATATAGACGCTGAACGTCCGAAGATGCCGGTTCAAGGATTGGCGAAGTTGCGTGCCCGTCTGGATCAACGTACCAAGGATATCCAGAATGTGGAGGATGAGCTGAAACATCGTGCCGTGGGGGATTATAAAACGTTGGAGGAATTCGATAAGAACCTGCAGGACGAGTTTAATCTTTCTAATGCGTTAGTGCAGACAGATCGGCAAGCGGGTGATAAGCTCATGTTGTTGGAAGGTTGGGTGCCGACGGAAAACGCTCCGGCCTTGGAGCACGAGCTGGATAAGCAAGGTTATTTCTTCCAGCAATTAGAGATCGAGGATGGGGATAAGGTGCCTATCAAGCTACGGAATAATAAATTCAGTAAGCTGTACGAGCCTATCACGAAGATGTTCTCCTTGCCTAATTACGGTGAACTTGATCCGACCCCGTTGTTCGCCCCGTTCTTTATGCTGTTCTTCGGACTTTGTTTCGGCGATGGCGGATATGGTTTGCTGGTCATGATCGCTTGTACGATCTTGAAGAAGAAGGTGAACCCGGATTTCAAGCCTTATTTGACCTTGTTCCAGTATTTAGGCTTTGCCGCCTTATTGGTGGGTACTTGTACGGGATCTTTCTTCGGAGTGGCCTTGGCGGATATCCCGGCTTTGTCAAAGATCAAGAACTACTTTGTGAATAGCGACAACTTGATGACATTCTCTATTGTCATCGGTTTGGTACAGATCATATTCGGTAAATGTGTCGCTGCTTACAAGATCAAGATACAGAAAGGAACGAAACACAGTATCGCTCCGTTCGCTTGGGTGTTCGTGATCATATCCTTGGCATTGGCGTTCGGACTTCCGATGTTGAACGTTCACTTGCCGAACGCTGTCGTTATGGTATGTTACGGAATCGCCATCTTGGGTCTGGTTGTCGCTTATTTGTACAATACACCGGGCAAGAACGTATTCTTGAACTTTGGTACCGGACTTTGGAACACGTACAATATGGCCTCCGGATTGCTGGGGGATACGTTATCATACATTCGTTTGTTCGCTATCGGTCTGACCGGTTCCATCTTGGGTGGCGTATTTAATACGTTGGCGGTTACGATGACAGACGGTATGAATATCATGGCACGTGCGATCTGTATGTTATTGATCTTGTTAGTGGGTCACTCCATCAATATCGCTCTTTGTACGATCAGCTCCTTGGTACACCCGCTTCGTTTGATCTTCGTGGAATATTACAAGAACGCGGAGTTCGAAGGTGGAGGTAAGGCCTATGAGCCATTCAGAAAAGCATAACAATTAAACGAGAAAATAAAACAATAAAAGAATAATTTAAAAACACATTTTATTATGGAACCAATTTTATTAGCTTATGTAGGTATTGCGTTGATGACAGGTTTAACTTTTATCGGCAGTAGTTATGGTGTTACGATCGCAGGTAATGCGGTGGTAGGTGCGATGAAGAAAAATCCGGATGCTCTGGGTACGTACATCGCTTTAAGTGCGTTGCCTTCTTCACAGGGTTTGTATGGATTCGTGGGCTACTTTATGATGCAGAAGTTCTTGGTCGCTGATATTTCCATGTTGGCCGCTACGGCTGTTTTCGGCGCTGGTTTAGTGTTAGGTTTCGCTGGTTTTTACTCTTCAATCCGCCAAGCTCAAGTTTGCGCGAATGGTATCGCTGGTGTTGGTGCCGGACACAACGTATTCGGTGCTACGATGGTAATGGCCGTATTCCCAGAGTTGTACGCTATCTTGGCCTTATTGGTTGTGATCTTGATTGGCGGAACGATTCCTGTCGCCTAATCATTCAAACATCTGGATATAATAGAGGCCGTCCCGGACATTCCCGGGGCGGTTTTTTTGATTGGATCAATGAATAAACTATCTCTTTTAGTTTATTAACTATACAAATTAGTTTGGTAACTAAAAGTTTTAGTTACTTTGTCGCAAACAAGATAAGGTTATGAAACGACTTACGGTGAAAGAAGAAGAAATCATGGGCTGGTTCTGGCAGAAAGGCCCACTGTTCGTGAAAGAGTTACTTGAATATTACGAGGAGCCTAAACCTCATTTCAATACCCTTTCTACGATTGTCCGAGGCTTGGAGGAGAAAGGTTTCCTCGCCCATAAGAATTTCGGGAATAGCTATCAATATTATGCGGTCTTAACAGAAAAGGAGTATAGTAACGGTACTTTGAAAAATGTGATCGCTAAGTATTTCAATAATTCTTATCTGGGGGTTGTCTCTACGCTGATCAAGGAAGAGGATATCTCTGTGGATGATCTGCGAAAACTAATAGATGATGTAGAACAAGGGAATCGTAAATAAGAGCGAATATGGGAATCTTCTTTGTATATATCCTTAAATCATCCGTGTGCTTGACGATATTTTATCTGTTTTATAAGCTATTGTTGAGCCGTGATACCTTCCATCGTTTCAACCGGATCGCTTTATTAAGCTTGATCATGCTTTCGGTTATCATCCCATTTTGTGAGATTACTTTGGAGAAAGCGACGGCCATTCAGCGTCCGGTCATGGATTTGGAGAATTTGCTAGCGGCGGTTTCCATGAGAACGTCGGCAGAATCCGCTAGCCAACCTGTATGGTTACGAGTTATGGTGATAGCCTATATAATCGGAGGGATATTAACGCTTTGTCAATTCGCATATTCATTTTATGCCTTGTTTCGGTTGATGAGACAAGGTACACCGAAGCTGGTGGACGGAATCCATCTGATTCTTACGGACCAACCAGTCGCCCCGTTCAGTTGGATGCAAACGATCGTAATAAGCCGGAAGGATTTTGAGGAAAGTGGGATAGAGATCATGACGCATGAGATGGCGCATATAAAAGCCCGTCATTCCATTGATCTGCTGATCTCCGAGATTTGTATCCTGTTCCATTGGTTCAACCCATCTGTCTGGTTGTTGAGACAGGAATTGCAAAATATCCATGAATACGAGGCCGACGAGAGCGTATTAAATCAAGGCGTCGACGCAAAAAGATATCAATTATTATTAATTAAAAAAGCTGTTGGTTCACAGCGCTTCACTTCTATGGCCAACAGCTTTAATCACAGTTCACTTAAAAAGCGAATAGCTATGATGTTAAAACAAAAATCAAGTCCATGGGCACGGTTGAAGTATCTGTATGTACTCCCGTTGGCAGCCTTAACGGTGGTAGCCTTTGCCCGTCCGGGAATCTCTCACGAATTGGAGAAGATTTCGAGTGTCAAAATTAGCGAAATTATTCCGGTTCAGGAAAAAAAAGAGCCTAAAAGAAATGTAGAAGTTGAGACCCTCGCAAGGGATTCGGTCGTTTCTGAAAAAGATATGCAAGCGATACAGGAAAAGGTCTCGGCCGTGATGGAGAAATACCAGCCGGAGATTGACAAGGCGGTTGAAGAGGCAGTGAAAGCGGCGAATATCGACGAGATCGTTTCTGCGGAAATGGCGAAACACCAGGCTGAGATCGACAAGGCTGTGCAAGCGGCGATAGAGGCCGCCAAGATAAATGAGACTATCGCCGCCGAGATGGAGAAGATTCAACCGGAGATCAACCGAGCCATAGAGGAGGCCATGAAAGCCATAGACATCAATGAGAAGGCTGCTAAGGAGGCATCAAAGGAAAAGTCCTCTTTCTCCGGTATTGTCTACATCGATGGGATGGAATCTTCTAAAGAGAGGATGGACAATTTGAATCCCGATCGTATTGCGTCTATGAATGTGTACAAAGGAAACGAGGCGATCGCTAAATTCGGAGAGAAAGGTCGTAATGGCGTTATCGAGATAAAATTGAAGAAATGATTTTCGCGTATATATGCAAGGTAGGCTTGTTCGGCTCCCTCTGTGCGGGAATGTTTCTAACCTCCTGTATGGAGCGTGAAAACGAAGAAGCGAGCAAGCGGGTGATTGAGGTAGGTAAAGCTATCTCATCGCCTGCCGAGCTGAAAGCCTCTGATTATTTTGATGAGATCCGGTATGTCCCTTTAGAGACGAGGGATGATTGTCTAGTCGGAAGTTCTCCTGATATCAAGTTATTGGATAAATATATTCTGATCACTTCCGCTAACCGGCAATGTCTTTTGTTTGATAAGGCTACAGGAAAGTTTAAATGTCAGATAGGGCATGTAGGGAAGGATCCGGGTGGCTATAGAAACGTAGACTGCTTGGTGGACGAGTTGAACGGGCGTTTGCTGTTTAATGGATGGGGACATGATTTGATTAGCTATAATCTGGATGGCAATTATATCGGAAAAATAGAGCTTCTTATTTTTCTAAGAAAGTATTCTTGAGGTTAGTAAATAGATAATTTGGAAACAGCTTTATTCGATATAACACGGCCTTGTCATGACTGACTTGTGCCGTGTTTTTTTATTTATTTACTTGATCATTGTAATGATATTCTTCCCAAGTATGATCCCAAGGAAGACCGCTATCAAACCAAGGATATTACTGGCAAGTACATTGAGTAGTGCCATCTTGTATTCTCCGGTACGCATAAGTACCATCGTGTCGAGAGCAAAAGAAGAGAAAGTCGTGAAACCACCGAAAAGACCAGTGAATAGGAAAGCTCTTGTATTGATAGAAAAATTATAGGCTTCCGCTATACTCCAGCAGAAGCCGATTAAAAAGGAGCCGATCACATTGACCGACAAGATACCAAAAGGAAAGGAGTAAAGCATCGATCGTTGCACCCACGTGGAAACTCCGAACCGTAGCGCAGATCCGATAGCTCCTCCTATTATTAAAAGAAAAACCTTTATCATATCAACCTAGTGTGTTTCCCCCGGGCTAGGTTAAGGCCCGGGGAGATGGTAAATGATTTAGGTTTTCAATTTAATTGGCCGACTCAAACTGTCTCAAGAAACGAACATCGTTTTCCGAGAACATGCGTAAGTCTTTTACTTGGTATTTCAAATTGGTAATACGCTCGATACCCATTCCCAATGCGTAGCCTGAATAAACCTTGCTATCGATACCGCAGTTCTCAAGCACGTTCGGGTCTACCATACCGCAACCGAGGATCTCTACCCAACCGGTTCCTTTACAGAAGGGGCAACCCTTACCTCCACAAATGTTGCAGGAGATGTCCATCTCGGCGGATGGCTCCGTGAACGGGAAGTAAGAAGGACGCAAGCGAATTTTTGTATCCGGACTGAACATTTCCTTGGCGAAGAACAACAAGGCTTGTTTCAAGTCGGCGAATGAGACGTTCTTATCTACATATAACGCTTCTACTTGATGGAAGAAACAGTGAGCACGATAGGAGATAGCCTCATTACGATATACACGTCCCGGACAGATGATACGGATAGGCGGTTCTTGCTTTTCCATTACTCGGGTCTGTACGGAAGAAGTATGTGTGCGAAGCAATACATCCGGGTTATGCTGGATAAAGAACGTATCTTGCATATCGCGGGCAGGATGGTCCTCGGCGAAATTCAAGGAAGAGAAGACATGCCAGTCGTCCTCGATTTCCGGTCCCTCAGCGATGCTGAATCCTAACCGTCCGAATATATCGCAAATTTCTTTCTTTACAAGTGATAGAGGATGACGAGTGCCTAGTTCGATCGGGTAAGCCGTACGAGTCAAATCGATATCATCGTTTGCGGTCTGTACATTCTCAAAGCTTTCTTTTAATTCGTTGATCTTGCTCTGGGTTGTTTCCTTTAGTTCGTTCAAGTATTTGCCAACCTCACGTTTTTGATCAGCCGCTACATTACGGAAATCATTCATCAACGCCGATATCTCGCCTTTTTTGCTGAGATACTTTATACGTAAAGCTTCTAGTTCCTCGGCATTTGCCGCTTTCATATTCTCTACTTCTTGAAGCAGAGCCTTAATTTTATCGAGCATTTCTAATCACACTTTGTATTTGTCATGCAAAAGTACGCCTTTCTTTTGAAACCGCAAGGGATTCGTAAGGTTTTTTAGTTAAATGTAAGCGCAGACACTTAGGTGTCTTGTTTTATATATTAAAGTATTTATATATCTTCGCAGCATAATCAAACTATAAATTAATTAATGGAAATAGTCATTATTATTGGCCTTATCTTACTGAATGGAATTCTTGCGATGTCGGAAATCGCCTTGGTCTCAGCCCGGAAGGCTAGGTTGGAAACCGAAGCGAAACGTGGTAATAAATCTGCGGGCACTGCTTTGAAGCTGGCAAATGAGCCGGATAAGTTTCTCTCAACCATCCAGATCGGAATTACCTTGATCGGTATCTTGACCGGTTTGTACTCTGGCGAGGCGTTAGCTCATAATTTCGCTGTTATAATAGCGCAAATACCGGCCCTAGAACCGTATGCGTTGGGGATCGCTAAAACGACGATCGTTATTATCGTGACGTATCTTACACTTATATTCGGAGAGTTGGTACCGAAGCGGATCGGCATGGGGTGTGCCGAGAAGGTATCTATGTTAGTTGCTAAACCCATGAATTTTCTTTCCTTGATATCCTCTCCTTTTGTTTGGCTACTTTCAAAGAGTACGGCGTTGGCTGTGAAGATGACGGGCGTGGATACGAAAGAGGAAAATAGGGTAACAGAGGAAGAAATCAAGGCGATCGTGAAAGAGGGCTTTGACGGTGGCGAGGTGCAAGAGGTAGAGCAGGACATCGTAGAGCGGGTCTTTAATCTGGGAGACCGTAACGTGGGTTCTATCATGACGCATCGTAGCGAGCTGGTTTGGCTGGATGTGACGGATAGTACGGAGAAGATTCGGGAGAAAGTGGAGGAGAACTTATTTAATATATATCCCGTGGCTTCGGAGAAGTTCGATAATATAGTAGGGGTCGTTTATCTGAAAGATTTGTTCGGAAGGATCGACCAACCGGATTTCTCGATCAACCAAGTACTTCGCCCGGCACAGTTCGTTCCCGAGAACCAGAGCGTATATAACGCCTTGGAATCTTTCAAACAGACACACGTGAAATATGGACTCGTTACGGATGAGTTCGGAGGTATCCAAGGTATCGTAACCTTGAAGGATATTATGGAAGGCTTAATCGGGCAAGTACCGGAAGTCGGAGAGGAGTCCGAGATCATACAACGTGAGGATGGTACTTGGTTGGTGGACGGCCAATATTCTTTCTATGATTTCTTGGAATATTTCGACATGGAGGATTTGTATGCCGAGCATGATTATAATACCTTGAGTGGCTTGATCCTAGAGATATTGGAACGTGTACCGAAGACGGGTGAGAAATTAAAGTGGCTGGACTTTGAGTTCGAGATCGTAGATATGGATGGTGCCCGGATCGATAAGGTTTTGGTTAAGTACTTGAAAAATGGGTAAAATGTCTTTTTAGAAGAGTACGCCGAGTGAGATACTCATCACGTTCGTTCGCTTGTCAATATTGATATCATAATTAATCTCGGGAACTGGATTGTTGACTTTCTCGAAATCGGATTCCACTTGATTCAATCCGAACTCATAGACAAAGTCGAAGAATAGCCGTCCGATGCTAACCCCTACGCCCGTAGCGATATTGACTCCGAACGGGGTGTTGTCATTCACGTATTCTACATGCGTGGTGGAAGATTCTACCGTATAGGCGATCTTATAGTTGTATTTTAATTTGGGGCCGACCATAAGGCTAAGTCCGTAAGGCCCTTTCTTCACTAGGTTATAGCCTACCATTATGGGAACCTCTAAGGAACTGGTTTTCATCATCAAGAGGTCGGTAGTTGCCGATGTATTGGACAGCATATTATTTTCCGGCAAACTTTGAGGTATGGAAAAACGGATATTTCCCTCGGAGCGATGCCATGAGAAACTAGGCTGGAGGAAGAACCGTTCGATATTGACCCGGCAAAAGACCGCGGCCAGATAACCTACCTTATATTCGATGTCTATATTCTCCGCTTCCTTCCCATTGATGGAAAGGGAGTTTATGACTGGGAAAGTGGCGTTGAATCCCACTTTGGCTCCAAAGTTGAATGCCTTGTCCTCGAAACGCATGAAGCTCTGGGCTTCTGCTAACAGACCGAAAGATAGCAACGCTCCTATAAGGTAGACTTTTTTCATACCGTTATTTTTTCTTTTTCACGGACCAGCCGAATTTACCGACAAATTCACCTAACCCGTAATACTTACCATGCGAGTAAGCCAAAAGATCCGCTTTCTGCATATCAAAAGCCCCTGTCTGTGGGTCTAGATATCGGTCGTCGGCCTGTACGTTTACGACATCAGCGATAAACATATCATGACTTCCGAGAGCGATGACCTCTTTTACCCGGCATTCGATACAAAGCGGAGACTCGTCTATCGTAGGGGCGTTAACGACGGTCGCTTTTCCGGGAGTGAGCTTCATCTCCTCGAATTTATGATGGTCTTTCCCTGAGTTTACCCCGCACCAATCCGTGGCGTAGGCCAGCTCACGATTCGTCAAGTTGATGACGAATTCCATATTCTTCTTCAAGATCGGATAAGAGAATCGTTCCGGACGTACGGATATATAACACATCGCCGGATTCGTACAAATCGTACCTACCCATGCGACTGTTATTATATTGTACTCGGAAGGCTCATTCCCACAACTCACCATTACGGCTGGCAATGGATAGATCATGGTTCCCGGTTTCCAATCGTGCTTCATATAAAATGCAGTTTTTACAATTGCGAGTTGAGAATTGAGAATTAGCTCCATAAAGGTCTTTGACTTTCAATTCTCAATTCTCAACTTTCAATTATTTAATGATAATGTCTTCTTTATTAATCTTACGTTCGCAATAATGACATTTAATGGTTCCCTTCTCCTTGTCGATCACGTGGAAGCGGGAAAGCATCGGCTCATTATTGGTGATACATTTCGGATTGTTACATTTGACCAAGCCAATCAGCTCGTCGGGTAAAGTAACCGTCTTCTTCTCTACAACCTCATAATCACGGATAATGTTCAATATAATATTCGGGGCGATCATGGCGATACGGTTGATCTCGTCCTCCTCGAAAAATTTGTCGGCGATCTTGATCATACCCTTGCATCCCATCTTGTTGCTATGGAAATTATTGCCGATCGTGATCGTATTGTTCATTTTCTCCAGTCCCAGTAAAGAGGCTACCTTGAATAATTGGCTGGGAGGAATATGGTCTATGGCGGTACCGTTCTCTAAAGCGGCTACCTGCAACTCTTTTTTCTTTTCTGCTGACATAAAACTTCGTTTTTATTCGTCGATAGATATACCTAAAACTTCGCAAATGATAGCTTGGCGTGCGAACAGCCCGTTGCGTGCCTGCTGGATGTAATAAGCCTTTGGATTGTCATCTACATCGTAAGCGATCTCGTTCACACGGGGTAGCGGATGTAAGATACGCAGGTTCTCACGGCTGTTTCTCAGCATGTCGTTACGCAGGATATACACGTTCTTTACCCGCTCGTACTCTTCCAAGTCTGTGAAACGCTCACGTTGTACACGGGTCATATAAAGGATATCCGTCTGGTTGATGATATCTTCCGTGAAATCGGTATGCTCCTCGTATTTGAGCCCGTGCTTGTCGCAGAAGTTCTTTTGCTCGTCCGGCATGCGCAGCTCGTTCGGCGCGACGAAGTGGAAGGTCGGATGGAAGTGAGACATTCCCACGATCAAGGAGTGAACCGTACGGCCATACTTCAAATCGCCGACCATCGTGATGGTGAGGTTATCCAGTTTGCCTTGTGTCTTGCGGATGGAATACAGGTCCAGCATGGTTTGCGAGGGATGTTGGTTCGCCCCGTCACCAGCGTTGATGATAGGGACATCCGTCACCTCAGAAGCATAGCGGGCAGCTCCTTCCAGATGATGTCTCATAATGATCAAGTCCACGTAATTGCTTACCATCAAGATCGTATCTTTCAAGGTCTCGCCCTTGGAGGAACTAGTCGTGGAAGCGTCCGAGAAACCGATCACCCGTCCACCTAAACGGTTTACGGCTGTCTCGAAACTCAGTCTCGTACGTGTAGAGGGCTCGAAGAACAGGGTGGCGGCGACTTTGCCTTCCAGTAATTTCCGGTTCGGATTTTCCTCAAACTTCCTTGCGTTATCCAGAATACGAAGAATGTCCTCTTTGGAACATTGATCGATAGAAACTAAACTTTTACTTTTCATAGGTTGTGTATATTCTGTCTTATGTACGCGAATGTATAAAAAAAGCGGAGACCGAAGGGCCTCCGCTTTATATTTTATTTTAAGAAATCAACTAGACTTGCCGGAAGATAGAATGTGTTATTTTTATCGACATAAACGACGACAGAGTTTAACCGTATCTCATCTTGGCCTTTCTTCCCGGACTTCACGATGTTGGAGAACGGGGTGATCGTTAGCTGTTTTTTCTTATCTTTCTTGTTCTTAACGATCAAGGTTGGAGAACCTTTCTCGTCGGCGGCAGGGACGATCTCGCAAGTGTAATCCTCGAATACGTCCGTGTGGCGTGCGAAGTTCTTGCTTGTAAGATCTTCCAAGTTTCCGTGTGTCAATCCGAACAAATTGCATAAGTACTCATTCAGCTCGATGTTCGTATTCATACCTAGGGGTAAGGTTCCTTGCGGATGGTAAGCGGCTAGGAATACTTCCTCGCCCGTATGACCGCCGGTCGTGAAACCGAAGCAAGTGCGGGAAGTGATGATATGCGCCATCAATCCGGTTAACGAGCCACTGTACATGGAGGAATTATCTTCCGGTTTGCGTTGGTCTTCTGGTATCGGGCTGTTCTTGTAGTCCTTGCAATTGTTCAACGCGTTCATCTCTTCCGGAGTCAGCTCGAAGCCGGCGTAGGTGCGGAATACGTTTTGCACTTCTGAGTTAGGAACGCTGTTTACCTTGTTGGCGAAACCCTCGGCTGTCAATTTATACAGGGAGAATTGGTGGAACAATTGGTCTTTCGTCAATTTATCGTAACCTTTACAATCTTTTCTACCTAAGCTGATACCGCTGTTTCCGTGGTCGGGTACGATGACAACGGCAGTCTCGCCATTATTGCGTGCGAACTCCAATGCGGCACCGCAGGCACGATCGAATGCCAAGAAATCGGTAGCCATACCTACCGGGTCATTTCCATGAGCGGCCCAGTCTACCTTACTGCCTTCTACCATTAAGAAGAAGCCATTCGGGTTCTTGGATAATTTGTCGATCGCCTTACGAGTCATTTCCTCGATAGAAGGTTGCTCTTCCGGATTGCGGTCGATATCGTAAGCCATTTCCTTGTTGCCATATAAAGCCCACATCTTCTGATTATTATCGGCACGCATACCTTTCAAGTCATTTTTATAAACATTGTATCCGTTCGCCAATAGATAATCTTCCATATCCTTTGTAAGGATAGAAACTCCACCACCGATAACGACATCGATATCATTATGAACCATCTGCGGAGCGATCCAGTCGTATTTACCACGGTTGTAGCTATGAGCGGAGCAGTCCGCCGGGGTAGCGTGCGGGAATTCGCAAGTGAAAACCAATCCCGTGGCTTTGCCCTGCAACATCTTTCCAGCCTCCAATACGGTGGTAAGCGGTTGGAAGGCACGGGCCGGGTCGGTCGGGTAGATATCGTTATCACCGTCGTTCTCCGGGTAAGTGGATACATAACCCGTACGGCTCGGCTGTCCGGTCATGTAGCATGATGTAGTAGGAGCGGAGTCGCCGATAGGGGCGTTAGAAGAATGCGTACGCACCGTTCCGCACAAATACGGGTCGATGTTCAATTTCGGTTTGCTGGGATCTTGGTACCATTGCAACCAACGGGCGATAGAGATAGTCGCCAATGAGGTTCCGTCCGGGATTAAAAGGATCACGTTCTTGACAGGCTTCACGTTCTCCTTTTCCACGGCATTGGCCGGCATGATGATAATAGCCAGCAAAAGCAGAAAAGCTAATGTTTTTTTCATGTGCTTTAATTTAATAATGTATAACAAATTCTTCTATTAAATCCTAATTTCCAAGTGGGATGATCTCCTCGTTGAACCGTGTCAACTTCTCCACGCCCGTCTCCGTTACAAGGAAACTGTTCTCGATACCCACGGCACCGACACCCGGGATCACGAATTTGGGCTCCAAGGCGAACACCATATTCGGTAAAAGCTCCTCTTTCGAGCGAGGGGTAAGCACAGGTAGCTCATTGATCTGTATACCGATGCCATGTCCTACGAATTTAGCCTGTTGCTCGGTTCCCATAAAGTTAGCCGAAAGACCTTCTTTCTTAGCGATATTCGCCGCTATATTATATAAATCCGAACAAGCGGTTCCCGGGCGGGTAGCGTTTTCTACCTCCTGCTGTATCGTAAGGGCCACTTGATGCGCCCGATAAGCTTCCTCCGTCAGGCGGCCTACGGAGAAGACACGGGTCATGTCCGTCATATAAGCCGTATAATTGCCGGCCATATCCACCATGATAGCGGTACCTTCTTTTAATAAAGTACCGTTAGCGCCCAGCGGACAAGAAGCGTCTATGCCGCCTCCACCCAAAGCGAAATCAAAAGGGGATGGGGTCTCGGCGTTTTCCCCGGCGAGAATACTGCCCATATAGATATCCATATTGGCTCCGAAAGCACGGAAAAGACCGATCGAGCCGTTCTTGCGCATACGTTTCTCGATCTCGTACTGAAACTCCAAGTCTGTCATACCGGGACGGAAACATTCCGGGATCTCGCTATAAGTAGCCTCATGCTTGCGGGCGGCGATACGGAATTGCCCGATCTCCCAAGGGGTTTTTACCCGGCGAAGGTTTCGCATGAAAGCGGTGGCGTTACCGGCCTCCTCCGGTTGGAATACCTTTTGTAAACGGATATATTCATTATAAGTTAACTCATCTGCCTCTAATAAGAGTCTTTTCGGCATCTTAATTCCTCGTTCCGCAAATAAGGTTGGGATGTCTTCCGGCTTACGGATGTATTCCACTTGATGTCCTGAAAGCCCGTTCGGTCGCTTGATCAGGAACCACGGCTCACCGTCTACCGGCAAATAAAAATAACCACTATAGATTTGTCCTGTCGTATAATAAAGATTTACATCTACGGTAAGCAAACAGGCATCCATACCCATCTTTGCCATACCATCTCTCATCCGATCCCATTTTATCTTTAGGTCGTTCTTCAATTCTTCTGAAATCATCTTCCTTTGTATTACTTTTATTTTGTACCGGGCATCAAAGGTAACAAGAATTTACGAGATTTAAGTGGATTTGAGGTGAATAAAGTATTACAAACGCATATATGCGAATATACGGTTGAATAGGGAAATCTTCTTATGAATAAAGATAATCGTATCTGTATCTATTCCTTGATTCTCGTCGTGAATCCTATAAACCACGGCGTGGTCTTTACAGATCATGGCGTGGTTTACAAAGACCACGCCGTGGTTTGTAGAATAGAAGTAGATCCGATATAGAATATATAAGTATTCAGCTGATTATTCTTGCGGAACAGATAGGGTATTCGATACTATTGGACCGGGATCTTGATAACCACCTTCCGGATATTCCCTTGGCCGATACCCGGGGCGTGCCCGTCTTCCGGGAAATAAATGGCGAATTGTCCGGGATAGATTTTCGTATAGGCGGTAGGTTTGTCGATATAAAAGGCGATATCTTGCTCCTCGTTGTATGGAACGGACTCCTCTAGTAATTGATCTCCCGGTTTCCATCCGATTTTCTCTACGCCCAATAAGGGGAATTGGATATCGATAAATTTCTTGTGGGTCTCGATGGCCGCTTCCGACTTCTCCTTTCCGAAGAGGCTGGCGATGCTAACCGTGAAACCAGCGTCCGCTATATCGTATTTACCATCTTCCATTTTTGAAAAATCAGTAGACTTAACATAGTCAAAAGCCTGCTTAAACAGCGGATGGATACATTCGATCCGCTTAGAGTTCTCAAGTGAGTCTAGAATCATATTGTTATTAAGTTTTAGTAATTGGTTTGAAAATCCTTACAAATGTCGGGTATTTCCCTGTTAAATAATAGTCATATTTCTCAAATAAATCTATTAAGTTCCTGGGTTTCTTAACGTACGTAAATACTGTTTCGTAAAGTTTGCAATCTGGTTGCAATCATATTTATCGTATCTTTGTTATTCATTTATATATAACTAAACAGGTGATACGATCTATGAAAGATTTGGAGACAATTATATTACCGGTTCTCGAGATGAGTTGCGCTGTATGTGCCAATAACGTAGAGAATACGGTGAAGGGACTTCCCGGCGTGGAAGAGGCATCGGTGAATTTCGCGGCGAATACGCTTTCCGTCAAATACCATCCATCCTTGATTACTCCTCAGAAAATGAGAGAGGCCGTGCAGGAGGCCGGATACGATTTGGTCGTGGAGGTAGAGGATCCGACGGCGGTACAGGAAGAGATGGCACGAGAGCATTACCGGAAGCTACGCCGGAATACGATCGGGGCGTGGGTACTTTCCATTCCGCTGGCCCTGCTGGGAATGGTGTTTATGCATACGCCCGGCGGTAACTGGATCATGATGGCACTGGCCTTGGTGATTATGATCGTGTTCGGGCGGTCGTTCTACGTGAACGGCGTGCGCCATGCGTTGCACGGTAGCGCCAATATGGATACATTGGTGGCGTTGAGTACCTCGATCGCTTTCCTGTTCAGTTTCTTCAATACCGTATATCCGCGGTTCTGGTATGAGAAAGGATTGGAGCCGCATGTTTATTATGAGGCATCCGGCGTGATCATAGCGTTCGTTCTGTTGGGTAAACTTCTGGAGGAGCGGGCGAAGAACAGCACTTCTTCCGCTATCAAGAGCTTGATGGGATTGCAGCCTAAAACCGCCCGTCGTGTGCGAGATGGTCAGGAGGAAGAGGTCTCTATCTCGTTCTTGCGGGTGGGAGATCTTGTCAGTGTCCGTCCCGGTGAGAAGATCCCGGTGGACGGCACGGTGTCTCAAGGTTCCTCTTCCGTGGATGAGAGCATGTTGAGTGGCGAGCCGATTCCTGTCGTGAAATCACAAGGCGACCGGGTCTTGGCCGGGACGATCAACCAAAAGGGCGCTTTCTTGATGGAGGCGACCGGAGTGGGGAGCGCTACCGTATTATCACAAATCGTACAGATGGTACAAGCCGCTCAAGGAAGTAAGGCGCCCGTGCAGCGTATCGTTGATAAAATAAGTGGTATATTTGTACCGATCGTTGTCGGATTGGCGATACTTACTTTTATCGTCTGGCTGGTAGTAGGAGGAAGCGGGTACTTCTCGTACGCTCTCTTATCGGCGGTATCGGTATTGGTGATCGCTTGCCCTTGCGCGTTGGGACTTGCTACGCCAACTGCCTTGATGGTCGGGATGGGTAAAGGCGCCGAGCATCATATATTGATCAAAGACGCTTTTGCCTTGGAAAACCTTTGTAAGGTGGATACCGTCGTGCTGGATAAGACCGGGACCTTGACCGAGGGCGTGCCCGAGGTGACAGACTCTTTCTGGATATCGGAGGCGAGCCGGGATATGCTGGATATCCTTTATACCGCCGAGATGAAGTCTGAGCATCCTTTGGCGTCCGCTATCCTCTCATGGTTGAAAGGAACGGAGGCTGCGGAGATCGACGCTGATAGTTTCGAGAGCGTAACGGGGCGTGGTATCCAAATGCAGGTACATGGCGTGACGTATTGGGTAGGAAGCAAAGGCTTTTTGGAAACCTTCAAGGCGATGGTTCCGCCCGAGGCTGGGCGGGAAATCATCCGGTGGGAAGAGGATGGCAAGAGTATCGTTTATTATGGTTGGGAATCGGAATTGCTTGCGGTCATGGCTATTTCGGATCGGTTGAAACCTACGTCGGGAGAGGCGGTAGAGGCCTTGAAAGAAATGGGTATCGAGGTTCATTTATTGACCGGCGATGGGAAACGGACCGCCGAGACCGTTGCGGCCATGCTGGATATCCGTCATTATAAGGCGGATGTCTTGCCGAGCGATAAGGAGGAGTATATCCGTTCCTTGCAAGCCGCCGGAAGGAAAGTGGCTATGGTGGGGGATGGTATCAACGACTCGCAAGCCTTGGCCCGTGCGGATGTGAGCATTGCGATGGGTAAGGGAACGGATATCGCCATGGATGTGGCGATGGTCACGTTGATTACTTCGGATTTGATGTTATTGCCGGATGCGATCCGCTTGTCGAAACGTACGGTTCGCTCGATCCACCAGAATTTATTCTGGGCATTTATCTATAACTTGATCGGAATCCCATTGGCGGCGGGGGTCTTATTCCCGGTGAACGGATTGTTACTGAACCCGATGTTGGCGAGTGCTGCGATGGCTTTCAGTTCCGTGTCGGTGGTATTAAATAGCTTACGGTTGAAATGGAGTAAACTTTAAATAATAAGTAGAGATATGGCAACATTAAAATTTAAGACAAACGCTAAATGTGGCGGATGCGTGGCGGCTATCGGCGCTAAATTGAATAAATTAGTAAAAGAGGACGCATGGTCGATCGACTTGAAATCCCCGGATAAAACATTGACTATAACAACCGATCTTCCGGCGGAGACAATTCTTTCCGCCGTATCGGAGGCCGGTTTCAAGGCTAGCGCCTTGTAGTCGTAGCGATCGGATGGATGAGAAAACAAAGACAGACTCATGGTGAGGAAGTAGCGAATGTGCTTACGCATGGTGCGGGCATGTTGTTCGGCTTAACGGCGATTGTCGTCTTGATGATCGCCGGGATTCGTACAGGTGATCCGTGGGTGATCGGTAGTTTCGCCGTTTATGCGTTGTGCATGACTTCCTCGTATGTGACCTCTACCTTTTACCACGCCGCTTCCGATCCCAAGCGGAAATGCCAGTTGCGCCGTTGGGATCATAGCGCTATTTATTTGCATATCGCGGGTACTTATACGCCATTTACCTTGGTGGCTCTCCGCGACGAGGGTTTCTGGGGCTGGGGATTATTTATTACGGTTTGGCTGGCAGCGGTTATCGGCGTATGGTTTAGCTTCCGTCGGATGAAGAAAAAGGATAATCTGAAAACGGTTTGTTATCTGCTGATGAGCTGGGTGGTGATTATCGCTTTCAAACCATTGATCGATGTTTTCCAGCGTACGGATTCGATGTATGTCTTATATTGGTTGATCGGAGGAGGCTTGTTCTATTCCTTAGGAACGATTTTTTTCTTTCTGGATAAATATAAATATATGCATTCCGCATGGCATTTATTCGTTCTCGGGGGAACGGTTTGCCATTTTATAGCGATCTATAATTTGGTGTAAGGAAAAATAAAGAAGCCGGAACTGTGTTTAGCGGTTCCGGCTTCTTTTATTCTTGTTCTTCCGGATGTTGTTTCTTGTATTTATAATCCGCTAAAATCAACCCCATTGAAAAGCAAGGAAGGGATTCGCCAGCTGGAGGATAGGCGGGGGTCGTTTCCGACTTCCGCTAGGTTACTCCATAGGGAGAGCATATTACCCGTGGCGTTCATCTCGGAGATCGGTTGGGATAGCTTGCCTCTCTCGATCAAGAAACCTTCCACACCATACGAGAAATCGCCGGTCGTGCTATTGCAGTTTCCACCGTTGAAGCCGGTCACCAATATACCTTTGTCGATAGAGGCGATCAATCCGTCCAGATCCTTATCACCATTCCGCATGGTAAGAATCGAGGGAGAGCCGATCGTTTGTTCCATGCCCATCTTGTTGGCGGAATACGTATCGATATAATACGTTTTCAATATACCCTGCTCGAATACCGGAAGACGTTTCGTGGCAACACCCTCGCTATCGAAATAACGTGCGCCGGAAGCCTTTACCAAATGAGGCTCATCTATCAAGGTCATCTTGTCGCTCGCTACCTTTTGGTCGATCTTATCCAACAAGAAAGAGTTCTTTTGCTGGATGGAGGAACCATAAATGGCTCCGATTACTGGAGAAAGCAGACGACTGGAGTTCATGTTATCCACGATCATGGTATATTTACCGGACGCCACTTTCCGCTGTCCCAGTTTTCGAAGCACCCGTTCCAGCGCTTTCGTACCGATACCGGTCTTCACCAGCTCGTCATAATACAAGGAAGAGTCGTACCAATAAGACTCGGGACGGGCGTCACCCTCCCCACGGATGCTGACACTCCCCACCAAGCCATAAGAGGAACCAGAAGCCTCGCCTTCGAAACCGTTGCTGGCTACCATGTACTTAAAGTCCTTTTCGTCGCTGTAGGAAGCGTTGGCGGAGATGATCCGGTCGTCCTTGCCCATGATTTCCTCACAGACGCTCATGGCCAACGCTACCTTGTCGTCCGGTTGCACGGAGTCGAAATTCGGGTCGACCAATCGCAAGTCCGCCGCCCCACCTTTATAATACAAGGAAGCGTCCGGCAGCGTGCGAGCCTTGTCCTCGGCGAGGAAACGAGTGGCGGAGATACCATCCTTGATGAACTTCTCCAGCTCTTTCTTATCCAAGCGATTGGTAGAGTAGGAGCCGTAACGGCCGTCCACGAACAAATGAACCACCATGCTGTTCTCGGACGCCTGTTGCAGACGGTCTATTTTCATATCCCGTATCTCAAACGAACTGCTGGAACCATTGTAAAGCGTGACACGTGAAGACTGACAACCATTCTTCAAGGCATATTCCATGGCCCATTGAGCCAATTTCTTATTTTCGTTTGTTATCATATTAGTTTTCTCCTCCTACTGTAAGTTTGCTGACTAAGGCCGACGGCATACCGCAGGTTACCGGGCAAGACTGTCCATCCTTACCGCAGGTCCATGTGCCGTTATCCATTTTATAATTATTACCCACCATCGTGATATCCGCCAACGCTTTCGGGCCGTTACCGATGATATTGATATCCTTGATAGGTTGGGTGAGCTTGCCGTTCTCGATCAAGTAACCATCCTTCACGAAGAAGGTAAAATCGCCTGCGCCAATCTGTACCTGCCCGTTCGTGAAGTTGGCGGCATAGATACCTTTCTTTACGGTAGAGATGATCTCCTCTTCCGTCACGTTGCCCGCTTCCATATAAGTGGCACGCATACGGGGGATAGGCGTCTGACGGAAAGACTCCCGGCGGCCATTGCCCGTAGAGGGGATGCCGTAATGTTTTGCGCTGATACGATCGTGCAGATAACTGGTCAAGACTCCCTCCCGTACGATATAGGTTTTTTGTCCGTCCACACCCTCGTCATCGATATTGACCGAGCCCCGGTTGAAAGGAATCGTGCCGTCGTCCACCACGTTGATATGCTCGTTGCAAACTTTCTTGTTCAGCTGATCGGAGAAAATAGAGGTGTTCTTACGGTTGAAATCCGCCTCGAAAGCATGGCCGATCGCCTCGTGCAATAAGATGCCAGAGCCACCGGCACCCATGACAACAGGCATTTCCCCGCCTTTTGGCTTGATCGCCTGAAATAAGATAGAGGTCTTATCCACTGCCTCTTGGGCAAGCTCGTCGATCAGGTCGTCCGTCAGGAATTCCGCTCCCATACGAAAAGCCCGTGCGGCGTACGAGTTCTCGATCTTCCCGTTATCCTCCATGATGCAGACGGCGCTCAAGGCGCTCATCGGGCGATAATCGTAATAAATCTGCCCTTCCGAGTTACAGAATAAGATATGAGAGGTCGTGTCTCCCAAAGAGGCCATCACCTTGGTGACCCGCTTGTCCTTTGCGAATATCTGATCGTTCAGTTTCTGCAAGAAAGGCATCTTGTCATTAATGGCTATCTCGTCCCAAGGTGTTTGTACGCTATAGAAATTGTTCGTATGCTTTTCTTCCGTTAAGTTGATAGGAGCGGTATTCGCTGATCCGGTGGCGATCCGTGCGGCCGTACGAGCCGCCTTTAGCATCTCGTCCAAGCTGACGTTCTCCACGTAGGCATATCCCGTTTGGTCGCCGGACAAAACACGTACGCCCATCCCAAAATCGATGTTAGATGAGGCACGGTTTACGGCACCATCCTGCAACCCTACGTTGTTCCTGTATGAATGCTCAAAAAACAAATCGGCATAATCCCCGCCTTTCTCCAAGGCTGCCGCCAATACCTTCCTCAAATCCCCCTCACTCACCTTGAAATAATTCATAGCGAATGAAATACCGGCTGCTTTATCCCCCTCACTACCGGTGCAACTTCCTAGTAAGGAAGGAGCCGCTAATGTTCCAAGCATAACCATACCTCCTGTTTTAATGAAATCACGTCTGTTAATATTCATGTTGTTGTTGTTTAGCCCAATCCATCACGTTTGCGGGTGGACGTTGATTCAATAATTCTTTTTTCATAAAGTCCATGTAAGGAGCTACATGCTTGAAGAATTTCTTGTATCCCTTACATAGATAATTTAGTCCCGGCTCTCCATTCGGCGTATGGAGAAACCGGTTTTTCGGGCACTCTCCATGGCAAGCGAAAAGATATTCGCATTCCTTGCATTGCGTAGGGAGCTTATCTTCTTTATCCGTTCCAAACTTTTGTTGTACCGGACTGTACATCATCTCCGTTAATGTCTTTGTTTGGATATTCCCGAGTTTGTATTCCGGGAATACGAAATGGTCGCAAGCATATACGTCGCCATTGAACTCCATTACCCCGGCGTGACCGCAATGGCGGGCCAAGGAGCAGACCCCGGGTTGTTCGCCTACCCAGTTCGCCAAGGTGGAATCGAATAATTGGATGTAGAACTTGCCGACATCCTCTTTTAGCCACTCGTCGAACAAGGCGCAAAGGAAATCCCCCCATTTCTCGCTATCTACCGAGAACGGAGCTAGCTCGATCGCTGCGTCTTGCTCCTCGGGAGAAGATAGCTTGGTGCCTTCCTTGTGCCGGCCGATACGCTCCACGATCGGGGCGAATTGGATGAAACGGCAATCCAGTTCCTTGAAGAAATTATAGAATTCCAGCGGATAATCCACGTTATAATCATTCACGACGGCCATGGCGTTATACTCTACCCCATGTTTTTTCAGCAACTCGATTCCCTTCATCACCTTATAGAAAGAGGGGAGTCCCTGCCGGTTCCTACGGTATTCGTCGTGGAACTCTTGCGGGCCATCGATAGATACACCCACCAAGAAATTATTTTCCTTGAAAAATTGGCACCACTCATCATTCAATAGGGTACCATTGGTTTGGATACAGTTATCTATTTGCCGTCCTCCCGCATACTTACGCTGCAACTCCAAGGCTTTTTTATAGAAGCTGATCGGCCGCATCAGCGTCTCGCCTCCATGCCATGTAAACAAGACTTCTTGCATGGTTTGGCATTCCATGTATTCCTTGATGAACTTCTCGAGTATCTGATCCGTCATGATGTGATTCTTCACGTCCGGATAGAACTTACTTTTCTCAAGGTAATAACAATACTCGCATGCCAAATTACAAACAGAACCAACCGGTTTCAACATGATGTAGACCGGCTTGGCGAAAGGGAAAATATAGGAACTATTCATGGTATACTATTAGATATTACATTTCTATTTCAACTCGAACTCGCTAAGCACGATTTTTTGTTTTAGCTCGCTGAACGTTTGATCGGACTTAGTCAGTGTACGGAAGGTATATTTATTCCCGTATGTGGAAAGTACCTTTTCCATCTCATTTTCTCCGATCAGGAAATAACCTTTGGCGGGTGTTTCTTTATCGAAGTCATGGAAGATATTTCCCATATAGAAGTTTAACCCGTACAGATTCCGATAAATCCGAAGGTTATTTACGACATATACATTCTTTTTATTCAATGGATATTCTTTCAGGATACGTTCAGCGAAAATGCGGCAAGAATCCCCTTCACGAATACCTCTCATAATGACACCGTCGATTAATAAATTAATCGAGAATGTTAAGGCTATCGTAGCGTAGAGAATCTTGATATTTATTTTCTTGAACATCTGGTAATAGACCGTTCCTAATATCAATAGATTTATGAAGATAATACAGATCGTAAGTGTGCTGGGATGAACCAATACTTTTGATACCATTCGTACCATGTCCAAGGTCGATGCGTTTTGTGTATATTGACCGACGATACCAACAGGATCAATAATACCGAATACCGTAAGCAAGATCGCTATCATGACGACACTTACTACGGAAGCTAAAAAGGCAGCGAATACCCGAGTTACTTTCGTACGGTATTCTGTAATATATAAGGCATACTGAGCCAAGAACAAGGCAATGAACGGATAAGCCGGCATTAAATATACGCTTCGTTTACTGGAAGGGATCGAATAGAAGAAAAGGATGCCGACTAAAGCAACCAAACTAAATAAACGAACTTTTTCCATGGAGCGGATACGTTTCCACGTATTCTTTAAGATCTCTTTAATAGGTTGCTCAGGCTTGCTAAGTTTCAGCCCGAATAAAGAGAAGAAAAAGAAAATAGTCCAAGGTATAAAGCCTGCCGCCAACGTCATGAAATTGTACCAAACACCATTCTCATGCCCCAGATCATAGGAAATTTCAGGAGTGTTTAGGTGTAAGAAACGAGCGAAATTCTCCGCTAATACGACATTAAGGAACTCATCTCCACCTTGCTTCCATGCAGCGGTATACCACAACATCGGTAGGAATAAAGAGGAAATTCCCGCATATAATAAAGTCTTGAATATGGTGAGATAACTGTATTGACCTAACATTAATAGATAAATGCCGAATACGAATAGGGGCAATACTACGCCTACCGGTCCTTTGGTCAGAACGGCGCATCCTAATAATAAAGGTATGAATATGGGAAGTCCTTTCAGCTCTAATTTATCTTCCCATCGATATAGCTGGAAAAGCCCTATGACGATGAAAGTAGTGAGCAACATATCCACCCGAGTCGTCATGGCCGCCCGATGTATCTCTACGCAGGTGACCAATAGGAGGGTCGCTATGAATGCCTCCTGAAACTTTACGATTCGTTTACCGAAAAAGACCAATACGAACCCGATCAAGGTAATAAAGGCTAAAGCCGATGGCAAGCGGGAGGTGAACTCGGAAACATATCCCTGTGGATAGGAGAAAGCAGCCATTAACCAATGCGCCATCGGTGGCTTAAAAGCGAACTCGTTCGCGTAAGATTGTGGCAAGACCCAATTACCTGTCTCAAGCATGGAGATCGCTACGGCCGCTTCCCGGGGTTCCCCTTTGGTGGAGAAGTCGCCGAGGCCGATCCAAGGTAACACAGATATAATACAGATTACTACCATCATGGTTACCGGCTTTTGCAAGTAAAGATATTGAAGTGTAGGTGTACGCATATGACAATTAATATATAGGGCTTTGGCCCATTAATGTTATAAAACAGTTTGCAAAAGAACAATTTTTTATGGACTTTCCCCGCATTTTTAGAAACTTTTTATGTGCCCAATGAATGTTTGATAGCCTTTCGTATCGCTTCCGCATCCTCCTTGTTTTCCTTTAATATGGAGAGAATCAGGTTTAAATAACTCTCTTTGTTACTGATACCGCAGATCGCGCATAGGCGGCTCTGTGGTAACATCCCTTTTTGATTATAAACACGGAGGATGCTTTTGTAGTTCTCCGTTTCTATATAAGACTCGAACTCTTCTTTTATGTTTTTGTATATTTCTTCCACATGGATGTTCAGACGGATACTCTCTACATGTTCGGTTAATTGCTCCACCGTCGTTATCTTGCGATCAACGGTAGTCTCCAGTTTTTTACGGACTTGATGTTTGGCATGAAGGATTACTTGCGAGTCCAGTTCTTTTTGGAAAAGACGTACTACGTTTTCTTTCACTTGCTTGAAAACATCGTCCGGATCTTTCATCAACCGTTTGGCGACCGTCTTGATCACATCCTCTATCATCAATAGGTTCTCCACTTCCGCTACGTCCGGTACATAAATATGTTGTTCCCGTAGATAGTTTATTTCTCCTTGTGTACGCCTATCACGATCTACGATACCTTTGCTATCTAATGTATGGAAGTCTTTCAGTTGGCCGAACGCTTTGGTTGTCTCGATTACTTTTTGGCAACCACCCATCGGTTTCACCAAATAATCGGGGAATATGAAGGGGTAAAGCTTGCTGTCGATACTGTTCGTGTCGGTCCCTTCGATAAACAAGATCGGTTTCCGGCTGCCAAGTATTTCCATATATACTTCTTCCGGGAAACTTTCATTACTCTCGATCAACTCGTAATCCCATACGGAATGATCCGCGTCGTAAGAACGAATCCAGATCCGTTTGCTGTCGGAGCGGGAGGTGGCGAAATCAATGTCATGTGTGAGATAAACAAACGTACAGTCCGGACGTATCGCCTCAATCTCGTCCCAAAGCTGGTTCTTTATGGAGTTGTGGAGAAGGGTTTCCGGCTCTTCGATCACGAGCAAGGCGTTCGGGCATGCGCATAATGCGGCCCCAATCAAGTAGAACACCAGTTTCTCGCTATCGCTCATGCGTCCGGCGGTGTAGGAATTTGAATCACGCCCCGTGGATACAAGCTCGATAAATCCCGACTTTCGTATCAGACGATTATGCGGAAACATCTTTTCCCAGATCGCTTGTATAATATCTATCTTGGTGATCGGAGGATCTACTTCGTTATTAGTCTTGCAGGCTTCCTTGAAATTGACTGCCGCCTCGAACTCCTCGCTCTGGAGTTGCAAAATCAGTTTCTCGTATTCAGAAATACGTGGCATGAACAGTCGTTCTTTGATCATAGACTGTAAACGTGCGAATTCATTGGAGGCCGATAATTTAGATTCGTCATCGCTGATGAATAAGGCATGTATACCGGATATTCTTTTCGCTTGACCCGCATATCTCTCCAATAAATCTCTGCCAAAAGAGCTTTTTCCCGCACCGTTCGCTCCGATCACGACTAATATCTTCGTGTCTAGCATGATGGGATGTGTCACATTAACTTTCGTTGGGAGTGTTAGTTCCATACATGTTATTGATTAGGTTTTCAAAGATAAGCTTTTTCTTTGAAAGTTCGCACGAGACCTAAAAAATAAAGTGCCTTTTCCGAAACATCCTTAAAGACGGGAAAGGCACTTTTATTAAAACCTTAGCAGAGTTTTTTCTTATTTGCTCTTCTCCAAGATAACGCGAGCGAGGCGAGCTTGTATTTGCATTAATGTATTAACATCCTCGTTCTCGAAATTGATGTCAGCTACTTTTAAACTTCTTTTGGAAACTACCGGAGCCGATTTAGCAGCCATTAATTCTTGTACTAATTCATCTACTTGCTCTTTGATTTTCTCTGCCTTTTTTGAATAATCTACTGTACGTGCCATAGTTCTTTTGATATTTTATTTTATGAATACTATCGCAAAGATAATTACATTTTTATAATACACATAATAAAACGTAAATATTCTGTGCTATTTTTACGAAAAAGTCCGAGCTACAATATTTTCGCAGCCCGGACTAGGTTATTATCGAGATGAATGTGTGTTATGCTTTTGTCGTATTCGTCTCGGATACGTCATTTTTTACTTCCCAATGGAACGGTTCGAATTCAGTGTTCGGATCTACCCAAGATGCTTTCTTAGACGCATAGATAATAAACGGTGCCGCAACGACAACAATTACACCGATGAAGAGAACGGCGAACCAAACCGTATTATTTCCTGTAGAAATCTGGCTAGGAGGAATGAAACTTAATACGAACGCTAATAAGGAACCACAGAATCCTAAACCTCCGATCAACCACATCAAGCCATTGCCACCTTTTCCGATACGGAAAGGACGACCTGCCTTTTTCATCTTATAACGTAATGCGATCGCTCCGGAGAACATCAACATATACATTATTAAATATAAGATCACCGTAAGCTGTGATAAGATCTGATAAAAGCTTTGTACGGATGGCATTACCACGAATAATAAGCTAAGAAGTGTAACAGCCGCTCCTTGGATATAAAGGATGTTTTTCTGTACGCCGATCTTATTGGTCTTCTGGAAGAACGGGGGCAGATAACCTGCTTTACCAACTGCGAATATACCTTTGGAAGGACCAGCGACCCATGTCAATACTCCTGCTAATACGCCAAATGCCAAAGCGATAGCGATAATTGGGGATAACCATGAGGCATGAATGTACTTGAAGTAATTGTCGAATCCCACTAATAAACTTTGCGTAAGATTGATGTCTTTCTCTGGGATAATAATACCCAACGCAAAAGTTCCTAGTACGAAGATTACAACGGTGATCAAGGCACCGATAAATACAGCTTTCGGATAGTTTTTAGAAGGATTGTCAACGTCTTTCACGTGAATACCGCCCATTTCCATACCTGCGTAAAAAAGGAAGATACTTGCGGCTAAGACTAAGTTGTCGAATTTACTGAAGTCGGGGAAGAAGTTACTGTGGAAATCCATATTGGAATGCCCGCCAGTCGCTAGGTATACGATACCTAAAATGATGAGTAACGCCGCTGGTATGATAGTACCTACCATACCTCCGATTTTCGCTACTTTTCCAACCCAACTCAATCCCTTTAGTGAGATAAATGTAGCCAGCCAATAAATAATTAACACGATCGCTAATGTGTAGTATTTGTTATTCGCCAGCAGCATATCTTCGGGATGATCCATACCGATGAAGGCGATGGATACGGCTCCAAAAGTTAATACTGTCGGATACCAGATCGTACTTTCAATCCATTGAACCCAGATAGCCAGAAAGCCTAGACGTTTTCCATAGGCCTCACCTACCCAACGGAATACACCACCTTGTTTGTCTTGGAACATTGCCGCTAATTCCGCTGCCACCAAAGAGGTCGGGATTAAGAATACGATTGCCGCGAATAAGTAATAGAAAGCCGAACTTAGTCCGTATACGGCTTCTGCTGGCAGTCCGCGTAAAGATACTACTGCCGTCACGTTCATGATTGCTAGGGTAAACACACCTAGCTTTACTGTCTTGTTGATATTTGCCATAGATTTATGTTTTAAAAATGAGAATTACTTCTCTCGTTTAAGTCTGAGTTTATAACAGCGAATCAAAGAAGATGTTTTGTTTTTGCTACGTAAAACTTGGTTAATTAACACATTTCGCTGTTTAAACAAATGGTATATGAGGTTTGTTGTCATAAACCAAAATGAAAAGGATTATAATTAAATAAATAGTAACGCTTATGAAAATGGCCGTATTTGATTTCGCATTGAGAAAGAAGGGAGTATATGGTGTGTTACATATCATTATACTATTGTTGTCGCTGTTCTTGGTTATCAGTATCTCCATCGATACATTTAAGAATATTCCCTTTTACACGCAAACTTCTTATAAGAAGATTCAATTATGGATCTGTTTGTTTTTTCTTTTCGATTTTGTTTTGGAATTTTTCCTGTCGAAAGATAAATTACGTTATTTGCGAACGCACTTTATTTTCTTGCTCGTAGCGATCCCTTACCAAAATATAATAGAATATTATCATATTATCACCTCACCCGAGCTTAGTTATTTCTTACGTTTCGTTCCTTTGGTACGGGGTGGGTATGCGTTGGCGATCGTGGTGGGATGGTTGTCGTACAATAAGGCGTCGGGCTTGTTTGTCTCTTACTTGACGATGTTGCTGGCCACGGTTTATTTCTCAAGTCTTATATTTTTTGTCTTGGAGCACAAGGTGAACCCGTTGGTGGCTAATTATGGGGACGCTCTATGGTGGGCGTTTATGGATGTGACAACGGTTGGCTCTAACATATCCGCTATTACGGTTACGGGGCGAGTCCTTTCGGTCGTATTGGCTGCTTTGGGCATGATGATGTTTCCAATATTTACGGTATATGTGACAAGCCTTGTCCAAAAAAGTAACGAGGAGAAAAAAAGGTTTTATGAGAACATGCAGGCTCCTTCTCCCCAGCCAGAGGTGAAGGATAAATAGAAACTCTAGTTCCTACAGTGGATACTGCGAGGTCTTCCCGTAGGGAACAAACAGGCTGGAGGAAGTGGCGGAGATTACACTATGATTTGCTGGAAAGTTTGATTGGCTTCTGTTTTTTTCGTATCTTTACGGCCCCTAAAACCAGATAGGTAAAAGATGATAAAAGATAAGCAGGCATTGGAAGGCGGGCGCATATCCATACTTGGCGCACGTGTTCATAATCTGAAGAATATAGATGTAGAGATTCCGAGGAATAAGTTGACGGTGATTACCGGCATGAGTGGTAGCGGCAAGTCATCATTGGCGTTCGATACGATTTTCGCTGAGGGACAAAGGCGGTATGTGGAGACATTCTCGGCTTACGCCCGGAATTTCTTAGGGAATATGGAGAGACCCGATGTGGATAAGATAACGGGTCTGAGTCCGGTTATCTCCATTGAGCAAAAGACAACCAATAAGAATCCTCGTTCCACCGTCGGTACGACTACCGAGATCTATGACTTTTTCCGTTTGCTTTACGCTAGGGCGGGAGAGGCCTATTCCTATTTGAGCGGGGAGAAGATGGTGAAATATACCGAGGATCAAGTCTTACGGCTGATCTTGGATGAGTACAACGGGAAAAAAACGTATCTCTTGGCTCCGTTGGTCCGTAATCGTAAGGGGCACTATAAGGAACTTTTCGAGCAGATACGTAAAAAAGGATATCTGAACGTCCGTGTCGATGGCGAGTTGAAAGAGATCTTCCATGGGATGAAGCTGGATCGTTATAAGATGCACAGCATCGAGGTGGTGATCGATAAGATGATTGTCTCCGAGGCAGACGAGCGTCGTTTGAAAGAGAGCTTGAAGATCGCCATGAAGCAAGGCGATGGCCTTGTGCTGATACTGGATGCCGAGACTAACGAGGTTCGCCATTATAGTCGTCGTTTGATGGACCCGGTGACCGGATTGTCTTACAGTGAGCCGGCTCCGCATAATTTCTCGTTCAACTCCCCTCAAGGAGCGTGTCCGAAATGTAAAGGCTTAGGACAGGTCAATTTGTTGGATATGGACAAGATCGTTCCCGATCCATCCTTAAGTATATATAGCGGTGGCATCGTCGCTTTGGGTAAATATAAGAATTCGTTGATATTCTGGCAGATTGAGGCGCTTTGCCAAAAGCATGGCGTGACGATCAAGACGCCTATACGGGATATTCCCGAGGAGGCGATGGACGAGATCATGAACGGTACGGACGAGCGGTTGCAGATCAAGAATGACTCGTTAGGATCGTCTAACTATTTTTTGTCGTATGAGGGAGTCGCCAAGTATATCTTGATGCAACAGGAGAGCGAGGCATCCGCCTCGGCGCAGAAATGGGCGGGACAATTCATCAAGATGGCCACTTGTCCGGAATGTAACGGCTGGCGATTGAATAAGGAGGCGTTGAGCTACCGGATAGCGGGAAAGAATATCGCCGAGTTGTCGGCCATGGATATCTCGGAATTATACGAGTGGCTGGAGGGTATCGAGGAGAAGCTGGACCCGAAACAGCTTCGGATCGCTACGGAGATATTGAAGGAGATACGCTCCCGCCTGCGCTTCTTGCTGGATGTGGGATTGGATTATCTTTCCATGAACCGGGGTTCCGCTACCTTGTCTGGCGGTGAGAGCCAGCGTATCCGTTTGGCTACCCAGATCGGAAGTCAATTGGTGAACGTACTTTATATATTGGATGAGCCGAGTATCGGTTTACACCAACGGGACAACGTCCGTTTGATTAATTCCCTGAAACAATTGCGTGATACGGGAAACTCCGTGATCGTCGTGGAGCATGATAAGGATATGATGCTGAGTGCCGATTACGTGGTGGATATGGGGCCTAAAGCGGGCCGTCTGGGTGGTGAGGTCGTCTTTGAGGGAACGCCCAAGGAGATGTTGCGTGTAGATACCTTGACCTCTTCCTATCTGAATGGAAACACGGAGATAGCCGTTCCTGCCGAGCGTCGGAAAGGCAACGGGCAGTTTATTACGATCAAGGGAGCCAGTGGCAATAACCTGAAGCATGTGGACGTGTCTTTTCCCTTGGGTACGCTTATTTGCGTCACGGGTGTGTCGGGTAGCGGAAAGTCTACCTTGATAAATCGCACGCTGCAACCGATCTTGAGCCAGCATTTCTATCACTCGCTGGAAGACCCCTTGGCATACGACGTCATCGAGGGAATCGAGCATGTAGATAAGATCGTGAATGTGGATCAATCTCCGATCGGTCGTTCCCCCCGGAGCAACCCGGCTACCTATACGGGGGTATTCTCGGATATCCGGAATCTGTTCGTGGAACTTCCGGAATCGAAGGTGAGAGGGTATAAACCGGGACGTTTCTCTTTTAACGTATCGGGCGGACGGTGCGAGACCTGTAAGGGAAATGGCTATAAGACGATCGAGATGAATTTCCTTCCGGACGTGCTGGTGCCTTGCGAGGATTGTCACGGCAAGCGATATAACCGGGAAACCCTGGAGGTTCGTTTTCGTGGGAAATCAATTGCGGATATCTTGGATATGACGATTAATATGGCAGTGGAGTTCTTCGAGAATATCCCGACTATCTTATCCAAGATCAAGGTCCTGCAGGATGTAGGTCTGGGATATATCAAGTTGGGGCAACCCTCTACTACCTTATCCGGTGGCGAGAGCCAACGTGTCAAGCTGGCTACCGAGCTGGCGAAGCGGGATACGGGAAAGACGCTTTATGTATTGGATGAACCTACCACCGGTCTGCACTTCGAGGATATCCGGGTCTTGCTGGGGGTATTGAACAAGTTGGTGGATAAAGGCAACACGATCATCGTTATCGAACATAACCTCGATGTTGTCAAAAGCGCTGATTACTTGATCGATATGGGCCCCGAGGGCGGTCGCCGTGGAGGTAACGTCCTTTTCACCGGGACTCCGGAGGCTTTAGCGAAGAGTGGCGTCGGGTTTACGGCTCCGTTCTTGAAAGAAGAGTTAGATATAGCAAATAAGAAAAAATGAAGAATCCTATACAAATGATCAAGCAGTGCGTGGAGAAGGAGGAACCTTACTTCGTGCTGAGAGGGCAGGACGTATGTGCGTTGGCTGCCATAGAGACCTATTATGAGGAGGTGAGGAATAAGGTGAAAGATCCTTATTTCATCGAGGAGATCGAAGAGATCATGAAAGATTTCCGGGCGTACCGGGAGGAAGTGTCTAACACTAAAATACCGGATTGATTTATGGCAGACGACAGTTACAAGACCATCAAGCAAGTAGCCGAGGGATATTATACCGAGAAGCGCAGCCGCTTTATCTCGTATGCTATCCCCGTGCGTACGGTGGAAGAGGTGAAGGAGCAACTGGAGAAATACCGTAAACAATATTATGATGCCCGCCATGTATGCTGGGCGTATATGTTAGGTCCAGAGCGGCAGACGTTCCGGGCCAACGATGACGGGGAGCCTTCTTCCACGGCCGGGAAACCGATCCTCGGACAGATCAACTCGAATGAGCTGACCGATTTATTGATTGTCGTAGTACGTTACTTTGGTGGAATCGAGTTAGGAACCAGCGGGCTGATCGTCGCTTATCGCACGGCCGCCGCCGAGGCTATCGCCGCCGCAGAGATCGAGGAACGTACGGTAGACGAGGACATCACGGTCGTTTTCGAATACCCATACCTGAACGGGATCATGCGTATCGTAAAAGAGGATAACCCCGCTATCATCTCACAGAAGTTCGAGATGGATTGCGAGATGACGCTTCGTATCCGTAAAGGGGAGGCCGAACGCCTCAAGAATCGCTTGTTAAAGGTTGAGACCGCTTATCTAAAAGAGTAGCAAGCGATCAACTAATTCAATTTTCAATTGTTTTTTGTAGAGACAAGGCTCATGAGGAACCCTGCCCCTGCATTTTATTGTGTAAATATTAATATAGTTTTATCTGAATGAAAAAAGTTCTTTTATTCTCTTTTTTTCTAGTGTTGGGTTTGGTCGTGTCGCAAATGCTTCCCGCTATGGTGGGGGAACAGTATTCGCTGGTAAAGACGATCTCTAATACATTTTTGTTTATTTGCCTTGCGTTTATCATGATTAATGTGGGGCGTGAGTTCGAGATTGATAAGACCCGGTGGAAGTCTTATACCGAAGATTATTTCATAGCGATGGCTACGGCTGCGTTTCCGTGGATATTCGTGGCTTTATATTATATGTTTGTCTTGCTTCCGGGCGATTTATGGGGAAGTTGGGACGCTTGGAAGGAGAACCTGTTGCTAAGCCGGTTCGCCGCGCCTACCTCGGCGGGTATCTTGTTTACGATGTTGGCCGCCGCCGGGCTAAAAGCCTCTTGGGTATATAAGAAAGTACAGGTATTGGCGATCTTCGACGACTTGGATACGATCCTGTTGATGATCCCGTTGCAAATCATGATGATCGGCTTGCGCTGGCAATTGGGGGTCATTATTCTGGTTGTGGTATTGCTCTTGATCCTGGGCTGGAAGAAAATGGGATATTATAATGTACGTCAAGACTGGAAAGCCATCTTGTTCTATGCCGTTGTGACGTTTGGTATCACGCAAGTGATTTATCTGGTATCGAAACATATGTACGGGGAGGAGGCTAGCATCCATATCGAGGTACTTTTACCTGCGTTTGTCGTAGGTATGATCATGCGGCATAAGCATATCGATACCAAGATCGAGCATCAAGTGTCCGATTTTATCTCTTATCTCTTTATGTTCCTTGTCGGAGTGAGCATGCCGGTGTTTATGGGCGTGGATTTCGCTCAGCAAGCGGCGGAAGTAACTACGGTGACAGGTTCCCAGCCGATGATGTCATGGTCAATGATCGCTTTACACGTCGTAATCGTCTCATTCTTATCCAATATCGGTAAACTATTTCCTTTGTTTTTCTACCGTGACCGGATGAAACGGGAGCGTTTGGCGCTGTCTATCGGTATGTTTACCCGTGGAGAGGTAGGAGCCGGCGTTATTTTCATAGCCTTGGGATATGGATTAGGTGGCCCTATGTTGATAATTTCTGTGTTAACTATTGTGTTTAATTTAATTTTAACTGGTATCTTTGTCATCTGGGTAGAGAAACTCACACGCAGCGCTTATAACCTGGAGCAAGCAGGAAAAGCCAAAGCTGTCAATTAATAGAAAAAACACTTGAAGGTATTTCAAGATGATATTCCGTTTCCCTCTTGGGAGGGAAAGGGAATAGTCATAGTACGATCAATTGTTGAAGACCTTCATCTAACTTATTATTTATGGACCGTACGATTAATGTTATCCTTAAACCGTTGCGTCGCTTCGCTATACAGAAGCCGAACGCTAGTCTTTTATTGTTTGCCGCTACCATCGTTGCTATGGTCTTGGCCAATTCGCCTTGGGCAGATAGGTATCACCAGTTATTAGCTTTTCCAATCGATCTGCAAGCCGGGCAGTTTAACTTCTTTGCGCATCATGGCGAGACCATGTCTATGCTGGCTTTCGTGAACGACGCCCTTATGGCGGTTTTCTTTTTCGTGATCGGTCTGGAGATCAAGCAAGAGGTATTGATCGGTGAGTTGAGTTCCGTGCGGAAGGCGCTATTGCCTATTATCGCCGCCTGTGGTGGAATGATCGTGCCGGTCTTATTTTATATGTTAGTATGTAATACGCCTCCCGAGGTAAACGGGGCGGCTATTCCGATGGCTACGGATATCGCTTTCGCCTTGGCCGTATTGGGCTTGTTGGGGAAGCGGGTGCCGTTGAGCATGCGTATCTTCTTGACCGCCTTGGCTGTGGTGGATGATATTGGAGGTATCATAATTATCGCCCTGTTTTATAGCGGGCATATCGCTTTCGAGCCTTTGTTGATATCCCTGATAGTCCTCGCTTTGTTGTATGTGGGAGGAAAGTTCCGGGTACACAACCGATTGTTTTTCTATATCGGTGGCTTTATCGTTTGGCTGCTATTTCTGGAGTCAGGAATCCATCCGACAATCGCCGGCGTGTTGATCGCCTTTACGGTTCCTGCCCGTCCGGTTGTTAAGCTAGATGATTTCACGTGTGATATGACCGGGTATTTGAATATGCTGGACTATACCGAGGTTCGTCAGTCCCGTAAAGCGGAAGTGCTTACGCCTACACAAATTCAGGTATTGAATAACATCCATACGTTGGCGGATAAAACGATCAGTCCGTTGCAGACCATCGCTGATAAGTTGCATCCTTTGGTAAACTATGTGATACTTCCTTTATTCGCTTTCGTGAATGCCGGTGTGACATTCGGGGATATCCAACCCCAGACATTAGTTAATGTTCCGTTGGCGGTGTTCGTGGGCCTATTTGTAGGAAAGACATTAGGTATATTCTCTTTCTCTTACTTGTTCGCGTGTACGCCATTTGCCTCCATGCCTACAGGCATGAGCAAGCGTAATTTATTTGGAGTATCCATGTTGGGAGGAATCGGTTTCACGGTCGCTTTGTTTATAGCGAATCTTTCCTTTGACGGCAGTACGGCGGCGGGTGCCGATCTCTTGAATCAGGCGAAGCTGGGTGTATTCACGGGATCGTTTATATCCGGTCTTTGCGGTTATCTGGTATTGAAATGGGTTTTACCTAAAGAAAAAGTGGAAACGATCTAAATAAAAAGGCAGTCCGGCAAGGACTGCCTTTTACATTATATTATGCCGTAACTAAAGTTTCGTGAGATTTTGTTGCCATGTAATATATGATTTGATAATTGAGCACGCCTTCTTAAACCTCTTTGGATTTGTTGAATAGCGAGCCGATCCATAATAACAAAATAGCTCCGACCGTAGAGGTTATCAAGCTTCCTAAGATACCACCGGCCGATATGCCTAGTAAGCTGAATACCCAGCCACCCAATACACCTCCAATAATACCTAGGATCAAATTAACAATGACCCCGAAACCTCCTCCACGCATAATCTTACCAGCCAGATAGCCGGCAACGATACCGATGATAATAGACCAAATAAATCCCATAACGAATAGTTTTATATTTTATTTAAAAGTTCTGATGTTTTGTATTTAAACACATCCGAAAAGTTTTTGGTTGCGCTTTGTATCTCTTTTTAACGAATCATTCCAAAAGATCTAGCGAATCGATGAAGGATTCATAGACGGGATGGTTCAATTGAAAGACAATCGCTTCGAAAGGACGGAGCGTGATATCTTTTTGAGGCGCCATATGACTTCGGTCCCCGTAATTGTCCAATAGGACGTGTGCGTTACTCATATCTATCCCCGGAGTGGAGATTGCCGCCTTGGGGGAGAAATTGAGCATAATCAGATAAGTGTCGGCCCCAGTCTTGCGTAAGAAGATATAGCATTGGGGATTCTCCGCATCCAGCAAATGATAACTGCCATAAATCAAACTCGGATTCTCCTTACGGAAACTGACTACTTTCTTAAAATAATTAAGTATGGAGGTCGGATCTTTTTCTTCGTCCGCTACGTTTATCCAAGTATAATCCGGATTTACCTTTAACCAAGGGGTTCCTGCCGTAAATCCCGCTTCCGGCGAGCGATCCCATTGGAAAGGAGTGCGGGCGTTGTCTCGTCCGGTCTCTTTCTGTTCGTCCAATACCGCCTGCGGATCTTTACCCTCTGCTTTCGCTTTCTTATAGCGGTTGATCGTATCGATATCGTTATAATCCTCGATACGGTCGAACCGAATGTTACGCATACCTATCTCGTCCCCGGCGAACCAATAAGGCGTTCCTCTCATCGTAAGCAGAAAAGTAATAAGCATCTTAGCGGACAAGGCCCTGAACTCATCCTTATCGCTACCAAAGCGACTGACCATACGGGGCTGGTCATGATTACCCAAGTAGATCGAGGGCCAACCCTTATCTACCGCCTTATCCCATTCCGTAAACATCTTCTTTAGGGCGATCAAGCTATAGTCTATACCGGATTCCGGATTGTCCGGTAGGGTTGTATTCCGGATACGGGCGGCGTCGAAATGATAAAGCATATTCAACTCTTCCCGGGCCGGATCGACAAATTTAGCGACATCATCTACCATCACGGCCGAACCTTCTCCAACACTCATACAATCGTATTTGCTTAATACCTGCCGATTCATCTCGTGAAGATAGAGGTGCAGGCGAGGCTCTTTGGCATAGAAAGAAAATATATCCGGATATTTCTTGGAATCTATGAGAGGGAATGAGGGATCTTTGGCGATAAGAGAGATGGAATCCATGCGAAAACCGTCTATCCCTTTATCGAACCAGAAGCGCATCATATCGAAAATCTCTTGGCGTACCTCCGGGTTCTCCCAATTTAAGTCGGGTTGTTTCCGGGAGAAATAATGCAGGTAATACGAGTCGGTTGACTTGTTATACATCCAAGCGTTGCCTTCCTCGTCGAAATAGCTGAGGCGCAAGGGAGGCTCACCTTTCTCGGCCGGCCACCAATGGTAATAATTATAATAGGGATTATGTCTGGATTTACGGGCTTCCTCGAACCAAGGATGCTCGTCGCTGGTATGGTTTACTACCAAGTCCAGTACCAGTCGCATCCCCCGTTTATGAATCTCTTTCAGGAGGCGGTCGAAATCTTCCATCGTACCGAATTCCCGCATGATTTCCCGATAGTCGCTGATGTCGTAGCCATTATCATCGTTGGGAGAGAGAAAGATCGGGTTTAACCAGATGATATCCACACCCAAGCTTTGTATATAATCCAAGCGGGAGGTAATACCGTTTAAGTCACCGATTCCGTCGCCATCGCTGTCTTGAAAGCTACGGGGATAGATTTGATATATAATCGCTTCTTTCCACCAAGTCTTTTGAATGTCCTTTTGACCGGACGTACTCTCTGTAACATGCTTTGAATCCATCTTATTATTCTTTAGTTTTTTACTATAACAAAAGGAGGTGGTGGTTAGTTTCAGCAACTTATGACGCTTGGGAAATGTTGTTTTATCAACAAATAGAAGAAACATATGGAAAATGGAGTAATGATGCAGTATTTCGAATGGAATCTGCCGAACGATGGAATGCTGTGGAAACGGCTGAAGGATGATGCCTCGCATTTACATGAGATCGGGATCAGCGCCGTATGGATTCCACCCGCTTACAAAGGCCATGAGCAAGCGGACGAGGGGTATGGAACCTATGATCTATATGATTTGGGGGAGTTTGACCAAAAAGGGACCATACGTACCAAGTATGGAACTAAGCAGGAACTTCAAGAAATGATCGAGGAACTTCACCGGAACCAGATTGGCGTATATCTGGATGCCGTGATGAACCATAAGGCGGGAGCCGATTATACCGAGTGGTTTATGGCGCAAGAGGTAGATCCTGGGCAACGGGAAAACGCTACCAGCGAACCCCATGAGATAGAGGGCTGGACCGGCTTCGACTTCCCGGGGCGTGGCAATATGTATTCTAATTTTAAATGGCATTGGTTTCATTTCTCCGGGACGGACTATGATGTATCCCGCAAGAAGGAAGGTATATTCCAGATTCTGGGAGAGGGAAAACATTGGAGTGAGGGAGTCGATGATGAGAATGGAAATTACGACTATCTCATGTTCGCCGATCTGGATTTCGATAACCCCGAAGTCGTGCGTGAGATGCAGGACTGGGGGATCTGGGTATCGAACGAACTAAACTTGGACGGTATGCGCCTTGATGCGATCAAGCATATGAACGACCAGTTTATCAAGCATTTTCTGGAGGCGGTGAGAGCGGATCGGGGAGAGGGTTTCTACGCTGTCGGGGAATATTGGAAAAACGATACCGAATCGTTGGAGGCTTACCTGTCGCAAGTAGAATATAACGTGGATTTGTTTGACGTAGCCTTACATTATAACTTGAATGAGGCTTCCGAGAAAGGTCGTGACTATGATTTACGCGATCTATTAAAAGGGACCTTGGTCGAGATATGCCCGGATCAAGCCGTCACCTTCGTGGATAACCATGATTCCCAGAAAAACAGTTCTTTGGAGTCGCAGGTGAAGGATTGGTTCAAACCTTCCGCCTACGGTTTGATCCTGTTGATGAAGAAAGGGTATCCGTGTATCTTTTATGGGGATTATTATGGCGTAAAAGGGAAGAAATCTCCCCATCGTAAGGTATTGGATATGCTATTGCGTGCCCGGAAAGAATATGCGTACGGGGAAGAGGTGGATTATTTTGATCATCCGAACACGATCGGCTTCGTACGCTTGGGAGATCCGGGACATGCTGATTCGGGCTTGGCGGTGGTTATCTCGAACGGGGAAGATGGAGAGAAAACAATGTCTGTGGGGGAGAACCGGAAAGGCGAGGTATGGCATGAGATCACAGGCTCGGTAAAAGATACCGTGGCGATTGATGAGGAAGGGAAAGGCCGTTTCCTTGTCAAGGGAGGCAAATTGGCTGTTTGGGTCAAGGTCAAGGCTTAACGGATGCTTTACTTGACCTCGAATTGTATTTTCTTCTGGTTCCCCTCGTTGTCGATGAGGGTAAGGAGATGTTTTCCTTGGCTCACGGAGCAACTGATCTGGTGATTCTCGGTGGTCTCTCCCAGATAGCTTTCGTCCAGATGCCAGTAAATCGTAGCGTCACGGCGGGCGTGGGCGGCCTTGAAGATAAATTTCTCGGACTTTCCGGAGAAGCCTTTCGGAAGGTAGAGAATGGCGTTATGCTCGGGATAGATCAGTTCGATCTGGCGGTTCAGGTCTTGCCCGCAGCCGGGTTTTACCGGAGGGAGCGGGATATAATCGATGTGATAGTTGCGGTAGTAATACTCCTGCGCGGGAGGAAGCACGAACCACGGGCGGCTGATCATCCGGTCGACAGACTCGCAGGAACTATTGACCCTGTACCGTCCGTCCGCCGATAGATGCACGAGCTTATGGTAGGGGCAAATCCCCGTGTTATTGCCGGACAGCGGCATGTATAAGGTGTCCGTTTGCTCGCAGTAGGGCGAGGCTTTATGTCCGCTGTTCCGGCAGATCGCCATGGGAAGCGTCTCATCGTAGGGCAGGTCGAACCATTCGCCACCGGGCAATAGGGAAAAGAGATCGAAAAGGACCGGGGCGGCGTTGCCGACACCCGTAAGTCCCGGACGGCCCTCGCCGGAAGCGTTACCTGCCCATACGCCGACGACGTAGCGGGGAGTCGTGCCGATCGCCCAAGCGTCTCGTCCCCCGTAACTCGTCCCGGTCTTCCATGCGATCCGTTTCATCGACTCGAATTGTTGCCAGTCGGCCTCTTCCTCGGGACGGTTAAGGGCGGACATCGCCTCGAACGTGTACCACAGGGCCGCGGAGGAAAGGAGAGCCTTATCGGTGAGCCGGCTATCGGTAAGGGAACGGATGGGTTCCTTCCTCTCCGCCGGAAAGGGAGTCAGCGGATGGATGTCCGCCGGATTATAGCGTCCGTTGTAAGTACGGTAATGTTTAAGCACACGAGACATGGAGGCATACATACCGGAAAGATCCCATAAGGTTCCCTCGGCCCCTCCCAAGATCAAGGAGGCCCCGTAATGTTCCTCGGAGAAACGTAAGGTAGTCATTCCCCACGATTTCAGTAAAGACATAAAGCGTCCGGTATTATACTGGGAGAGCATACGTACCAAGGGAACGTTCAAGGAGCGCTCTATGGCTACATGGGCCGGTACCGCCCCGTAGAATGTCTTGTTGTAATTATGGGGGGAGAAGCCATTTATATTCAAGGGCACGTCCGATACCAGCATAGAGGGGAGCAACAGCCCGTCGTGCAGCATACCGGCATACAGGAAGGGCTTGAGGATGCTTCCCGTGCTGCGGGGCGAGGTGATGATGTCCACTTGGTTCCCCTGCCGCTCGTCGGCCGGATAGGTAGCGTTTCCGGCGTAGGCCAATACCTCCCCGGTCTCCACGTCCGCGACGATCGCCGCCAGATTATGGATATGGTTGGAACTGTATTCACGGGCATAACGGTTTACGAGGGCCTGTGTCTGCCGTTGCAGGGCTTGGCGGACGGAGGTTTGGATGCGTTGTCCCGGTTGTTCTGCGGCTAGTCTCTCCAACAGATGCGGGGCATCATTAGGTAAAGGGAGAGGGGCTTCGGGAAGTGGCTCCATGCAGGCCAGCTCGTATTCGGTCTCCTCCAATACACCTTTCTTTTGAAGGGAAGCCAATAAGCGATCCCGCTTCTCCTTCAGTTGTTTCCGGTTTCTCCCGGGGTGGATCAAGGCGGGGGAGTTGGGAAGAACTGCGAGCGTGGCGCTCTCGGCCCACGATAGCTCGGAGGCGCTTCGCCCAAAATAACGCCATGCGGCGGTCTCCAGCCCGATCACGTTTCCCCCGAAGGGAGCGTGCGAGGCATAGAGGTTCAGTATCTCTTGTTTGCTATGGGTGGTTTCCAGAAAGAGCGCCCAGCACATCTCGATCGTTTTCTCGTAGAAGGTCCGATCTTGGTTCCCTCTCGCTATGCGTGCCAATTGCATGGTCAAGGTGCTTCCTCCGCTCACCACACGCCCCGCTTTCCCGTTCAAGCGGATCGCCCGGAAGATGGCGGCGAGGTCTATACCGGGATGGTAAAAGAACCGTTTATCCTCATACGTGAGCAAGCAATCCACGAATTTATTAGGCAAGCTATCCGCCGCCGGGAAACGCCATTGCCCGTCCGGTGCGATACGTGCGCCTAAAAGCTCGCCCTCGGCCGAATATAATAAGGTAGAGCAGGGGGCGGGAAATAATTGCCGGGGCACGATGCCATACATGACACACCACGCCGCCACGCCGATCCCCAAGAGAGATGCGAGGAGGCGCCATGACACTCGTCCCGGCCTCGGTAATAGCGACTTGGATAGATGGCTGAGGCATCTGCCAGTACTCCGTAGGAAGTACTGTAGTACTGTGCGCAAAGTACCGCAGTACTCCTTACGAAGTACTGCGGTACTGTCCGGCTGAGTATTGCGGTACTTTATAAGGAGTACTGCCTCAATCATACCAATTGACACTCTCCTCATAATGATCGAACCTTAGCTCTTCCGTCACTCCGACCCTTCGCAAGGCGTTTAGCACGATCCTTTGCTCTTTAGGTGAGAGTGGAAATTCGCCCCTTCGCCGCTCGAAGTAGGGGTTACGTCCGAAATGGGACATGAGTATCGACATGAATTGCTGGTATTGCGCCGGGAACATCCGGCTCTGCATTCCGGTGAAACCCCGTGCGTAGGTGACGGGAACGGAGTCTCGGAAGTAGGGGCAAGCCCCATCCCGGGTACAGAGGGTGGGGTTCAGCAGCCGTAATACGGTTGCCGGTTGTTCGATGAGCGGCCGGTAGGCGATCTGGTGCAGACACTTCTCGGCCCGAGGGCAATCTTGTTGCTGGCAGACGGCGTAGTCGATGGGGATTTCCTTGTGTAGTTTCTTGGTCATGATCTTGTTTTACAATCTTAGATGTTTCATTGAACGCAAATATAGCGAATATATTCGAGAAGTGATTGTTCGAAAAGGAGATATACGGATAGATCATTGCATCTTGGTATAATTTATGTACATTTGTGGATTAACCATTTAAACATTCATGTGTATGATACGGTCTATCGGTTTATTCTGCGTACTTTGTCTCTTGTCTCTCTTGACAAGTTGTCATACGACAAGCCCTGCGGATCAAGATCTCCCTCCTTATAATCCGAATGTAGAGGCGTTCACTACCGGGAAGATTTCCCGGTATTCTCCCGTTTACCTGATCTTTAATCAAGAGATCCCGGCGGAGCGGTTAAAGGCGGACCGATTGGGGAAACTCGTGCGCCTCAAGCCCGATGTGCCGGGACGATGGGCTTTCGAGAATAACCGGACGTTGGTATTCAAGCCGGAGAAAGGCTTTGAGCGAAACACCTCTTATCAGGTGAACGTCGATTTGTCCGAATGGTTTGAGGCGGAAGGTAAGGATAAGCGGTTCGCTTTCGGTTTTACCACGCTCCCTTTAGCTCTTCGGGGGAATCTGGAGTCGATGGATATCAACAAGAAAAACGAGAATGGGTACGATCTGACAGCCGTGCTTTTCACGCCGGATAAGGAATCTCCGGGGACCGTGGAGTCGTTGGTGGATTTCTCGGAGAAGGTAGACGCTACTTGGCAACACAGCCCGGATGGGAAGAAACATGAGGTAACCTTGACCAATGTTCCCGCAGGGATGGAGGGGGAACGGACACTTAGGCTTTCCGTCTCTTCTAATAAACTAGGCGTGGAAAAGGCCGATGTAGTGACGGTGAACATTCCGGATCAGAATGATTTCTCTGTATACGACGTGGTATATGTATCTGAGCCGGAATGCTACGTGGAGGTCGCTTTCACGAAATTATTGGACTCGGCCCAAGATATGAGAGGCTTGGCTTTTATCGCCGGAAATACCTCGGAGACCGTAAACGTGGATGGCAACAAGCTACGCCTATATCCGGACGCCGACTTGCGGGAGAAGGGTGCGATGAACATCCATCTGAACCAAGGCATCCGCAGTAAGAGCGGCTTGAACCTAAAAGAGGCCGTCGTGCGTCAAGTGGTAGCCAACGAGCAGAAACCTAACGTCCGTTTTATCGGGAAAGGAGTGATCATCCCGCAATCCACGCAATTATCCGTTCCTTTCCAAGCGATTTATTTGCGAGGGGTTACGGTGAGCGTTATCAAGATATTGGAGCAGAATATCGGTCAGTTCCTGCAATCGAACAACTTGGATGAGTCCGGGGAGTTAATGCGTGTCGGGCGCTTGATCGCCCGTAAGACGATCTTCTTGGATGAAGAGGGTCTTGATTTATCCCGGTGGAATACCTTCGCGATCGATTTGAAACGATTGATCGAGCCGGAACCGGGCGCTATCTACCGTCTGGAGCTTTCGTTTGACCGTTCTTTGTCTGTTTATCCTTGCGGGAATGATACGGTGGTCCTCTCGAAGGAACAGATCTTGGCCTCGGATGAGATCCGTTTCAAGGAAGAGTCCGCCCGTTTTGACGAGGGAGGGTATTACTATTATCGCCAGTATGATTGGTCTGATTATAATTGGGAGAAACGGGATGATCCTTGCTCGGACAGTTATTATTTTAATAAGGTGGAGGGAAAGAATGTCTTGGCTACTAATTTAGGACTGGTCGCCTTGATGGGGCAGGATAATGATATGACCGTGTTGGTGCATAACATACAGAGTACGGAGCCGGAGCGAGGAGTTACGGTTACCGCCTATAATTACCAACACCAAGCGTTGGCCTCGGGCACGACCGATGACAAGGGACAGGTACGGCTGGATATCTCCTCGGGACGTCCGTTCTACCTGATCGCCTCACAGGGAACCCAACGTTCCTATCTGCGGGTGGATAACGGATCGGCTCTCTCGCTCAGCTCGTTCGATGTATCGGGCGAGGTCGTCCAGAAAGGGATCAAGGGCTTTATCTATGGTGAGCGAGGCGTATGGCGTCCGGGTGATACGTTGCATCTGGGCTTTATGCTGAACGACCGGGCGAAGCAATTGCCGGCAGAGCATCCGGTGGTGATGGAGCTGTACAACCCGTTAGGGCAAATGTATGCTCGTAAGACGCAGACCCGTGGCGAGCTGGGGCTTTACGCCTTCGATTTCGTTACCGAGGCGGATGCCCCCACGGGTGCGTGGAATGTGAAGGCACAAGTGGGTGGGGTCTCTTTCTCGAAGCGCTTACGCATCGAGTCCATCAAGCCAAACCGCCTGAAGATCGCCTTATCCATGCCGGAGAAGACCTTGTTGCGAGGTGAGCCTATGGATGCCCGCCTGCATGTGGAATGGCTGCAAGGAGCTATCGCCCGTAACTTGAAATATGATATACAAGGTACCTTTATCGCCACCCCGACTACCTTCGAGGGCTATAAGGGTTTCTATTTCGACGATCCTTCCCGTGTATTTAATACGGAAGAGAGTAAGCTGATCTCCGGTGTTACCAATGAGCGGGGCGATGCCACGGTACAAGCCCGCTTCGAGCTGGGTTCTACCGCTCCCGGAATGTTGCTGGCAAACCTAGTGACCCGGGTCTATGAGGAATCCGGTGATTTCAGTATCGACGCGGACCGGATGCTTTACTCGCCTTATCGCCGGTATGCCGGTATCAAATCTCCGCAGAAAGAGAAGGAACAACTAAATACCGGAGCCAATTATACCTACGAGGTCGCTTCTGTTGATTATTTAGGGAAACCGCAAGCGAATACGGAATTAGATGTGAAAGTATATAAGGTCTATTGGCATTGGTGGTGGGACTCCAACAGTAGCGGTCTGGCCAATTACGTATCGGATTCCTACAATAAGCCGGTAAAGACATTTGCCGTCCGTACGGATGGGGACGGCCGGGGTACGTTCCAGCTCTCGTTCCCGGATAAGGAGTGGGGAACGTATTTCATCTCCGTGAAAGATAAGGAAAGCAAGCACTCTACCGGTGTGATGAGTTATTTCGACTGGCCTTATAACGAGGGCCGACGTAACACCGATGGCAGCGAGTCCGCCACGATGCTTAGTTTCAAGACCGATAAGGATAGTTATACACCCGGCGAGAAGATGGTAGTCACCTTCCCCTCTACGAAAGGAAGCCGTGCGATTATCAGTATAGAGAACGGCGTGCGTGTCCTTTCCTTGACGGAACATACGTGCGAGGATAAACAAACGACCGTGAGACTGGATGTGACGAAAGATATGCAGCCGAACGCTTACGTCTATATCACCCTTTTGCAGCCTCATGGCATCACGAAGAACGATTTGCCGATCCGCTTGTATGGCGTGGTCCCGTTCACGGTAACTTCTCCGGAGAGCCATCTGACCCCGGTTATCCAATCTCCCGCCGAGTTGAAACCGGATGCCTCTTATACCATATCCGTCTCCGAGAAGAATGGAAAGGAGATGGCTTACACGCTGGCGATCGTGGATGAGGGCTTGCTGGACTTGACCCGTTTCCGTACGCCGGAGCCTTGGAAGGCGTTTAACGCCCGGGAAGCGTTGGGCGTGAATACATGGGATTTGTATAACTACGTGGTTGGCGCTTATGGCGGCCGTATCGAGCAATTGTTCAGTATCGGCGGCGACGATGCGCTGAACAAAGGCCCGAAAGCGATCGTGAACCGTTTCAAGCCCGTGGTGCGATTTGACGGCCCGTTCTTGCTGAAGAAGGGGAAGACCGCCCGGCATACCTATCAGATGCCGAATTATAACGGGCGTGTCAAGATCATGGTGGTAGCCGGAAACGGGGAGGCTTATGGACATGCCGATAAGAGCGTGATGGTACGTAAGCCCGTAATGCTGCTAGGAACCTTGCCCCGGGTGATTGGCGTGGGCGAGGAGATGGTAGTACCCGCTACGGTATTCGCTACCGAGGATGGCGTAGGAGCCGTGAATGTATCTATCGCTTGCAGCTCGAATATGGAAGTGGTCGGCGAGGCGACGAGGAGCTTGAGCTTCGAGCGGAAAGGGGATCAGCAAGCCTCGTTCCGTATCCGGGTGAAGAAGAACCCGGGTATCGGGAAGGTAACGATAACCGCTACGGGTAAAGGGGATAAATCCGTTTATGAGACGGAACTGGAGATCCGTACGGTACGCCGCCCGCAAGTGAAAGTTACCGCCGCTACCTTGGAGGCCGGCAAGTCTTGGAAAGAGACGGTCGCTATGCCGGGTGCCACGGGTACGAACCAGTTGACCTTAGAAGTGTCGGATATCGCCCCCGTGAACGTATCCTCACGTCTATCTTATTTGTTGGGTTATCCGCACGGATGTCTGGAACAGATCACCTCGAAAGGATTCCCACAGCTTTATATCTCCTCGTTTACGGATTTGACCCTGCAACAGGCGAAATCCACGGAGGAGGCCGTGAAAGAGGTGATCCGCCGTCTGCGCTCTTACCAGACCGTAGATGGGGCTTTCGCCTATTGGCCGGGTGGAACGAGCAGCAATGGCTGGGGTACGGTTTATGCTACTCATTTCTTGCTGGAAGCCTCGAAGAAAGGTTACTTGGTTCCCGAGGCCATGAAACAAAGCGTATTGAATAATCTACGCCGGGTAGCCCGTAATTGGAAGCCGGTTACCTCTTATTATAAAGATTCGGAAGAGGCTACCCAAGCCTATCGCCTGTATGTATTGGCTTTGGCCGGGTCGCCGGAGATGGGTGCCATGAACCGCTTGAAAGAGATGAAAGATTTGACCTCCATGAGTCGCTGGTCGCTAGCTTCCGCCTATGCCTTGGTCGGCCGTGAGGATGTCGCTCAAGACCTGATCAGCAAGACGACGGCTCTTCCTTCCGGTTATTCCGAGTATGACGAGACGTTCGGCAGTGATGTCCGGGATCAATCCATCCAGTTAATGACGCTTTGCTTGTTGGATAAAGGCAAGGAGGCCGCTACCTTGGTGGAAGAATTGTCCAAACAACTTTCTTCGGATGATTGGTTGAGCACACAATCTACGGCATTCGCTTTAGTTGCCTTGTCGGACTACCTAGCTAAATATCGGGTAGACGGGGCCATGGATTTCACGTACGCTTGTGGCGGAAAGGATGGACAGGTGAAAACGGATAAGAATATATGGTCTGAGACCTTATTGGATAAGGCGGGGACCTCGGCGAGCGTCGAGTTGAAGAACACGGGTAAATCTACGCTCTTCGCCCGTATCATAACCGAGGGAATACCGGAGCAGGGAGAGGAAAAAGCGTATGCGAACGGTGTCTCATTGGCGGTTAGCTATGTGGACTTGAACGGAAGTCCGGTCAATGTCGCCCAATTGGAGCAAGGTACGAATTTCTCCGCCGTGGTTACGGTAAAGAACCCTTCGGCCCGGGGATATAATAATTTGGTATTATCGGAGATCTTCCCTGCTGGATGGGAAATACTGAATACCCGTTTCTTGAATGAGTCCGTTACGGACAGCTTGAGCGCCGGAGTGAATTATCAGGATATTCGTGACGACCGTGTTTATAGTTATATAGACCGTCTGCCGGCAGGCAGTCAAGTGACCGTGAAGATTAATCTTTGCGCAGTCTACCCGGGCCGTTTCTACCTGCCTCCGGTGTATTGCGAGGCGATGTACGATTATTTAATCCGTGCGAATACCGCGGGACAAGAAGTTACCGTATTCTAATTTCGTGGGGGGCGGGCAGACCCCGCTCTTATATTTTTTCGAAATTTATTGGATTTATAGTTGTATGCTCGAATAAAACCATTACATTCGCAGCATATTTGAGATTGATTTAAGTTAGTATTAGAAAGTATTTGCTCACAACTTGATTTGTTAGGTAAACTTTTTTAGTCGACATACTCAGCTCAATTAACCATTTAATTAAAGTTTACAAAATGAATCTTTACATTTCAAATCTAAGTTACAACATCTCTGATGAGGACTTAAGACTGTTATTTGCTGATTACGGTGAGATTACTTCAGCAAAAGTTATTATGGATAGAGAAACTGGCCGTTCAAGAGGCTTCGGTTTCGTTGAGCTGAGCGATGATGAGCTAGCTAAAAAGGCTATCGAGGAGTTAAACCAAGCAAGTTATGACGGCAAAGTCATCAATATAACAGAAGCCAGACCTAGAGAGGATAGAGGCGACAGAGGTGGTCGTTTCAATAACAACAGAGGTGGCGGCTACGGTTCCAACAGAGGCGGTGGCTATGGCTCTAACAGAGGTGGCGGTTATGGTTCTAACCGGGACGGTGGAAGATATTAATTCTATCTAGATAAAAAGGAAAGAGCGATCAGAGATGGTCGCTCTTTTTTATTTCAAGCACATAGGCTCGTCCACGGTCTGTCGTGATCTTTAGGTTACTGTTTTCCTCCACTAAAGGCCGTAGCCTTCGGATCAAGGTGTTCAAGGTCTCGTCGGCGTTGATCTTTCCCGGCCATAAACTTTCGCAGATATCCGAGCGGTTCAAGATATGCGTAGGCGATAGGAAAAACATCTCCATCAAGGCATATTGCTGAGGGGTGAGTTTTAGTTTCTCCTCATTCTCCTTATAGAAGGAGGCGGTCTCGCAAGAAAGGTTCAAATTACCGAAAGAGATGGTCTTTCCCGGATGGATAGGCTGAGGCATTATCAACTCCTTTCTATAACGTTTAAGCAATAAGGGCAGGGTAGCGGATAAAAAGGCAAGCCCGAGGAATAGGCCGGGCAAAGATTTGTCCGATAGCCCGATAACCGCAAAGGTGGAGCAATTGGCGTACCCTTGGAATGAGATCCCGATATGATCCGTGGTAGCATTGGGGCTGTTCGCTATGGATGATGCCCAGATAATCGTATCGCTGGCGATATAATATTCGTTGAGTTTCTTGTTGGCATTAGCGGGAGCATTTTCGGTTTGAGGATCTTTATTGAGTACGTGGATCACGATTCCCGTTTTCTTCTTGTCGGGCGTATAACTCAATGCGTCGGAAAAGTCCTTGTTATAACTTTCTATGGATACCGGATTGCCGAAATGCTTGGATAGATTGGCATAGGTGCGTATGGAATCTTGGCTCATCCATTGGTGGGAATTTTGCAGGATCGTTTGTTGCAACGCTTGGTTCAAGTCTGTCACGATCGTTTTCTTAGCTTCCGTATAACTATGGAAACCGAAGCTGAACGAGAGAATCAGCATTAAGGAGGTACCCAAAACAGATAGATTGGCCGATAGTCGTGTATTCATTATTCGCTAGATTAGAATTAACATAAAAAGAACGTTCGAAGGTACTAAATATTATAGAAGGAAAGTATCCTTTTCGATAGGATTCGGGATGAAATAGACATAAATCCAGCTAAATGACCGGATGTCATGGAAATGTCATGGAAATGTCAGCTACTTATCCGGCGATTATTTATGTTGTTGTTGTCTGTTGCCTCTACTTTTGCCCGAAAACAAATCAAATAAGATGCAGATATGAAAAGATTTCTGATGATGATGACCTTGATAGGGCTTGTGGGAAACTGGAACTCGACGTTGACCGCCCAACTCGTCTCTCCCGATTCATTGTATTTGAACGAGGACTTACCCGAGATAAACATTGTCGCCGTGAAACCCTTGATAAAGGCGGAGGCGGATAAGACTACTTACAGTATCGCCGAGGACCCGGATTCCAGAACCTATACCCTGCTGGAGATGTTGCGGAAAGTCCCTCTAGTGACCGTGGATGGCGAGGATAACGTGAAGGTAAACGGACAATCCAGTTTTAAGATTTATATGAATGGGCGTCCCTCGAATATGTTCTCCAATAATCCCAAGGAGGTCTTGCGTAGTATCCCCGCCAGCATGATCAAGAAAGTGGAGGTGATAACAGATCCCGGTGCCCGTTACGATGCGGAGGGTGTCAGCGGAATCTTGAATATCGTGACGAAAGGAGCGGAGTTCGAGGGATATAACGCGAGTATAAACACTACGGTGATGAACTTATTTAAGAGTGTCGGTGGTTTCGCTACGCTGAAATATGGCCGATTATCGCTTTCCGGAAATTATACGTTTAGCCAACAGTCATCCGAGAGCGAGTCAGATTATCTCCGTACTCAGTCGGAAGACGGTGCGAAGCTCCGGATGCTCTCGGACGTAGACGTGAAATATCCGGCTCATTATGGAAGTCTGGAAGGCAGTTTCGAGATCGATACATTGAATTTAATCTCCTTGTCCGGAAACTTGAATATCGGAAACAGCAACTCTATTTGGAATAGCCATTATAGCAGGCTTGATAAAGAGGGGGAAGAAATCTATGCTTATAACGAGGATATGAGTAAAAAGAACGAATGGGGTAGCGCCTCCTTAAAAGCGGATTATCAGCGTTTATTCAAACGAAATAAGGAAGAGATGCTAACGCTTTCCTATCAGTATGATTATATCCCGAACGATATCTATAGCGTGTTTTACGATAAGGATAAGATGGGTAATGTCTCGTTACCCCAACTGGAGGCCGATTATACCCGGCAAATCAGTCATGCCCGCACCCATGAGCATACGGCCCAGCTTGATTACGTGAATCCTTTTACAAGTACGCATTCCATCGAGGGCGGTTTGAAGCTGATTCGGCGTAGCAGTACGAGCCACGCTACTTCGGAGGTAAAGGAGTTGGATGAGGGTGTCTGGTTACCCGCAGATTTACAGCCTTTGGTGGAATATCGGCATGTGCAGAATATATGCTCCGCCTATGCGGGATATGGATTTAAGTATGGTAAATGGAGCTTGAACCCCGGCATTCGTATGGAACATACTTGGCAGGACGTGACTTATAAACAAGGCGAAGGCAAGGATTTTAATTATCGTGTAACGGATTGGGTTCCTTCTTGGACCTCCGCTTTCCGCTTGGATGACCGGAGTTTGTTTCGCTTGGCTTACAACTTACGTTTACGTCGCCCGAATATCAGCTATTTGAATCCTACGGTGTTCGTGTCTGGGACCTCTATCTCGTATGGAAATCCGGGATTGGTATCGGAGAAACATCATCGTCTTTCGGCGTCATACAGTTATTACGGAACGAAATTGAATGTGCAAGCTTCCGTGCTCTGCACCTTGGGAAAAGGGGTGATTGATGAGTATCTGTTCATTGATTCGGCGAATGTGGTGAATAGTACGTATGATAATCTCGTGGACGTGAAAGCAGCGGGAGGAAACCTTTATCTAAGCTATAATCCTTCGCCCCGGACAAGCGTGTCGCTGAACAGCATGTTGCATTATCTGGATTTACGGGCGCAGGAGGGGAATGAGGTTTACGATACGGATGTGCGTAATTCCGGCTTTTGTGGCTCTGCTTTTGTCGATTTCTCGCAGAAGTTTAAGTACGGGTGGCGTTTTGTCCTGTCGGGTGGGTACGTGCGTTCCGAGCCGAATGTGGGGATGGACTCGTACGGCTTTTATTTTTACGGCTTGAGTGTGGTAAAGAGCTTCTTGAAGGATAAATTGACTTGTACGCTGCGGGCGCAAGATTTTCTGGGAGATCATAAGACGATACAGATTAACGAGCGATATCCGGACTTTCATATCCGGCAGACCGAGCGTATGTTTAGTCGTGGTTTCGGCATCGCCATTAGCTACCGGATCGGTGATTTAAAAGCGAGCGTGAAGAAGGCGGGGAGAAGCATAAGGAATGATGATCTGTTGGACGCCCTAGATAAGTAGGGCGGGCACAGGCCCGCTCCCTACGGTATCATAACTCGTCCAGCCATTTCTTGCCGGGCTTCGTGTAAAGCCAAGCGATAAATAAACCTGTAATAACTCCTACTACTAAGAATAGGGCACTTAATGGATTTAATATCATATTCTTTTATTTTAAAATTTTATTTCCTAACCAAGCTAATGAATAGGTGACACTAAGACCTGTCATTATCATGACCCAACAACTCTTATCAAAAACATTCTCTTGCAAAAGGAGTATTTCTCCCAATACTATAGCGGCGAAAACCAACTTAGCCAAATCAAAAAAGAACTTCCCTAAAGTCTCCCTCCTGATCTTGTCCCGCTCTTTCTTAATAATTATTTTCTCAAAATTTCCCATTTCCCCATAGTCTCTTGTTTTGGTTAATACTACTGATTATATGTAGGCAAATGTATATATTATCGGCGACCTGCCCAACTTTTTTATGTGGAATCGCTTATTTTCCCTAATTTTGTATCCCTAAAACGGATGAATGTGGAAGAGTATTTGAATCAACTGAATGAGAGCCAGCGGGAAGCGGTGGTTTACAATGAGGGGCCATCCTTGGTCGTGGCCGGGGCTGGCTCCGGTAAGACAAGGGTACTGACCTATAAGATCGCTTATTTATTGCAATTGGGATTGCCTCCCTATAGTATCTTGGCGCTGACCTTTACCAATAAGGCGGCCCGGGAGATGAAAGAGCGTATTGCGGCCATCACCGGTGACCAAACGGCCCGTCGGCTATGGATGGGAACGTTCCATTCCATCTTCTCCCGTATTTTACGGAACGAGGCGGAGCATATCGGTTATCCTTCCAATTTCACGATTTATGACGCCACTGATTCCAAGAGCTTACTGAAATCCATCATCAAGGAAATGCAATTGGACGATAAGGTGTACCGCCTAGGAATGGTGCAGAGCCGGATCTCCAATGCGAAGAACTCCTTGATAACTTATACGGCCTACGAGCAAAATAAAGAGCTCGTGGAAAGCGATATGAATGCCAAGGTCCCCTTGCTTCGGGAAATCTACAAACGTTACCAGAGCCGTTGCCTGCAAGCGGGAGCGATGGATTTCGACGACTTGTTGCTGCAAACCAATATCCTGTTCCGGGATCATCCGGCCGTCTTGGAGAAATACCGGAACTTCTTCCGGTATGTATTGGTGGATGAGTATCAAGATACGAACTTCGCCCAACACTTGATCGTGCAACGGCTTTGCGAGAGACACGGCCATATCTGCGTGGTAGGGGATGACGCCCAGAGCATCTATTCCTTCCGAGGCGCTAATATAGATAATATCCTGCAATTCAAGAATCTTTATACCGGTTGCCGTATCTTCAAGCTGGAACGGAATTACCGTTCCACCCAGAATATCGTGAACGCTGCCAATAGCTTGATCGACAAGAATACACGTCAGATACCCAAAACGGTCTATTCCGAGAAGGAGGCGGGCAACAAGGTGAGTGTTTTCATCTCGTACTCCGATTATGAGGAGGGCTACACCGTAGCCGCCCGAATCAACGAGATGCACGGGATATTAGGGAAATTCTCGTATGCTGATTTCGCTATCTTGTATCGTACCAACGCCCAGTCCCGTATCTTGGAAGAGGCGTTGCGAAAGCGGGGCATCCCTTACAAGATTTACGGCGGTTTGTCTTTTTACCAGCGGAAAGAGATCAAGGACGTGATCTCTTACTTCCGCCTGATCGTGAACCCGCACGACGAGGAGGCCTTGAAGCGAATCATCAATTATCCCACCCGGGGAATCGGGGACACGACGGTAGGTAAGCTTGTCGGCGCCGCTACCGAATACGGGGTAAGCCTGTGGACCGTGCTTCAAGCCCCCTTGGAATATTCGCTACCGATAAATAACGGTACAGCTAAGAAACTGAGCGATTTCCGTAGTTTGATTGAAGTTTTCATTGAAGAGAATAAAAAACTCTCCGCAGAGGAATTGGCTACTTTGGTGGTGAAGCGTAGCGGCATCGTTTCCGACCTGTTTCAAGACCGTTCCGTAGAGGGCGTGAGCAAGCAAGAGAACTTGCAGGAGTTGCTGAAAGGTATCGCTGAGTTTTGCGAGATCCGGCGTGAGGAGGGCATGGAGCAAGTCGCCATGTCCGACTTCTTGGCGGAGGTATCCTTGCTCACCGATCAAGATAACGATAAAGAGGAAAACTCCGATAAGGTCACGATGATGACCGTACATGCCGCCAAGGGATTGGAATTCACGAATGTTTTCGTGGTAGGCTTGGAGGAAGACCTATTCCCCTCGTCCCTGTCGAAAGATAACCCGAGAGCGGTAGAGGAGGAGCGTCGTTTGTTCTACGTGGCGATTACCCGTGCGGAGCAAAATTGCGTATTGAGCTATGCGAAGAGCCGCTATCGTAATGGGAAGACGGATATGTGTACGCCCAGCCGTTTCTTGAAGGATATAGACGCTAAGTATCTGGATATGCCTTCGGATGCCGGCGCTTCAGATGCATTCGCCTCGGCCCGTGAACGCTACGGGCGCCCGGCTTTTGCCTCTCCATTCCGGCAACCAAGGGCGGTTGAGGATGATTTCGTGTCGCCGGTGAAGCAAGCGGCACAGCGTCAAGGGCATCTTACGAAGCTAAAAAACACGATGGAATCGTCCTTTTCGGCGGCTCCAGCCACGGATCTATCGGGGTTACATGTGGGTTCCAAGGTTCGCCATGATCGTTTTGGGGAAGGTGAGATTGTCTCGATAGAAGGAGAGGGTGGTAACGCGAAGGCTACAGTGGCCTTCGATCATTTCGGACAAAAGCAGTTACTTTTGAAGTTCGCTAAACTTACTATGTTGAATGATTGACGGTTAGCTTATGGCATGTCTGGGCATGCTACGAGCCGCATCGTATTTCGCACCGCATTTCGCACTACGTTTCGAATGACCAAGGTGTTGGTTTTTAGTTGATTGAATGAAAAAGGTATCGCTTTTTCGCACTGCGTTTCGCACTACTATATATAAGTATATTAGGAAAGATAAGAAAAAAAGAAGAGGCGACGTCACGTCGCCGTTTTTTCCCTTTAAAACACACAATAGTGTTCACGGTTGAATACAATAATGTTCGCCGCCAAACACAATAGTGTTCGTGGCTAAACACAATAGTCTTTAAATGAAAAATATAGTTGTATTTTTATTGCTTTTTCGGAGCGGAAACCTTGCTTTCTCCGAATGTTTTCGCTATATTTGCATATTTATTATGAAATATTGAGATACAGCATGATAGACATCAACAAGATACCCTCGCCTTGCTATGTGATGGAGGAGAAATTACTGAGAAACAACCTGTCCTTGATCAAGAGCGTAAAAGAACGTGCGGGAGTGAATATCATATTGGCTTTTAAGGCTTTCGCTTTATGGAAAGCGTTCCCAATCGTACGTGAGTACATTCCTTTTTCGACAGCGAGCTCTAAATTCGAGGCCCAGTTGGCCTTCGAGGAGATGGGAAGTCCGGCGCATACCTATTCCCCGGCTTATACGGAGGCTGATTTCCCGTTGATCTTGAGATACAGTAGTCATGTCACGTTCAACTCGCTCTCTCAGTTCCATCGTTTTTATCCGATGGTGCGGGCGGATGGTAACCGGGTGTCTTGTGGATTGCGGATCAATCCGGAATACTCGGACGTGGAGACGGACCTGTATAATCCTTGCGCCCCGGGTTCCCGGATGGGGGTGACCGGCGACTTGCTGGGAGATAAGCTGCCGGAGGGTATCGAGGGGCTGCATTTCCATACCTTGTGTGAGTCTACCTCCTATGATCTGGAGCGGACACTGGCCGAGGTGGAGAGGCGTTTCGGCCGTTTCCTGCCTCACGTCAAGTGGCTGAATATGGGAGGCGGCCATCTGATGACCCGTAAGGGCTACGACGTGGAGCATTTAATCGCTTTGCTGAAAGGCTTTAAGGAAAGATATCCGAACTTGGAGTTGATCATGGAGCCGGGTAGCGCCTTCGCTTGGCAGACCGGGTTCTTGCTGACAACCGTGGTGGACATCGTGGAGAACCACGGTATCAAGACGGCGATTATCGACGCCTCGTTCACCTGCCATATGCCGGATTGCCTGGAGATGCCCTACAAGCCGGCTATCCGTTTCGCCACGGATGCCGTGGAGGGGAAACCTACGTACCGGATCGGGGGGAATAGCTGTTTAAGCGGTGATTATATGGGGGATTGGTCGTTCGACAAGCCTTTGGAGATCGGCGACAAGCTGATTTTCGAGGATATGATCCACTACACGATCGTGAAAACGAATATGTTCAACGGCATCCCGCATCCTTCCTTAGCCCTTTGGAGCAAGGACGACCAGCTGGTGATGTACCGTACGTTCGGCTATGAGGATTATAAGAACAGGATGGATTAAAAACAAGCAAAGGGAGGAATATGACCATGACAGCGAATGAGTTGAAATATACATACATGGAGGAAGCCATGAGTATCTTGGATAATGAGGAGCTTATGCGTAAGGCTTTATCGCTCTTGCGGAACTTAAAAGAGAAGACCTTCTCGCCTGCCAAGCGAAGCGAGCGGGAGGTGCTGGAAGAGGCTTTCCAGAGCGTAAAAGACTTGAAGGCGGGAAAAATAACCTCTCGCCCATTGGAGGATCTATTGAATGAGTTATAAGATTGAGGCATTACCGCCCTTCGCTAAGGAGGTGAAATATTTGGCGAAACGATATAAGTCGTTGAAAGAAGATATCCTAAGGTTGAGGGACGAACTGCTGGAGAACCCTTTGTCGGGAACGGATTTGGGAGGTGGCCTCCGTAAGGTCCGGATGTCCATCCGTTCGAAATCACAGGGTAAGAGAGGGGGAGCTCGGGTGATAACTTTTACGGTACTTGTCAGCGTTGATGAAGGAACAATTTATCTTGTGACGATGTATGATAAGAGCGAGATTGAGTCTATGTCCGTTAAGGAGATCCGGAAACTACTTGATAAGTGTGATTTGAAGTAAATAAAAACAGAAACAAAATAAATATGGGTATTTTTAGCTTTTTCAGTAAGGACAAGAAGGAAACCTTGGATAAAGGTCTGTCGAAGACGAAGGAGAGTGTTTTTTCCAAGATTACCAAGGCGATCGCCGGTAAGAGTAAGGTGGACGACGATGTGTTGGATAATTTGGAGGAAGTACTGATTACCTCGGATGTCGGTGTAGATACCACGTTGAAAATCATCGACCGTATCGAGAAGCGTGTGGCCCGTGACAAGTATGTCACCACCCAAGAATTGACCACCCTGCTGCGTGACGAGATCGCTAGCTTGCTGACAGAGAACAATACGGAGGATGCCGAGGGATTCGCGCTTCCGGAGGGCAAGAAACCCTACGTGATCATGGTTGTAGGCGTGAACGGGGTGGGTAAGACGACCACGATCGGTAAGCTGGCTTACCAGTTCAAGAAAGCCGGCAAGAAGGTCTATCTGGGCGCCGCCGATACGTTCCGTGCCGCCGCCGTGGAGCAACTAGTGATCTGGAGCGAGCGGGTAGGCGTACCTATCGTGAAGCAGAACATGGGCTCGGACCCCGCTTCCGTGGCTTTCGATACGCTGAGCTCCGCCAAGGCGAACGATGCCGACGTGGTGATTATCGATACTGCCGGACGTCTGCATAACAAGATCAACTTGATGAACGAGCTTACCAAGATCAAGAACGTGATGAAAAAGGTGATTCCGGACGCCCCCCACGAGATATTGTTGGTATTGGACGGCTCTACCGGGCAGAACGCTTTCGAGCAAGCGAAACAATTTACCGCCGCCACCGAGGTGAACGCCTTGGCCGTGACCAAGTTGGACGGTACCGCCAAGGGGGGTGTCGTGATCGGTATCTCCGACCATTTCCGTATCCCCGTGAAATATATCGGACTCGGCGAGGGGATGGAGGATTTGCAAGTATTCCGCAAACGTGAGTTTGTCAATTCGTTATTTGGAGAATGAGAAAAAATAAAGTAGATATTATTACGCTGGGGTGTTCGAAAAACCTAGTGGACTCGGAGCAACTTATGCGCCAATTCGTTGCCAATGGCTATACGGTAGAGCATGATCCCCATAAGATCAATGGCGAGATCGTGGTGGTGAATACCTGCGGTTTCATCGGCGACGCCCAAGAGGAATCGATCAATATGATCCTCGAGCTGGGCGAGCAAAAGCAGAAAGGACGGATCGGGAAGCTCTTCGTGATGGGGTGCTTGTCGGAGCGTTTCTTGAAAGATCTGGAGAAGGAACTTCCCGAGGTAGATCGTTTCTACGGGAAATTCAATTGGAAGGAGTTGATCTCCGATCTGGGCAAGTCGTACCATCAAGAGCTGGCTACGGATCGTGTGCTCACCACCCCGAGGCACTACGCTTACGTGAAGATCGGGGAGGGATGCAACCGTACTTGTTCTTACTGTTCGATCCCGATCATAACTGGGGCTTATCAATCCCGTCCGATGGACGAGATCGTAGACGAGGTTCGTGGCTTGGTCGCGCAAGGCGTGAAAGAATTCCAGATGATCGCCCAAGATCTTACGTTTTATGGCCTCGATCGCTATAAGCGAATGGCCTTGCCGGAACTGGTGGAGCGGGTATCCGACATCCCGGGCGTGGAGTGGATTCGTTTGCATTACGGGTATCCGTCTCATTTCCCCTATGACCTGTTGCCGGTGATGCGTGAGCGTGATAACGTTTGCAAGTATATGGACATCGCCCTCCAGCATATCAGCGACCCGATGTTGAAGATGATGCGCCGCAATATCACGAAGGCCGAGACCTATGAGCTGTTGGAGCGTATGCGCCGGGAAGTGCCGGGCATCCATCTACGCACCACCTTGATGGTGGGTCATCCCGGCGAGACGGAACAGGATTTCGAGGAGTTGATCCGCTTCGTGAAAGATATCCGTTTCGAGCGCATGGGTGCTTTCGCCTATAGCCACGAGGAGGGTACCTACGCCTATCAGCATTATAAAGACGAGATCCCACAGGAGGTGAAGCAAGACCGGCTGGATTACTTGATGCGTGTGCAAGAAGGCATCTCCGCCGACGTGAACGCCTCGAAAGTAGGGCAGACCTTTCGGGTGATCGTAGACCGGGAGGAGGAGGATTTCTACGTGGGACGTACGCAATACGACTCGCCCGAGGTAGATCCGGAAATATTGATCTCCAAGGATACTCCCTTGAGTCCGGGTAGCTTTTACCAAGTAAAGGTGATTGACGCACAAGCGTTTGATCTGTATGGTAAAGTGTTGAATTGATGTAAAAACTGTCAATATATTTGTCGGTTAACGAAAAAATAACTAATATAGCAGCACGAACTGTTATGGAATTAGATATGAAAAACAAGGAACTTATAACGGAATTGGCGAATCGCATGGATTGGACCTCGAAGGAGGTATCCGACATGCTTTCTGCGCTCAGTTCCGTCGTAAGTTCGAAATTAGTGGATAACGATACGATCTATCTGCAAGGCTTCGGCCAGTTCGAGGTGAAAAAGAAAGCGGAACGTATTTCCGTGAATCCGGCGAACGGGAAGCGATATCTGGTTCCCCCTAAATTAGTTCCCGTGTTCAAGCCCGGAACGACCGTGAAGAATCGTTTAAAGGAATTGGGTGATCATGAATAACCGGCTGAATATACAAGATTTAGCCGGTTTATTATCGGAGCGTACCGGCAAGGACAGAGGAGAGGTAGAGCGTTTCTTGAGAGATTTTATCTCGGTGGTATCCGAAGGGGTCTATATGGATAAGATCGTAAAAGTAAAGGGCTTGGGTACTTTCAAGATTATCTCTGTGGAGAAGCGGGAGAGTATCCACGTGAATACCGGTGAACGTTTCTTGATCCCCGAACATTATAAATTCTCTTTCCTGCCGGATAAAGACCTGCGGGAACAGGTAAACAAGCCTTTCTCTATCTTTGAGACGACAGAGATCAACGAGAACGTGGATTTCTCGGACATGGATGAGTCCGTAGAGGAGAAGGAAACGGAAGACGAGTCCGTGGAGGAGGTAATGCCGGATAAGGAAATCCCTTTGGCAAATACTCAGCCCAAAGAGAAGCCCGAACCGATACTAGAACCTGAACCTGAACCATTGCCTGAGCCAGAGCAAGCGTTTGATCCGGAGCCGTCATCGGTATCTGAACCGGAACGTGGATTGGAACCGGAACTGCCCGCGGAGCCATCTCCCATACCAGAGAGACCGGAAGAGCAAGCCCGGAGGAAACCGGAGGAAAAGGGGGTATTAATGATCGTCGCCTTTTTGATAATCGTAATCTCTGTATTCTTCTATCTGGGAAGAAATAATTGGAAACCGGCGCCTGCCCAAGAAGAGGTGATAACAGAAGCCAAGAATACGGCCAAGGACACGGTTCAAGAATCAGCTTGGATGCTTCATCCGGACTCGGTAGCGGAGAAGACCCCGCATACGGAACCGGAGCCTTATGTGGAACCGGCGCCAAAACCATTGGGGCAGGTGAAAATCAAGCATGGCGACCGCCTCACCGTGATCGCCTTGGAATATTATGGCAATAAATTATTCTGGGTGTATATTTACCAACATAATAAGGCTGTTATAAAAGACCCGAACAACGTCCCGATCGGTACCGTGATCGAGATACCCGCACCGGAATCGTATGGCATCGATGCCAAGAGCCGTGAGTCGCGGGAGAAAGCCGCCGCCCTACAAACAGAGATACTTGCCGGGGAGTAAGAGAAATCCCCCTTTTTTAAGTAAAATAAAACAAAACGAGGAAGTGTTGGTTAGTATTATTTAACTGCAAAAGTGAAGGATACGAATTTAACATTTCTAATTTTGTGCATCCTAAAAAATCAACGTAAAATTGGGACAATATAATAACAATATAATAGAATAAATCTTATGAGTCAGACAGTAGACATTCGTGAGTTGAATGAGCGAATTGAAAGTAAAAGCTCGTTTGTGAACATGATTACGATGGGTATGGACAAAGTAATCGTCGGACAAAAGCATTTGGTTGAATCCTTGTTGATCGGTTTGCTTTCGGACGGACATATCCTGTTGGAAGGTGTGCCGGGTTTGGCTAAGACACTTGCCATTAAAACATTGTCGTCGTTGATCGACGCTAAATACAGCCGAATCCAGTTCACCCCGGACTTACTTCCGGCCGATGTGATCGGTACGATGATTTACAGTCAGAAAAGCGAAGAGTTCCAGGTAAAGCAAGGCCCGATCTTCGCTAATTTTGTGTTAGCGGACGAGATCAACCGTGCCCCGGCGAAAGTACAGAGTGCCTTGTTGGAGGCCATGCAGGAGCGTCAGGTCACGATCAGCGAGCATACCTACAAGTTGCCGAAGCCTTTCTTGGTAATGGCTACCCAGAACCCGATCGAGCAGGAGGGTACGTACCCGTTGCCTGAGGCGCAGGTAGACCGTTTCATGTTGAAGGTGATCATCAATTACCCGAAGAAGGAGGAGGAGAAACTGATCATACGCCAGAATATATCCGGAGAACGTCCGGAGATCAAGCCGATCTTAACGAAAGAGGAGATCCTCGACGCCCGTAACGTGGTTCGTGAGGTTTATTTGGACGAGAAGATCGAGCGTTACATCGTGGATATCGTCTTCGCTACCCGTTTCCCGGCTGAGGCTGGTTTGCCGAACTTGGCGAGCATGATCTCTTTCGGTGCTTCCCCTCGTGCGTCTATCAACTTGGCGTTGGCCGCCCGTGCGTACGCTTTCATCAAGCGCAGGGGCTATGTGATCCCGGAGGATATCCGTGCGGTATGCCACGACGTGATGCGCCATCGTATCGGCTTGAGTTATGAGGCCGAGGCGAACAACTTGACTTCTGAGGAGGTAATTAGCGAGATCTTGAATAAAGTAGAAGTTCCTTAAATGGAGACAAGCGAATTATTAAAGAAGGTACGCCGTATCGAGATAAAGACCCGTGGTCTTTCCCGTAACATCTTCGCCGGCCAGTACCATTCGGCTTTCAAGGGCCGTGGTATGGCGTTCAGCGAGGTGAGGGAATATCAGTACGGCGATGATATCCGGGATATCGACTGGAACGTGACCGCCCGCTACGTCCGCCCTTATGTCAAGGTGTTCGAGGAGGAGCGTGAGCTGACGGTGATGCTGCTGATCGACGTGTCCGGTAGCCGTGACTTTGGCTCCGTCAACGTCATGAAGAAGGAGGTGATCACCGAGATCGCCGCTACCTTGGCTTTCTCGGCGATACAGAACAACGATAAGATCGGCGTGGTGTTCTTCTCGGACAAGATCGAGAAGTTTATCCCGCCCCAGAAAGGAAAGAAACATATCTTATATATCATCCGGGAGCTGATCGATTTCCATCCCGAGGAGACGAGAACGGATATCAGCCAAGTGTTGAAATACTTGACCAACGCCATCAAGAAGCGTTGCACGGCTTTCCTCATTTCCGATTTTATCGATAAGGAGGGTTTCAAGGACGCCCTGACGGTGGCCAACCGCAAGCATGACATGGTAGCCATTCAGGTGTACGACCGTCGTGAGACCGAGCTTCCCGCCGTAGGCCTTATGAAGATCAAGGACGCCGAGACCGGGAAGGAGCAATGGATAGACAGTTCCTCCGCCCGTGTGCGCGCGGCCTATAAGGAATGGTGGGAGAAACGGCAGGCGAAGATGAGCGATACGTTCAAGAAATGCCGTGTAGACTCCGTATCTGTCCGTACCGAGGATGATTATGTGAAAGCATTGATTGCTCTTTTTGACAAACGTAATTAAAGCAAGCAGATGAAATTGATAAAGAAAAGTATCCTGTTTCTGGTCGCCGCCGCTTCCCTCGTGGGGGGAAGGGCATATGCGCAAAGGCCGTTGATCGATGTCGCTATCGACTCGGCCGCCATATTGATCGGAGAGCAGACTACCTTGCACCTTACGGTAACGGCGGATAAGGATCGCCCCGTGCAGATCGTGATCCCGAACGATACCTTGATGACGGGGGTGGAGGTACTGAACCTCTCCAAGGCGGACTCCACGGAGATCGAGAACGACCGGCTCGTTATCAAGCAGGATGTATTGATTACCTCGTTTGACTCGTCACTCTATCTGTTGCCTCCGTTGAAGGTGATAGACGGGGTGGATACCGTATATTCCAACCAAGTCGCCTTGAAGGTCTCCACGATTCCCGTGAACGCGGACAAGCCGGAGGAGTTCAACGACATCAAGACCGTATGGAAGCCACCTTTCGTATGGGCCGATTATTATCCGATCATTTACGGGATCTTGCTGGCCCTGTTCTTGATTTGCGTGATCGCCTATATCGTGAAACGGATCCGTGCGAAGAAGTCGTTGATCCCATTCAAGAAAGAGGAGCCGAAACTTCCGCCTCACGAGCAGGCCATCAAGGAACTGGATGAGATCAAGCAACAGAAACTCTGGCAGCAAGGACGAAGCAAGGAGTATTACACCTTGATCACGGATACGCTGCGTAAGTATATCGAGGAACGTTTCGGTATCAATGCCATGGAGATGACTTCCGGTGAGATCTTGGACCTGATCCGCAAGAACTCCGAGGCGCAGAGCGTGTACGATAACTTGAGGCAGATTCTGCAATTGGCCGACTTCGTGAAATTCGCCAAGATGAACCCGCTGCCGGATGAGAATGATTTGAGTATGATGAACGCGTATTTGTTCGTGAACCAGACGAAGGAGGAGGAGATGGTGGAGCTGGTTGACAGTCCCCTGTCAGATGAGCTGACAGCCTCGGGTCAAGAGGAGCGACAGCCTGCTGTCAAAGCCGTTGACAGCCCTCTGTCAAATGAGCCGGTAGCCCCGTGTCAAGACGACTTGACACGCTATCAGCCCAAGTCTACGAACGATACAACTAATTTAAAGGATTAAGAGATGGTATTTGCGAATCCTAATTATTTATATTTATTGTTGTTGCTCATCCCGATGATCGGATGGTACGTCTACAAGCTGAGCAAGAGTCAGGCCAGCTTGCAGGTCTCCTCGTCGGAGGCGTTCGAGGCGCCGGGAGCGGTATCATGGATCGTGTACTTGCGTCACGTGCCTTTCGTGTTGCGTATGGTAGCGGTAGCGCTGCTGATCGTGATCTTGGCCCGTCCGCAATCCACGAATAGTTGGTCCAATTCTTCCACGGAAGGTATCGATATCATGTTGGCGATGGATATCTCGGGGAGTATGCTGGCGCAAGACTTGAAACCGAACCGCTTGGAGGCGGCGAAGGATGTGGCCGCGTCGTTCATCAACGGCCGTCCGAACGATAACATCGGTCTCGTGGTCTTTTCTGCTGAGAGCTTTACGCAATGCCCGTTGACAACCGATCATACGGTCTTGCTGAACCTCTTCAAGGATATCCAAAGCGGTATGATCCAAGACGGAACGGCAATTGGGTTGGGCTTGGCGAATGCCGTGAGCCGTATTAAGGACAGCCACGCTAAGTCGAAGGTGATTATCCTTCTGACCGATGGTTCGAACAACGCCGGCGAGATCGCTCCGGTTACCGCTGCCGAGATCGCCAAGACGTTCGGCGTGCGTGTCTATACGATCGGAGTCGGAACGAAAGGCATGGCGCCGTATCCGTTCCAGACCGCTTTCGGCGTGCAGTACCAGAATATACCGGTAGAGATCGACGAGGCTACGTTGAAGCAGATCGCCTCTACCACGGGAGGGCAATATTTCCGTGCTACGGACAACGCCAGCCTGAAGGAGATCTATTCCGAGATCGACCAGATGGAGAAGACCAAGATCAGCGTACAAGAGTACAGCAAGAAGCAGGAGGAGTATAAGAACTGGGCCTTGCTGGTGTTCGCCCTGTTGCTGGTGGAGATCTTATTGAGAAATACATTGTTGAGAAATATACCATAAAGATAAAAGGCTTATGTTTCGATTTGCGCATCCGGACTTTTTATATTTGCTTTTTCTCCTTCCCGCGTTGGTGGCGTTCTACGTGTACGCCATGATCGTGAAGAAGAAAGCGATAAAGAAATACGGTAACCCTACGTTGTTGGCCGAGTTGATGCCCGAGGTATCGACCAAGCGCCAGCATCTGAAGTTTTGGCTGTTGTTCGGAGCCATTACCATGGTTATCTTTATTATAGCGGGGCCTCAATTCGGCTCGAAACTGGAGACGGTGAAGCGTCAGGGAGTAGAGATCATGGTGTGTCTGGACGTATCCAACTCCATGTTGGCCGAGGACGTGTCGCCCAACCGTTTGGATAAGGCCAAACAGATGCTATCCCGATTGACGGACGGCTTTACGAATGATAAGGTAGGCTTGATCGTGTTCGCCGGCGACGCTTTCACGCAGTTGCCGATCACCTCGGATTATATCTCCGCCAAGATGTTCTTGTCCTCTATCAACCCGTCGATGGTCTCTACGCAAGGTACGGCGATCGGTGCCGCCATCAACTTGGCCGCCCGTTCCTTTACCCCGGACGAGACGACCGATAAGGCGATCATCTTGATCACCGACGGCGAGAACCATGAGGACGACGCTATCGGTGCCGCCAAAGCCGCCGCCGAGAAGGGCATCCACGTGAACATCGTGGGAATGGGTGATCCGAAAGGTTCTCCGATCCCCATCCAAGGAAGCAATAATTATATGAAGGATAAGGACGGAAACGTGGTGATCACGAAGCTGAATGAGCAGATGGGTCAAGAGATCGCCGCCGCCGGAAACGGTATGTACGTACGTGCGGACAATACGAACTCCGCCTTGAAAGCCCTTCAGAAAGAAATCGAGAAAATGAACAAGACGGAGCTGGATAGCAAGGTCTATTCCGAGTATGACGAGCAGTTCCAGATTTTCGCTTGGATAGCTTTGTTCCTCTTGATCGCCGATTTCATGACCTTGGATCGTAAGAACCGTATATTTAGGAAAGTAAAATTATTCTCTTAATTCGACGAAGTGATGAGACGTATATATAAATCTATGATATGGGTATCGGTCTTGGCGCTCAGCGCTGGGGCGGTCTCTGCCCAGAAAGCGGAACGGAAGAACGTGCGTGAGGGGAATAAGCTTTATGAGAGCGAGAAATACACCGAGTCCGAGATCGCTTATCGCAAGAGCTTGGAGGTGAATCCCCGCTCTACGGAAGGAACCTATAATCTGGGGAATTCCCTATACAAGCAAGGCAAGTTCCCCGAGGCCGCCGAGCAATATCAATTGATCGCCGGGCAAGGGGAGAAGATGGTGGCTACGCCGGAAGGGAAGGCACGCTTGTCGGAGGTGTATCATAATATGGGGAATATCTTCATGCAGAACAAGGATTACGGTAAGGCCGTGGAGGTGTATAAGCAATCGCTTCGCTTGAATCCGAAAGATGACGAGACCCGTTATAACTTGGCCTTGGCCCAGAAACTGCTGTCGGATCAGCAGAATCAGGATCAGAGCCAAGATCAACAGAACGACGACAAGCAGGAGAACAAGGATCAGAAGGACGATCAGCAGCAACAGCAACAACAACAGCCGCAAGACGACCAGAAGCAGGATAAGACCCAAGAGCAACAGCAATCCAACGAGCAAATGAGCAAGGACAATGCCCAGCAGATGTTGGACGCCTTCCTGCAAGACGAGAAAGACACCCAAGAGAAGGTGAAGAAGGCGCAGATGCAGCAGCAACAACGCCGGAAGAGCGAGAAGGAGTGGTAAACTGGATAATTAACGAAAAAATGAGATACACAATGAGGAAATTAATTTTCTTATTCATCCTGATGTTAACGGTAGGGGTGGCGACAAAGGCCGCGGATGTGACCTTCAAGGCCTCGGCGCCCCAAGCGGTGGTAATGGGAGAGCAGTTTCGCTTGACTTTCACCGTCAATGCCGAAGGCAGGGATTTGAGAGTACAGGAGATGCCAGACTTTGACGTATTAATGGGTCCCTCCCAATCCACCTCCTATAGCAGTAGCTGGGTGAACGGGAAGAGTACCAGCGAGACAACCGTTACGTATACGTATGTCTTGATGCCGAAGAAGGAAGGTACGTTTAATATCGCTCCGGCAACGATCAAGGTGAACGGCTCTAATTATACATCGAATGGCTTGGCCATCAAGGTGCTTCCTGCTGATAAGGCGGGTAAGCAAGAGGCGGAGACAACGACGGCGAGCGGGGCGATCTCTAACGATCGGCTGTTCGTGAAGATGGACGTATCCAAACGAAGCGTGTTCGAGCAAGAAGGTTTCTTGGTGACTTTCAAGGTCTATTCCTTGGAAAATTTCTCGATTACGGGATTGAAATACCCGGAGTTCGAGGGTTTCTTGGTACAAGAGGTTGAGTTGCCGCAAGAGAAACAACTGACCTTGGAAAACTACAACGGGCGTAACTACCAGTCGGCCGTAATGCGTCAAGTGATCCTGTATCCCCAACGTTCCGGTAAGATCACGATCGAAGGTGGAAAGTATGATGCCGTGGTGCGTGTCCGTATGCAACAAGCGGGCGGCGGTAGCATCTTCGATAGTTTTTTCGACTCGTATCGGGATGTGAGCAAGGTGTTGACCACTTCTCCGGTTACTATCGACGTGAAGCCTTTGCCCTCCGGTAAGCCCGCTTCTTTCTCCGGTGCCGTAGGTACGTTCTCCATGACGGCTGATATCAGCTCGAACAACGTCAAGACAGACGAGGCTGTAACCATAAAGGTGAAAATCACGGGTAACGGAAACGTGAAGTTGGTGAAGAATCCGGAAGTGGTTTTCCCGAACGATTTCGATGTCTACGATCCGAAAGTAGAGATGGACATCAAGACCACGACCGCCGGTGTCAGTGGAAGCAAGACGATCGAATATATGGCGATACCCCGTTACGCAGGTGATTTCGAGATCCCGGCGATCGCTTTCTCCTATTTCGATATCAAGTCCGGTTCGTACAAGACCATCAAGTCCGAGCCTTATAAGTTGCATGTGGAGCAAGGTAAGGGCGGTAGCGGTTCTTCCCCGGTCGTATCGAACTTTAGTAATAAAGAGAGCGTGAAATACTTAGGCAAGGATATCCGTTACTTGAAGACGAAAGATTTCTCCTTTATCGAGGTAGGTGATGGTATTTTCTTCGGTTCCTTTATGTATTATCTTTGCTATATCGTACCAGCTATCTTGTTTATCGTATTCTTCTTTATTTATCGTAAGCAGGTGAAGGAAAACGCCGACATCGCCTTGGTTCGTACCAAGAAGGCGAACAAGATGGCGGTTAGACGTCTGAAGAACGCTGGCAAGCTGATGAAAGAGAATAAGAAGGAAGAATTCTACGACGAGGTGCTGCGTGCGTTGTGGGGCTATTTGAGCGATAAGCTGAGTATCCCGCAATCCGATCTGACCAAGGATAACGTAGAGATAGAATTGGCTAAATACGGTGTAGACGAATCCTTGACGAATGAGTTCATGGATATCTTGAATACTTGTGAGTTCGCTCGTTACGCTCCGTCCCAAGCGTCGGACGCTATGGATAAGTTGTATGAGCTGACGGTAGACGCTATTGGTAAAATGGAGAATACAATTAAAAAGTAAGAAGATGAAGATGACTATAAATTTAAGAAAGGTATTGTTTTTCTTATTGACTCTATGTCTGATAGGATCTGCTTATGCGCAAGATACCGCCTTGAAGGAGGCCGAGGTCGCTTACACGAAAGAAGATTACGCAAAGGCGATCGAGCTATATGAGGGAATCTTGAAGAGCAATGGCGAGTCTGCCGCCGTTTATTATAATTTGGGAAATACCTATTATAAGGCGGGTAAGATCGCTCCGGCTATATTGAACTACGAACGTTGTCTTCTGCTGGATCCGGGTGATAGCGATGCTCGCTTCAATTTACAGATGGCCCGTCAGAAGACCATCGATAAGATTGAGCCGGTTGGTGATTTCTTCTTGGTCAAATGGTTTAAGAGCGTGGAGAACCTCGGTTCCGCAGACTCTTGGGCGAAGACAGGTATCGTGTGCTTCCTGTTGTTTATCGGTTGCTTGATCTTGTTCTTTTTCTCTCGTTGGGTACGCTTGAAGAAGATCGGTTTCTATTTGGGTGTCCTATTTATTATCATGGTTGTTTTTGCCAATATATTCGCCAGCGACCAGAAGGATGAGATGATAAACCGTAAACACGCTATCGTATTCGCCCCGACCGTTACGGTGAAAAGCTCGCCTGACGCTAGCGGTACGGATCTTTTCGTATTACACGAGGGAACGAACGTGACCGTGAAGAGCACGCTCGGCGAATGGAGCGAGATTGAGCTTGAGGACGGGAACGTAGGATGGATGCCTAGTAAAGACATAGAAAAAATCTGATACATGCTAGAACAATTATTGGTTTGGGAACGTGATGCGTTCTTTATGCTTAACGGTAGCGACTCCGCTTTTTTAGATCGCTTTATGTGGATCTATTCAGGCAAGGCGGTTTGGCTACCGTTAGCCTTTTTTATATTGGTGGTATTGTGCTATAAGAAGAACTGGAAGGAGTGGTTGTTGATCTTATTGGCCATTGTCTTGACGATCACGTTATGCGACCAGTTCGCTTCGCATGTTTGTAAACCCATCTTCACCCGTTTCCGTCCGACTCATCACCCTGACTTTATGGATCAGGTAAGGGTGGTGTTCGGTTATCGGGGCGGTATGTATGGATTTATCTCCAGCCATGCGGCGAATGCTTTCGGCTTTGCGACCTTGATGGCGCTGATCTTCAGGAATAAACTATTCGGATGGACTATTTTCTTTTGGGCGATTTTGACTTCCTATACTCGTATTTATTTAGGAGTGCATTTTATCACGGATATTATTCCGGGAGCTTTATCCGGTCTGCTATTCGGGTATCTTGTATATCTGTTATACCACTATATAAGGCCTAAATTGATTCCGGCAGATTCTTGGGTATGTCCGGAGGCCATTTACTCGGATATCCGGAAACGCTGGATCACCTATGCGATTTGGTTGACCATCCTTTTAATAGCCCTATTTAATGAGCAATTGGTATCGTGCTTAATATAAGAGATTTTCGTTAAGTATGTCGTAAAGCATATTTGTTTTCAGCTCATTTTCTCAATAATAATTTGTTTCAATGCTATTAAATGACTAAGTTAGTGCCATAATATTAAACAAAAGTATTAACCTTCAAAATAAGAAAGCCATGACAAAGACGATTACATTTAACGAACTGAGAAGAATTAAAGATTCGTTACCTGACGGAAGTACACAACGCATCGCCGATGAGCTGGGATTAAAGGTAGAGACAGTTCGTAACTATTTCGGTGGACATAATTTTCAAGATGGACGGAGTTGTGGTTTCCATATCGAGCCCGGTCCGGACGGAGGGTTGGTTGTTTTAGATGACACGACTATTTTCGAGCGTGCTTTGCAGATACTGGCCGAGAGTCAGGATGCCGAAGCACAAAAAGCGTAAGAGAAATTCATTCGTATAAAAAATCCCATAGCTAAATGAAAGAACGCTTTGGGATTTTTTTATATTCAACAATTCATAAATCCCGATTGTTTCATCTATAAAAATGTATTGAGTATGGAAGATAAATTAGTGACATTGGCTATCCACACGTTCGAGAAAGCCCAGATTCTCAAGACAATCCTCGAAACAGAAGGCATAGAGGTCTATATACATAATGTAAACCAGATTCAGCCGGTCGTTTCGGCAGGAGTGCGTGTGCGTATTAAGGAGAGTGATTTACCGCATGCTTTACGCATTATTGAAGACAATAAGTGGTTTGAGGAACCAAAGGAGGAAGAGGCGAAGGTTAATGCGGTCAAGAAAGTTCTGATCCCGATTGATTTCTCGGATTATTCCGCCAAGGCTTGTGAGTTGGGAATTAATTACGCTCATGCGGTAGGTGCGGAGGTGATGATCATGCACGCCTATTTCAGCCCCTATTTTCCATCCGCTATCCCGATGGGAGATACTTTGGCTTACCAAGTAAACGAGGAGGAATCCGTACAGCATATCTTACAACGTGTCCGTATCGATATGGAGAATATTTGTACGCATATCAACCGGAAGATGTCCTCTGGTGAATTACCAAAGGTAAAATACGATTATGTATTACGTGAAGGCTTGCCGGAAGAGGAGATCATCGCCTATAGCAAGGAGTATCATCCGACATTGATCGTGATGGGAACGAGAGGTAAGAGCCAAAAAGATATGGATCTGATCGGTAGCGTGACCGGAGAGGTAATCGAGGTAAACCGGGTTCCTGTATTGGCGATACCGGAGAATGTTCCTTTCACGGATTTGAGAGACGCTAAGAATATCGCTTTCGCTACATCGTTTAACCAGAGAGATTTGGTTGCGTTTGACGAGTTTATGGAAATCATCAAAGGCTTTGATCTTAATATCCATCTATTCAATATCTCTACCAGTAATGATGAATGGAATGAGATTCGTTTAACGGGCGTTCGTGAATATTTCAAAAAACAATATCCACATGCCCATATTTCCCATACGGTTCTAGCCGATGGTGACTTGCTGTTAGCCATCGAGAAATTTGTTCGTGATAAACAAATTGATGTTATAGCCCTAAGCACATATCGCCGTAATATCCTAGCCCGGATGTTCAATCCTTCGATCGCGAGAAAGATGTTATTCCACACCGATACTCCGTTATTGGTAATCGATAGCAAGAAATAGCTTCTTATTCAAGTAACAAATAAAAAGTGGATATGAGAAAAGGCTTATCCACTTTTTTATTATATACCATGTGCTTAAAGCAATCTTTGTATCTTTGGCGAAAAAATATAAGGATAGTATGTGGGAAAGAATGTTTGATCTGGTACTTGGATTAAAGAAAGAACATAGATTAATGATAGTTATAACATTGATTTATGCGGTGACCCTCTTTGGTATTACTGTAGATGTAGAAGCGATGGAGAATTGGCTGCAATTAGTGGGGTATACCATACGTACTTTATGTATTGCTTGTATTATACAGCTTAGTGTGTTCTTTTTGACAAATATTTTTTGGAAGGAACTAAACAGAGGCTTGAATAAAACATTTGTTGTTATTAGTGGTAATGTGTTGTCTTTAGCTTTCTTACTTTTCCCTTTTTCTATATCATATATAGATATGACTGCTGAAAGTATGAAATTGAGTTCTTTGAATACAGAAAGAAATAGAATTGATAGTATGGTCCGGTACTATGAGAATTTAAAAAGTCTAGATTCTTCTTTTTCAGAGAATCTAGATTCTTTAATATTGGAAGAAAAGAAAACATTGATTCGGGTTATAAAAGAGATTGACTTAAAGCAATTTAAAATAGAAGAGAAACAGAAAAGATATGAAAAGCCATTAGTCTCCATCCTATTTCTTTTGCAAATATTCGGTTTTTATATATTGATTCTATATTCTTCCTATTTTGATAGGACGAATAAGGTGAATCGTGTTATCGCAGTGGAAAATATTCCTTATCGAAAGAAAGTAAGGAGCTATTTTTGCGATAAAGTTTTGAAGCCTTTGGTTTTACTGTTATCTGTTTTTCTTTGGGGATTCTTGTTTTTCCTTTGGCTTAGATAATATATACCTGATATTTGTATAAACCGGAATTTATGCTTTGCTTTGTGGCTCATCAGAAAAATAATAGAATATATGATTACTTATTTGATTATTGGAATAACAGTGGTTCTCTCTTTTATCTGTTTTAGTAATAGGGAGTTATTTATGAAATTAGCGTTTATCCCATATCGTACGATCCGGAATCATGAATATTATCGTATCGTGACACATGGATTTATCCATGCGGATATGACACATTTGCTAGTGAATATGTTCACGTTCTGGTCATTTGGTCTCTATATTGAACGAACGTTTCGATATATGGGATTCGGCAAAGGGGCTTATCTGGCTCTTTATTTCGGGGGAATGATCGTGGCTTCGCTTTATGATTTGATAAAACGACGTAATGATCCGTATTATGTCTCTATCGGTGCGTCTGGAGCGGTATCGGCGGTTCTATTTACCTCTATATTCCTTGATCCTTGGGGAAAGATCTTGTTTTTCGCCGTGCTGCCTGTCCCCGGAATCGTATTCGGCTTGCTATATCTGGCCTATTGCCAGTATATGGCGAAACAAACAGGAGATAACATAAATCATAATGCCCATTTCTACGGGGCTATTTATGGATTGATTTTCCCAATGCTGCTGGAGCCTTCGTTATTGCATCTCTTTTTGTCTCAACTTACGTTTAAGGGATGATCCACCCTGAACGGATAATTTAAGGTTATTTTTTGTCCGAAGATTATTTCCGGGTAGGTAAACTTGTCTATCTTTGTCCCCTTATAAGCAAAAGTTAGATGAACAAAGATAATAATTTGGGTAGAGTGTTAGCGTTACTGTCGCTGACGTTGTTGATGAGCTTTGGTTTATATAGCCTTCCGGATACATTGTTCGGGTATAAGATCAAAAAGGTAGATCTTTTATCGGATTTCAAGGTGAAAGAGGAAAAGCTCTCCTTGGATTCTTTGAAACAACAATTGGAACAAGCGGACACCCTTCAAGTAGATTCGGTAGCATTAAGGGATTCTATCATGCGTTCCGCCGGAATAGATTCTGCGGCTTTGGCCCTTCGTGATTCGTTATACAAAGCGGTCTATGCTGTTCAAGGGGCGGATTCGCTGGGGGCTCATATCGAGGACTATTCTCTTGGACATATCGGTTTGCAACGATTTTTCGCCGCCTTAAAAAACAGGCGGGAATTGAATCGTCCGGTACGTGTGGCCTTCCTTGGAGATTCTTTTATCGAAGGAGATATTATGGTGGCCGATTTCCGTTCCGGGATGCAGAAGGAATTTGGGGGGCGGGGTGTTGGTTTTGTACCGGTCACATCCGTAGCGGCACAGTTCCGTCCAACCGTGGAGCAACGTGCCTCCGGATGGACTACTTGGTCTATGCTGACAGATCATGAGCATGGATATACTTTATCCGGGATGATGTTCGAGGCAAACGAGGAGAACGCCTCTATCCATGTGAAGACGACTAAGCGTTATCCGGAGCTCCAGACGTTCTCTTCTTTGAAACTGATTTATGAGCAGAATAAGAATACGGAGATGCGCTTGGTTTGCAACGCTTCCGCCGATACCCTACAAGAGATGCTTCCCGCCACATCGATCGTAACCCAATACGAGTTGGAAGGGATGTTCACCGAAGCGGATTTCACTTTTAAGAATACTCCGGAGTTCCGGGCATTAGGGGTCGCTATGGAGGATCATTCAGGTGTCGTGGTCGATAATTTCTCTCTTCGGGGAAACTCGGGTATGATATTGGAGCGATTGGATGTCTCCCGTTGCCAAGCATTGAATAAGATCCGTCCGTATGACTTGATTGTCTTGCAGTATGGGTTGAATGTCGTGAGCGATAGCGTGATGAATTATGGATGGTATAGTAGCCGGATGGTAAAGGTCATTAACCATATACAACTTTGTTTTCCGGAAGCTGATATATTGATGTTGGGGGTGTCGGACAGAAGCCGTCAAGACGATGGCAAATTCGAGACGATGCCAGCCGTGTTAGCCTTGCTGCATGCGCAAAGGCAAGCTGCTAAAAAGGCAGGGGTTCCTTTCTGGAATGTATTCGGTGCCATGGGAGGAGAGAATAGTATGGTCCGTTTCGTAGAATTAAACTGGGCTAGTAAGGATTATACGCATTTAAGCTTCAGGGGTGGACGGGAGATTGCCGATGCCTTGCTGAAAGCGTTATTATCAGAAAAAGATTTTTATGATGAAGCGGAGAAAGTGGTTAATTAGTCTGGTTGTTTTAGGAGTGATCATGGGCTTCTCTGTTCCGAAACCTAAAGCCGGAATAAACGGGGATGTATCTCTTGATAGTTTGGCGGTTCGGGATACTGTAGCGTTGCCTCCTTTATCTTATTCTATGAAAGTGGGAAAAGATACGTTGATCTTACCGGATTCTAGTAAGGCGTGGAATAATTTTTTCAATGAACTGGATTCGTTGCGTGCAGGGAAAGATACGGCTATCACGATCGTCCAGTTGGGGGATTCGCATATCCAAGCCGGACATTTAAGCGGTCGTGTCATGCGCCTTTTCCAACAGGCGTTCGGGAATGCCGGACGAGGCTGGATCGCTCCTTTTAAGTTGAGCAAGACCAACGAGCCGGATGATTATTTTATCAAATCCGTCGCTAAGGATTGGATTGCCGGACGTTGTATTCAGCATGTCCGGAAAACCCCGATAGGGATCGGTGGGATCGGGATTAAGTCTGTTTCCCCCTCGATTAATCTGGATGTCGTGATAACCCCGAATAATGGTGCCGGATACGAGTTTAATGAGGCGATCTTATATAGAGGGGAGAAGTCGATGCCCATGCTTCCTGCCGGGGCTTTGAAAGACTCGGTCCAAACATTCCGTGCGGATACCGTATGTGTTCCCGGTGTATTAGCCGACACTTTCCGGATCTCCTGCTTGACCGATACTCTACAATTGCAGAGTACGAGACGGAAAGAGGGCACGAATACATTGCGTCCGGCCTCATCCTTTACGAATTTATATTATGGCCTGACACTGAAGAATGGAGGCAGGGGTATCTTATACCATTCCATCGGAGTGAATGGGGCAATGTATGTGAATTATACGGACGAGGCTTATGTACGTCAGTTGGCTTTATTAAAACCGTCCTTATTAATCATCTCTATGGGAACCAACGAGACGTTTGGCAGACGTTTTAATACCGATGAGTTTTCCGGTCAGATAGAGGCTTTCTTGGCGTTAGTCAAGAAGGAGTTACCTAATACGGCAATCTTACTGACGACTCCTCCGGAATGTTATAGGAGAGTCCGGTCGGGTAAACAGCGAACGTATGTGCGTAATGATAATACCGAGCGGGCTGCCCGTGCTATCCGGAATGTAGCGAAGAAAGAAGAGGTCGCTTGCTGGGATTTATTCACTACGACAGGAGGGAAAAACTCGTGCCGCAAATGGCATAGTTCTCGTTTGATGGGACGGGATCGGATTCACTTTACGAAAGAAGGGTATCAAGAACAAGGAACGCTTTTGTTTAGGGCGTTCATGGAATCATATAATAACCGATAAGAATTTTATATGGAATATAATATACTTAGAGATTGGCTTAGTAATCATCAATTCACGTGGGAGAAACTGGGAGATATCCTGACGTATCATCATAATGCCCCGATCTTGTTTAGTAGCGGGTTGTTCTTCTTCTTGTTTATCGGTTTCCTGATGATTTATATGTCGCTAAGGAAACATACGTTGGCTCGTATTATTTATGTGACATTGTTTTCCCTTTATTTCTATTATAAAAGTAGTGGACTTTGGTTCGGGCTGCTGGTATTTACGGCTACTTCCGATTTCTTGATAGCGCAATGTATCTCGCATACGACATCGGTATTAAAACGTAAATTATTCGTTACGCTTAGTCTCTGCATAAACCTAGGTATGCTGGGGTATTTCAAGTATTTCAATTTCCTAGGCGAACTGTTTACTATGGCCGCCGGGGGAGAATGGCTTAAGATGAACATCTTCCTTCCGGTAGGAATCTCTTTCTTTACCTTCCAGAGTATAAGCTATGTGATAGATGTTTATCGGGGACGAATCCAACCTCTCGGCCGTTGGATCGATTATGTTTTCTATGTATCGTTCTTTCCTCAACTGGTTGCCGGGCCAATCGTTCGTGCCCGGGATTTTATCCCTCAAATGTATAAGAATCCTACGGTGACGCGATCTGAGTTTGGTGAGGGATTGTTCCTTATCTTATGTGGTCTTTTCAAGAAAACGGTTATCTCGGATTATATCAGTATGAATTTCGTGGATCGTATTTTTGACGCTCCGTTGCTTTATACGGGTGTGGAGAATTTATTGGGTGTCTATGGGTATGCGCTACAGATTTATTGTGACTTCTCGGGTTATTCGGATATGGCGATCGGTATCGCTCTGTTGTTGGGATTCCGCTTTAATATAAACTTCGACTCTCCCTATCAATCGGCTACGATTACCGAGTTTTGGCGTCGTTGGCATATCTCCCTTTCCTCTTGGTTAAAAGATTATCTGTATATATCCTTAGGGGGGAACCGGAAGGGGAAGATTCGTACCTATATGAATCTGATGATAACGATGTTGCTAGGCGGGTTATGGCATGGGGCTTCCATTAGTTTCATCTTATGGGGAGCCTTACATGGTATAGCTTTGGCTGCGCATAAGTTCATTATGGGGCATTTCAGTAGCTTTAAGGCCTTAGGATGCGAGATGAAACCTTGGCGACGGGTATTAGGTGTCCTGATTACTTTCCATGTGGTTTGTTTCGGATGGATCTTGTTCCGAGCTACCTCGATGAAAGCCGTGGGAGAGATGCTGAGCCAGATCTTCACGAATTTTCATCCGGAGGTGTTCATGCAATTCGTCTCAGGATATAAAGGGGTGTTCGCGTTGATGGTGATCGGTTATGTGCTGCATTTTATGCCTAAACGCTCTGAGGATGTCTTGAGGGAAATCGTGACTCGTTCCCCTTTATTGATACAGGCCGCTATATTGGCGATAGCGATTTTCATTGTTGTTCAGTTTAAGAGCGCGGGAGTGCAGCCGTTTATTTATTTCCAATTTTAAGAGTGACAAACACGTATATCGGCATAGCCTCACGCCAGTATAGGCACAACCCTACACCACTAGTGCCGTAAGGCTACACCGATACTGATTTCATAGGCAAAGTATCTTAGGTTCACTGGCGAAGTATCTTAGGATCGTCGGCCGATGCACCTAAGATATTTTTTTGACATCTTAGAGTGTTCCTATCATTTCCGGAAAAACATGTACATGAGTTTCTAGAAACACTCTGAGGGTTGTGAGCCGACGGGAAGTTTGATGATGATATTCTTCAAATCCGCCCCGGATACATTTTGGAATACGCTTAGCCCAAACTCCGGTATTACCGCAAGTACATGGTCGAATATATCCGCTTGAATTCCTTCATATTCGACCCATACCTTATTGGATGAGAAGCAATAAAGTTCGATGGGAATACCTGTATCAGTCGGTTGTAGATGCCTTACCATGCAGACTAATTCCTTACTTACTTCCGGGAGGCTTCTTAGGTAACGTACGAGATAAGCACGGAAGACTCCCAGATTTGTCTGTCTACGTCCGTTCACCCAAATGGAACTATCGATATGATGTTCTTCATTGTATTCATCTAATTCCTGTTCTTTTCCATCGATGTAATCCGTGATAAGAGAGATCTTACGAAATTTCTCTAGCATTTCCGGGGTACAAAAATGTACGCTGTTCATATCGATATTGATAGAGCGCTTGATACGGCGGCCCGGGGATTCGCTCATACCTCTCCAGTTTTGGAAAGCGTCGCTTACTAAGGCGTAAGGAGGGATGGTCGTGATGGTATTGTCAAAGTTTCTTACTTTCACGGCGTTCAATGTCACCTCGATAACCGTGCCGTCCGCACCATATTTGCTCATCGTGATCCAGTCTCCGGCCCGGAGCATATCATTGGCGGATAATTGGATGCCGGCAACGAAACCTAAGATCGTATCCTTAAAGACCAACATCAAGATAGCCGCAGACGCACCCAATCCGGCCAGTAAAGAAACCGGGGATTTATTGATAAGAATACTGATAATCAATATCACTCCAATAAAGAAAACCGTAACCTGCAAGATCTGTATGAAGCCTTTTAACGGCTTGTTCTTAAAGGAATCTTTTTTATTATAGATCTCGTGGATCAGATTTAAGGAAGCGTTTATAAACCTTAAAGAAACCGCTATGATATAAATCTGACAAAGTTTTTGGAGTACTATTAAAATCTTCGGTGTCTCTTCGGCTGAGAAGGCGAATGGTAACAATATATAAATCAATATGGCCGGGATCATATGCATCATCTTATTAATGATCTTACGATCCACGATTAAATCGTCCAGTTGATTTTTCGTCTTCCTCGCTAATCGTTTGAACATACCTAGGAAAATATACCGGCAACTATAATCGATCCCAACGGTGACGGCTATAATAAGTAATAAGATCACTATATTGTCTAGGTAACTGGAATTTTCGCTTATCAACCCCATTTGAACTAATAAATTATATACCCATTCTTGTATCTTGCTCATAAATACGATTTTAAACTTTAAGTAGACAATCCGGAGACGAAGATAGGAAAAATAATCCGAACACGTACTTTAGTCTGAATATTGATATACTTTCAATTCAAATTTAGGAATCATAGCGAAGAAATGGTCGAATATATCCGACTGGATCCGTTCATATTCTTTCCATATTTTATTCCGGGAGAAGAAATAAATCTGGACGGGAACACCATATTCCGTGGATTGAAGTTGGCTGATAATTAAATCCAAATCTTGATTTACGACAGGAAGACTTGTCAGATAACGCTCTACATATACACGGAATACTTGGGAGTTTGTAGGTACTACATCCTTATCCGGTTGGTAATCCGCTAATAAAGGAATTTCCTTGCGGAAGGTATCTAGCATCTCCGGCGTACAGAACTTGATCGTATTCAAATCGAGATAAATGGACTTCATAACCCTGCGTCCTCCAGACTCAACCATCCCGCGCCAGTTTTGGAAAGAACTATTCACTAGATTATAAGGCGGGATTGTCGAGATCGTATTATCGAAGTTCTGAACTTTCACGGTGTTTAGGGTTATTTCTTGAACAATACCGTTCGCATTGGCAGAAGGCATCGTGATCCAGTCGCCGGGGCGCAACATATCATTCGCCGAAAGCTGTATACCTGCCACGAAACCTAATATGCTATCTTTAAAGACCAACATAAGAATAGCTGCCGATGCACCTAATCCGGCGAAAAGGGTAGCCGGGGATTTATTGACGAGAATCGCTATAATGACAATGCCGCCAACGAAGAAAACAAGCACTTGTAATACTTGTATAAAACCTTTCATCGGCCTGTTTTTCATTTTCTCCTGTTGGTTAAACAAATCCAACATCATTAAGAGAAGACCGTTGAGCGCTAACAGCAGGGAAAATATGATATAGACCGCGCAAATCTTCTGGGAAATGAATAATAATTCCTTTCCTCGGATAAAAGCCATCGGGAGCAAAGCATATACTAAAATGCCGGGAATCGTATGTACGAGATAATGTACGACCTTACGTTTAATTAATAACGTATCCCATTTATAATGCGTATGCTTAACGATACTACGTACCCCTCCGACAAAAATAGCTTGGCATAAATAATCTAATCCGATAGCGACCGCCACTAGTAAGATGGCGATGATCGCCTCGTCAAATGTGTTCGCTATTTTCTCGTCTACACCCCATCCGGTGAGGACTTTGTTCATCCAACTACCTAAATTTATCATAATAATCGTTTTTTGATATAACACTACTCTTAAAAATAGGTTCAATCCTACGTTAAATTTGCCCTTTTGTTAAGATTGCTTGTAAATGTAAGCGTATTAATCCAATTGAAAAATGTATCTTTGTGAAATAATATAAACTTAAATGGATTCCATGAGATCTCTGTTGTCAACCTCAGATTTTCTACAGGTACGAGAGCATAAATTAAGTAATGATTTGACGGTATGGTTGAATGAGGACCATAGCCAACCTAAGATATTCGGAGCCGTAGTTGTAAAAGCCGGAGCTAAAGATTCCCCTAACACAGGTATCGCGCATTATTTCGAGCATATGATGTTTAAAGGAACGGATAAGATCGGGACAATCGATTATGAGTCCGAGAAAGTCTTGCTGGACATTATCGCCGAGAAATATGACGCTTTGGCGGATACCGAGGATCCCAAGATGCGTGCCCATTTGCAGCAAATCATTAACGACCTGAGCGTACGTGCCGCTGAGTATGTAATACCGAATGAGTTCGACCGGTTGATCTCTCGTTTCGGTGGTACGAAGTTGAATGCCGGGACTTCTTACGACTATACATTATATTTCAATACATTCTCTCCGCAATATATCTCCCAATGGGCCGAGATCAATAGTGAGCGTTTGGTAAATCCCGTATTTCGTCTTTTCCAGAGTGAGCTGGAGACGGTCTATGAGGAAAAGAACATGTATGGAGATACGATGGCTAGTGTCGCCATCGAGAAATTGACAGAGCGTTATTTCTATCCGCATCCGTATGCTTATCCGATTATCGGAAGTGCGGAGAACTTGAAGAATCCCCGTCTTTCGGAGATGCGCCGGTTCTTCGAGAAATACTATGTCGCTTCCAATATGGGATTGATCTTAAGCGGGGATTTCGATACGGAGGAGGTCTTGCCAATCTTGGAATCTACTTTTTCACGGATACGAAAAGGGAAGCCGCCTCACCGGGATATTGTTACATTACCGCCATTCAAGGGACGGGAGAAGGTGAGCGTACGTATTCCTATGCCTTTCGTGAAAATTATGGCATTGGGATTCCGGGGAGTTCCCGCGAATCATCCGGATCAAGTTGCGCTCAATATCGCCGTATCTTTATTGAATAACTCCAATGGTACGGGATTTTTGGATAAGCTGACGGTAGATCATAAGGTGATGGGTGCGATGGCGGTTAACCAAAGTATGAATGAGGCTGGAATATTAGGCTTGTTGGTATTTCCGAAGTTCTTTTTCCAGACCTATGCGGCAGCCGAGAAATTAGTATGGAAACAAATCAACCGCATTAAGGAGGGGGATTTTAGCGATGAGATGTTTCAAAGCTTGAAATTGGAGCAGAAACGTGAATATGCCTCCAAATTGGAAGACATAAACTCAAGGGCCGAGGTGATGATGCGTATTTTCTCTCAAGGGAAAAGCTGGCAGGATTATTTGGATGAGATTACCCGTATCGATGCCTTGTCGAGAGAAGACGTGATTGAGGTCGCCAAGAAATATTTTACGGAGAATTATATGTACGTCACGAAGAAGACCGGACGCTATCCGAAAACGATCTTACCCAAGCCGGATTATTCACCGATTATACCGAAGAACTCTGATGCTTCCTCCGCTTATGTGGAACGTCTGGAAAAGATACCCGTACAAGAATTGAAACCGCATTTTCTCGATTTTGAGAAAGACGCCGAGGTCGTATCCTTGCGTCCGCTTGTCACGTTGTATAAGACTCATAATTCCGTAAATGATATATTCTCGCTGACACTATCTTATGGAGTGGGGCAGTTGGAGCTTCGTGATCTTGATAAATTGTCCGCTTATCTACCTTTCGTAGCGACGGAGTCGATGTCTTTTGAGGTCTTTCGGGGTAAATTGCAGGAACTTGGTAGTACATTGACTTTTGATTCCACGGATTCTGAGTTTCTGGTGGTGGTGAATGGTTTCGATGGGCATTTTACCCAAACAATGGCTTTGGTCGGCGATTTCTTGCGGCACGCCAAGCCAGATGACAAGAAGTTACGGCAGATTGTGGACGAGGCGAAGGTAACGGAGAAATCGTTGTTCAATTCCAGCGAGAACGTAGCCGATATGCTGTTAGAGAAAGTCAAATTTGGGGAGCAATCCCGTTATTTGACTAAATTATCGTTCGCTGAAATCAAGAAACTAAAAGGAAAGATGTTGCTGGACACTTTCAGTAAGGTACGTTCGGTCGCTTGTAACCTGCATTATTGTGGTACATTGTCTATGGAGGAGGCTGCCCGGCAGATCAAGCAGCATTTACCCTTGGAGGAGGTAAGTATTCCATCGAACTCTCCCTATATCCGTGATCTTATGACGTATGATAAGCCGACTGTCTTTTTTATGGACATGGAGGATGTCACGCAAAGCATAATCTATGCCTATATGTATATCGATCCGTTGAAGGCTAAGGAAGATCGTCCTATTTCCCGGTTGTTTAGCGCTTATTTCGGAGGGGATATGTCATCCTTGATGTTTCAGGAGATCCGTGAGTTTCGTTCGTTCGCTTATCAAGTAAATGCCCGTTTGAAACATCCTCCTTTGAATCGATCGGAGAAGCCCGCTAGTTTCGTGATGAAATTGGCTACACAGACGGATAAGATGATCGATGCGATGGAAGTGTTGGAGAATCTGGTGCATGATATGCCGGAACGTCCGGAACGGGTGGAGTCGGTGAAGCAGACGATTCGTAATTGGGTGAATAATGAATATCCTACTAGTCGCTCCCTTTCCTTGAAGATCGCCGGTTTCCGGCGTGAAGGGTACGAGAGCGATCCGAACAAGGATTATCTGGAGGTTATCGATCGGATGACTATGGAGGATATCCTTCGTTTTTATAGGGAGAATATACAAGATCATTTAATGATATATGCGATAGTCGGTAATTCAAAGAGTATGGATATGGAGAAACTCTCTAAATTCGGACAGATCGTTAAGGTAACAAAGAAAGACATTTATAGGTAATGTATAGTAAGGAGGAACTGAAGAATCTCAAATTGGAGTTTTGGGAAAGCTTCGCCGCTTTTTGTGAGGTGCAACCCTATTTGCGGGGGCGTAAGAAAATTTGGACATTATATGATACGAAGGTAAAGGGCGTTGAGTTGAAATTCGACGCGAACCGCCAAGGGGCTTACGTTATTCTTGAGGTAAACCACCGTAGCGAGGATTTACGTCTGGAAATGTTTGAGCGCCTGACTTGGTATAAAGAGACGTTGGAACAGGATTTTCCCGAAGGCTTGATCTGGGATATTTGTTTTGTCCGTGAGAATGGCCGACAAGTGGCCCGTATCTATGTAGCAAAAGAAGGATTGGATTTGCATCGGAGAGCGCATTGGGGAGATTTTTTCACTTTTATGGCTAGCCAGATGTATTTGTTGGAACGAAATTTTATGGGTATAGCAGAATACTTAAGAGAATAATTACGAGATATGAATCTAAAGGTATTTATCGGAGCTTGCGTACTGTCCGGTCTGGTTGCTTGTAGCTCTGTTAAACAAGATGAGGCCGGTTTGTCCCGGCCCGGTGTGAGCCTTGAGCTAGCTCAATTCCGGAAGGAGCATTTCTCAAATGTCCGTTATAATCTTTTCTTCTCGATCCCGGAATCTCGTGACGAGGCGATCCGGGGAAAAGTGGAGCTATCCTTGCGATTAGACGAGAAACAGCCGCTTATTATTGATTTCCGCGGAGAACCGGAGCAAGTGACCTCCGTAACCTTGAACGGAGGAGATATTCCCTATGAAGTGAAAGATGAGCATATCGTGATTGCCTCAGATTGGGTAGCGGTGGGAGAGAACCGGGTAGCGATCACTTTTACTCCGGCGGATCAATCCTTGAATCGACGGGATGAGTTCCTGTATACGTTATTGGTTCCGGACCGGGCACGTACGGTATTCCCTTGTTTTGACCAGCCGGATATGAAGTCGTTTTTTACCTTGACCTTGGAAGTTCCTTCCACTTGGCAGGCTGTGGCGAATGGCGCTATCACACAAACGGATAGTACGAGCGTCTCCGGTCGGAATCGTATTTCTTTCAAGGAGACGGAACCGCTTAGTACCTACCTGTTCTCATTCGTGGCCGGTAAACTGACTCGGGAGGTTTATTCCCGGAACGGGCGGGATATCTCTATTTATCATCGGGAGACGGATCCGAAAAAGATCGCTCAATGCCCAGCCATCGCCGACGAGGTGTTCGATGCGTTGGAATGGCAGGAAGACTTTACTGGTATTCCTTATCCTTTCGCTAAATATGACGTGATTATCTTACCCGGTTTCCAATATGGGGGTATGGAACATACGGGTGCTACTTTATATACGGATCGCCGGATGTTTCTGGATGAGCATCCTACCTTAAATGAGCGATTGAGTCGGAGTTCCTTGATCGCACATGAAACCTCTCATATGTGGTTTGGCGATTATGTAACGATGAAATGGTTTGATGATGTATGGACAAAAGAGGTTTTCGCTAATTATTTTGCTTCCCGTATCGTAGAACCTTTATATCCGGACGTGAATCACCGGTTGAATTTTATTCGGGATTATATTCCCGCATCTTATTCGGAAGACCGTACGTCAGGTGCGAATCCGATCAAGCAAGATTTGGATAATTTGCGGAACGCCGGTTTGGTATATGGAAATATCATCTATGATAAATCTCCCGTGATTATGGAGATGTTGGTACGTGTTCTGGGAGAAGACGCTTTCCAGCAGGGAATTCGTGAGTACTTGACTACTTATGCGTATGGGAACGCTACGTGGGAGGGCTTGATCCGTATCTTGAATAAATATACGGAAGAGGATCTGGCCGCTTGGAGTGAGGTGTGGGTGAATCAGAAGGGTATGCCGGAGATTACGGCTTCGGTTAAGGACGGCGAGTTGGTCGTAGAGCAGCGTGATCCGTTGGGCCGGGGTTTAAAATGGCCGCAAGAATTAACCTATCGGGTGATCTGTGGAACGGATTCGGAAGAAATCCCGGTTTCTCTCGAAGGAAACTCTGATTCCTTCCGAATGAAATTAAGTTTTCTTCCGAATGGAAATTGTGTCATTCTTCCGAATATAAATGGGCGTGGTTATGGCTTCTTTAAAATAACAGAGGGGGAGTCTTCCGGTCTATGGTCCGTGCTTCGCTCATCGGAAGATGAGGTGTTGAAGGGATCTTTGCTGATTACCCTTTATGAGAATCTTCGTTGGAAAACGATTTCTCCGCAAGGGTTCCGTGAAGAGATGTTAGCGTATTTACCGAATGAGTCTAATTCTTTATTGTTCTCGATGGCTTTAAGCTATTTAGGAGATTGCCAGCGGATATTCCCGTCGGATTCTCGTCCGTTGGAACAGGTCTTGTGGAAGATCGTGACAACGAATCCCGTATCCCAACATCGTTTGCAGGCGTTTCGTTTGTATCGTTCGATAGCGGATTCAGAGGAGGCGGTACAACGTCTGTATACGTTATGGCAGGAACGGAAAGCTCCGAAAGATTGTACGTTGAGCGAGAGTGATTATATTGGCTTATCCTATATGCTGGCGATGCATTTGCCGGAAAAAGCGGATAAGATTATCGCTACGCAATTATCCCGCATACAGAATCCGGACCGGAAGAAGGAGTATCAATTTATCTCCCCATCCGTATCGCCCCGTAAAGAGGAACGTGACAGTGTCTTCGCTTCCTTGTTGATCGCCGGGAATCGTAGGGTGGAGCCATGGGCCTCTTCGGCTCTCGCTCATTTGAACCATCGCCTGCGAGAACAAGAGTCGGTCGCTTATATCCGTCCGGCCTTGGAAGCGATGCCGGAAGTACAGCGGACTGGCGATATCTTTTTCCCCACCGCTTGGGTTCGCTCCTTGCTTTCCGCCCATACATCGAAGGAAGCTCGGAAAGAAGTTGACGCGTTTTTTACCGCGCATCCGGACTTCCCCTTGATGCTTTCCAATAAGATTAAGCAGCAAGCGAGTCATTTGTATTAAAGTAAATCATTATATTTGTCCTTGAGAACGAATTAATAAGAAAGGAGCATTTGTATGACGGCAATGGAACTAAAATGCCTAAAGATGGAGTTGGTCGAAGAATTGTTAAGCATCGATGATAAAGACACGCTCAACCGTGTGAAGAACTATCTGAAAAAGCTGAACAATAAAATTAGGACAAAAGCCGAAGAGGAAGAAACGGAATATATCAGCAAGGAAGAGATCTTGGCAGGGATTGATGCCGGGCTGAAAGACATGATTGCCGGGAGGAAACAATCGGCGAGAGATTTCTTAAAAGAAATGAGAGATGGAATATAGAATAGAAGTCTTAGCCTCCTTTAAGAAGGAAGCGAAACGTTTGCGGAAGCATTATGCCTCTTTCATTGATGATTATGAAAAACTACTTGGCGAGTTGGAACAAAATCCTCGTTTGGGGACCGATCTCGGCAACGGCCTTCGTAAGATCCGTATGCGTATCTCTTCCAAAGGACGAGGCAAAAGCGGTGGGGCAAGGGTTATCTCTTTTACGGTAGTGGTAGCCATCGATGAGACAGAGATCAACTTGCTCTACATCTACGACAAAGCAGAACGTGAATCTATAAGCTTGAAAGAGATAGAAGAGTTGCTCCGTAAGAACGGATTGAAGTAATATAGATATTGTGATAATATTTTGTCAGAAATATTTGTTCTTTCAATTATTATTGTAACTTTGCGACGTAAATAACAAAAGAAATGAAAATAACGACTACATTATATCACCATCATCATTACAGCGGGCAATAGTTCGGTGGGCTGAATGGTATGTATGTACTCATGATAAAAAGATAAAGGCTTGCCGTTTTGCGGTAAGCCTTTTTTTGTTGATATTTATAATATAAAAATAAGATATAGTTATGTTGAGAATTGCGGTACAATCGAAAGGCCGTCTGTACGACGAGACCATGATGTTGCTTGAAGAAGCGGGTATTAAACTAAACAGGGGCAAACGCATCCTGTTATTATCGGCAAAAGGTTTTCCGGTAGAGGTATTGTTCCTTCGTGATGATGATATTCCTCAGTCTGTGGCTAACGGTGTGGCGGATATTGGTATTGTCGGAGAGAACGAGTACGTGGAGAAAGGGCAAGAGGCGAAATTGATCAAGCGTCTGGGCTTTAGTAAGTGCCGTCTATCCTTAGCGATCCCCAAAGATGAGGAATATAAGGGGGCTGAGTGGTTTGAGGGAAAAACGATCGCTACTTCCTATCCCGTGATCCTACGGTCTTTCTTAGAGGAGAGAGGCGTGAAGGCGGATATTCATGTAATCAGTGGCTCCGTGGAAATCGCCCCGGGCATTGGTCTGGCGGACGCTATCTTTGATATCGTAAGCTCTGGTAGCACTTTGGTAAGCAATCAATTGAGAGAAGTGGAGGTAGTCCTTCCTTGTGAGGCTTTATTGATCGCCAACAATAATCTATCCAAAGAGAAACTGGAGATCTTGGATGAGCTTCTATTCCGCTTCGAGGCGATTCAAGTCGCCGAGGGCAAGAAGTACGTGTTGCTGAACGCTCCGAAAGAAAAGCTGGATGAGATTATCGAGGTGCTTCCCGGCATGAAGAGCCCGACCATCACGCCTTTGGCGAACGATGAATGGGTCTCTGTTCAATCCGTGATCGCCGAGAAGCATTTCTGGGAAATTATTGGTAAACTAAAATCATTGGGGGCTGAAGGTATCTTAGTGCTTCCGATCGAGAAAATGATTGTATAATATGAAGATTATAAAATATCCCGGACGTGAGGAATGGAGCTCACTAATCAAACGTCCCGCATTAGATGTAACCACCTTGTTCGATACGGTCCGTACGGTATTGGACAAGGTACGTGAGCAGGGTGACACTGCCGTAAAAGCGTATGAGGAAAAGTTTGATAAAGTGCTCCTTTCTTCCCTTCAAGTCTCGGAAGAGGAGATGCGGGAAGCGGATGCCTTGGTCGCTGAGGACTTGAAACAGGCGATCCGTACGGCAAAGGCGAATATCGAGAAGTTCCATGCCTCGCAGCGTTTCGAGGGAAAGAAAGTGGAGACTACCCCGGGAGTCACTTGTTGGCAGAAAGCGGTAGCGATCGAGAAAGTCGGTTTATATATTCCGGGCGGGACGGCGCCTTTGTTTTCCACGGTATTGATGTTGGCAGTGCCCGCACGTATCGCCGGCTGCAAGGAGATCGTATTATGTACGCCACCGAACCGGGAAGGGAAAGTACATCCCGCTATCCTGTTCGCCGCAGAGGTCGCGGGTGTAAGTAAGATATTCAAGGCCGGAGGAATCCAAGCGATAGCGGCGATGGCCTATGGGACGGAATCGGTCCCCAAGGTGTATAAGATCTTTGGCCCCGGTAATCAATACGTGACGGCGGCAAAGCAATTAGTAAGCCTGAAAGAGGTCGCCATCGATATGCCCGCCGGACCATCCGAGGTAGAGGTGATCGCGGACGAGACGGCGAATCCCGATTTTATCGCCGCCGATTTCCTCTCGCAAGCCGAACATGGGGTGGATAGCCAAGCGATCCTCGTAACCGCTTCGGAAACGATCGTGGAACCCGTGGCCCGTGCCATCCAAGAGCAACTCGATCGTTTGCCCCGAAAGGAGATTACCGAGAAATCATTAGCGCACAGCCGTATCATCGTATTGAAAGATTCGCGGGAAGTCGTAGACTTCACGAACCAATACGCTCCCGAGCACTTGATTATCCAAACATCGGATTACACCGCTATCGCGGAGCGAATCGAGAACGCCGGCAGTGTCTTTATGGGTCCATATACTCCGGAAAGCGCAGGCGATTATGCTTCCGGCACGAATCATACCTTGCCGACCAACGGCTATGCCAAGGCATATAGCGGCGTGAACTTGGATAGTTTCATCAAGAAGATCACTTTCCAAGAGATCACTTCCGATGGTATCCGTGCCTTGGGTAGTACGATCCAAACCATGGCGGCCAACGAGCAGCTGGATGCTCACCGCAACGCAGTAACAATTAGATTGAACACGATATGAAAGACCTGAAAGATTTAGTAAGACCGAATGTCTGGAATTTGAAACCGTATTCATCCGCACGTGATGAGTTTCATGGGGATGCCTCCGTTTTTCTGGACGCGAATGAGAATCCGTGGAATATGCCGTATAACCGTTATCCCGATCCCTTGCAGTGGAAATTGAAGGATCGTCTGGCCGTGTTGAAAGGCGTGGACCGTAGCTCGATCTTCTTGGGCAATGGCAGTGACGAGGCCATCGATCTGGTGATCCGTGCTTTTTGCGAGCCGGGGTTGGATAGTGTAGTGACGATCTCGCCGTCGTATGGCATGTATGAGGTGGCAGCGAATGTAAATAACGTGGAATGCCGTAAGGTTTCTTTGGACGAAAACTTTGATTTGGATGCGGAAGCCGTATTGGAATCGGCGGACGAGTGGACAAAAGTGATCTTCCTATGTTCTCCGAATAACCCTAGTGGCAACAGTCTGGATCGTGGCTCGATCTATAAGATCTTGAAGAATTATGAAGGAATCGTGGTGATCGATGAGGCTTATATCGACTTCTCCGCTTATCCCTCTTTCTTGAAGGAATTATCCGGGTTCCCGAATCTGATCGTTCTTCAAACCTTGTCGAAAGCGTGGGGAGCGGCGGGTATTCGTTTGGGTATGGCATTCGCCTCTCCGGAGATTATCGGTGTCTTGAATAAGATCAAATATCCGTATAACGTCAACCAGCTTACACAGGAGAAAGCTTTGGAGCTCTTGAACGACGAGGCGACCATGAAGCACCAAGTGAACGAGATCCTCACGGAGCGTAACCGGCTGGAGAAGATCCTGTCCGAGCCTCCTTTCTCCTATCAAGTATATCCTTCGGACGCTAATTTCTTGTTGGTGAATGTCGCCAAGGCGGATGCCATGTATAATGGGCTCGTGAAGAAAGGGATCGTAGTGCGTAACCGTAGTAACGTGCAGAAATGCCGGGGTTGCCTTCGTATTACGATCGGTACGCCGAAAGAGAATGATAGCTTATTGAACGCGATGAAAAACAGAAATTATGAGCACGAGGAAAAGAGCGTTGTTTATCGACCGGGACGGCACGCTTGTAAAAGAGCCGCCCGTAGATTATCAATTGGATAGCTTGGAGAAACTAGAGTTTGTCCCGAAGGTGATGCGTAACCTCTATTTCATTCGCGAGCGGTTGGATTTCGAGTTCGTGATGGTCTCCAACCAAGACGGGCTGGGAACGCCCTCTTTCCCGGAGGAGACTTTCTGGCCTGCCCATAACTTGATGCTAAAGACGCTGGAAGGAGAGGGGATCGTATTCGACGATATCTTGATCGATCCTTCCTTTCCCGAGGATAATTCCCCGAATCGTAAGCCTCGTACGGGAATGCTCACGAAATATATGACCGGTGAATACGATCTGGAGAATAGTTTCGTGATCGGGGACCGCCTTACGGATATGGAGTTGGCCCATAATCTGGGCGCTAAAGGTATCTGGTTGCGCCCGGAGGAGGGAGCGGAGAGTGAGTTGGCGGCTTACGCTACCTCATTGTCTCCCGCCTATATCACGGATGATTGGGATAAGATCACCGAGTATCTGTTTGCCGGCGAGCGTCGTGCGGTCGTACGGCGTGCCACGAAGGAGACGGACATCTATGTGGACTGGAATCTGGATGGAACCGGAAAGACATCGATCTCTACCGGGCTTGGTTTCTTCGATCATATGTTGGATCAGATCGGTAAGCATTCCGGTACGGATCTGACGGTACGGGTAAAAGGCGACCTGGAGGTCGACGAGCATCATACGATAGAGGATACGGCGATTGCCCTTGGCGAGGCGATGCTGAAAGCGCTGGGTGATAAGCGAGGGATCGAGCGTTATGGCTATTGCCTTCCGATGGACGATTGCTTGTGTAGTGTGGCGCTGGATTTCGGTGGCCGTCCTTGGTTGGTTTGGGACGCTGAGTTCCACCGTGAGAAAGTGGGAGATATGCCTACGGAGATGTTCCTCCATTTCTTCAAGAGCTTGAGCGACGCTGCCCGCATGAATTTGAATATCCGTGCCGAGGGTATGAACGAGCATCATAAGATAGAAGGTATCTTCAAGGCTTTGGCCCGCTCGATCAAGATGGCGATCCGACGAGATATTTATCGGTTTGAGCTACCGAGTACGAAAGGGCTCTTGTAATCTGTAAAAAACACTACTGTATTTGTGCACGAATACAGTAGTGTTTTAGTCTGAATACTATTGTGTTTATCCACAAACACTATAGTGTTTTCGACTCAGATTCTATGACATCAGATAAACCGATAAAAGCCTATAGAGGATATTCCTCGAAAGCATATAGAACCGTGGAGAGATACCTTTCTCCTGTGTCCGGAAGCAACGCCACGATCGTTTTTCCCTCATTCTCCGGAAGTTTAGCTAGTTCCACGGCGGCGTATACAGCGGCGCCGGAAGATATTCCTACCAGCAACCCTTCCTTCCCGGCCAGTTCGCGGCTGGTACGGATAGCGTCATCGTTCGTTACTTGCAGGATATTGTCAACTACCTCTCCGTTGTAGGTCTTGGGGATAAAGCCGGCTCCGATGCCCTGTATCTTGTGCGGGCCGGGCTTGCCTCCGGAAAGTACCGGTGAATCGCTAGGCTCTACCGCTACGATTTGTACGTTCGGGTTGTGAGCTTTCAATCCGGCACCGACACCGCTGACCGTGCCTCCGGTTCCTACGCCGGCTACAAACAGGTCTACTTTACCATCCGTATCACGCCAGATCTCCTCGGCGGTCGTGCGGATATGCATGGCCGGGTTGGCGGGATTCTCGAATTGTTGTAGGATGATGGAACCGGGAGTCGCATCACGCAGTTCCTCCGCTTTGGCGATGGCTCCTTTCATGCCTTCTGCCCCGGGGGTGAGGACGAGCCGGGCACCTAACGCTTTCAATAAGTTACGACGCTCGGCACTCATGGTATCCGGCATGGTCAGGATTAATTTGTAGCCTTTCGAGGCGGAGACAAAAGCGAGTCCGACTCCGGTATTACCGCTGGTCGGTTCGATAATGGTAGCGCCGGGTCTCAACAAGCCTTTAGCCTCGGCGTCCTCGATCATCGCCAAGGCGATGCGGTCTTTTACGCTACCAGCCGGGTTGAAATATTCCAGCTTGCCGATTACTTGGGCTTTAAGGCCCTTGCTCGCGTTGAAATTAGAGAACTCCAACAGGGGAGTGTTGCCGACAAGGTCGGTCAGTTGTCTTGCTATTCTTGCCATATACAAATGAATTTTGTTGTTTCTGGATTCTTTTATTTATATGACAAAGATAGTGGATGGATTGTTTACGGCATATACCATAAACCGGGTATTTTTTTACCTCCTTCTATGCGTCACGCACAAAAGGAGGTTACAATCATAATTATATACAAGTCTGAAAGGACTCTCTTTAATGTCTGCCTCCTCCTAAGGCTTGGTAGAGGTTTACGGTGGCTTGAAGCTCGTCAAAACGATCCGTTACTTGGGAGAGCTGGGCGCTGAGCAGGGTTTGCTGTGCCGTGAGCACTTCCAAATAAGTAGTGTTTCCATGCGTCATCAGCAATTGGGTGCTACGCACGGCATCTTCAAGCGATTCGATTTGGTGTGTACGCAAGTCGATCTTTCCCTTTGCGGTCTGGGCTTGGGTAAGTGCGTCGTTCACCTCTTTTCCGGCGTTGAGCACGGTTTGTTGGAAAGTGAGCTTGGCCTCCTCTTGCTGCGCTTTCGCTATTTTCAATTGGGCGATATTCGCTCCTTTGTTAAATAGCGGTTGCGTGAGGGAGCCGACCGCCGATAGTAATAGTTTACCCGGATTTACGATGTAACTGCCTGCGCTGTTTGTCCACCCTGCGCTGCCGCTAAGACGTAGCGAGGGATAAAAATTGGAGCGTGCGGAGGCTGTCCCGTAGAACGCTTGCGCCAATGCGTACTCGGCGCTACGTACATCCGGACGGTTCGATAGCAGCTGCACCGGGATGCCGATCGCCAGATCCGGGGTCAAGGACTGCTCTTCCAATCTTCCTCGCTCGATATCTTGAGGTGTTTCTCCTAATAAGACGGCAAGCGTATTCTCGGTCTCCCGGATGGTCTGTTCCAGATCCTTAACAGAGGTCTCGATGGAGTAGCAAGTAGCCTCGGTTTGCGATACGGCCGCCTCGGTAGTCATGCCGGCTGCCATTAACGCTTGGGTGGCACGAAGGCTCTCTTGCCATCTCACGGCGGTTTCCGTCGTGATCTCGCATTGCCGATCCAGCATCAATAGGGTATAATATAAATTGGCGATGTTGGCGATCAGTTGTGTTTGTACGGCTTGGCTATACGCTTGGCTTTGCGACAAGGCGGCTTTTGCTTGTCGTTTGGCGTTTGTCAGCCGGCCGAAGATATCGATCTCCCAACTGGCCGATACCGGGACGTTGTATGTCCACGACGCTTTTGCCTTATTGAAACTACTTGTCGTGCCCTGCGGATCTAGGGAGAGCGACGGGAGGTAGGAGAGGCGGGAGGGCATTAACGCCACCTCGGCTTCTTGCACCTTTAGATGGGCAATCCGCAGATCTGTATTATTGGCTAATCCCCGTTCGATCAAGGATTGCAAGGCCGGATCGGTGAATAGGTCCCGCCAACTGATATTCCCGATGGAGAAGGTATCTGCCGGGGCTATCTCCTCCCGATATAGATTCTCCGGGAGGGTGGCGACAGGCTCGTATTTCTTGTAAATGCCGCAGCTATTCAACGCTAGCGTCGCTACGGCAAAGAGTATGATGTTATTCTTCATATACATTATATATATACAACTGGATAGATTATTTCTTGCTATCTAAATATTCTTTTCTTTCTTCGGCGGCCTCTTTTACCTCTTCTTGCACCTGCCAATCAAGGGAACGCTCGAATTGGATCGGGCGTAGTTTCTCTTGCAGGTATTGGAACGTGATGAATAAGCAAGGCACGATAAATAACAAAGCCAATGTACCGATCAACATACCGCCAACGGCACCGGTTCCCAACGAGCGGTTTCCATTAGCGCCTACGCCGTTGGAAACGATCAATGGCAGCAAACCGAATATCATCGTAAGAGCGGTCATCAAGATCGGGCGCAGACGAACCTTCGCCGCGCTAAGAGCGGCCGAGGTCAGGCTCATGCCGGACAAGCGGCGCTGGGTAGCGTACTCCGTCAATAAGATGGCGGTCTTCGCCAACAACCCGATCAACATGATCAGACCGGTTTGCAGATAAATGTTATTCTCCAATCCCATGAACTTGGCGAACAAGAAACTACCCATCAAACCCATCGGTACGGAAAGAATCACGGCGAAAGGAACAAGGAAACTCTCGTACAAGGCACTTAGGATCAAATAAATCATCAAGATACAGATACCGAAGATGATCGTTGTCGTATTACTCTGTTGGTTCTCCTCACGGGTGATACTACCGAAGTCATACCCGTATCCTTTCGGGAGTGAGGTGGCCGCTGTCTCTTTTACCGCCTTGATAGCATCCCCGGAGCTATATCCATTGGCCGGTACGGCATTGACGGCGATCGAATTATACATATTGAAACGGGCTAAAGATTCGGCACCGTATACCTTGGTCAAGGTGATAAACTGACTAAGCGGTGCCATCTCGCCGTTCGACATGCGTACGAACGTATTATTCAAGGAGGTCTCATCCAGACGATATTTAGGATCGGACTGTATCATCACCTTATACACCTTCGAGAAGCGGTTGATATTCGACACATATTGCCCTCCGTAATAACCGGAAAGGGTTGATAGAACAGCATCCGGAGTGATTCCGGCCCGCTTGCATTTCGCCGCGTCCACATCCACGCGCCATTGCGGGTACTTGATATCGAAAGTAGAGTAAGCCGTAGCGATCTCGGGCCGTTCACGCAAGGCGGCGAGATATTGCTGGGTCGTGTTAAAGAAGGTCGTTAAGTCTCCACCGGCCTTGTCTTGCGTATGCATTTCCAATGCGTTACCCATACCATATCCGGGGATCATGGTGGGGGCGATGGCGAAAATCGTAGCGTCCTTGATATCTGCCGTACGGCCATATACCTGTCCGATCACGGCTTGTACGTTATCTTCCTTGTCCGGGCGCTCATCCCAATGTTTTAGTTTCAAGATGAACATACCGAAAGAGCTACCTTGTCCGGCCAGCAAACCATAACCGGAAACCTTGGAATAAGATTGAAGCTGTGGAATCTGGTTGATCCGTTGCTCGATATTCGTCATGATCTTGTTAGTCGTAGCCAAAGAGCTTCCGGAGGCCGTACTTACGTTGACAAAAACCGTACCTTGATCCTCATCGGGCACCAAGCTGGATTTTGTCGTGTTCATCAAGACGATCAGTAATACGATGGAGCATGCCAATAAAGACCAAGCCAGCCATTTCCGCTTGATAAAGAACAACACCCCGTGCTTATATTTCTTGATGACCGAATCGAACGCGGCGTTGAACGCCTTACGGAAACGTGCGGCGAAGTTATTCTTTTGGGTGCCGTCCTCGTTGATGTAAGGCTTCAATAAGATAGCGCAAAGCGCCGGGCTTAACGTTAACGCGTTAACGGTAGAGATACCTACGGCCGCTGCCATCGTCAAGCCGAACTGCGTATAGAACGTACCGGATGTACCGCTCATGAAGGATACCGGAATAAACACGCCCATAAATACCAATGAAGTAGAGACGATGGCGGATGTCAATCCTTTCATCGCGTCCATACTAGCCATATAAGAGGACTTATATCCAACGTCGAACCGAGCTTGGACTGCCTCTACAACAACGATCGCATCATCCACCACCGTACCGATCACCAATACCAAAGCGAATAAAGTGATCAAGTTGATGCTAAATCCGGCGACCGTCATAAAGGCGAACGTACCGATCAAGGAAACTACGATCGCTACCAACGGAATCAGCGTAGAACGGATATCCTGCAAGAAGACATATACCACAAGGATAACGAGGATAATGGCCTCTATCAAGGTTTTTACAACCTCATGGATCGAGGCGTACAAGAAATCATTCGTACTCATCAATTTTACGACCTCGATACCTTTCGGGAAGTCTTTCGAGGCTTCCTCAAGAAAAGCGTCGATCTTATTATTCACCTCCGTGGCATTCGATCCGGCTGTCTGGAAAACCATACAGGAGATACCCGGCTTACCGTTTGTTTGTCCGATATAGGCATAACTCTCCTTTCCTAACTCAATGTCCGCTATCTCTTTTAGCTTCAATACCTCTCCATCCTCGGTGGAGCGGATCACGATATCGCCGAATTCCTCCGGAGTAAGCAGGCGTCCGCTATATTTCATGGTGTACTGATACGTCTCGTCCGAGTTCTCGCCTAAAGAACCCGTGGCGGACTCAATATTTTGCTCGGCCAACACGGAGGTCACGTCCGAGGGGATCAATTTGTATTGGGCCATAACGTCGGGCTTCATCCAGATACGCATACTGTAATCGCCACCCATAACCATCAACTCGCCGACTCCGGAGATACGGAGTATCTCTGGTTTTAGGTTGATGCTGATGTAATTACTGAGGAAGTTCTCGTCATAAGAACCGTCCGGGCTATAGAGCGAGAAGATCTGTAACATACTGGTCTGGCGCTTGGAAGTCGTGACACCCACTTGGGTAACCTCGGCCGGCAATTGCCCGGTCGCTTTCGATACACGGTTCTGTACGTTTACGGCGGCCATGTCCGGATCGGTTCCTTGTTGGAAATAGATCGTGATCGTGGCGGTACCGGAGTTGGTAGCCGTGGAGGTCATGTAGGTCATATCTTCCACGCCGTTGATCGCCTCTTCCAAAGGGGCTACGACACTCTTCTGCATGGTCTCGGCATTCGCCCCGAAGTAAGTCGTACTGACCATAACGGTAGGAGGGGCGATATCCGGATATTGTTCTACGGGCAAGGTGAAAAGCCCGATGATACCCGCAACCATAATCGTGATGGAAATTACGGCGGACAGTACGGGGCGTTCTATAAATGTGCTAACTTTCATTGTTCTTAATTTTGTTTTACTTCAATCGGTGTTCCTTCACGCAATAAACCTACGCCTTCGGCTACGATCACGTCGCCGCTATTCAATCCGGCGTTTACGATATACTCTTGTCCTCCGTTCACACGGGTCACTTCTACGGGGGCGGATTGCGTCTTGCCGTCCACTACCTTGAAGACAAATACCCGGTCTTGGATCTCGAACGTGGCGGCTTGGGGAATTACGACGCAGTTATCGTATGTAACCGGAATGATCACATTCCCGGAGCCCCCGCTATTCAATAATTGCTCCTCGTTCGGGAATGCGGCACGCAAGCTGACTGTTCCGGTGTTTTGATCGATAATGCCGCTGATCGTCTCGATCTTTCCCGTTTGGGGATAAAGCGATTTATCGTTCAGTTGAAGCTCTATCTCGGGCATATTCTCCAAGGCTTTGTCTTTCGAGCCGTATTGACGGGTCAAGGCCAATAGCTGATTCTCGGTCATGGAGAAATACACATACATCTCGGAATTGTCCGATACCGTGGTGAGCGATTTGGGCAGGTTTGCGCTTACTAATGCGCCTACACGATAAGGCAGGGTTCCGATGACGCCGTTCGAGGGGCTTTTCACTTCCGTGTAAGAAAGGTTGTTACGGGCGTTTATCTCTTGTGCCTCCGCTTGGGCTAATTGGGCTTTTGCCGAGAGTAGAGTGTTGTAGGCGGTCTTTAGGTCGAACTCGGAAACTACTTTGTTTTTATACAATTCTTGTTTACTGTCGTAGGTCAGTTGCGCTGTCGCTACAGATGCCTTAGCGGCCTCTACGTTCGCAATGGCGGTGTTTAAGGCCGCTTGATAAGGGACTTGATCAATAATAAATAAGACTTGTCCTTTTTTTACGCTCTCGCCTTCCGTTACGCAGAGCTTTGTAATAAAGCCGGATACTTGCGGATAAATATCGATATCCTGTTTTCCTCGTATACTCGCCGAGTAATTATTGGATAAAGTTTTCTCCGAAGTGAATACGGTCATTGTCGCATACCCTGAACTTTGTTGGATTACAGGGCTTTGTTTACACCCAACAGCTACGATACACCATAAGGCGATCGCAGTCTTCATCAATCGATTTTGCTTTTTCATCTTAACTAATACCTATATTTTCGGATGCAAAGCTACTCGCTTATCGGCGAACCATTGTTTCCACAATGAGGCGATGATTGTTCATTTTGAGATGGAATGATCCGTTATATGCTAATGATCTCTTATATTCGCGGGCAAAATAGTAGACATATGAATCCATTTGAGATAGAGAGAGGAGAGTCGTTCATAATAGGCGATTCCGATTTGAGGGAGTTATTGGATCGTCCTTACAAGAGCGGATATGGCATGATCTTATTTTGCTATAAAGGAACGGCGAATATATCCGTCGATTTGAGCCGATGGGATATCCGGCGCAACACGGTGATCGTATTGATACCGGATACGATCCTGACGTTGAACGCGAGTAGCGAGGATTTCAAGGTACAATATATATCCTTTTCGAAGGTCTTGTTCGACGAGGCCGTATTCCGGCTGGATCCGCCCTTTTTCCGCTTCATAAAGGATAGCCCTTGCTATACGCATCCCGCCGATCAGGAGGAGACCATAAATGTGATCATCCGGCTGTTTTGGCTGATTTACATGGATCGGAATAACGTGTACCGTGATATGATCGTGAAAAACCAGTTGCAATGCTTCTTCCTTAATATGTATGATAAGACAAGGTACTCCTTCTCGAGCCGCCAGCAAAATGGGTGCAACCGTGGGGAGGAGTTGTTCCATAAGTTCATCAATTGCATCCATGCCCATTATCTCGACCAGAAAGAGGTCTCTTTCTATGCGAACGAGCTTTGTATCTCTCCCCGTTATCTCTCCACTATCACCCGGCAAGTGGCGGGCGAGTCGGCGAAGACCATTATAGACCGGCATATCATATTGGAGACAAAGGTGTTGTTGCGTACCACGGAAATGACCGTGCAGGAGATAACGAACCACTTGAACTTTCCCAGCCAATCCTATCTGGGACGGTATTTCAAGAAGCATACGGGGGAGTCACCCATAGAGTATCGAATGAAAAGGAAGTGATACCACTTACTGCAAGGCGGGTTGCAGTAAAATAGCCATGAGGTTTTGTCCTTATAAAGCTGTGGAAGCTTTTCCCGTTTGCCCTTGATCGAACGTATCCGTGATTAAGGTAAGAGCACCATCTCCCGTCACGTTGCAAGCCGTACCGAAGCTATCTTGCAAAGCGAATATCGTAAGCAATAATGCCGTTCCCGCCTCGTCGAAACCTAGGATAGCGATGATCAGGCCCAATGAGGCGAGCACCGTACCGCCCGGTACGCCGGGAGCGCCGATCGCGAAGAAACCAAGCAAGATGATAAATACGAACATCGTCGTGAAGTCCGGCATGCTGCCATATAATATTTGCGAGACGGTCAATACGAAAAACACTTCCGTCAAGATAGAGCCGCATAGATGGATGTTCGCAAACAGGGGGACAGTCACGTCAATTACTTCCTCTCGCAAGATCTTGCTTTTCTTGGCGCAGGTCAAGGCCGTGCCCAAGGTGGCGGCGGATGACATGGTGCCTAAGGCTGTCAAATAAGCGGGTCCGTAGTATTTCAATACGCCCCAGCTATTTTTCCGGGAGTAGATCGATGCGACTACATACAGTAAGGTCAACCAGATGTAATGGCAAATGATGACAATCAACAGGACGGATAAAAAGATAGGCAACTGCTTTGTAATCGCCCCCTCATAACTAAGGACACAGAAATTTGCGGCGATGAAAAGCGGCAGGACCGGCATCAAGACCCGTTCTACCAATTTAAGTACCATGTTCTGGAATACTTCCAGCAACCTCTCCATCTCCTCGGATTTAACCCATGCGGTAGAAAGTCCCAGCATCACGGCCAATACCAATGCCGACATAACGCTCATCACTGGCGGAATCTCTAGATTAAACAACATGGGAGGGATGTCTTTTAGACCTTCCGAGGCGGTTTGAATATGCAAATGCGGTATTAATTCATAACCCACAACGGCGCCAAAGGTAGCGGCGCCAACCGATGACAGGTATGCGATACTAAAAGCGAATAATAAGACTTTGGATGCGTTGCTTTTCAAGCGGGCGATAGAAGGCGCCACGAATCCTAGAATGATCAACGGAACCAAGAAGAAAATAATCTGTCCCGTAATTTGTTTTACGATCATGACCGCTTTTAACACAGACTCGTTTACGGCAAGCCCAACCAGAAGTCCGATCAAGACGGCCAGTATCAACCGTACGATCGTGTTGGAAAGAATCTTTTTCAGCATATTCGGATGTTTTTATTTTTCAATGACAGCAAATATAAGATATTTTCTTGTGTGAATGGGTGAGTGGACAATTTTGATTACTTTTGTTTGATGAAAACAAGATCGTTGGTTTGTATTTTATAATCAAGTAATATGAAAAACATGAAACAAGCTTTACTGGTAGCGGGTTGTTTATTGGCTACCACTACGTTATTTGCCCAGACTGAGAAAGGGGACTGGGCTCAGTTTGGTCGTTATGCGGAGGCTAACAAGACCGTGAAAGTTCCTTCGAACGTGGTATTTATGGGGAACTCCATTACAGACGGATGGTGGCCGGCGGATTCGACTTTCTTTATCCGGAATAACTTCGTAGACCGTGGGATCAGCGGACAGACAACCTCGGAGATGCTAGTTCGTTTTCGCCAAGACGTTATTAACTTGAAACCGAAAGCCGTGGTGATCTTGGCGGGAATCAATGATATCGCTCACAATAACGGTGTGATCGCCTTGGAAAACGTGTTTGGGAACTTGGTCTCTATGGCAGAATTGGCGAAGGCAAATCATATCAAGGTGATTTTCTGCTCCGTATTGCCGGCTTATGATTTTCCTTGGAGACCGGGTATGCAACCGGCCGATAAGGTTATCCAGCTCAATAAATGGATCAAGGAGTATGCGGATAAGAATGGTTTGACATACGTGGATTATCATTCCGCCATGAAAGATGAGCGAAACGGATTGCCCGCTAACCTGTCGAAAGATGGTGTGCATCCTACCTTGGAAGGCTATAAGATCATGGAGAAGATCGTGCTGGAGGCCATTCATAAAACCGTGAAGTAAGCAGATGAGAAACTATTTATTGGCTTTATCTTGTTGTACGGCTTTATCTTGTTGTACGCAAGTGAAAGTTTCCGAGGTATATACGGCGGCGGCAGAGAACTCTTTACGTGCTCCGGCCGTTCCTTTGGTCACGATCGACCCCTATACAAGCGCATGGTCGTTTGCCGATCAATTGAATGATGAGTCGGTACGGCATTGGACCGGCCGTGATTATCCGCTTCTAGGCGGTATACGAGTAGATGGTAAGTCATACCGTTTCATGGGAATGGACGATATACAGGTGACCTCGGTGATCGGTATGGCCTCGGATGGCTTATGGGAGGCCGATTATACGATGTCTCAGCCTGCCGGCGATTGGTTCGCCGAGGCTTATGATCCGAAAAGTTGGAAGCGGGGAAAAGCCGCTTTCGGAACGGAAGATAATCCGAATCGTTCCACGCCTTGGTCTACAGGAGATATCTGGGTACGTCGTACGTTTGACTGGCCTTCGGATGAGCAAAAGGATGCCCTCTACCTCCAATATTCGCATGATGATAATATCGAGGTGTATCTAAATGGAAAGCAAATCGCCGTGGCAGGGAACGGTCTGGACTATGATTTGCTGAAAGAGATACCGGAAGCGGTGGCGGAGAGCTTGAAGCCTACGGGTAACGTGTTGGCCGCTCATTGCCGGAACAATGGGGGAGGCGCTTATGTGGATATGGGAATCATGCGGAAGGTGAAACGAGGAGATACGTTCGATGAGAAAGCGATCCAGAAATCCATGAACGTGATGCCTACGCAAACATTCTATACCTTTGAGTGCGGTGGCGTGAGTCTGGACTTGATTTTCACGGCTCCTTTCTTGCTGAATGATCTGGAGGCTATGACTTCTCCGTTTAATTATATAACCTATCAAGTCCGTTCCATCGACGGTAAAGATCACGACGTGCAACTATACCTGGAAGCCACGCCGCAATGGGCCGTGAATACGATCGATCAAGAGGTGACTTTCGAGAAAACGGAAACCCCTGATTTAATTTACCTGAAGACAGGAACAATCGATCAAGAGGTTCTGGCGAAAACCGGGGATGATGTACGGATTGACTGGGGATATTTCTATTTGGCTATCCCCAAGAAACCGGGAGTCTCCGCAACGATCGACGAGTATTATGCTACGAAGAAAGCTTTCATGACTACTGGTAATTTACCGGCTGGATCGCAAAGTCTCTCTTCGGATATGCGTGAGCAAATGACAGTCCTCGCTTATACGGACCCGATCGGCAAGGTCTCCAAGGAAACCGTCTCCGGACATTTGATGATCGGTTACGATGATTTATATTCGATCCAGTATTTCCAAGACAACCGGATGCCTTATTGGAAGCACGACGGAAAGGTGGATATTCATCAGGCGTTCGAAAAAGGGGAGGCTTCTTACGAGGATCTGATGCGGCGTTGCGGTTCCTTCGATTCTTCTTTGATGAGCGAGACGAGTGCCGTAGGAGGGAAGAAATACGCCGAGCTATGCGCTATCGCATATCGGCAGGCGATCGCCGCCCATAAGTTGGTGACTGATAAGGAAGGGACTCTCTTATTCCTTTCGAAAGAAAATTTCAGTAACGGTTCTATCGGAACAGTGGATATTACGTATCCTTCCGCCCCCTTATTCTTAGTATACAACACGGATTTATTGAAGGGAATGATGAATCCCATTTTCTATTATAGCGAGAGCGGACAATGGAAGAAACCTTTTCCGGCTCACGATGTGGGTACCTATCCGGTTGCGAACGGTCAAACCTATGGTGGCGATATGCCCGTGGAAGAAAGTGGTAATATGCTTGTGCTAGCGACCGCTATAGCAATAGTGGATGGCAATGCTGATTATGCCGCCCAACATTGGGAGGTCTTGACTACATGGGCGAATTACTTGTTGAAGGAAGGCCTTGATCCGAAGAACCAACTTTGTACGGATGATTTTGCCGGACATTTCGCCCATAACACGAACTTGTCCATCAAGGCAATTATGGGAGTTGCCGGCTACGGAAAATTGGCGGAGATGTTAGGTAAGGCCGATATCGCTAGACAATATACGGAAGTCGCCCGTGAGATGGCCGCTAAGTGGGTGAAGATGGCGAACGATGGTGATCATTACCGCCTGACTTTCGATAAGCCGGGCACTTGGAGCCAAAAATATAATCTGGTCTGGGATCGCTTGCTGGGCTTGAATATCTTCCCAAAAGAGGTTGCCGCTACGGAAATGGCTTATTACAAGACAAAACAAAATAAATATGGTTTGCCGTTGGATAACCGGGAGGATTATACGAAGTCCGACTGGATTTTATGGTCCGCTTGTTTGACCGGATCGATGGAGGATTTCAATGCGCTGATGGTTCCGGTCTGGAACTACGCCAACGAGACGACTTCACGTGTTCCTCTAAGCGATTGGCATTTTACTTCCGATGGTACGCAACGAGGTTTTCAAGCCCGTTCGGTTGTTGGGGGATATTTTATGAAGATGCTGGAAAAGAAGCTAGGAAAATAATGTCATTCTAAGAAACGGAAGGAGGTCATTCCTTCCGTTTCTTAGTTTTGCGCATATGGATATTCACAGGGAGCGATGCCTGTGATCTTCTTAAATATAAGGCTGAAATACTGTACGTTCGGATAACCTAATTGTCGTGCTACCAAAGCGGGAGTATTACCGTTTTTCAGTAGCATTGTCTTAGCCACGCTCAATCGTTTGAACTGAAAATATTCCTCCAGTGTTTTGCCGGTCTCGAATCTTAACAGGTCGTTGAAGTAAGCGACAGAAAGGTCCAGTTCTGCCGTACAATATTCGGCGGTGGGTAGCTGGCCGTTCTCTAATTTACCGGAAATGATATACTCGTCGAGGAGCCTTTCCAATTTCTCCAAGATAGCCTTGTTCTTATTTTCCCGGGTAATGAACTGTCGCTCATAATAGCGTGTACAATAATCCAATAATAATTCAATGTGGCGGGATAGAATGGTACCACTGTGCGTATCGATGGCATGGTGAAGCTCGTCCTCGATGTTTTCCAGACAACACGTAACTTTGGCTGTCTCACGTTGAGAGAGATGCAGAGCCTCTTCTTTGTGATAAGCGAAGAAGGTATAGTTCTTAATAGGGTTGTCCAATGACGTGTGGAACAATAGGTCGGGATGGAACGCTAAAAGGTACCCTTTGTTGGGTAGCGTATTATTCTCGCTCATGCGGAAAATCTCACCGGGTGTAAGAAACACCATCGTAGCGTTGGAATAATCGTAATACTTACGTCCGCAACAATAGCAACCGTCCGGGCAGTCTTCTATCAAGAGGATCGCGTAGAACTCGAACTTTACGGCCTCTTGCTCTAGGTTCGGGCTCTCTAGATTGATGAGGCTTACTTGTGGGTGCAGCGTCTTGCATCCCAAGCACCGGTTACATTCATATACAGTCTTAATATCTAACATCTTCTTGAACGCCTTCTATAGATTCGTTGATAGACCGATCTGCGCACGGTATTCACTTGGCGTGTACCCTACCCGTTTCTTGAATAGCCGACAGAAGTGCTGCGGATATTGGAAACCGAGGGAATATGCGATTTGGCTGACTGTGTCCGCCGTGCCGGAGATACGTTCTTTGGCTAGCTCGATTACTTTCTCTTGGATGTATTCCTGCGGTGATTTGCCGGTTTCCTTCTTGAACATGTCACCGAAATAGTTCGATGAGAGGCAAAGCTTGTCGGCAAAGTATTTCACCGTAGGCAATCCGTCCTGTTCGGCGAGTGTACTTTCGAAATACTCATCCAACAGGTTTTCGAAACGTGTCAGCACATCCCGGTTTGTCTTGCCTCGGGTGATGAACTGCCTTTCATAAAAACGCATACAATAATTAAGCAGCAGTTCGATATGGTTTACAAGTAAGGTTTTACTATGTTTATCCACGCCATGTTCCAGTTCCATACGGATGATCTTCAGGCAATCCATCACGATAGATCTTTCTTCTTCCGAGAGATGCAACGCCTCGTTTACCTCGTAAGAAAAGAACGTATATTTCTTTATATTCTTTCCGAGTGACGTTCCACGCAGTAAATCGGGATGGAAAAGAATACCATGTGCGTTTACTTGGACTTTATCGGTTGTCGGATTTGTTTCCGCAGTTTGTCCGGGGGCGAAGCAAACGATCGTGCCTTCTTGGTAATCGTATGTCTGGCGTCCGTATTTGATATCGCAGGCTTTCTCTAGTTTTAGATACAGTGCGTAGATGCCGTAATTGAAGCGGATGAGATCTACACTACTCGTCGCTTTATTCAAATCTATGACACTGACAAGCGGATTTAGGGTTTCGAGGCCGTATAGTTTGTTATATAGGTCTACACTATCTAAGTTAAGTATCTTATCCATAAGCCGTACGTATTTAATCAATAATTCTGTACGCAAAAATAGAGGATAATTCATATATAGTTATAACCCTAATTACGGATTATATAACCATTGTTACGGATTATGTGTATTTACAGGCTTTCTGGCTGATTCCACAAAACCTGTAATTGAGGTCATGACATCCGTAATTTGTCTACAAAGGGATGCTATTTGAGCCTCTATCTTTGCCTTCGTAAAAATAAACAAGGAACGACATGAAGAAGTCATTAAGAGAATTATGTACGGCAATAGCCATATGCTTTTGCGCTACGGGAAATCTGTTCGCTACAGACAATCAAATTAATACCGATCATACAATGGACAAGAATTTGAATCTAATTAAGGAGTGGGATAAAGTATTCCCACAGAGTGACAAGGTGAGCCATAGTAAAGTTACTTTTCGTAATCGCTATGGCATTACGCTTGCCGCCGATATGTACAAACCCAAGCATGCGGATGGAAAATTGCCTGCTATCGCTATTAGCGGTCCGTTCGGTGCCGTGAAGGAACAATCCTCGGGTTTATATGCGCAGGAATTGGCAGAACGTGGATTTCTGACGATCGCTTTCGATCCGTCATATACAGGCGAGAGTGGCGGAGAGCCTCGTTATGTAGCTTCTCCCGACATCAATACGGAAGATTTCTGTGCGGCCGTCGATTTCCTTTCGACACGTGATGATGTGGATGCGGAACATATCGGTATCCTCGGTATCTGCGGATGGGGAGGCATGGCTCTTAATGCGGCGGCTATCGATACTCGTATCAAAGCGACCGTAACCTCTACGATGTACGATATGAGCCGTGTGAACGCTAATGGTTACTTCGATGCGATGGATGCCGACGCACGTTATGAATTGCGCAAGCAACTCAATGAACAGCGTACCGCTGACACAAAGAACGGCTCATACGCCCTTGCGGGAGGTTTGCCCGATACGTTACCCGACGATGCGCCCCAATTCTTGAAAGACTACTACGCTTATTACAAGACGAAGCGTGGTTACCACAAGCGTTCGCTCAACTCGAATGGCGGATGGAACAAGACCTCGGCTTTATCGTTCATCAATATGCCTATACTCTCGTATAGTGACGAGATTCGTAGCGCCGTATTGATTATTCATGGAGAGAAAGCGCATTCACGTTACTTCAGCGAGGATGCTTTCAAGAAACTGAAAGGTGACAATAAAGAATTGCTAATTATACCCGGAGCGAATCATGTCGATTTATACGATCAGATGAGTGTCATTCCCTTCGATAAGATTGAACGGTTCTTTGTAGAAAACTTTAAATAAGATTCATTATGCAACAGATAAAGGATATGGAATTTAGTGGTGAGCGTCCTTTGTTCGCCTCTCACGATTTACAATTAGACAATGTCGTTATTCATGCCGGGGAGTCGGCATTGAAAGAGTGTAGCAATATCATAGCCATAGGCTGTCGTTTTGAGGGTAAATATCCGTTCTGGCACGTGGATGGCTTCACCATCAAGAATAGCCTGTTTACCGAAGGTGGACGTGCTGCGTTATGGTACTCCCAAAATCTAGTGATGACGGATACACGGGTGGAAGCCCCAAAGATGTTTCGGGAGATGGACGGTATCAGACTGGAAAACGTACAACTACCCAATGCTCAAGAAACCCTTTGGCATTGCCGGAACGTGGAATTGATAAATGTGCAAATAGATCATGCTGATTATTTATTTATGCACGGCGAGAACATTAAAATCCGGAACTACGCTCAAAATGGAAACTACTCGTTCCAGTATTGTAAGAACGTGGAAATCCGTAATGCGGTCATCAACTCGAAAGACGCTTTCTGGAATACGGAGAATGTTACCGTATACGATTCCGAGATTAACGGCGAGTACTTGGGATGGCACTCGAAGAACCTGCGTTTGGTAAATTGCAAAATCTCGGGTACACAGCCGCTTTGTTACGCCCACGATCTTATGATGGAGAACTGTACGATGGCAGATGATTGCGATCTAGCCTTTGAATACAGTTCCGTGCAGGCGACTATCAATAGCCCGATCCGTAGCGTGAAGAATCCCCGTACGGGAAGCATCACCGCCGGAAGCTATGGTGAGGTAATCCTCGACGAGAACATTAAGGCTCCGGGTAATTGCCAACTGAGGCTATGGAATGAACGTACTTGCTTTTCCGCATAAAGAATATGAGATATAACTTCGATGAAATAATGCCTCGTACCGGTACGAACTCCTATAAATGGGATAGCGCTGTGGATACGGATGTTCTACCGATGTGGGTGGCCGATATGGATTTCCGTACGGCACCCGTTATTATCGAAACCTTACGGCAACGTGTAGAACATGGTATTTTCGGTTATACTCGAGTACCGGATGCATATTACGAAGCGGTGACAGGCTGGTTTGAACGTCGGCATGGATGGCAAATACGAAAAGAATGGATGATTTGTACCTCCGGAGTTGTTCCGGCAATTTCTGCCGTTATCAAGGCGCTAACCGAGCCGGGTGATAAAGTACTGGTGCAGACTCCGGTTTATAACTGTTTTTTCTCGTCCATCCGCAATAACGGATGTGAGATTATCCGCACCCCTTTGTCTTATGCCCATGATACATTCACGATTGATTATGAGGATTTGGAGAAAAAAGCCGCTGATCCGAAGGTAAAGGTCATGCTGTTGTGTAATCCTCATAATCCCGCTGGAAGGGTATGGACACGTGAGGAACTAAGTCGTATCGGCAAGATCTGTATCCGTAATGGCCTAATAGTCGTATCAGATGAGATACATTGCGAACTCGTATTTCCGGGATATACTTTTACACCGTTCGCATCTATCTCAGAAGAATTCCTACGGCATTCCGTGACATGCCTGTCGCCTAGCAAGGCTTTCAATATCGCTGGATTACAAATCGCCAATATCGTGTGTTACGATGAGAACCTACGTCGGATGATAGACCGGGCAATCAATATCAACGAGGTATGCGATGTGAATCCTTTTGGTGTAATAGCTACCATAGCGGCCTATAATGAGGGAGAGGAATGGCTGTCGCAACTGATCGATTATTTATGGCAGAATTACTTATACATGAAAGATTTTTGCGGGAAATATCTGCCGGACTTTCCGATAACCTTGTTGGAAGGCACTTATCTTGTATGGATGGATTGCCGTAAGTTAGGTAAATCATCGGAAGAATTGGAGCACTTGCTGATCGAGAAAGCGAAGCTATGGCTCAATGCCGGAACGATGTATGGAGCAGAAGGCGAAGGCTTCATGCGTTGGAATATCGCTTGTCCACGTTCCTCGCTGATAAAGGGGGTGGAGCTGTTCAGGGATTTTGTAGGCTGTGCCTGTTAAAGAATAGTGATGATAGAAAACGTGAGAAGGGGAAAACATCTATTGCTTTCCCCTTCTTTCATATATCTCTCACTAGATAAAAGATTCGTTTTACTCGATCTCGATGCTATGTTTTACCGGAGTAAGAATGAACGTGAACTCATAGTCGCCGTAAGGAATCTGGTATTCCGGGAGTGCGATAGTTCCCCAGCTATTTACACAGCCTAATCCCATCTGTACCTTATCGAGACAAAGGTTTGTCAAGTCGGCTTCCTCTACTTCTGGAGAGTGTCTTTGATCCTTTCGGGCACCGTCGTCCAAAGACTCTATCGTATAATGCAAAGCGGAAGCGGAGAATGGGGCAGAGGCTACGACCTCGATACCGTTGCCAGCCTCGTTCAGCATTTTCCACCAGCGGATATCCGATTTCGTTCCATTCTCTTGCGGACGGATATACGAATAGAATTGCTCGTCTACGGTCTGGCGGTAAATAGCCAAGTCCGCGTTACCCTTGCGGTCGATATAATTCTCCACGGGACCACGGCCGTAGTATTCGATATTCTCGAAATATCTCGGCATCGGCATTTGCATACCGAAGCGGAACATGGGGGATACCTTGGCATTCTTGTCTGCTGTCATTTTCTGGGTAACCTTGATCGCACCCTTGTTATTGATCACGTACGTCAAGTTCAACTTGGCGGATACGGTCGGCATATCGTAAACGGCCTCTACGATCACTTGCTTGTTCTCCATCCGTTGGTTAAGAGAAGTCAGCTTCATTTCCGGATTCTTCCATGCGGCGTACTTCTTCTGTAGGCCAGCTCCGAAATCATTGTCTGTCGGCGCACGCCAGAAGTTAGGAGTCAAAGCCTCTCCTTCCTTGATCATGTCTTGGCCGTTTACCTCGTATTTGATCAGGTAACCATTCTCACGGTTGAATTCGGTACGGAAACCACAACCTTCCACGATCAGGTAATTGGCGTCGTTATCTTGTACGGCTGGAGCCTTGGTTTCGATATTGGTTGTTTCCACGTTTTTCAAATCCATAGATGGAGCCTTGTACGGGTTCAACGTCAGCTGATCCTTGGCCACGGTATGTCCGGCGGGTAATAAGCCCTCACGGTTCTTCAGTTTATAAGATACATTCAGCAACCATTCCGTGCATTGGCAAGTCTCGCCTAGATCCAATCGGATCGTTGATGTTTGTTGGGGAGCTACTTTCAGGTCATCGACACGTCCGCTACGAACAACCTTGCCGCCTTTCAGCATTTCCCATTCCAGATAATAAGCGGAAAGGTCACGGAAGAAATTCTCGTTGTACACCTTGATCTCACCTTTCGACAGATCGCCGGGGGTTGTCCAGATATCTTGGTAATAATACCCCACCTCGTACATATGCGGGTTCGGAACACGATCCGGGCTGATCAAGCCGTTATCGCAGAAGTTATTATCGCTAGCGTCGAACTTATTGAAATCGCCGCCATAAGCATAGATCATTTTCCCGTTCTTGCCGGTCCAGCGCACGGATTGATCCACGAAGTCCCAGATGAAGCCCCCTTGATATTTCGGGTATTTACGGATCAAATCCCAATATTCCTTGAAACCTCCTTGAGAGTTACCCATGGCATGAGCGTATTCACATTGTATCAAAGGCTTTTGCATGGAGTTATCCTCGCTGTATTTAGCGCAATCCTCGTAGTTGTAATACATCGGGCAGAAGATATCGGTCTTTCCGTTCTTTCCGGCCTGTTCGTATTGTACGGCACGGCTGGGGTCTTCGTTCTTGATCCAGTCGTAAGCGGCCTCGAAGTTAGGACCGTATCCAGCCTCGTTACCCAAGGACCAGAAGATGATACTCGGATGGTTGAAGCCACGTTGGACGTTACGTTGGTTACGTTCCAGATGCGCTTTCTTATAAGATGGGTTCTTGGCTAACGTCTCCTCGCCGTATCCCATTCCGTGAGACTCTATATTGGCTTCGGCTACGACATAGATACCGTATTTATCGCAAAGATCGTACCAGAAGTTGTCATCGGGATAGTGGCAGGTACGAACGGCGTTCAAATTGAATTTCTTCATGATCTGTATGTCCTGTATCATGCGTTCGCGTGAAACGACATAACCGCCATCGGGATCCATCTCGTGACGGTCGGCACCCTTGAAAAGAACCGGTTGCCCGTTCACGAGTATCTGGGCGTTCTTTAATTCGATCTTACGGAAACCTACTTTTACGGGGATTACCTCGATTGTTTTGCCTCCCTCTTTTAAAGTAGCCCGTAAAGTATATAGATAGGGAGTCTCCGCAGTCCATTTGTGGGGAGAGGAGACTTCTATCGTCGTGCTGACCTTTCCGGAAGCGTTCAAGGATTGGGTAGTGACAGCTTTATTCTGGGCATCCAATAGTTCAAGCTCTACTGTACCTTTACCCTTCATGGTCAGGTTGACTGCCAACGAGCCATTTTGGTATTGAGCGTCCAGATCCGGAGTCACACGTATATCGGCGATCTGTTGCTTTGGGTTACGGGCGTATAAATAACAATCACGTCCGACACCGCTGTAACGGAAGAAATCTTGGTCTTCCAGATAAGTGCCATCACACCAGCGGAATACTTGGAAAGCAATCAGGTTTTTTTGTCCGGGTTTCAAGTAAGGAGTTAAGTTAAACTCCGCTTCCAGCTTGCTGTCTTCGCTATAGCCTACGTACTTCCCGTTTACCCACAAATACATATTGGAGGTAACGGAACCGAAATGGGCGATGATCTCTTTTCCGTTCCAGCTGGCAGGAACCATGATCTCACGACGGTAGGAACCCACATGGTTATTAACGGTAGGGACCTCGGGCGGGTTGTTCTTGAATTGCTCACGCCAAGCGTAACCAACGTTTACGTAGAGAGGATCTCCATATCCGTTCAGTTCCCATACACCGGGCACAGGCATATTGTTCCATCCTTTGTCGTTGTAATCGGTCCGCCAGAAATCGGTAGGACGAGCGTCAGCGTTCTTTACCCAAAAGAATTTCCAAGGACCGTTCAAGGTCATGAAGTTCTGGGATTGTTCCTTGGCGTCCTTCGCTGCCACCTCGGCGGTCTCGTAGGCGAAGAAATTGGCGTGCATCGGGGCACGGTTTACGGCGTTGACCTCGGGGTCTCGCCACTCATTCGACTGGGCTACCGCTGTGAAAGCCAAAGCGGCAAACAGTCCGGTCATAAGTTGTCTTTTCATGCTATTATATTTTTAATCTGCTTTACGGAATTGCAAAACTAAGAATAAAATTCCGGGTATGGCAATAATTCCGGCGGAAACTAACAGGGCGACACGTAAAGAATAGAAATCATTTAGCCAACCTATAAATGGGGCGATGGCAGCGAATATCAAGCGGATCACAAAGTTACGGATCGACAAGACCGTAGCCCGCATCTCCGAGAAGGTCATTTGATTAATGTAACCTTTCAAAATCGGTGTGGCGAAGCCCCGGACTATATAGAAAATGAACAAGATCGCTAATCCCCAATAAGTAAGGTTATAAGCGAGCGATATATATCCACCTACGATTATAAGTAGTATAAACGTGTTTGATTTACGCATCCCGAAATACCGCTCTACCTGATCAGAATAGAGGGCGGACAATCCCACAGTCAGATTGAGCACGGTCCAAATGACACCGTAATAGGAGGTCGGGGTTTCCAACTTCATCAATACGGGCTGCACGAACCATGCCATCGTTAATGTAGCGGCTCCGATGATACCGGAGAACATGATGTTATAGCATAGCTTACGGTTCGTGACCAAGGAATATTTCAAGATGCGGAGAATCTCGGAAACCGGGTTCTGCACCTTGCTCTTAGTATTGAATTCCTGCAAGGCGAACGCCGCTGGAATGCCGATAAAGGCGACAAACGCTTGGGCGTAAAACGGCAATCGCAAGGAATAGGCGGCCAGCAATCCACCGAATATCCCGGCGATGGCCTCGGCGAAATTACCGATCATCGTGATACGTCCCTCATACCGCAAATAAAGTTCTTCTTTTTTATATCGTACGGTTGTATCGTAGAGCAGCGCCGAATCCGCTCCGTTTACCAAGGTTTGCCCGGTTCCCAACAAAATCTCGGCGAAGAGAAATGCCGTGAAAGTGGAGGTGAAAGAATAACATAGGTACCCTCCAAAGAAAAGTATACAACCTAGAATCAAGCATTTCTTACGCCCCCATACGTCCGCCAGATAGCCCGAGGGAATCTCCAAAGTGACAGCGGCGACCGAGTAGACACTCTTCAAAATAAACACGTCTTGTAGTCCTAAACCATGATCCTCGTAGAATAGGACAATGATAGGCATTACGAGCGAGAACCATTTGGATAACTTGATCAGATAGAGAGCGAGTATATTTTGTTTCATATTTTTCAACGGGATTGCCCTGTCGTTTTTATTTAGACACGCGAATGTATGAATTCTTTGCCAATAGCCTGAACTTTTTTAGGAAGCTTCTGTTCTTTTTGAAAAAGGAAAAATATGGTATTCAATCAACTTGATATTCATTTACTGATTACGGCCATTTGTGTCATATCATCCGCCTTGATATGCTATACGATCGGGGTCTGGGGCGAGCGTTTCCAAGGACAGTTAAAAGCGTGGCATCTTTGGTTTTTTGTATTAGGACTTTATGCGGACGCTATTGGAACGGGCTTGATGGAGCATATCGCCCAACTGACCCATTTACATGATACGGTACATACCGTAACGGGAATTATCGCTATTTGCTTGATGCTGATCCATGCGATCTGGGCGATTTGGACTTACTTTAAAGGTTCGTTAAAAGCCAAACAGCATTTCAACAGATTTAGCATTGTTGTGTGGTTCATCTGGTTAATTCCTTATTGCATCGGTATCTACATGGGGATGTCTCTCCATAAATAGAGGCCATCGCTCATATATCTTGAGAAATAAATCGTACATTTGGTGATATGTTTACTATATAAACGAGGTGATCGCCCTCTACGAGCGTTCCGCCGAGATGAATCCATTCTCCTCGAAGTTCGATGCTTGGCAAGCCGGCAAATGTCAATTAACAGAAGAGGAGAAACTAGGCTATGAGCTTTTCAAGGAAAAAGGGCTATGTGCCGAGTGCCATATCTTGGATCCCGACGAACGGGCCGGGAAGGTGCTATTCACCGATCATACCTATGATAATCTGGGGATTCCCTCAAATCCGGGCAATCCATTCTTTAAGGTTTCGGCTCCCTATAATACGTGTGGTAAGGATACGATGGATCTTGGCTTGGGCTCACGACTGCGTGATCCGGAAGAATACGGGAAGTTCCGTGTGCCTACGCTCCGCAATATCGCTCTGACAGCTCCATATGGCCATAATGGATATTTCAAGACCTTGGAGGAGATCGTACATTTTTATAACGTAAGGGATGTAGAGGATTTCCCCCCGGCGGAATATCCCGAGACCGTAAATAAGGATGAACTGGGGAACTTAGGTTTATCTCAGGAAGAGGAGACTGCGATTGTCGCTTTTTTACGAACATTGACGGATTGCATCAAATAAAAATCAGTCTTTCCAAAAACTTTCTCCAGCCCTTGATAGTTTTCTTATAAAATAAAAAGAAGAGTTTAAACTATGGCGAAGAAAGTTGCGGACCAGTTAGTGGATACGCTGGAAAAAGCAGGCGTACGACGTATATACGCCGTGACAGGCGATAGCCTGAATGAGGTGAACGAGGCTGTTCGGAAAAACGGCAGATTGCGGTGGATTCATGTCCGTCATGAGGAAACGGGGGCTTATGCCGCTGCGGCGGAGGCCCAGTTGACAGGCGAGTTGGCTTGTTGCGCAGGTAGTAGTGGCCCCGGGCATGTACATTTAATTAATGGGCTGTATGATGCCCAACGATCCGGAGCACGGGTCTTGGCGATCGCTTCCACGATCCCTTCCCGGGAGTTTGGTACGGAATATTTCCAAGAGACAAATACGATCAAATTATTCGATGATTGTAGCTATTATAACCAAGTAGCCACTACGCCGGAACAATTTCCCCGGATGCTTCAAGGCGCTATGCAAGCGGCGATTTCATCATGTGGGGTCGGGGTGATCGGACTTCCCGGTGACTTGGCGGCAGAGAATGCTACAGCGGGTTTGTCCTCTACCTTTTCTTTTCCTACGCGACAACGGGTTTGTCCCGCCGAACAGGAAATCCGGGAATTAGCGGATTTGTTGAATAATGCGAAGAAAGTGACACTTTATTGTGGAATAGGGGCGAAAGATGCCCTTCCGGAATTGGTGCAGTTGGCTAAATTACTGAATGCTCCGGTAGCCTATTCTTTCAAGGGTAAGATGGAGATCCAATACGATAATCCGAACGAGGTGGGGATGACCGGTCTATTGGGCATGCCTTCCGGCTATTATAGTATGCATGAGGCAGAGGTGTTGGTGTTGTTGGGAACCGATTTTCCATACGAGGCATTCATGCCAGAGAGCAACACGATCGTACAGGTGGATATCAATCCGAATCGTCTGGGGCGTCGTGCCAAGATACAATTGGGGCTTTGTGGCGATGTGAAGGATACTTTGGATGAGTTGATTCCGTTGATTCACCAGAAAGAAGATGATAGTTTCTTGCGGGAACAGTTGGCTAAATATGAGAAAGTTCGGGAAAATCTCCGTTCTGCCGCCGCTGTCCGGGGGAAAGAAGAGAAGATACAGCCAGAGTACGTGATCTCGGTCGTAGACGAGCTTAGCTCGGACGACGCCATATTTACCGTGGATACGGGTATGACTTGTGTATGGGGTGCCCGCTATTTGCAAGCTACGGGTATGCGGAAGATGTTGGGATCATTCAATCATGGCTCGATGGCGAACGCCATGCCGCAAGCGATAGGGGCGGCATTGGCTTATCCCGGCAGGCAAGTCGTTGCGTTGTGTGGTGATGGAGGTATCTCAATGTTGTTGGGCGACCTTGCTACGATCGTGCAATACCATTTGCCGATTAAATTAATCGTATTTAATAACCGTTCCCTAGGAATGGTAAAACTTGAGATGGAGGTGGCCGGACTGCCGGATTGGCAGACCACGATGCTGAACCCGGATTTCGCCCGGGTCGCCCTTTCAATGGGAATGGCGGGCTACAACGTGATCAACCCCGACGATGTATTCCCCACTTTGCAGAAAGTGTTTAACGCTGACGGACCGGCCTTGGTTAACATCATGACCGATCCGAACGCATTAGCGATGCCTCCCAAGATTGAGTTCTCCCAAATGCTTGGTTTTGCCCAGACCATGTATAAGTTAATGATGGAGGGGCGAAGCAAGGAGGTCTTGGATACCATCGATACGAATCTAAAACATTGGAAAGATGTGTTTTAAACTCTCAAAAGAGCTGGATAACCGCTTTAGATTTCGCGCTTTGAATGGCAGCGTCCAATATCCGCACTACCATTAGGTTATTCTCCAACGAGGAAAGGTCCGTGGGAGGTACGTCAATCTCTTTACGGACAGCGGCTTTCAAGAAATAAAAGGAATCATTATAAGGAGCGTTCAAGGAAGGTGCTATTTCTTGGCGCTCCTTTCCGTTGGTATAAATTCGCATTTCCTTAGGCGTATCTTGGTAAATATATCCTTTGTCGCCATAGATATGCATATCTTTTCTACCCATCGGCCAACACCATGATCCCATGATCTGGACGGTTGCGGAAGGATATTCCACGATAATAGTTGCGTCATCGTCTACCTTGGGATAAAGATTCGGTTTATTCTGCCGTAGTACGGCGTATACGCTAAGAGGCTTTTCATCTTTCATGAGACGGGTGGCTAAGTTGGCTCCGTAACATCCAAAATCGATAACTGCCCCGCCGCCATTCAGCATGGGGTCGGTTAACCAGTCCGTGAACTCTTTTCCGCAGTTGATCTCGAAGGGACCTTGATGCCCGTCGTATACGTTGATACGATCGATCTTCCCGATAGCACCGCTGTCGATAAGGCGGAATGCCTCATGGTTGGTATTATACCACGTAGTCTCGTAGTTGGTAAGCAACAAGATATTTTTCTCACGGGCGAGCGATGCCATTCGGGTAGCATGTTCGTTATTGACGGCTAATGGCTTTTCTACCATAACATGTATGCCTCTCGGTGCGCAAGCCTCTACCACACGAAGATGGTCGTGGATCGGCTCGTATACGATGACCGCCTCCGGATGGGTCTTATCCAGCATCTCGCCAAGGTCCGCATAGAATAGGTTAGGATCCAGCTTATCCCGCAGACCGTTATGTTCCCGTAAGTAATCATCTTTCTCGGCGACTCCTACAATCTTGAAATCGCCTCTATCCAAACGGCTTATCACCTCCCATAGATGTCCGTGGGATACTCCTGCCACGGCCAGTCGCAAAGGCTCTCCATCTTGCCCTTTCGCCGTGAGAGTTAAGAACGTAAATGCACATAACATAAGTAAGTAACGTGTGATCTTGTGTATATTCATGATATTATCTATATATAGTTTTTACAAAGATATACGATTATTTCTTACCTTTGCAACCCATTACTTATTCAGATTAAGGAAAACAGTATAATTTAGAAATATAAAGAAATGGCAAAAGAGCTGAAAGAACTTACACCGAGAAGTGTAAACTATTCGCAGTGGTACCAAGATTTGGTAATTAAGGCAGATTTGGCGGAGAATTCCGCCGTGCGTGGTTGTATGGTGATCAAGCCTTACGGATACGCTATCTGGGAGAAGATGCAACGTATCCTAGACGATATGTTCAAGGAAACCGGTCATGTGAACGCTTATTTCCCCTTGCTGATCCCGAAGTCTTTCTTAAGCAAAGAAGCTGAGCACGTAGAAGGGTTCGCCAAGGAGTGCGCCGTGGTTACTCACTATCGTTTGAAGACAAATCATGACGGTACGGGGGTTGTCGTAGATCCGGCAGCTAAACTGGAAGAGGAATTGATCATTCGCCCGACTTCGGAGACCATTATATGGAATACATACCGTAACTGGATTCAGTCTTACCGCGACCTGCCTATCTTGTGCAACCAATGGGCGAACGTGATGCGCTGGGAGATGCGTACTCGCTTGTTCCTTCGTACGGCTGAGTTCTTGTGGCAGGAAGGCCATACCGCTCACGCTACTCGTGAAGAAGCGGAGATAGAAGCTAAGAAGATGCAAGAGGTTTACGCGAACTTCGCTGAGAATTATATGGCAATGCCAGTAATAAAGGGCGTGAAGTCTGAGAGCGAGCGTTTCGCTGGTGCTTTGGATACCTATACGATCGAGGCGATGATGCAGGATGGAAAAGCTTTGCAGGCGGGAACTTCCCATTTTTTGGGACAGAACTTCGGTAAGGCTTTCGACGTTACTTTCATCGACAAGAACGGCAAGAGCGACTATGCTTGGGCTACTTCTTGGGGAGTTTCCACACGTTTGATCGGTGCGTTGATTATGTCTCATTCCGATGATAACGGTTTGGTATTGCCTCCTCATTTGGCTCCGATTCAGGTTGTGATCGTCCCGATTTATCGTAGCGCTGAGCAATTAGCGCAGATCAGCGAGAAGGTCGCTGGTATCGTGGCTAAGTTGAAGGCGTTGGGTATCTCCGTGAAATATGACGACGCTGATAATAAGAAGCCGGGCTGGAAGTTCGCTGAGTACGAGTTGAAAGGTGTTCCCGTGCGTTTGGCTATGGGTGGTCGTGATTTGGAAAATAATACAATCGAGGTGATGCGCCGTGATACTTTGGAGAAGGAAACGATCACTTGTGATGGCATTGAGGAATACGTGAAGAATCTGTTGGAGGAAATCCAAGCGAATATCTTCAAGAAAGCGTACGATCACCGTGAGGCTAACATCATAAACGTAGATACGTATGAGGAATTTAAGGAGAAGATCGAGGATGGCGTCTTCATCATGGCTCACTGGGATGGAACCCCAGAGACAGAGGAATTGATCAAGAACGAGACAAAAGCTACGATCCGCTGTATTCCTTTAGCTGGAGATAAGACTCCGGGTAAGTGTATGGTGACAGGTAAACCGTCGGCTTGTCGGGTACTGTTCGCCAGAGCTTATTGATTGTTATGCTAAAAGATGAAATAAAATGAGGGATGCTTTAACCGAAGGGCATCCCTCTCTAAGAAAATGAGCTACCACGAATTTATACTTGTCGTTAACTTTAGTAGCATCATTATCTTGGTGTTATTGGCGATGTTGTTATTGATTGCCACTCGGTTTCGTGGCGAGAGTGGTTATGCCGCAGCGATTATCGTTCTTCCTAACATCCCTGTTTATATTTACAACATGAGCCGCATGCTTGGTTGGCATGATATAACGTTGTTCTTTTTCCCTATCAGTTATTCGGTCAATACGCTGTTGATGCCGTTGCTGTGGTTATTTACCCGCCGCAACTTTGATCTTGATCCTCGTTTCAAGCCTGTCCAATTGTTGCATTTTTTACCGGCGATTGTCTGTGTCGTTATCGTGTTATCCATTCCTATGCGGAAGCGTATGGAGAGTATACTTCATGAGGTCACCGGTGATGATACTTGGATCGGTGATTTTAACGCTGCCGTGATTACCTCGCAGATGATCGGTTATTTTGTCGCTATCTTTATTTATCTTTACCGGAAGAAGCAGTATATAAAGGATAATTGGTCTGATGCCGAATACATGCAAAAGGAATGGATTCCGAAACTTATGATCCTGTTCGCTGCCTTGTTTGTCACCGTGATGACCTGCTATGCGATTTGGCCTCGGACTGATGCTTGGTTGATACAGATATTGAATGTGATGGCGATGAGCTTCCTCGTCTATAATTTTATTGCTCATCCAACTGTTCCTTATATCCAAGGAACGTCACGGATGCTCGTTAAGGATGAGACGGTAGGGTTTCAGTCTATACCAGACGAGGAACAAATGAGAGATATATGTTCCCAAGTGAAAGAGTATCTGGAGACAACAAATGCTTTCCTGCGAAAGGACCTTTCCTTATCCATCTTATCGAGAGAGACTGGTATTTACCAAAAATTACTTTCTCGGTCGATCAACGAATACTTAAAACAGAACTTCTTCGAGCTTATCAACGAGATGCGAGTGGGGGAAGCCAAGCGAAGGTTGCTCCTGCCGGAGAATGCTGGTCATACGGTAGATAGCCTTTATGAGGAATGTGGTTTTCGGACTCGTTCCACGTTCTTCTTGGCATTTAAGAAGGTAGAGGGTTTGTCTCCCGCCCAGTGGCTTAATTCGGTAAAAAAACATACGGATCAATAAACGCAACAGCTAAAAAGAGTACATAAACTCTTTCCGGGTCTGATTTTATTACTATATTTGTGTCGCTATCGTCAGATAGCGGACATATTTAGACACTAGGAAAGTGTTTAGCTTCGTTCTCAGAGATAAAATCTGGTAAATTTTTCACGGGAGAATAAGTTGTACTCTTCACGTCATTGTTATATGCTATACGTATATGGACAAAGGGCGTGGGCTGTTGCTTATTTACCGTACGGGTTTACCAGAGCCTATCTCTTAAATAAGTTAATAGTCCCACGCTTTCCTCATATTAATACTATCCGGATCGGGGCTTACCGGATGTACATCTTCGAGGCATTATGAAAAAATATCTACCACGTTTCTCTTTCTTTTTAATGATTTTACTCCATTTCATCATGAAATCAGTCTGAATATACAGCTTTCGGACTTCTCTAAACATCTTGTTTTAGGTGATTCGGGAAATAAACACTCTCTTTGCGGTATCGATTGAATCTGTTTGTTTACTTCTGAAAGTATTTTTGTATATAAAGCATTTTTGTTTTATATGCATTTTATTGATGTGGATACTCTCGCTGATACCTTCTTGTCATCGAGAGGGAGAGGTTGGTCTTTCCCAAAATGATCAGGTGGGTATAGATAGTGTGGTCTCGGCCTGTCCGGACATCGATTCTCTACAATCATGTCTAAGGTATTTCGAGAGAACTGCAAATGAGCTGGGAGTGATACTCGCCTATAAGGAATTAGAGGTACGTTACCGGGAAGCGGCCCGTTTTAATGAGGCGATAGGATGCCACCGGGAAGGCTTGCGATTGGCTATGCAAAGGAAAGATACCTCGGAGGTCATACAGGCCTTGAATAATATCGGTACGAACTTCCGGCGGTTAGGTATCATGGACGAGGCCTCCAATTATCATTATAGGGCATTGTCGTTGTGCGAGAGACTGGGTGATAAGGAAAGCTATAAAGCAAGAAAAAACCGGACCATTTCCTTGAGTGGTATCGGAAACGTGTATCTAACATTGGAAAATTGCGAGATGGCCGACAGTATTTTCCGAATAGCGCTGGAAGAGGAACGTACCTTGGATAGTGATCTCGGCTTGGCCATGAACTATGCGAACCTTGGCTCTATCTTCGAGATGCGTGGCATGATGGATTCCGCTTTTGTTTATTACAATTATTCTATGGAGCATAATCGTGCGGCCGGGTCTGTTGTCGGCATTTCGCTTTGCCATAACCATATAGGACGCTTGTTCGAGAAAAAGGGACAATGGGATCAGGCGATACGCGAATATCGTAACGCATACGACCTTATGGTGGCGGACAACGATCTGTATCATTGGCTGGAATCGTGCCTGGCCTTGGCACGGGTGAATATCTACAAGGGAGATCTGCGAATGGCGGAGGCTTTCTTGGAGCATGCGGAGGGTGCCGCTAAGGTGCCGCGGGCGTGGAAGCATTTGTCGAGCGTGTATCATCTGGATTACTTGCGTTATAAGAAGCTGGGTGATTATAAGAATGCCCTCAACGCTTATACATCAAGTCTCGCTTATGCTGATAGCATGCGAAATACTGAGAATATGAACCATATACAGAACCTCCGTGTGGACTACGAGAAAGAGAGGAGCAACCGGAAGCTTTCATTGATACAGAAGAATTATGAGATGGGGCAGCGTACCAAGAATATTTTCCTGATCGCTTGCTTGATCGTACTCTTCCTTACGGTGGTAGCGATGGGCTTTTTATGGTATGCCTTGCGGATGAAGTCCCGCAATCAGCAGGTGATGCGGCGCATGGAGGAGGTGAGGGCCAATTTCTTCACGAATGTCACGCATGAGTTTCGTACGCCGCTGACGGTTATCTTGGGTGTGTCGGAAGAGTTGCGGAAAGGGGGAATAGGCGAGGAGGAACTCAAGACCGGGCTGAATATGATTGGACGGCAGGGAAAGAACCTGCTGGAATTGGTGAACCAATTATTGGAAGTGGCGAAAGTGAGATCTGAGATTGGCGATCCGGAATGGAGGACTGGAGATATCGTAGCTTATACGAGCATGATCGTGGAAGATAACCGGGCGTATGCCCGCCAAGGGCAGGTAGACCTTTGTTTTACTCCTTCGGAGACGATTATCAGCATGGATTTCGTGCCCGAGTATTTCCGGAGGATCATGGATAACTTACTCCGTAACGCTATCAAGTTCACGCCGAGAGGTGGGAGGGTTGTCGTGACGATGGAGTGTGTGGGGAGTATGCTTGTCACGCATGTGGCGGATACGGGCTGCGGTATAGCCGAGGAGGACTTGCCGCATATCTTCAAGGCTTTTTACCTAGGTGAGACCGGAGGGGCAGGCACGATGGGCACGGGGATCGGCCTTTCTTTGGTACGGCAGATGGTGAGGAGCATGGAGGGCCGGGTGAGCGTGAAGAGTACGGCCGGGGTTGGTTCTGAGTTTGTCGTGATGTTGCCATTGAGACATGGCGACTCCTTCTGGGAACGTTGGGTACCCGGCGAGGAATCTAACGATAACGCCTCTCATCCGGAACCGGACAAGACCGTGATACTGCCGGATGCGACGATGGAGCCGGATAGCACGTCTATGCGCCCGTCTATATTGATCGTGGAAGATAATGCGGACATTTCTTATTATATCGGCCGGCTGCTTAATGGTGCGTATCAAATAATATATGCGCAAAACGGAGCGGAGGGGCTGGAGATAGCGGCGGAGCAAATGCCGGACTTGATCCTCACCGACTTGATGATGCCCGAGATGGATGGCTATGAGTTATGTAGGCGGGTACGTGAATCCGAGGTGTTGAACCATATTCCGATCATTATCATTACCGCAAAATCAGGAGGAAAGGAACGTGTCTGTGGCTTAGAAGTCGGGGCGGACGCTTATCTGGAGAAGCCTTTCAATGCGGAAGAGCTGAATATCCGGATAACAAAGTTGCTGGAACAGCGTCGTTTGCTGCGTGAGAAGTATTCCAAGGCTATGCGTGAGGGGACAGAACTGAATGTAAAACTAAACCCTGCCGACCAAGACTTCTTGGCTCGCCTGAATGATTATATATATGCGTTGATATCCAACCATGGCTTGAACTCGGACATGGTAGACGATAAGATGTGCATGAGCCGATCCCAGTTGAATCGCAAGGTCCGTGCCATCACGGGCTACAACACTTCTGCCTATATCCTGCAGATGCGCATGGAGAGGAGCAAACGCCTCTTGGCCTCTACCGAGGAACTGATCGGCGACATCGCCCTTAAATGCGGCTTCGAGGATGCCAATTATTTCGCCCGCCTTTTCAAGCAGATCTTCAATGTAACGCCCTCACAATACAGGAAAAGCCTCATTCAATGATTCCGTGTAGCGGGTACTTCCGTGTAGAAAGGGGCTATGAAATTGAGAAATCCATATTTAACCTCATCATTGGGAAATCCGAGGGTATAGATATTGAATTCCGGATTGAAATCCTTGATGGTCAGATAGCCACTTTGGTAAATCACCGGGATAGGTCGGGTGGCGTCGGCTGTACATGGAAATATATTATAAACCAATCCGGGTACAATCCATCCTCAAGAATAACTCTTGTTTATAGAGCGTCTGTTACGATGGGCAACGTGACGTGCTTACAATGGGCATTATAAGGAGCTAATAATGCCCATTGTTATTCTTCCATAGATTCTATCGGAGGCGATTCGGCCAGCTAGCATTTCTAATCGACTGCTCTTTAATTAGTTAATTATTTTCAATGCGCAGATTCTCTTGGTTTGTCCTAGTGAAATGCGTCGATTATCCTATAAGAATGCGTCATTTCTCCTCACGGGCGATCGCTCTCGGGGCTAATTTTGCGAATAAAGAAATCGGACGTTTCACCAAATCTGGTTCGAGTATGGAAGAAGAAAAACACAAGAAGCCTTTGCTTTCTTATGAGGAGGTGATCGAGGTCATCGATGAGCGCATCTCGCGTGACGAGCCTGCCACTGCCGACGAGCGGATCAAACGTGTCGAGGAAGTGGCCGAGCAAATGGAAGAAGAACGTAAAAAAGGGATATCGTGCCGTAAGAAGGTTTCTCGCTTTTTTCGGAGATCCTTGATAAATCTGGACCGATCCATCAGAAGGTGTTTCGGTAAATAAATAGGAATGAATTATTAATCTAATGAATTAAAGGAAATGAAAAAGCTAGTATTTATTTTATCTGCCATGTTGCTCCTAATCGGGACAATGGACGTGCAAGCCCAATGGGGAAAGAAACTCCTCAAGAAAGCGGGTGAGAGTGCCAAACGGGCAACGGAGAGGAACGTGGAACGGAAAGTGGAACAGACCGTAGACAAGGCTTTCGAGGGAGCGGAGGATGTGGTGACGGGGAAAGGGAATAATAATAATGAAAAGGAGGAGCCACCAACAAGTACAAATTCACAAGGGAATTTTGAAACTATGGATGATGGGGAAGATGTGGCACAGCAGGAACAGCAACAACCACAGCAATCACTCGAAATGACGTATGCCAAGAGTGACTTCGTGCCGGGGGATGAGATTATTTTTGAGGATGATGTGACCCGGGAACAGATAGGAGAATTCCCCAGCCAGTGGGATTTATTAAAAGGTACTGTTGAGATCGCTCAAATCAATGGCGATAAGGTGATACTTTGCGTGAGTCAGGATGATCCGGTCATTGCGCCGCTATTCGATAATATGAAAAGTTATTTGCCGGAAAAGTTCACGCTGGAATTTGACTTTTGGGTAGGGCCTTTTACAAAAAAGGGAGATGATGAGCCGGAAAATTGCTATATCGTACGTTTTTACAAACCCGAATCGGGAAGTCGTGTTCAAACTATCAATCTTGACGACTGGTATTATAGTGCTTCAGACCATCGTACACGCCTAAGATGGGACTTTATTCCTTCCTCTGGGGAGAACAGCCGTAGCGGAAGCGATGACTCTTTTCGGACTATCCCGAACTCATGGAACCACTTCTCACTGTCCTTCAATCAACGGGCAATGAAAGTTTACATAAATGGTATCCGCTATGCCAATATTCCGAATACGGTAGCACCCGGACATTTTGACATACAGTTTTATAGAGGCGGTGGATATTTTACGAATAACACTTCCATCCGCAACATACGTGTCGCCAAAGGCGCAGTGCCATTGTACGACCGCATGATGAGCGACGGTAAGTTCATCACGTATGGCATCACCTTCGATGTCGGCAAGTCCACCATCAAACCAGAGAGTATGGGTGAGATCAATCGTATCGTCAAATTAATGACCGATAACCCCGACCTGAGATTCTCCGTAGAAGGCCATACCGATAGCACCGGCAACGAGGCTTCCAACCAGACGTTAAGCGAGGCCCGCAGCAACGCCATCGTAGGTAAACTGGTTGAACTGGGCATCAGTGCCGATCGCCTCTCCGCTTCCGGCAAAGGACAATCATCTCCCATCGCCGATAACGGAACGGACGAGGGTCGTGCCAAGAACCGGCGGGTGGAGTTTGTCAAGATGTAACGAATAAGTGAGCGATATGAAAAAGAAATTCTACATACTGATGTGCTTGGCGAGCCTCGTCTTGATGGTGACGGCTTGCGGCGGCAAGGAGAAGATCAAGGAGAAGCTCCGTGCGGCTACCGAGGCCGTAAAGGAGCGGAAGGAAGCGGCCGCCTCCGAAAAGGGGAGCGATCTGGAAATGGATAAACAAGGCGACAGGCCGGATAACGGTGCCTTTGTCGATCCGTCGCTCACGCCGGCCCAGCGTAAGGCGCTCGACAAGGAGAATCCGTGGTTCGCTCGCAACTTCCGTATGGAACTGACAGCTAAGTCAATGGGGAACAAGGTGAACGTGGAAATACAAAAGTCGGGCAAAATCCTTTATTACCATTTCTGGAACAACTCTGGCAATGTCGAGACGCTTATCCTGCTTGACGAAGGCGATTATAAGATTTACCAGATTTCGTCTAAAAACAAGGTGGCGCAGCTAAAGGCGACTTCCGACTCGGACTATTATGCGTTCTTTTGCGACAAGATAGGGAATGTGTATGGCATTGTCCATACTGCTCAGAAAGAGAAAAAGGTGGAACAGGACGATAGCTTTGTCCAGTCCAGCACGCAAGAATCTGTCGGGGTAGAGGACGTGCGTTGGGGCGGCTTCGATTGTGAGAAGATCACCCGTGTCACTGGTACCGAGAACGACCTGAGTGCCGGGATGAAAGCCATAGGAGACCTCTTTGGCACTAAATCCAGCATGGACAACTCGATTAAAGACTTGAAACATATCGAGACGACCGACATCGTCTGGATTGAAAAGAATAGCGGAGCTGTGGTACACCGCAAGTTCTCCGTGAAAGGAGGAGCCGGAATGGGTAACTATGCGGAACGGATGAAACCGCAACCCTCCGTCACGTTGCTCACCTTCTCGCCCGATCCGTCGTTGATACCGACCTCTCAGGAGGGCTATAAACTGGTGAAATAGGTATTCATATAATATAGAATGTATAACACGCTCAAATAAGAAAGCCATGAAGAAGCTATCGATTCTACTACTCAGTCTTGCCGCTATGGGAGCATTCGCTTTCGTCTTGCCTTCCTTGCCCACCGGGCAAAGTGGCGCTTATCCTACGGAAACGGCTTTTATGGCCGAGGCCGAAGAGATGTTCCAAAAAGGGAACAAGCTTTACGAGCAAGGCTATATGCTACAGGCGAACTACTATTACGGGCAAGCCGTGGTAGCCGTGGCCAGCCTTCGCTACGGGTTGAGCGAGCTGATCTACGTAAAACAGCGCGACGAGAGGGCCGCCGCCAAGAAAGCCGCCGAAGAGAAACAGCGCAAGGAGGACGAGGAAGATATGGAAGATTGGGGATGGGAAGATGAGGGAGGACTCCTTACTGCGCTTACCAACCTAATCGGGAAGCTGGATACGATGACCGAAAAACTGAGCCAGGAGCTTGTCAATATGGAATTGGATGAGGACAGCGAGCGGAGCGAGGCTTGGGACTTGTTGGCTACCCAAAGCATAGCGTCGCCTTACCCTTACTTCTTCGAGGCCATCTCGTGGGATTACAAGGGAAAGGAAGATAAGGCGAGAGAATGCTACGCCAACGCGATGTGCAACCCCGCTTTCCCGTCCACCGTATGGGATTTCTCCTATTGGCAGGACCTTACGAGCGGCGAGCTCAGGGCCATTGCCCGCAGGCTGCTCCCCAAGGAGGAGGAATACCGCAAGTATTTTCACCTGAGCACCTATAGCTGCCCGCACCATTACCTTAATTTCGACGATGACTACCTGACGGCGAAAGCCGCCGACACCTTGGTCGTATTACCCACGGCCGTGGGAGCGGCGCTCATGCTGTATGAGACGGCCGTACAGGCGAACCCCTTCAACGCACGCAATTTCGCCGGTGCCTCGTTGCTGAGCGTACAGAACGGCGATAGCGTAAAGGCCGCCTACTACCTGAACGAGGGGCTGCTGATAGATCCGGAGAATAAAGGATTGCAAACATTACTGAACGTATGGAAAGGAGGACACAAATGAAACGCATAGGATTCATATTTACCGTGATAACGCTATTCTGCTTGTCCGCTGTTTCCCGGGTGATAGCGCAATCGGATTGGAGCTTGATAAACTTCGACTTGATCAACCTGCCTTGCGAGCCGGGAAGCCATTCGTTGACCTATACCATGTATTACGGAGTCAACCCGTTTAAGGTTAAGTCGTTTAACGATATAGAGCGCCCCATCATCTTCGGGGGAGAGTTGGTCTGCACCAGATCCATCGACCTGAAAGAAAAGAAGGAGGCGGTAAACCGGGCCCTAAGCGACCTGGGCTGGAATTTCGCCACGCTGCGGCAAGTGATCGAAAGGGCGGCGCAAGCCAAGCCGAACGATATAACGAACGAGCAATTCTGGGACGACCTCGTGAGCATGAGCGGGTTGAACGGCCTGGCGGGAGACGCGTTGGCGCTGATCAGCGGCGTGAAGGATCGCGACAAGTATTACGAGGCGGAGAGGATACAGGGACGGCTCAAGAGCGAGGCGTACAAATACTTGGTGAATAAGACACTCAGCACGGTGGGTAAGATCTTCAGCCTGAAAGGGCGTATCGAGATCTTCTTGAACGCTCGAGAACGGGATAAGCAGAAATGGATCAACTGCGTGGCCGAGGACAATCTGGTCTCGCTCGCCCGTTTCTATCGCATCGCCAACAACCGCTTGTGGCAGATCGCGCAAACGAAAGGACAGACGTGGGTGCTGTGCATGAACGGTTCGGCCAACGCTCCTTTCTTTTATGAGGGAGAGATGTGCGTACAGCAATGGAAGATCAAGATGAAGCTGGAGAAGAGTTATCACGGGGCCAACGAGAAACTGACGGAGCAGCAGTTCTACGGGACTTTCGCTGGTGAGTACATCGGGTGGCTGGACGCCGAGGTGTTGTATGCAGAATTGGGATGCGCACTATTTTGTGGATAAGGAACTGCTACGTTTCGGACAAACAACGATCGTTGGAGACGCCCCGATGTTCGCCTCCGATATAAGGATAAACCAGTCGTATATGAAACTATGGGCGGAGAGCTGGGGCCTTGGCTTCAAGCACAGCACGAAACCCACGCAGGCCCACAACATATACCGCCTGCCGGTGAAGGTGGTGGTGAATATGCCTAAGAAACCGACCAAATCTGTTTACGCCAGCACGGAAGTATTCATGGGAGACAGGGAATGGATGCCGGGCGACAAGCCCCAGCCAGAGATCGAGACCTATTTCCAGTTGCAGCATAACGTGGCGGTATCCGGTACGGTCAGCGATGAGGGAATATCGTTCAAAGCCGATCACTACCTGAATTATTACGCCACGCGAGATTTCATCGTCATCGATGGGAACATAAACGACGGGCTTAGCATCAGCGGATTGGGAACGATCCCTTTCCGCAGCCAGGGTAGCGTGAACGACCCGATCCCCAAGGAGGGATTCGGAGGCAAGCCCGACGGGAGCATCCAGATACATATAGATCAAAGCTTGGATGACGTGGAGAAATGGGAGCGTATCCGATACGAATAGACGACAGAATATTCACCTTATAAACAAATACAACGATGAGAAAGATCTTGAACATCATGGCAATCGCCCTTGCGATATTCTGCAGGATACCGGTGGAGGTGCACGGCCAGAGTTTCTTGAAGAAACTGAAACAGAAAGTGGGCAACGTAGTAGGTACCAAGGATGATACCGCCGAGATAGGAGAGGAGCCTTTCGTCGGTGGAGATGGCGATCAGCCGACACGATCTGTCACCCCCACGGATAAGCTACAAAAACGTCGCACGGCTACCGCCACGTGGGACGAGATGATCGCTCCCAGCAGAGCCAACTCGCCGGAGGCCTTGCTGAACGAGCTTCCCCCGTTGCCTTCCGTCGAGAGCATCGTCTACCCGGAGGAAACCGCCCGTGCGACCTACTACCGCAAGATCGTAGCCGTGGATATGCGTATAACGGAACTGGATTCGATACATACCTGCTCGGACGAGGAGATGATCGCCCTCCGGGATAAGTTCTATGTAGAGTTGGCCGATATCAACGGGATTACGGTGGAGGAAATGAAAAGCTTGGAAGACCCGAACCTCCCCGAAGCGGAAAAGGAACGCTTGATCGAGAAGATGAAGAACGCCTTGGTAGGCGATACCCGGGGGCTTGAGGCCATGGGCGCCGATCTGGAGAAACGTGAGGCAGCCAAAGGAGGCAAGTTGACCAACGAGGAGAAGATGGCCTTCTTAGCGGAGAACCAAGGCAACCTGAGCGACCTAGGTTCCATGATGGAAAAAATGCAGGCGACGAACGAGAAAACGACAGCCTTCAACGCCAAGTTCGTCAAGCTGGAACAAATGACCGTGCAGCAAACCGAGAAGATGAAAAAGATACTACAGGCGAGCGATGGCGCGATCACGAGTTGCGAGAAGATCGCCGGGGAATACGAATCGGAATTAAAGACCCTCTATGCCCAGATCTATGAGACCGACGACAGCCAGAAGGTTGAGGAACTTTATGCCCGTGCCGACGAGCGGATGAAAAACTATCGCCTCCGTGCCGCCAAGCTCTGGCGCAACAGCCTGCAAACCCAATTGGATGGGGTAAAGGCCATGTATCCGGACATCGTGAAGTTGCAGAAAGAGATGATGCAGGAGGGAATCATCCCGGCCTGCGCCGAGAAACGTGCCTCGTTCAACGCCGTGACCAATTACACCAATATCTTGCACAAGGCGTATTGCGACTTCCCGCAACCGCGGGTGTTGCCGGTCTACATGGAGACGATCATTGAGATTCCCGAGGGTGAGCACCTGTTTTACGCGGAGAGTGGTTTCGCCACGTCGGTCGACGGCTTCTTGAACAACAGCCGCGTCTACACCGCCGACAATGCGGGCAAGAGATACCTTTACGAAAACGGCAAGAAGCGGGAACTGGGGCCGAACGATCCCGGCGATTTCCAAGCGAAAGGGGCACGGACGGAACCCACCTACGGAGCTTGGACCTCGGCTAGCGGCACACGCAAGGTGACCTACACGCGCGACGGATCGCTTACCCTGCATGACGGCACCTCCTTCTATCCGCTGGCTTTCAAGAAGGAGAGCGACAGGCTGGTGTGGATCATCGCCTCGTCTGCAGGTGTTGAAAAATGCACGTACAAACTATAGCGGTATTCCTCGTTGCGTTGTTGGCGCGAGCTCTCAGCGGATCGACCGCCTTGGCGCAGGATTACCAAAAGATCTTTGAAAAGGAATGGATAGAAGCTGATAAGTACGTGGCGGGATAACGGGAGGTCTGGAACTTGATCTTCCCGGAGTTCGGTATCCGGACGGAGTTGGCCGTGGCGGTTGTCTTCCCCGAATTGGTTCGTTACTCGGCCTTGATGGACTTTATGGAGACAACAGCCGTCAAGGCGCTTTACCAGCAAAAGGGGGTAAAGGGAGCCGATTTCTCCATTGGCCGCTTCCAGATGAAGCCTTCCTTCGTGGAGGATCTGGAACGACAGTGGATGCGAACGGAATGGCGACACGAGTACGGGATCTATTTCGATCTCTCCGAGACGTTGGAGGCCCACCGCATATGCGTACTCCGGCTGGACGACCGGAACTGGCAATGTATTTATCTGGCCATGTTCTTGAAACTGTTATACCGCCGTTTCCCGGAACTGGCCGAGGAGGAGGATATCGAGCAAGTCCGCTTTTGCTCCACCGCCTACAACGCCTCGTTTTACGGCACCTACGAGCGCATCCGTAGCAAAAGCGCCCGCCGCTTCTACCATACTGATTTCATACCGACTCCCGGAACGAAGCGTTACGCTTATTCCGAGATAGCGGTCTTTTATTACAAGATAGCTCTCTGACATGCTGGAATGATTTTTATTTCCCTCCCTTCAAATCGTTCCAGCACTATGTGAAAGCAAGACACAAACGGGGATAGATTCTGGTAGACCCGTCGGAGACTCCGGAAGCGCAGGGATTCCTTCCCTCTGGCTTCCGGGGAATCCGATTCCCGACACCGGCTTCCCCTTATGAAGTGACAAGAATTAAAGAAACGAACGATAAAAAGAATGACTATGGCCAATTACGGTAAATATGGATTCCTTCCCGCCATCGCCCTCTGCCTTCTTTGGGCGACGGAGGTATCGTGGGCGCAGGTGAAGCTCGTGCGGATGCCCGTCGTTGAGAAGAGCGGTTCAATATCCTCTGGGAAGAGTATAATACGCTTATGGAGAATCAATTAAACACCGAGACGAAGCAAACACCCGCACAAATGCAAGGCGAATCGGGCGACGGTGGCCAGAGGGGAACGCTGGGGAGTCATCGACGAGCAAGACCATCGTGCGACGTTAACGGTGTCACACGTATGACATCAGCTGCCTCACACGTGCGACACCTAGAGCCTCACGCCTGCAAGACCGGCAACGAGAATAGAGAGAAATAACAATTATCACATTATCAACAATTTAAAACAAAACAAGATGGCAAAGTACAAGTTAATTAAGAAAGTGAATCCGCAGAAAAGACAGGAACCTGGCAAATGGTACGCGACCCCCAAAAGCGAGACCCCGCTCTCGGGCAAGGCGATGACGTGCGCCGCCACCGCCAACACCACTACTGCTCCCATCGAGATGGAGGCCTCGCTGGAGCTTCTGGCCAAGTTCGTGCCCCAACAACTCCAGCAGGGACACACGGTGAAGATACCGGGCTTGGGTACTTTTCGCCTCACCTTCAAGAGCGATGGCGTGGAAGATATTAACAGTTTCCGGGCGAACAGCATGATCAAGAACGTCCGGATCGTATTCACTCCCTCGAAAGAATTGCGGGAGAGCGTGCTCAGCGGCCTTACGTTCGAGGACGGCGGCGTACTGGAGGACGACATCAGCTACGCTTCTATAGCCGATTACCGTTTGGCCAAAGGTGTCCCGGAGGGCGGCGGAGACTCGGAAAGCCCGGGTGAGATTTAAGGTAACCATTAAAACAGGAACAGGATGAACATTTTCTCTTGCCATATACGCCGGATCGTGTTGTTGCTATTGGCACTCCTCTGAGTGCCGATGGCGACGCTACGGGCGCAGGAAGAAAAAGCGGACGGCACGAACCGGGTGATAGTATCCAAACAGGATATGCGGATAACCGTTCTTTGTCCGCAAGGCGATACGCTCGCCGTTTTTCCCATCGCTTGCGGACGCAATTACGGCGACAAGCAGCAGGAATGGGATTTCCGGACACCGGAAGGGCATTTCGTGATAGAGTCCGTGGAAGATACCTCCCTTTGGCCGCGAGACTCGACGAGGCAAGAAACTCCCGGCGAGATATACGGCCCCCGCTTCTTCCGCTTGAAAACACCCGGCTTCACGGGCATCGGCATACACGGGACCGCCAACCCCCAAGTGATACCCGGACGGATAACGATGGGCTGCATACGCCTCAGCAATGAGGACCTGAAAGCCTTCTCCCGGCTGGTGGACGTAGATACAAGGGTGGATATCCTGCCCGACAAAGGGAGAGAACGCGGCTCGCTTTCCAAGCTAGCCCGGGACGATGATTACTAACAACACTAAAAGGAATGGACATGAAAAGGTTAATCTTATTATTGATATGCGCGCTGTACGTAACGACGGCGGCGCAGGCGCAAATTTCTTTCTATGGTGAGTGGTGCCGGAAAGGGAGTGGCGAAAAGACCATCATGATCTTCGATATGAAGGAAAAGAAAGCCTACGTGATGAACGAGGCCCGGAAGACCTGCATGGTGATGGAGGAGATCGACAAGTTATCCACCAATAAGCTGGTGGGTTACGACTGGGAAGTGTCTCACTCTACCTCCCGAGAGTTTTTGGGCATGGAGGAGATAGACGGTAAGGAGTGTGCCCACTACTATGTCAAGAGCGAATCGATCTACAAGGATGGCGGCAAGGATGGCGCCGGCTATCACGAATGGATTTACTCGCCCATGAAGGTATCGAACTACAACGGCTGCATCGCCCACGACAATACGGTGTATGTGATGGACAGGACCATCGTGCTTCGCCGCGTCAAGATGGGGCCGCAACCGGCGCACCTCTTCCAAGTGCCCGAAGGGTATCAAATGACTGTGATGCCTGCCGGCGGCCTGCTGGAGATGATGACGGGGAAATCGTGCGAGGAGAACACCCAAAAAGTGGACGAGACACGCGATGCCATCCAAAAATCCAATGAGCAGATCAAGGAGCAACTGAAAGAGGTCAACGACAAGAGCAAGAGCGACGAGGAACGGATGAAGGCCTTGCTCGAGATGCTGGGCGGACAGAAGAAGAAATAGAGAAAAATTATTCACTTTAAAATAACAACGATTATGAAAACGAACATTAGATTTCTAGTTATGATCGCCGTTTCCTTGCTGACGGTATTGGGAATGAGCGCGCAAGAACCTTTCTTCCTACATAAGGAAGGCGTGAAACTGACTTACGCCGACAAGGACAAGAAAGGAAAGATCAACAGTTACACGGAGACTACCGCTACAAAGGTGACGGGAGACGCGGACAACTGCACCGTTACCTACTCGATGATGGTGATGGACAATAAAAAGAACCCGGTGCTCAAGCAACCGATGACACAGACATTCGAGGTGAAGAATGGCACGGTGACCTACGATCCCAAGTCGTTGGTAGGACAGATCATGGAGGGCATGCAAGTAACCGTGACCGGAACACCCTTCCAACTTCCCTCCAATGTCAAGGTAGGCGATACCTTCGGCGACTATACCATCACCTTGAACTTGGCCGGCATCAAGACCAATACGGAGGTGACGGGCGTGAAGGCCGTGGCCGAGGAAACCCTCGACGTGAACGGGACGAGTATCGACTGCGTCGTGATTGAGAACACTACCGTATCGAAAGTGATCGGTATCAAGCAGACCGCTATCCAGAAGATCTGGTATGGCCACGGCATTGGCCCTGTGAAGACAAACATGTATAACAAGAAGGGAAAACTGATGACAAGCCAAGAGCTAGTTTCAATAGAAGGATTGTAAACCATTAAAAACATACGTATCATGAAACAGACATTATTTACATTCATGTTCATCATAAGCCTCGTGCTTATGACGGCATGCGGAGGTTCGCCGGTAGATAAAGCCTTGGCAAAACTGGATGATGCCATTGAAAAGCTGGAGAAAAAAGGAGATAAGATGACCAAGGACGAGATGGATGCCATCATGAAAGACTTGGAGGAACCCGTTAGCGTATTGAACAAAACGATAGAAGACAACGAGGTGGGAGGTGTCACCAAGATCAAGATAATCGCCAAGGTGACGAAACTGACGGCGCTGGCCACGAAGGTCGGGATAAAGAATCTGGATATGGGAGATTTCTCGGATAAGGCGAAAGGAACTAAGAAAGAGTAAGGTGGTATGGGAGATATTTTAACAGGAATCGTAAAAGGCTTGTCCGGATTCATGCTGCAGGATGATCCCGACGTGAAGATATTCAATGCCCAGACCGAGATGAAAGAGTTCTCGGAAAGGGAGGGAAAGATCTATGCCCGTCTCGGACGGCAAGTATATGAGACGGATGGCGGCGAGAACTATCCGGAGATAAGGGCAGAGCTAGATTTACTCGCAGCCAACAAGCAGGCGGCGGAAAGCCGCCCTCGAACGTGCCGAGGCCGAGGAACGTGCCCGCCGGGAAGCCGAGGAGCAGGAGCATAGCTGCCCCAATTGCGGGGCCTATAATCCGGAGGGAACCAACTTTTGCCAAGAGTGTGGAACCCGTTTGACGCAACCCGTGCAACAAGCGCCTGCGGCGAAACGTTTCTGCCCGAACTGCGGCACGGAAGTTATCGCCGGGCATCGTTTCTGCAGCGGTTGCGGAACAAAAATGGAATGATGTATAACAGTTACTTTAAAGAAAGGAGAAATCATGGCTTTTTGTACAAACTGCGGGACAAATGTCCCGGATGGCATAAAATTCTGTACCTCATGTGGTACGCCGATGTCGGTACAGGCACAACCGCAAGCCCCGCCACCGCCCCAGCAAACCTATGTGCAGCCGCAACCTGCGCCTCAGCCACTACCGCAGCAGGCTTATGCCCCGCCATCGCAACCGGCTTACGCACAACCTCAACCGGGATACGTGGCTCCGGCGGGCGATCCGAACGCTCCGCTTCCCCCGGGAAGCAAGTATGAACCGATCACGACGGGTGGGTATATCGGTATCTTCCTGTTGATGCTTCTTCCGTTGATCAATCTCATCCTACTCATTATCTGGGCCTGCGGAGGCTGCCAGAAGGTGAACAAGGCGAACTTCGCCCGTGCGATGCTGATCATGATGATAATCGGTTCGGTCTTGTCGTTGCTGATGTTCTTCGCCGTACGGATGCTGTTCGGTAGCGAGATAGACAGCTTGATGGAAGCTTTCGGAGATCTACTCAAATAATAACAATACTAAAATTAGGAGGAAACAAATTATGGCATTCTGTGGAAAATGTGGACAACAAGTGAATGAAGGCGTGAGATTTTGCCCGGCCTGCGGATCACCTATGCAAATAGTTGCCGCCGAACCGAACAGGCAACAGACACCTCCGCCGGTACAACCGACCGATGCGGAATCAATGGCTAAGGCTACCGCCACGGCCGATGCCTTGAGCGACAAATTAAGTGGTATGAACAAGACCGCGGACCTGACCGACCAGTTCGATAAAGCCGATGTAGAGCAAAATAAGGTAATGGCTATCCTTGCTTATTTCGGGATTCTGGTATTGATCCCGATCCTTGCGGCCAAGGACTCGAAATTCGCCCGGTTCCATGCCAACCAAGGCTTGCTTTTATGCATCGCCATGTTTGGCTGGATCATAGCGGACTCCGTTCTGACCGCCCTCTTGCGGGCGATCCTATGGAGGGGATTGGGCTTATGGAGCATCTACTCTCTTTGCGGTACGGTATTGAACCTCGTTTACATCGTGTTTACGGTACTGGCAGTCATCGGTATCATTAACGCGCTGAACGGGCGAGCTAAGGAATTACCTATCATCGGTAAATACCGTCTGTTGAAATAGCATAATAACCCATAAATGTATACTTTATGACAGCAAAAGAGATTTTCTTCAAGACCCTGCAATTCGGTTGGATAAAACTAGGATTAGGATTGCTGAATATATTGATAGCCGTGCTGCTCTTCGCTATCTTGATGGGCATATCGGTCCTGTTCAATAGCGACGGAGTGGTAGCGATCATGTTTTTCATCTGGTTGGGACTTATAGGGGTAGTGAATTTCTTCTTGAATCACTACATCGGTTATCTCGTAAAAGCCGGGCATGTGGCCGTGATCGCGATGGCGTATCAAACCGGCTATGTACCTGCCAAACCCTTCGAGATGGGAAAGACGATGGTAAAGGAACGTTTCGGTACATCCAACGTGTATTTTGCCTTGGATAAACTTGTGGCGGGTTCCATTAAACAGTTACAACGTACGTTGGGACGTGTTACGGACAGTTTGCTCGGGGCGCTCCCCGGAGCTGACGGGATAAAGAGCCTCACCAACATGTTTCTCGATATCTCGTTGGGGTATGTGGACGAGTGCTGCTTAGGTTACACCTTTTACCATCCGGCTCAAAACCCTTATAAATCGGCGGCAGATGGTGTCATTATCTATTTTCAGAACTGGAAGACGTTGCTCAAGGATGCGGCGAAGACAACGGGGATGGTCATCTTATCGTTCGTGGTGGTTACGTTGATTGCGTTTATCCTCTTCGGTGGATTGTTCCGCTTGTTCGGCTGGAGCGGTTTCATGGCTTTCATTATTTCATTGTTGTTCGCCTATACAGTAAAGTATGCCTTTATTGATAGCTGGATCTTGGTGAAAATGATGAGCAGCTATATGCAAGTAGCTCCCGCCACGCAAGTTACTTTCGATCTGTATGGTAAGTTGAGCGGCTTGTCCGGTAAGTTCAAGGAGCTTTTCAAGAAAGGTAACGAGATGCCGCAACCGAATCCCACCGCTACTTCCGCAGCACAAGATCCTTTGCGACCGCAGATACCGGGACAGGTCTCAACGCCGGAAAGCCGCTTTTGCCCTCAATGCGGAATGCAATTAGCTCCGACCGCTACATTTTGCGGGAATTGCGGAGAAAGGTTATAGTTTTTAAGTTTAATCGTAAAAAATCAAGAATATGAAACGAGTATTATTTACATTGGTAGCCTGTTTAGTAGGTATTTCTTCATTGATGGCGCAATCATTCTCTCTTCCGGGGTATTTGTTTGGAAGATGTCCGGACTATAGTATTACCTATGACAAGAACGATGCGCAGGAACAGAAAGATGTTTATATATGCGATGGTAATAAAAGCGTGGTTCGTATAGACAGTTATAAATGGAACTCAAGTTCGTCTGATTGGGTATATGATGGCAAGACCGTGATGGAGAATGATAACCAAGGACGCACTTTGGTCGCTATCTCTTATTCGGCAGCCGACGTGGCAGGCGAGAAAACAGAATACACTTATACCGGAAATGGCTATGAGAAGTTCTCCGTCACTTCCTCCAGCTTTGAGGGAGGCGCATGGAAAGCCGAGGCGAAAGTGGATATAGAAGCCACTTTCAACAAAGATAAATATCCGGTCTCGATACTCATGACAGGTACGGCTGAGGGAGAGACGTTCAAGATGAAAATGGAGTGGTCTTATGATAAGAATGTCACGAAAACCTCGTCTTCCATTGATTTCGGTGGTAGTTGGATGCTTATGTCAGAAAGCAAGACGGAGATCGTGGACGCGGGAAACCCGATGATTTCGAAAAATTATCAGAAAATGTATTTCCCCGCTGAGACAAGCTGGGAATATTCAGGAAAGACACATGACTATTTCAATGGAACAACCTCTATCGCTCCTGTAGTAGAGGAGAACGAACTGAAACTTCATATTTATGGAGATGTGTTGGAAGTACAAGGAACGGAAAGCGGGATTTCTATTTATGCGATAACTGGAGGGAAAATGGCAGAGAGTAAGTCGAATCGTATTGACATCTCTCGCTTGCCAGCAGGAATCTATTTGCTAAATACAGCTAGAGGTTCTATAAAGTTTATTCATAAATAAGCAAAAGTAAGGTGCGCCTTACTGAATGTGTGAGGCGCACCTTTTTTATTTGAATCGTTTTACTGTCTATTAACTCAATCCCTCAATCATGCCATCCACGATATCGATCTTTCGGGCTTGCGGCTCTTTCGGGAGTCCCGGCATACGCATGATCTCGCCCATGACGACAACGATCATCTCGGCTCCGTTATTGATGATTACATCTCGTACTTTTAGTTCGAAATCTTTGGCGACCCCATAAGCTTTCGGATCGGAAGAGAATGAATATTGAGTCTTGGCGATACAGATCGGATAATGGGAAATACCCAAGCTTTCGATCTGACGCAATTTTTTATCGGCCAAAGTCGTATAAACAATCGAAGAAGCTCCGTATATCTTCTGGGCCACTTTTTGTACCTTCGTACGGATCGGATCATTCAGATCATATGTATATTGTAAAGGAGCGGAAGGATGATTTTCGATCGTATCAACCACTAAGCGGGCAAGCTCCGTACCCCCTTCACCGCCTTCGGCGAAAACGTTATTCATGGCGAATCCAACCCCTTTCTCCTCGCAATGCTCAGCCACTAACGCAATCTCCTCGTCCGTATCGGTAGCGAAACGGTTGAAAGTAACGATTACTTGCTGGCCGAAGCTCTTCATATTCTCAATGTGTTTATCTAAGTTAGCGAATCCGTTCTTTAATCCTTCGATATTCGGTTCCTTGATTTCTTTCTCCGGAACGCCACCATGAAGTTTCAAGCTCTGGGCAGTCGCTACGATGACTGTCAGTTTCGGTGAAAGCCCCGCTTTTCTACATTTGATATTAAAGAATTTCTCCGCGCCCAGATCAGCGCCGAAACCAGCCTCCGTAATCACATAATCTCCATAAGTAAGAGCCATTTGGGTGGCCGATATGGAATTACATCCATGGGCGATATTAGCGAAAGGACCTCCATGTACAAATGCGGGAGTATTCTCCGTTGTTTGTACAAGGTTCGGCAGTAATGCGTCTTTTAGCAATACGGTAATAGCTCCGGCTATGCCAAGATCATTTACCGTGAAAGGCTTATCTTCGTTTGTATAACCCAATAAAATATTTCCGACACGTCGTTTCAAATCCTCTATATCCGTAGCCAAGCAAAGGATCGCCATGATCTCTGAAGCGGGAGTGATGTCAAATCCGGTCTCGGTAGGGACACCGTTCGCCGAGCCGCCTAGACCCGATACGATGTTACGTAAGCTACGGTCGTTTACGTCAAGAACCCGTTTCCATTTGATCTCCTTCAATCCCTCGCAGGTGTTGCGGGTCTGATAAATATAGTTATCCAATAAAGCGGTAATCATATTGTGGGCGGAAGTAACCGCATGAAAATCCCCTGTAAAATGCAAGTTGATGTTTTCCATGGGAAGCACTTGGGCATATCCACCTCCGGCAGCACCACCTTTCATGCCGAAACACGGGCCAAGAGACGGCTCACGTAAAGCGACCACCGCTTTCTTCCCTATTTTATTCAGCCCTAAAGCCAGACCGATCGAAACCGTAGTCTTTCCGATTCCCGCTTTAGTGGGAGTGATAGCGGTCACTAAAATTAAATTATGCTGGTCCATTTGCTTTTTATCGATCAAATGGATAGGAACCTTGGCAATATACCTGCCATAATTTTGTACTTCCTCACGAGGGATACCTAACGTTGTCGCAACTTCCTTAATTTTACGCAAGTCTGTTTCTCTTGCTATCTCAATGTCCGATTTCATGTGCTTTATGTAAGTTTATATAGTTTGAACAAAGTAAATCTAATTTATTATAATAACAAAATGATACGGAACAAGGTTTTCCCCCTTTATGGAATAATAAGATTGTGTTATTTTGATATTTTTGTGCGAAGATGGCGAGGATCTTGCTTTTTGTGATAGCTGTCAGGCTTGAAATTAAACTTTTTGTAAAGTGAGCTTTGCAAAAATCATACGTTTTGCTTGTTGTACTTTTAAAGAATTATAAAATAGTCTTTAAAATTATTCATCTGTAATAATTTGATTAATTTTGTGATGTCACAACGATAAAAAGAAACCTAAAATGGTTTGAGTGTGATAAATTGAAACAGATAAGAGACTAATAACATTAGCAATATAATATGTAAATTTAAGGTTATGTCAACAGTAAGATTTAGTCAGGTTACATTTGCTACTAAATCGTGGGTAGCAGAAGCATGGGAAAAGATGGTAGTGGAATTGTTTAGCGGTCGTGTCGTAGCGGAAGTCAAACAATTGGATGAAGTATGTGAATCAAAGTGGGAAGTAGAATTGAAGAAGCTTCAAAACGAGGTTCATTCTTTATGTCATCATGCGATCCATCAATTGCTCCCGATAGCCGGCTCTTATCAACAGGCGTTACTGGATGACGTTGCCCAAGCCTATACGGTATACGCTCCGGAAGAAGCAGAGTCTATCTTCAACCGGGGAAACCAAGCGATCGAGGATATCAAAGGACATGTATCGGGTATTCGCTACAACGCTTGTAAAATGCGTGAGGCGAACCGTAAAGTAAGCGAGTTGGAAGATATGCACGCAAAAGCGGTCATGTACCATAATTCAGTGAAACCTTATATGGATACACTTCGTTTCCATATCGATCAGCTTAAGCATATATTGCATGTAGCGTAATAAGATGGGCTGTCCGGGTTTGGTTACTCTCCGGGCAGCCTTCTTCTTTTAGCGAGGTTGGATAATCAGTAGGGAGAAATAGGGGAAATCCTTGGAATGTATAGTGGCGATATCAGTAGTATAATATTCTTTTCTTGTTCCTACATTCTCGAAATAATGAAAAACCGCCTTATCCGCATACTGCCGGATACAAGTATGAATAGCCTCTTGGCAACCCGGTAATTTCATGATGACGATGATCATTCCATTTTCTATTTTTGCCGAAAGTTCATCGAACGACGCAGTCCCGGGGATTACGTTAATTTGCTCCTCTTGTTTTACGATATGTATCCCGGCCAAGGCACCTGCCGCTATAAATGCCGGAATTCCTGCGATTCGATCTACCGGGATTCCTGTTTCCTCGAATTTATCGTATACATATTGTATAGATGAATAAAAACCAGCGTCTCCCTCGGCGACGATCACGATTTGTTTCCCTTTCAAATATTCAGCTTGGGCATCCAGAAACAATTCGTTATAAGCGTTTAACGCATCTGTCCGTTCCTTACTCATTGGCAAAATAAACGGATGGATCAAGGATTCGTCTACCTCAATAGCTTTCAATATATCCGTCGCCCGAGATATGATTCCATGCTTGCCTTGTGTAGCAGGACAATAGATAATATCAGCCTTTTGTAATGTTTTAAGCCCTTTCAGCGTAATTAATTCCGGATCACCGGGACCTAATGAGACGAAGTGAATAGGATGATTCATGTGTATCTGTTTTTATTTGAAACGCAAAAGTCCTTAAAATTGTGGATGTATACAAATATTCTTACTACTTTTGTCACTGTAACAGGCTCCGCTTATCTCTTTTTCCGGGAGGCGGATTAAAAGGGAACCGGGTGAGAATCCCGGACAGACCACGCTGCTGTGAACTTTTAAACATTCGGACAATACCTTGGCCACTGGTTTTGTAATCGGGAAGGCGTCCTGAATGGAAGTAAGTCAGAAGACCTGCCGGTTCATAAATAAATGTTGCTGTCCCGTGGAGCAGGACGAGAGTAACTGTCAATGATCAACTGTCAATTAAACAAGGATTATGAATAAGTTTATAGCGGGTGGATGCTTGCTTTTATCGGTATTGACTTTATCATGTACTTCAGGTATCCGTGAAAAAGGAGAAATAGGGAAGACGGCTTCCGTAGAGCAATCTGCGTTCTCGCAAGAGCAGGTTAAGCCTTTATACGCCCAAGGATTCAAGCTTACCTATGCGGATCAATATCTCTTGGCTGATATCCAAGATCCTCAAAATGAGGAAAGCACCACGTTTCATTATGCGTTCGTGAAAAGAGGTGCGAAACCCACGGGGATTCCCGCTGATTATACGGTGATAGAGCTTCCTATCCGAAGCGTTATCTGTATGACTTCCCTGCAATTATCGAACTTTATTAAATTGGGTGCCTTGGATAGGGTCGTTGGGATTACCAGTACACGGCATTTGTTCAATAAAGAGATGAACGAACGCCTGAAAGAAGGTAAAACCGCTAAGATCGGTATCGAGGGGAATTTCGATAACGAGGTTATCATGAGCATGAATCCTGATTTGATCCTTGTATCGCCATTCAAGCGGGGAGGCTATGAGACGCTGAAAGACGTGGGTATTCCCTTGATTCCCCATTTGGGTTATAAGGAGACTACGCCATTGGGACAGGCCGAGTGGATCAAGTTCGTAGGCTTGCTGTTGGGGATAGAGAAAGATGGCAATGAGCGTTTCGCCACCATCGAGAAGAGGTATAATGAATTAAAGGAACTTACGGCGGATGGTAAGGTTAAAAAACGTCCGATCGTTTTTAGTGGCGAGTTACGGGGTGGAAACTGGTATGCCGTAGGAGGAAAGAGCTTCTTAGCGCAACTTTTCAAGGATGCCGGCGCTGATTATTTCTTGAAAGATGATGAGCGATCCGGTGGTGTTACATTAGACTTCGAGACGGTCTATAACCAAGCGGACGACGCTGATTATTGGCGTATCGTGAATAGTTTCCCGGGAACGTTCAGCTATGAGGCATTGAAAGAGCAAGATCCTCGTTATGAGGATTTCCGTGCGTTCCGGGAGAAAGGAATTATCTATTGTAATATGAAGAACACGCCGTTTTATGAGAGTATGCCGACAGAACCGGAGATCGTCCTAGCGGATTTGCTTCATATCTTTCATCCGGATTTATTACCGGATCATGAGTCGGTCTATTATTCTCGACTTAAATAAGGAACACTGATGAGACATTCAAATACCCTATGGATGCTGGCGATTGTCACGGCTATTTTTGTTCTAATCTTTTTGAATTTGGTGTTGGGGTCAGTCTCTATTCCTCTTCAATCGGTTTGGCATATTATCTGGAATTTAGGAAATGAGCCTATTACATGGCAGAATATTATCTGGAAATCCCGACTACCACAGGCATTGACAGCGTTGGTAGCGGGAGCTGGCTTATCCATCAGCGGCTTACAGATGCAAACCGTTTTCCGTAATCCATTGGCCGGACCTTCGGTCTTAGGTATCAGTTCGGGAGCGAGCATGGGTGTCGCTTTCGTGGTGTTGTTAAGCGGTAGTTTAGGGGGCGTTGCCTTGAGTAAACTTGGTTTTATGGGGGAGATCGCCTTATCGATAGCGGCCGTGATCGGTTCCTTATCCGTGATGGCGCTGATCGTGTATGTTTCCCAAAAGGTAAAAGGAAATGTCACGTTGTTGATTATCGGTGTGATGATCGGTTACGTGGCAAACGCCGTGATCGGTGTACTTAAATTCTTTAGCGTCGAGGAGGATATCCGTGCATACGTGATTTGGGGATTGGGTAGTTTCGCCCGTGTTTCCGGTAATCAGATGACGTTGTTCGTGATTCTTATGACAATCTTGATCCCTCTCTCGTTCCTGCTTATCAAGACCATGAACTTGATGCTTCTTGGGGATAGCTACGCACGCAATTTGGGACTTAATATCAAGCGGGCCCGTTTGTTGGTTATCACCTCGGCTGGGGTCCTTACGGCGATTGTCACTGCTTATTGCGGACCTATTATCTTCTTGGGGCTAGCCGTTCCGCATTTATGCCGGGCCATATTTCAAACTTCCGACCATCGGATTTTAATGCCTGCGGTCTTATTCGCCGGTGCGGCGTTGGCGTTGATCTGTAATTTGATCGCCCGTATGCCGGGGTTCGAGGGAGCGTTACCTGTCAACTCGGTAACCGCTTTAGTAGGTGCTCCAGTAGTGGCCTCAGTATTATTTAGAAAACGTAAGAATGAATTGAACGAGTAAGATGAAACAAGATACGATTCATATTAACGGACTTTCGATCGGTTACCATTCTAAGAGTAGTACAAAGCTGGTAGCTAAAGGTATACACTCTACGATCTATAGTGGTGAATTAACCTGTTTGCTGGGTGCTAACGGGGTGGGGAAGTCTACTTTATTGCGCACGTTATCGGCTTTCCAACCTAAATTAGATGGGGAAATATTGGTCCTAGGAAAAGATATAGATACTTATTCCGATAAGGAATTGAGCACCACGATCGGTGTCGTGCTGACCGATAAATGTGAGATCCGGAATATGTTGGTACGGGAATTGGTCGGGATGGGACGTAGCCCGTATACCGGCTTCTGGGGTAAGTTGAGCAAGGATGATAAGCGGATCGTGGAAGAATCCATCGCCCTTGTCCGCATTGAGGAACTAGCATCCCGCATGGTCCATACCTTATCGGATGGAGAACGCCAGAAAGTGATGATCGCTAAGGCGCTCGCTCAGGAGACTCCGGTTATTTACTTGGATGAACCTACCGCATTCCTTGATTTCCCCAGCAAGGTAGAGATTATGCAATTACTCCATCATCTAACCCGGAAAACGAATAAGACGATATTTATGTCCACTCACGATTTGGAGCTGGCTCTTCAGATATCGGATAAGATCTGGTTAATGGACAAAGCGAATGGTATCTCTACCGGTACTCCCGAGGATTTGGCATTGAGTGGTCATCTAAGCAACTTTTTCGCCCGGAAAGGGATTGTTTTCGATAAGGATACCGGATTATTCCGTATAGATAATCAATTCTCTCGACAGATTCGCCTCGTTGGACATGGACAGAAATACGCTATGGTGCGTAAAGGGCTCCAGCGAAACGGAATTTTGGCGAATCGGGAAGTGGAATCGAATATTTGGATTGAGACTGGCGATTTAAAGACCACCCACTTTATCATCCATGAGACTTCCGGCGGTACCTATATCACCCAAACGATAGAAGAATTACTTGCCTATTTTGATACTGAAAAATCATAACTATGAAATTTTCAATTCATAACTATGTTTTTCTTCATTCATTGTTATGAATTTTTTCCATTTACATCCATTGTTTTAAAGTAAGCTAGCTTCGTCGACTTTCCTGTAATTGCTTGAAAGATACATACAACTTTAATTCCACCATTCCTGTCACTCCTACGGCTGTGTGGAGTACAGGTGTTGTATATACCAACACATCTTCTCGCTTTTCAATTTCAGTTTGATCAAATGGTCCGGGAACAGCCACCCCTAATACTTGTCTGCCTTTCGTAGGGAATGGCTACAGACAAGAAGAATAAGCTTCCCATACAGATAATTTTTCTTGTTCCCATATAATTATTATTTAAAAGTTTTTAGTTACAAAAATAGCGGTTATTTGGGGTGTAGACTGTATCAATTCCACAGATATAATAACCAATTTCATCGGACGGTGAGAAACGTATGAAAGAAAAGGTTATCTTTGCAATCGAAGCCAAATACAATTGAAGATGAATGAGATAAAGAGAATAGACACTGTGCAGCAATACAACGATTATTTCGGTATGGAAACGTTGCATCCGCTGGTTACGGTCATCGATGCGCGAGAGGCTAATCCGGTACATTTCTGTCCGAAACTCTATAATTTGTATGCTATCTTGATGAAAGACCCGGACTGTGGTACTCTCAAATATGGTCGTAGCATCTATGACTATCAGCAAGGCACGATGCTTTTTCTCGCTCCGGGGCAGGTCATGGGGTCTGACGATGACGGTCAGTTGCATCAACCCGGTGGATGGCTGCTCGCTTTTCATCCCGAACTGGTACGTAACACTCCGTTAGCCCAATTCATCAAAAACTATAGTTTCTTCTCCTATTCCGCCAATGAAGCACTCCACTTGTCTGAACAGGAAAGGCGAACCATTATTGACTGCATGTGCAAAATCAGAGAAGAATTGCTCCATCCCATAGACAAGCATACGAAATCACTGATTACAGACAATATAAAACTCCTACTTGATTATTGTGAGCGGTTCTATGACCGTCAATTCGAAACGCGGGAGAATGTGAATCTTGACATCTTAGCCCGATTTGAGCAAACGCTGGATGATTATCTTGCGTCCAATCTTCCCATAAGTAAAGGTACGCCCACCGTGCAGTATTGTGCCGACAAGCTTTGCCTGTCGGCTAACTATCTAAGCGACCTTCTGAAAAAGGAAACCGGTGTTTCTGCGTTGAAACATATCCAGCAGAAGATGCTCGATATAGCGAAAGAGCGTGTATTCGATGTCACCAAATCCATCAGCGAGATATCCTACGAATTGGGATTTCCATATCCGCAACATTTCAGCCGTTGGTTCAAGAAAATGGTTGGGGTTACACCTAATGAATATAGACAAAATCGAAACAATTAGACATTTAAACCACGGATCGTAATATTGCGATCACGGTTTAGTCAATCATAAAGGCACGGACATAACGGCAAGATGTCTGCGCCTTCGTATTTCCTAGTCCTTATCAATTCAACGTCATGTAACAATATGAAGTTTGCATGTATGGATCTTTACACGGTTCCCCCGTCGGGAATCGTGCTACCTCGTGCGTGCCGTTTCGGACAGTAAGTCCTAAATGTTAAATGAGTAGTGAGATGTAAAGAGACAAACGGTAAAATAAACGATAATGTAAAATGAATCGAAAAACAGAAGTGATTGAGAATAAAGAAGTATGGAGAAAAAAAATGTCTCTTTCTTACGCAGAAAGAGACAACTCTCAGAATGACGGATAAATAGTATAAATTCTATCTTGGGGTGACTTGGTGACCGATTACAATATCTATCAAGATTATCATTATAAGCTGACGGTGAATATCGCCGGCCCTAATAGTGCCGACCTCCGTATAACGATAACAAACGGCAATGTGGCTGCCTTTGATGATGTGGACAATGTCGAGAATACCGTTAATTTTAGTGAAGAGAAATAGTATCCATTCTAAGGGCTGTGCAGGAATGTCTTGACGAATCTACCCTTTGGCATTCCTGCATGAACTATCTTAAATAAATGAGAATAACTTAGAGGCAATCGAGGAAATGAGCTTCTTGCATTTCTTGCCGATTGTCTCTTAAAGCCATCACCTTATTTTTTTACTTCTTTGTCGGGTGGAAGAGCTGCGAACCAAATTGTTCAACATATTATCGGAGGCCCTGTCTATTTTAGATACTGATATCCGGCCAAGATAGATCTCGGTAGTCCGTAGGGACATATGTCCTAAGGATTGACTGATAATGCCGATTTCCGAATTCGCCTCCAGCATCATGGAAGCCCAGCTATGCCGCATCACATAGGTAGTGAATGGCTGTTCGAAGTGTAATTGCTCTCCCATTTTCTTTAAGTGGCGGTTCACTCTCCGAAGCGCGGACTGAGCCGTGACTTCTCCCTCTCCGCTGATTTTCTCGTGTAAGAAAGGGAATATCCACGGGTTATTGAAACGCCGATAAGAGAATATGATGTTCTTTATCTCGGGGGTGATCTTTACTTGCATCGCTACGCCAGTCTTGCTACGTACGTAGTGGATATAATCATCGTTTATATTGCTGTGTCGCAAATTAAAGACATCCACGAAGCACATACCTCTAGCGTAAAATAAGAAAAGAGCCAAGTGAAGGGCCGTACAGGCGTGTGGGTTTTTGGGCCGCTCAAGAGTCGCCAGATTTTGTAGGTCGAGGCTTGGCAAAGCCCTTTTCCGGGTGGGTGGGACCTTTATCTGCAGGCCGGAGAACGGGCTTTCTCTCGGAACATCCATTTGTTTATCTTGGGCGATCTTGTTGTACATTGTCTTTAGATTACGAATGTAGAAGTCCAAACTACCCGGTTTCAAGGGAGCCTGTTTCCCGTCTTCCCCTTGCATCAACCATAAAAGATAGTGATGAAGAAAATCGGTCGTTAAGTCGGCAAATGTAAACTCCATTACCCTCGGACCTAAAAAGGTGGATAATTTATTCCCAGCGTTTCTTCCTTTCCCCTCATCGATTTTACTATTGATCAATTCTTCTATACATTCCTGTAGCAAAGGGGAGTTGTCTGTTGTTTCTATATTCATATGATTACTATTTATGGATATAGAATAACAAAAATAGAAAAGATTGGTTTTATCAAAACCTCCCCTTACCAATTGTGGTAGAGGAGGTTTTGTTTTATTTATAGTTTATTTGAAAGCTTTCTCACTAATTCCGTCTCCATCGAGCCTCAATCGCTCCATATAATCCGGAACGGTACGGCCTAACGCTTTATCTACGTATAGTTTAGCCAAGTATTGAGCGAGCATGAAGCCGTGACCTTGCAAACCGACGAATAGTCCGTTATCCGGATCGATAATGTAGCGAGGCTCTACATAATAACCGGACCATGTGGCTTGTACGGGTACTGTGGCTAACGATGGAATCCAATCGCAGAACACCTCGGAGATGATCTCCATGAAACGACGGGTATTAAACTTCAACTCATCAAAGTTGCTGATCTCCGCTTTAGCGTCGACAGCGGGGGAGGCGCAAGCGATAATCTGTCCGGTCTCGGCGAATTGCTGACCGTAGACAGCGGAGAAGTCGTTACGTTTCCGGCGGTCTATCAACATATCGAGGATATCCCCGTTTTTACCCAGATTCGGTAGGCGATGGGTAATCAACGCTTGGTGCTTGACCGGATAGAGGCCGGTGTAAAGACCTAGCATGCGGGCGAAACGCTCGGCGCTATAACCGAGGGCGTTCACGAAATGATCGCATTCGTATTCGATGTATCGCTTATCATGCGTATATAATAAGACGTGATATTTTCCACCGTTTTTGTGTACTTCCACTAGGTGTGTGTCTTCCCAAACCTCACCTTGCCGCTCTTTGCCTTTGTTTCGTATAAAGTCTATCACACGCCCCGGGGTAGCTTGCCAACAATGCTGGGAGATTTGTGCGGCGAAATAGGTGTTTTGATTCGTGTTGAAGTAGGGGGACACCTCTTTCTGGAAGTCTTTCTTGTCGATCAAATAAGCGTTGGACCAACCGCAGGAACGTTCCAGATCATTGTAGGTAGCCTCGTCGTGGGCGAACGTGATATAGCGTATCTCACAGTAATGGATATCGTATTCTTTTTGTGTCTCCTCAAATATCGTTTGGTTATTACGGGCGATCTCCGCTAATTCGGGGATCGAGAACGCTGGACGGCCACCACCGATATTGCGCCATGATGATCCTCGATCCGCATTAATAAGCACGGTCTTTTTACCGGCTTCCGCAAAATAACGGAACAATGCGCTACCACCTATACCTCCGCCGGCGATTAAGACTTCCGTCTTACGAACCTGCTTTCCAGAATCTACTTTATAGGTATCCGCTATCTGACGCTGTGGATACATTTCCCCTAGGACGAAGCGGGTAGATAGGGGAGCACGGGGGGTAGCGTCGCCTACCAGTTCGATACCTTTTTCCCTTAGTTTCATGCGTAGGCGGGGTATGCAGCGTTTTCCACGGCATGGCCCCATTCCTAGGCGGGTGATATGTTTTACCTCGTCGACGGAGATATATTTACGATCCCCAATGGCGGAAAGTAGCTCGTCCAAAGATACGTCCTCGCAATGGCAAACATAGGTCTCCGACTCACACTCCGGTTCTTGCTTGAAGTCGATCTCCTCCGGATAGTTTTCTTTTACGATGAATCCTGTGATATTCAATAAGGCATCGTTTTCCATTCCTGCCGCTTTCACACGGGCCACGTTTGTTTTTGTCGGCATCTTTAATACTTTCTCAATGATACCTTCGCCTTGTTTCTTCCCGTTATCATCGACGAGCCACACCTCGGCACCTACTTCCACCTCGTATTCTACCGGTAAGAATAAGTTTTGCTTCCGGGTATCGTAGCCGAAAATAGCCAGCCCCGGACAATGGGATACGCATTGCATACAGCCGGTACATTTTTCGTAATTGATCTCGGGCGTTACGCTGGTGGAGCTTTTGGTGATCGCCTTTTGAGGACAAGCGAAAGAGCAAGGGTTACAAGCGAAACCGTATAGGCAATCCAAGCGAACGAAAGGGCGTTGGGCTTGACGCTCGGGAGTGGGCCTTGGGGACTCTTCCTTGATGCGGATCGGATGTTGCTGGGAGTCGATGTATTCCTTAGATATTTGTAAGTAATCGTTGTAGTTGAAACGTACGCCTAGCTCTTGGGCGATCTCATAAGCAGCTTGCTTTCCTCTTAGTACGGCGGTAGTACCTTCTCCGATCCGTACGGCATCACCTACGCCGGCACAACGTTTTCCAAATGTATATTGGCCTTTGGTTAGCAATTGGTTGTCGGGAATCAATCCTGTACATATATTAATAACATCAATACCATCGATCACTTTCTCTGTTCCCGGGATTGGCTTGAAGTTCTCGCATTCGCAGACAACTGCGCCAGTGATACCTGTCCGATCCAGGTCTGGAATGGCTTTCAAAAGCATATGAGAGGTATAAATAGGTATGCCAAGGCGGCGAATTCGATTCGCTTGTACCGGAAATCCACCTTCATGGGGCATCGCCTCTAAAATAGCCTTGACTTTCGCTCCGGCTTGCATCAATTGGTAGGACGTTAGGTAACCTATATTACCGGCGCCTACTGTCAATATGTTTTTGCCGAGTAACGTGAATTCAGCGTTCATCATTTTCTGTACGACTGCCGCTGTATAAACTCCGGGCACATCATCATTCTCGAAGGTCGGCATAAAAGGAACCGCACCGGTAGCGACTATCAAGGCTTGAGCTTCTACATAGAAATTTTTATGGTTAAGCATGTCTTTTACGGCGATACGCTTATTTTGTAGGATATCCCAGACCGTAGAATGTAAGAAAATACCAGAGTGGTCGTCTCCGGCTAAAGTTTTCGCGATATCGAAACCACGCATACCCCCAAAGCGCCGCTCTTTCTCGAAAAAGAAAAATGCATGGGTTTGCATCAAGAATTGACCACCGATCTTATCATTGCTATCAATTACGATGCTGTTCAAGCCTAGTTCTTTTAAGGTTTCCCTACAAGCTAATCCAGCGGGGCCGGCACCAATGATGGCCACATCTGTTCGATAGATCTCTACCGGTTCTTCTCTGGGTTCTATTTGGGAATCTGTCGTATAATTCTGTACTGTTATTTCCGATACTTCCTTTACATTGTCTACTTTCGTAATACAGATACGCTTTACTTCTCCGTCTACCAGCATTTCGCAGGCGCCACATTTACCGATACCGCAATTCAGCGAACGATTGCGGCCATTTACGCTATGACTGTGTACTGGATAGCCGGCCTGATGTAAGGCGGCGGCGATGGTAAAACCCTTCATTCCCGTTACGGGTTTGCCATTGAATAAAAAAGTGTGTTCTCCCTCTTGTGGAATTGTTAAAATAGGATGATTAACGATTCTTTCCATAATTGCTATTGATTTAATTGGGCTAAAATTACGGATATAATTGGATAAATGTCCTAATTTTACTTGAAATCTATTCATGAAAAAGCGATTATCCCTAAAGATTTAGGAGTAATCGCCGTGTTTTACTTGAAATTTGTCGTTTTGAGTAACCGCTCCACCAACCATAGCGTCGGAAGCGCTTTCATTTAATGTTAATTCTAGTGCGCTAACGATAGGAACCGTTAGAAAAGTGTTCCTCATCCGCTTCCGCATTCATCCGGAAGGCAAAAAGCATTATCATAAACAATAATATAGAAAATAACTTCTTAATCATGCCTCAAACCGATCAATCATCATTTTTATCTTTGTTTGTAAAACAATTTGCAGCTTGAAATGTTTTATATTCAAACAGTCGATAAAAAGAAAAGCTCTCAGACTAAAAGAAATTACTGGTGAACCTTTTCAAACAATCTTCTGTTATACTATAAAATGACTCAGAAGTCACCTTGATAGTAGTCATCGTATAATAATTTGTTAGTAGTATTTGTTTTTTCATATAAGTAGAGTTTGTTATTTGTTTGGTCCGCATGTAGCTGTGAAGCTGGATGCGGATTTTTATTTGTTTCCGCATGGAATCTGGCTTTCAATAGAATTTAGATGGCTAAATATATCGTTTTTGTCTAACTCTGTTTGCTCAAAAACAGATAATTTGTTTCACAAATGTTTTACAAGGGTTATGGCAATGAATTGGGACTTTTGGGGCATAATTACCCAAAAATGTCCCATAAAATCCCGTAATATCCCAATTCATATGTTAATGCTAAAATATAAGATGTTGTGTGTCATGACTATCTGTAGATAGGCGAAATTTGGCATATCCGTTGTTCTATATCTATTGATTACGTTAATATGAATAGATTGTTTAATTAAAAATCAAGAGTCATGAAAAAGGTATTAGTTGCAGTAGTATTGATGATGGGTATCGGTAGTTTCAGCGCATTTGCCGCAGAGATAAGTGTTGATTCAGTGGTAATCGCTTGTGAGGTTAATCAAGATGACTTTGTTAAGGTCGAGGTAAAGGATCTTCCGGGAGTAGTTACGCAATCCATAGAGAAATCTTATCCGGATTCAGTGATCCAAGAGGTATATGTTGCGGAAAAGACTGAAGGGAAACTCTTTAAGGTGATTTTGCTAATCGAGGGCAAGGAGGCTATCGCTATCTTTAATGAAAAGGGAGAAGAGATGAAGTAGTTATTAATGAATAGGATAATCCAAGATAGAAATAAACTCTATATTTGTCCCAATAACCGTATGCAATGAGCGTCTACCACTTTTTAGGTAGGCGTTCTTTTTTTCTTCTATTCCCATTCTCCCTTCCAAATGGGAGATCATTGTACTTCGACACTACACTGGCGATTCAAGTCCAGATTTTTTAATTAGCTTGAGAAAGAGACTGTTTTTTGAATTTCGGTATTCATTTATTGTTTATCAATAAATATTTATTACATTTGCAACGTCGTTTAAAATTAACATCATACGTCATGAAAAGAATTTCAACAGCATTTCTTCAAACAGTTATTGTTCTTATCGGTATTGTGGCACTTATTATTTTGATTTGGTTTCCCTTAACTGAGGGACGAGCCACACACCTAGATTTATTTAGTACTTACGCTGATCCATTTATCTTATATGGATATGGAGCGTCAATGGCTTTTTTTGTTGCGTTGTACAATGCTTTTAGGTTGCTCGGTTATATTGGGCAAAATAAAGTATTTTCAACAAACTCTGTAAAGACTTTAAAGAACATAAAGCATTGTACGATCTTACTAAGTATTTTAATCGTGGTGGCAGGACTATTTATAAGGTTGACCCATAATACAGAAGATGACCCCGCAGGTTTTCTTGCCATTTGTATGGCAACTACTTTTGTCGCTATCGTAGTTGCGACAGCCGTGGCTGTATTTGAAAAATTATTGCAAAATGCGATAGATATGAAATCAGAGAATGACTTAACAGTTTAATTATGCCTATTATTGTAAACTTAGATGTAATGATGGCAAAGCGGAAGATTTCTTTGAACGAACTTTCTGAAAGAGTTGGTTTGACATTATCTAACCTTTCTATCTTAAAAACGGGAAAGGCGAAAGCAATTCGTTTTAGTACCCTAGAGGCAATTTGTAGAGCATTAGACTGTCAGCCAAGCGACATTTTGGAATATGTAAATGATGAGAAAAAAACAACATAAGGAATCAACACTTTGATGCGGTTCAGTCTGCTTATTAGTATAATACAACTTTATGTAGTGCCTAACTCTTGTAAGAGTTTGTTATTTTTGATCCGCATGTAGCAGTGACGCTGGATGCGGATTTTTATTTTCTGTTTTATTTTGGCTATTGAAATTCATCAAAAGCATAAACATTATGACCTTTAATCTGGTTGTAATAATATAAGGTATTAGTTTAAGGCAATATATCCACTTCCGCTTCACCTGTGAAGGCCGAGCGGTTTGGTTTTCTAACTTTACTTCATGGCGTTTAAATCCTGTTCATGCAAGACTTAAGCGCCATTTTTCTGTACTTTCCCTTGAAAACTTTATGGGATCTACTCGGTATCTTTATTTTCAGTGTCTAGTTCCTTGATCTCTTTATTCAGAAAGACAGACAGAACTGTTCTCAGCACGACTATTCCACCTAAAATGGCCAATTCATTAAGTGTTGGCTCCAATACTGTTTTTAAGATATCTGACGCTATCAAAAATTCTAGTCCGAGAAGTAAGTATGTACCGAATACAGCTCTTAGTTTTCTTATGTTAGTAATGGAATAATTACCAGTAAGTCGCTTAAGCTCATTTCTGAAAAATGAGATGACTCCGATTAATGCACCATAGGTGACAATCAGAAGGCTTGTCACACTTATTATTGTCGCTAAGGTATTTAAAAAACCAGTAAGCATAAATAGACCATTTTATAACCATAACATAAAAGGCCTATAGAATGTTTGTTGGAAGGCCCGCAGGTATGGTAGGTTTTCGGACTCACACTTTTACCCGTATAGGATCAATCATGGATAAAAAACAACCTGATAATACAAAACTTGTAATAAGATGAGTGTTCTTGAAGTGAGTAATTATCTTTTAGGAAAAATGGATTATTTGTCACGTATAAAAAGTGATAATTCAAATAAGATACTAAAGTATATAGAGTCTTTTGTCTGGATGATAAATCATGCGGGTAACCGTAGGCTAAGTTATGTCTCTGATAAAGATTATGAATTGATGTAAAAATCATTTGCGATTATTTATAGGAATAGTATTGTCCATTGAGTAGAATCGAAAGTCTTTTTTAACTTTAGGCTAAATCAAAAGAATTTAGCCTAGAGTCATTGATAGTGTCGTAGAATCTTTAATGATTACAAACCTTTGTAATATCTACCGTGAAACCATTTTCGACAGGCATGAATTTCCCCTTTTGTTTCAGAAATACGATTAACTCATCCGCATCCATATTTTCCGCCGAACAAGTATAGAAACGCTGATCCTCACCAAAAGTCTTAACGATCGCTTCTTTTAAAGAAGCTTCTGAATAACTATTACCCTCCATCATATGAAGGACTTCGTGTGCATGTAACTGTTCCATAAATCAAATTACTTAATTATCGGATACAAAAATAAGGGGTTTATCCGTATAAAGGTGTAACAAATGTGACACCCTTTCAACTTTAGGCTTTTCTAAACAAAAATTAATCAAACCTGTTTAAATGATAGGACGTCTTATTTTTTAATAACTAAAATATATCACAATATGAAACGTATATTCTTCATGACATTGTTTGTCGCATTAACGACAATCACATATGGTCAAACGGATGATAAAGGATATGAGGAAGGCAAATGGGTACTGAAAGGTGTGACAGGTTTGAACTTGTCGCAAACGGCGATGTCGAATTGGTCGGCTGGCGGTGAGAACTCTGTTGCCGGAAATGCGTATCTGAATGGGGCATTAACACATAAAAGCGGTGACTGGTTATGGGTAACCAATCTCGCTCTCGATTACGGATTATCAAAGACTAAATCGCAGGGAATGAGGAAAAGTACCGATAATATAACCCTGTCTACCCAATTAGGATATTCCACCAATAATGTATGGTATTATACGTTGATGGGAGATTTAAACACCCAGTTTGCCAAAGGATATAATTATCCGGATAAGACACATTATATATCGAACTTCTTTGCGCCGGCGTATTCGAATATCTCCGTAGGTATGGAATATCGTCCCAAAAGCAATTATTCGGTTTATCTTTCTCCGGCTTCCACGAAGATGACTTTCGTGGAGGATGATTACCTTTCCAAGTTAGGAGCTTTCGGGGTCGATCCGGGAGATCGCTTCAGAATGGAATGGGGAGCTTACTTGAAAGCTCGTGCGGAATTAACCGTGATGGAAAACGTGAACTTGATTACTACAGCTGACTTTTTCACTCCTTATAGCGATCAATTCGGAAATATCGATGTCAATTGGGATGTATTGATAAGCATGAAGATTAATAAATTCCTGTCCGCTACACTCAATACGACGCTTAAATATGATAACGACGTGAAAACTTTTGAGGATAATGGAGAGAAACGGGGGGCGAAGGTCCAGTTCAAGGAAATATTAGGCATAGGTGTCGCCTATAATTTTTAAGTGGCATTTACTTGCAGAAAATTCATAGTTATGACTACTTTCACTCATAGCTATGAATTTTTTTATAACTATGACTTTTTCTTGTAGTAATGATAACGCTCCAACACTTCCCGCACGTAATTATATGTTTCTGAGCCACGCAAGTATCCATGCTTGCAAACAGGATCGTTATAATACTCGGGATCATTTTTCAAACGAATATATTCCGCTACATTATTATCCCATTTATTGGGATCTTTTCCATATTTTCGGGCCAATCGCTGCGCATCGTAAATATGTCCGATCCCAGCGTTGTAAGCCGCTAGGGTAAACTTGACTTTTTCTTCAGGATCCGTAATCTCAGAAAAACCTTGACGGAAGCGCCGTAAACAATCTACTCCCGTACGGATTCCCGTATCCGGATCTTTCAATTCATGCGGGGTGACACCTAATGCCTTCGCCGTATTTGGCATGATTCCCATAAGCCCCTCGGCACCGGCCCACGATACAACCGTAGGATTGAAATGAGACTCTTGATAGGAAATAGACGCCAGCAGCTGCCAATCCCATCCGATGTTTTTCGCATGTTTCTTGAATAAAGGGTCATACGGGGAAATATGTCCATTCTTTACCTCCGGAATATCTGCGGTAAAAGGTCGCTTGCTTAATTCAAAGTACCGCTTAGTAACTGCCTTGAAAGAATGTTTACCCGTTTTATCAGAAGCCCATTCATCGATGGCCTTCGCCAAGTCCGGACTACTTTTCCTTACCACCCATGAAGAACGTTGGGGAAAACTAACCTTTAGGTCGACATTGATATTCCAATAATAAGTCTTGTTTAGGCGGGCGGTGTTATCATCGCTGATCGTATAGGGAATTTCGCCCAAGGAGACCATCTCGATAAGATCTTCGGTAGCAATGGAGTCATTTTCCACTTTTTGGATATGGATTCCTCCGCCGAGTTCCTCATCCAAGTTCTTCAGTCGTTCGGAGTATTTGGTGTTAGGCTTTACGTAAACATTCTTATCGATTAATTGAGTGACATCGGTAAGAAGCTTATCGCCTTTATTGGCCCGTTGTATCAATACTTGACTGGAGATATCCTCCCGGCCGCAATAAATGACCTCTTGTTTCAGCTTGTTATTGATTGGGATAGGGTAGGCTACAACATCGGCCTCACCGGCTTCAAGCATCTCGATCAGGCGGGCAGGATTCTCGGCGACCTTGATGTTTAATTTCAAACCTTGGCTCTTGGCAAAATCGTTTATCAGATCGTATTCGTAACCCATGGGTTGCATCTTATATTGGAAGTAGGAGGTAGAACTGTATAAAGTCACCGCCGTGATCTCGCCTTCCGCTTTCAGTTGCGGTAAATCCACGAAAACGGAAACGTCCTCTTTCTCCTCTTGTTTGTTACCGTTGCAACCATACAAGAAGAACAAAAAGAGCAGAAAGGGGACGTATTTCCTATACATTATATTATATGTTTATTTTTTCTCAAGCAAAACCACGTTCTCCACATGATGTGTATGAGGAAACATATCGACCGGACGGACTTTCTTGACGGAGTATTTCACGCTCAACAAACTCAAATCGCGGGCTTGCGTAGCAGGATTGCAGCTAACGTAAACGATACGTTCCGGCTCGGCGAAGAGAATAGTGTTGATCACATCATCATGCATACCGGCACGTGGTGGATCGGTAATAATAACATCCGGACGTCCGTGTTGGTTTATGAAATCCTGCGTAAGGATATCTTTCATATCACCGGCATAAAAAAGCGTGTTCTCTATATGGTTCAAGGCGGAATTCACTTTTGCGTCCTCGATAGCCTCCGGTACGTATTCGATGCCGATAACCTTCTTTGCTTGGCGAGAGACGAAATTTGCGATCGTACCTGTCCCGGTATATAAATCGTACACCATCTCATTTCCGGTAAGACCCGCAAATTCTCTAGCCACTTTATATAGATTATAAGCCTGTTCACTGTTTGTCTGATAGAAAGACTTAGGACCTACCTTGAATTGAAGCCCCTCCATCTCCTCGATGATATGGTCTTTTCCCTTGAATACGAGAACTTCTTGGTCGGTGATCGTGTCATTACATTTGCCGTTGATGACGTACATCAAGGACGTGATTTCCGGGAATCGTTCCGCCAGATGAGATAGTAGCGCCTCCCTGCGCTCTACATCCTCATGGAAGAAAACCAATACGACCATCAAATCCCCAGTGGATGCCGTACGGATCATCAACGTACGAACGAATCCCTCTTGGTTCCGTAAATCGAAGAAAGGATATCCCTCATGAGATAGGCAATATTCCTTGACGCAAAGACGGATCTTGTTCGATATATCATCTTGCAACCAACATTTATGGATGTCCAATACCTTATCGAACATCCCCGGTATATGAAACCCGACACCATTCATGCAATCGAAAGAAGCACCGGACTGGATCTCTTCCTCCGTAAGCCATTTCTTGTTTGAGAAAGTAAACTCAAGCTTGTTCCGGTAGAAAGTCGTGCGCTCGGAACCTAAGATCGGAAGTTTCTCTTCCATTTCGACTTTCCCGATGCGGGTAAGATTATCGTAGACCTGTTTTTGCTTATAGTAAAGTTGTTCCTCATAGGGAAGATGTTGCCACTTGCAACCTCCACAGACACCGAAGTGCTCACAAAACGGCTCCGCACGTTTGGCCGAGTACTCATGGAAATATACAGGTTTCCCCTCCGCATAACTATTCTTCTTACGGGTCAGTTGAATATCAACCACGTCTCCCGGAGCGACGAAGGGTACAAATACCACCATATCGTTCACTCTCGCGATAGCCTTGCCCTCGGCGGCTACGTCCGTAATGGTTACCTTTTCTAATATAGGCAACTGTTTCTTCTTTCTTGCCAATGTCGTTAAGTTTTAAATTCGCTTCGCGAAAATACTTACAATTCCGCTAAGAACAAAGAGCTTCGTTCTATATACTTAAATGAGTCCGGCAAACAGTTCTCGTTATTCTATCAAGATTGATGAAGATATGATTATGGACAGAAAGGGATGTATAGTATGTGTTTATAAATCAATATATTGCAGTTTCTTAAAATTTCTTATAAGGAAAACTTTTGTTTTGCTATAGAAAAACTTTAGTTCCACTAGGGAGAAACTTTAGTTTCATGCTGTAGAAACTAAAGTTTCTTCAGCAAAAAACTCCTGAGTCTTCCTATTGGAAATAAATAGACACAAATAAAAGAAAAAGATCATATAATTATATGTAAGGGGCAAAGAGATAGGCGGGAAATCCGATGGGAAATGGAAGCGTCAACAAACTTCCGCACGCAAATGTAAGCATTTGCTGGATATAAATGGTAAAGAATAGTTGTAAAACATGTAAAAATCTTTAACGCTATTCGTGCTTGCAAAGTAGAAATAGCATATATTTGCAGCATTGCAAAGTTGAGATAGCAATATAACAGTTGAAATCAACAAAACTAGAATCTAAATTCAATACTGTCGAATATGGAAAGAAAAAGAGTTTACACGTTCGGAAATGGAAAAGCCGAAGGTAAGGCAGATATGAGAAATCTGCTGGGTGGTAAAGGCGCTAACCTTGCCGAGATGAATCTGATTGGTGTACCGGTTCCTCCGGGATTCACGATTACAACAGAAGTTTGTATAGAGTATTACGAGTTAGGCAAAGATAAAGTCGTAGAGTTGCTGAAAGCGGATGTTGAGAAGGCGATCGCTAATATCGAAACGTTAATGAACTCTAAGTTCGGTGATGTTGCCAATCCTCTGTTAGTTTCAGTTCGCTCCGGTGCCCGTGCGTCCATGCCAGGTATGATGGATACGATATTGAACCTTGGCTTGAACGACGAGGTAGTGGAAGGATTGTCTCGTAAGACGGGCAACGCTCGTTTCGCTTGGGACTCTTATCGTCGTTTCGTTCAAATGTACGGAGATGTCGTATTAGGCATGAAACCGACAAGCAAAGAGGATATCGATCCGTTTGAGGCGATCATCGAGGAAGTAAAGAAAGCGAAAGGCGTTAAGTTAGATAACGAGCTTGACGTTGAAGATTTGAAAACATTGGTCTCTAAATTTAAGGCAGCCGTTAAGGCCCAGACCGGACAGGATTTCCCGACTTGCGCTTATGAACAATTGTGGGGCGCTATCTGTGCCGTGTTCAATAGCTGGATGAATGAGCGTGCTATCCTGTATCGTAAGATGGAAGGTATTCCAGACGAGTGGGGAACGGCGGTTAGCGTACAAGCCATGGTATTCGGTAATATGGGCGATACTTCCGCTACAGGCGTTTGTTTCTCTCGTGACGCGGGTAATGGTGAGGACTTGTTCAATGGCGAGTACTTGATTAACGCTCAAGGTGAGGATGTTGTAGCAGGTATCCGTACCCCGCAACAGATTACGAAGATCGGTTCACAACGTTGGGCTGAACGTGCCGGAATCTCAGAAGAAGAACGTATCGCTAAATATCCGTCCATGGAAGAAGCCATGCCGGAAATCTATAAGCAATTAGACGCTATCCAAGAGAAATTGGAAGATCATTATCGGGATATGCAAGATATGGAGTTTACCGTACAAGAGGGTAAACTTTGGTTCTTGCAAACCCGTAACGGCAAACGTACCGGTGCCGCTATGGTGAAAATCGCTATCGACTTATTGCATCAAGGCATGATCGACGAGAAAACAGCGTTGAACCGTATCGAGCCGAATAAACTGGATGAGTTGCTTCACCCAGTATTCGATAAAAAAGCCGAGAAACAGGTGAAAGTATGGGTAAAAGGTTTGCCGGCTTCACCGGGTGCCGCTACCGGACAGATCGTATTCTTCGCTGATGATGCCGCTAAATGGCATGCCGATGGCAAAAAGGTTGTCATGGTCCGTATTGAGACTTCTCCGGAAGACTTGGCCGGTATGGCTGTCGCCGAAGGTATCCTTACCGCTCGTGGAGGTATGACTTCTCACGCCGCTGTCGTGGCTCGTGGCATGGGTAAGTGCTGTGTATCCGGCGCTGGTGCCTTGAATATCGATTATAAGAACAAGACTGTAGACGTCGATGGCGTAACCTTGAAAGAAGGTGATTATATCTCTATCAATGGTACGACCGGGGAAGTCTATGTAGGACAGGTCGAGACGAAAGCGGCAGAGTTGTCAGGTGACTTCGCGGAGCTAATGGCTTTAGCCGATAAATATACAAAATTACAAGTTCGTACAAACGCTGATACGCCTCACGACGCTTCGATCGCTCGTAGCTTCGGTGCCGTTGGTATTGGCCTTTGCCGTACGGAGCATATGTTCTTCGAAGGTGAGAAGATCAAAGCTATGCGTGAGATGATCTTGGCCGAGGACGCTGAAGGTCGTAAGAAAGCGTTGGCGAAGATCCTTCCTTATCAGAAAGAGGACTTTAAGGGTATCTTCAAGGCTATGGCCGGATGTCCTGTTACCGTTCGTTTGCTCGATCCTCCTTTGCATGAGTTCGTTCCTCACGATTTGAAAGGTCAAGAGGAAATGGCTGAGACAATGGGCGTGTCCGTTAAGGAGATCCAAAAACGTGTGGAATCTCTTTGCGAGCATAACCCGATGTTGGGTCACCGTGGTTGCCGTCTAGGTAATACATATCCGGAAATTACGGAAATGCAGACTCGGGCCATTTTAGGTGCCGCTTTGGATTTGAAGAAAGAAGGTATTGAGGCTAAACCGGAAATCATGGTACCATTAACAGGAATCTTATATGAATTCAAGGAACAAGAGAAGGTGATCCGTACCGCGGCCGAAGAGCTATTCAAGGAAGTTGGCGATCGTATCGAATTCAAGGTAGGTACGATGATCGAGATTCCTCGTGCGGCATTGACAGCGGATCGTATCGCTTCCAGCGCCGAATTCTTCTCATTCGGAACGAATGATTTGACTCAGATGACATTTGGTTACTCTCGTGACGATATCGCTTCCTTCTTACCGGTTTACTTAGAGAAGAAGATTTTGAAGGTCGATCCGTTCCAAGTACTAGACCAAAATGGTGTAGGACAGCTGGTTCGTATGGCAACTGAGAAAGGTCGTGCCATCCGTCCGGATTTGAAATGTGGTATTTGCGGCGAGCATGGTGGTGAGCCTTCTTCCGTTAAGTTCTGCCATAAAGTTGGCTTGAATTACGTATCATGTTCACCTTTTAGAGTGCCCATAGCTCGTATCGCAGCGGCGCAAGCGGCTCTAGAAGACTAATCAAGGGGTTGATTTTTAATAGTTTAAGCACACGGTAGACAGGAGGGTGGATTGAGTGATCAATCTACCCTCTATTTTTTTATAGTCATATGGTATAATCTTATATATCAGGATATTGAAGTGGAGGGGAAGGCAACAAAACGACTAGTTTAATCGTTCGTTTTAATTAGTCGTTTGCAAATATCGCAAAAAATATTTACTTATGAAAGTCAAAAAGACTTTAGAATATAATTTTGATGCGGTTTTTGGGGTATTTTACTAAACCTATATGTTCCCTATAAAATAATCGATATAAACGACTAATTAAAACGAACGATTAATTCATTCGTTTTTTATGGCTAAACCCTCTTTTTGCATAAATATAATGAGAACGGATATATATGAAAACGACATTAGGCATAGAGTTCGAGCCTTTTTTTCCTCAGATAAGTCATCGTGCCAAGATCGGCTGCGCAAAGTATGATTTGTCCACTGGGGAAGGAGTGGCGATGGAACAATGGTATCTGAATATGGGTGAAGTTCCGGGAACTCCATTGAGCCAGATAGTAGGCATATATTCCAATGTCAAGCCAGAAGACCGTGAATGCTTGAAAACTTCCTTGAGCCGACTTGTCCACGGAGAAACTGATCATGATCAAGGGGAAGTCCGGGTCAAGGATGGCGAGGGATGGAAATGGGTTCGTCTGGATATAATGGAGGCGGGTCTGGAGAAATCAAGCCCCATCCTATTACTGATGAATTATGACATATCTGAACTGAAAGCGATGGAAGAACGAATGCTGAAGGCCGAGAAATCAGAGCGTTTGAAATCCTCCTTTTTGGCAAACATCAGCCATGAGATCCGCATGCCATTAAACGCTATTGTCGGATTCTCTTCTCTTTTAGGGGATGAAGAGGATGGTGAGCTAAGACAAGAGTATATTAATCTTATTCAGACCAATAATGAGTTATTATTGGGTATCGTTAATGATGTATTGGATCTGGCTAAGCTCGAGTCTGGTACCATGACCTTTGATTTCATGGAATTTGATCTAAGACAACTTATTGTAGAAACGGTAGCTTCTTTCCAGATCAAAGTACCGAGAGGAGTAGCTTTGACCTATCCGGCATCTTTGGATTCCTTTTTATTACGCTCCGACCGTATCCGTTTGAAACAAGTTCTTGGCAATTTTATAACAAACGCAATTAAGTACACCTCTATAGGTAGCATCATCTTGTCATATCAAGCCATGGAGAACGAGGTTCTGTTATCCGTGACCGATACGGGGGAAGGAATGTCGGAGGAAATAAAACTTCATGTGTTCGATCGTTTTTATAAAGGACGAAACCAAAAGCAAGGCATAGGGCTTGGACTTTCTATCTGCCAAAATATAATTGAAAGGCTGGGAGGGCGTATCGGTGTCTCTTCTGAGCAGGGAAAAGGCTCTTGTTTTTGGTGCACTTTACCAATCTTTCCCCCAAAAGATACCTATTAAATAAAGAAAATACCGTATATTTGTTTTTGAAAGAGAAACGAAAAAACAATTTCTACGTATGGAGCGGTATTTAATTATAAAAACAAGGGATGAGTTGTTGCGCATTAAGATTGGTCAGATCCTTTATTTTGAAGCAGACAGGAACTATACGAAACTATTGTTGTCAAATGGCATCCAATTTACCTTCGCTATAAATATCGGAAAAATAGAAGAGATCTTAGAGAAGCAGGTCGCTGGTTGTAACAAGATATTAATGCGTGTCGGAAAAAGTCATATCATAAATAAAAATCATATCTTACAAATAAATCTCCCTAAGCAGCGTTTATTATTATTGACGGAAGAGGGTAAGCCTAAAGAGTTGGTAATATCCAAGGATCCGTTGAAAGTGCTGAAAGATAATCTTGAGAAGGAGATGGGAAAGCCTCAAGAGGAAGAGGAAAAGGAATAAGACGATGATTATAAAGATAGGAAAAGCAAAAGACAACGATTTTATTGCAAACGATCCTCATGTAAGCCGCCATCATGCCCGTCTGATACGTGAGGATGGTGGCAACTTATTATTGGAGGATACGGGATCTACTAACGGTACGTTCGTGAATGGTGCCCAGATCGTAAAGAAACGTGTTACTCCTACGGATCATATTCGCTTGGGGGATAGCTATGTATTAAATCTTTCCGAGGTGCTTAAATACAATAATGATTATAGCGATGAATTTGCCGCATTGAAAAAAGTCTACGATGATTATATTCAAGCAAAAGTTAAGATTCAATCCTCTAATCAGTTTAAGACCAGATTATTTCAATCCTTACCATTTGCTTTGCCCGGAATAGTGGGGGTCGTGATAGGCTTCTTAGGGAAAGGTAGCCCGGAGCTATTCGGCATCAGCCTCCTGATAACGATTTGTGCCCCTACGGTAGGAATCTATCTAGGAGCCAAGCAGTCGGCCAAGATTCCCCAGCAATTGCAGGATATCGCCAATCAATTTAAGATAGACTATGTTTGCCCGAAATGTGGGACATTCTTGGGTGAGATCCCTTGGGAATCATTGAAAAACCGAAAGCAATGCCCAGTTTCTTCCTGTAAGGCCAAATGGGTGAGAGAATGAGCCTTTTCTTTTCGTATAGTAAAACAGCCTCTTTTGTACATGAAACCCAAATGTTTGATTATAAGAGAGAATAACAAGTTTATTAATCCATTGCTTTTTGTACTTTTGTTTTCGGAATATTAATATATTAGGAACAAAGGTTATGCAAGAAGAGGAATATACATTCGTAACTTTAGACGGCAATGACGTCATGCCAGCGGATGCTGTCATAATAGACGTGGAAGGAGGAGGTGTCGACCTAGGCGACGCCATAGTTATAGACGATAGTAGCATCGAGTCTTTCGATCATTCAGACTTTATAACATTGGCGGACGATACGGTTATGCTTTCCGATACAGATATGATGGATCTGTACTCTACGGATATGGATGGCGCAGATATTTCGTTTATCGTATGATCGCAGTTAAATGTCCACATTGCCATGTAGGATTAAAGGTAGCCGAGGGGAAGATTCCCCTCGGCATTACCTCCTTTAAGTGTCCGAAATGCAAAGAGCCTATTCCTTTGTCCTTATTATCCGAGAAAAGTAATCATCAGGAAGTCGATTCCGATACGATTTTAGTGACACCTGTCAAGACTGGAATCGGCAGACTGACGGTTCTTCCAGACGCCGATACACCTGAACAAGCGTTTCCTCTTCACGAAGGGAAGGTTGTCATTGGCCGGAAGTCGAACGCCTCACAAGCTACGATGCCAATTATCACGTCTGATCGCACGATGAGTCGCGAGCATATTTGCATTGAGGTGAAAAAAGATTCAAAAGGTGGATATAAACATTTCCTTACTGACAATAATAGTAAAAACCATACGTTATATAATAACAGTTACCTAGAGAATGGCGAGGTGGTCGTGCTCAATGATAATGACGAGATTATTATTGGTCGCACCGTCTTACGTTTTAATGAATAAAACTCATTTGTTATGATTATAACGATCGGTAAGCCATGTGCTATTACGGAAAAAGGAGGCAGATCGAATAACGAGGATTCCATTTACCCGCTTCCCGAACAAGTGACCCTTGACCAAAAATTGTTTATGGTTTGTGATGGTGTGGGTGGAGCCGAGAAAGGGGAGGTAGCCAGCTCATTAGCTTGCGAGTCCATACAAACTTTCTTTTCTACGTTCCTAAAGGATGATCCCACGCCTGAGTTTATCCATAAAGCCGTACATTATGCGGAAGTCTGTTTCGACTCCTATGTTCAAGAGCATCCGGAAGCGATGGGTATGGCTACTACGCTCACCATGGCCTATATCGCTTCTTCCGGAATCGTATTGGCTCATATCGGAGATAGCCGGATCTATCATCTGAGGAAGGGGGAGATTTTATATCAAACAGAAGATCATTCATTGGTAAATTCGTTGGTTAAATTAGGTAAGATCACTCCGGAAGAAGCGTTAACCTACCCCCAGCGGAATGTGATTATCCGGGCTATACAAGGCACTCATACTCCAACAGAAGCGGACATTATTACCTTGAACGATATTCAACCCGACGATTTCCTCTTTCTTTGTACGGACGGGGTTCTTGAAAGACTGAAGAATGAAAAGATCGCAGAGATATTTAATAGTCGTTTATCTGTTCCGGAAATAAAGGACGCCCTCATGGAAGCCTGTGACGGCAAGACCCGGGATAACTTTTCTTTTTATATCATACCTATTCAAAAAGTGGAAGATAGCATGGGTTTTAAGCAAAATATTCTCTCTTTTCTTTATTCTTTTATATAAATAACGTACTTTTGGCAGATTAAATGGAATTATTCAAGGTTATGAATCTGCCAGACGGACATCTTCTTCAAAACGGAAAATACAGACTTACTCATGTGGTTGGTCAAGGTGGTTTTGGCATAACCTACAGAGGAGTTTGGTACACAGAGGTTAAAGGATCTTTAGGTACCGTAAAGACGGAGGTCCCTATCTGTGTCAAGGAATATTTCTTCAAGGATTATTGTTATAGAGAACCCGGTTCCCAAGCCGTAAAAGTACATTCGGAGACGGGAAAGGTCTTATTTAACAAGTTCAAGGAAAAACTGATCAAAGAGGCAAAGATCCTATCGGAAGTTCACCATCCCTATATCGTAAACGTGTTGGAGGTTTTCGAGGAAAACAATACGGCTTATATTGCCATGGAGTATATTTCCGGCTTCTCGCTAAAATATATGCTTGAGAAAAACGGGATATTGCCCGAAGCTACGGTCCTTAAATATGTACGGCAAATTGGCGAGGCGTTACAATTCGTTCATGATAAGAGTATCTTGCATCTGGATATCAAGCCTAGCAATATCTTGATCGATAAGAACGGGAACGCCCGCTTGATCGATTTCGGAGTCAGCAAACGTTACGATATCGAGCAGGAAGAGACCAGCACTACGATGTTAACCCTTTCTAAAGGATTCGCATCCATAGAGCAATACGATAACGAAGGAACACAAGTGTTCTCGCCCCGTCCGGATATTTATTCCTTGGGAGCCACGATGTATAATCTGTTAACGGGAACAATCCCTACAGAATCTATACTACGTGCCGCACGTCCTTTGCGAAACCCCTCTGAAATCAATGCGGCGATCAGCCCGAAAACAGAGGCTGTTATCATAAAAGCGATGCAAATCATTCCTGCGGATCGCTTTGAGACGGTGGGCGAGATGTTGGCGTCTTTGGATTTTTCTCAAGCGGAAAAGGAAGTTCAGGTTGTCCCAAGTCCATCTCCCGAGATTGTGAATGAGGAAACAACGGTGGTTTATTCATCACCTGTAGATTCTAAATTAGTAGGATCGGATGATGAAGAGACTGTTGTCAATGTGGCTAATCCACCTGCCGTGGAGCCAATAACAGAAAAGAATAATTCCAGAAAGAAAATAATTCCTATCGGAATCGCTATATTTGTCGTTGTAGGATCCGCTACGGCTCTTTTAGTGCATAGCAATAGGTCCACAAAAGAGGTTGTCGAGAGTATTGATTTACCTTCAGCTGTGGAGCCGGATAGCAATGTCTCAAAAGAAGTAGAAATGCCAGATCACCCAGTTCTACATACGGAACCTCCTATCTCTGAGATAAAGAAAGCGGAGAAACAAGAGCCTAAAGTGGAAGAGAAACGACCTATGGAAACAGAGCATACGATAGAAGAGAATGTTCTCCCGGATCAGCCATCGGAAAATGAGATGAATGAGAAATATAACTCGTTAATCGCCTCCGGTAAGGAAAAAATGGCCAAAGCTGATTATTCGGGAGCTAAGAAAGATTTGTCGGAGGCAAAGGATACGAAACTTACGGAAGAGGTAGTCCGGTTGATCATCGCTTGCGATGAGAAAACCGAGGAGAAACGTATAGCGGACAAAAAGGCCCTGTATGAGGAGAAAATGGCTTTCGGACGATATAAGATCGTACGCAAGAAGTCAAATAACAGATACGGGGCGATCGATTCGAAAGCCGAGGAACGTATTCCTTGCAAATACCTAAGTGTCGGTATCGCGGATAACGGCCGGGCATTCGAACGGGAAGACAATTTGTTTGATATTTATAATTCTGACGGATCATTGATTAGCGAAGGCCTTACTTATTATTGATTGTAATATTATGAACAACTAAACATGTATTTACCTATTATATGAAAAGACTTTGGATATTGATGATATGTGCGGTATTTCCCCTCGGACTGCTGGCGCAACAGCGTACGGAATACAACCGTAAGGGAGATGAAGCGATGAAACGTCTTGATTATAGTGACGCTAAAATGTGGTACGAGGAAGGCGTATCGCAATGCGACGCATACAGTATTGATCAGCTGACTACGATTTGGCTTTCCAACGAGCGAATGCGGCCTTCCATGCGTAGCTTGATGAATAAATGTTTAAACTGCCTGACGGTCAAAGCTACGGAAGATGATCCGGATGCCATCTCTAAATTAATCATTTATTATTCGGAAGGTATCGGAACCCCTAAAAGTGAGGAGCTAGCAACCTATTGGAAAGAATACCAAGAGATGTTGTTAAAGCCGGCGGAACCGGAGGCCCAACCAATAGATTCCGCGGCGGTATCCCCTAAGAAACGAATGGAGTTTTTCGCGGGATACTCGTATTCGATCGAATCTCCTTATGGAATCACGGTAGGAGGTATGGGGCAACGCTTCGGTTGGTATGTCCGTTTCAAGACGAATATGTCTTTTATGAATTATACGGACGAATGTAATAACCAAGGGCAGATTATTAAGTTCTCTAATTCGGAAGGGGAATCTTATGAGCTTAATACAGGTAAATCCTCGAAGACAAATAGTATAGCCGGAACGGCCGGTTTAATCGTAAAATGCTTTCCGTGGTTATATGCCTCCGTTGGTTTGGGATATGGTGAAAGAGCTTTACTACATTCGTTCACGACCCATTCCTATGAAAACTACGACAGTACACGAGAGGTATGGTGCCGGAATATTGATTCCTCATACAAAGGGGTCGCTGCCGAGGTTGACTTGATGATGAAAATAACGAACTCTGTATTTATTAGCGTTGGATGCAACACGGTTAATTTTAAGTACTTGGATCTAAACGCTGGCTTAGGTGTATTCTTTTAATATTGATTATTTATGAAACATATATACTCACTCTTCTCTATTCTATTTGCGGCTTTATTAATGGCCGGATGCGTGAATGATCCGGATATAGATGGTGGCATTCGAAACGCTAAAAAACCGTCTGTTAAGACAGACGAGATATTGAAGTCCACGGCTAGTTCAGTGACAGTATCGGGGGAGGTCCTGCAAGAAAACGGCGCTCCCGTGACAGAGGCCGGTTTTTGTTGGAGCACGGAATCTACCTTTACTGTGATAGAGAAAAATAAAAAAGCCGTATCCAAGCGTAAGGTAAAATATGAGGCTACGATCGAGGGCTTAACCAATGATCTGGATTACTATATCCGGGCCTATGCGATCAATGCGGTAGATACCGCTTATGGAGAGATTTTACCTTTTAAGACGAAAGATGGATTAGGAAGCGTTAAGACCTTATTTCCAGTCAACGTGATGTCTACTTCCGTTCAATGCGGAGGTATGATAACCAAACAAGGAGAAGCCGAAATCGAGGAAAGGGGTATTTACTTAATGCTGAATCCGGAGCCTTCAGCATCTGACTCCACGATTCGTATAGACATGGAAGCCGATTCGTTCTATTGTACGATCTCCGATTTAAAACCGGAAACTACCTATTACGTTAGAGCTTACGCAAAAAGTAAATATGGTGAGTATAACGGGGCGAAAGTCGAGACCTTTAAGACTACGAATGGTCGTCCTGTATTAGATGATAACAAATTCAAGAAAATAGCGACAGAGTTTACCTATGCGGAGTTCTCCATGGAAATAATAAGCGAGGGAGATTCTCCGATCACGGCATGTGGTTTCTGCTTTAGTACTGATAAATCACCGACAATAGAAAATGGGGATACGATTATTTGCGGAGCGGGTATCGGAGAATTTGCCGGGAAAATCTATGATATGCAACAGCAGAAAGGGTATTACGTACGTGCTTATGCGACAAACGCTTTAGGTACTACCTATAGCGCAGGCGAAGGTATCCATACGATTCTGGAAAGTGAGTTGCCTACAGTCAATACAAAGGAGGTGTCTACTATTAAAAACGGTACCGCATGGGTAGGAGGAGAGGTCTTAGCCGAAGGTGCCTCACCGGTTACAGAGGCTGGTGTATGTTGGGGAACTAGTCCTAGTCCGGCCTTTGGTAATTGTGAAGGAGCGGTAGCTCTTTCTTCCGGTACACAAGCGTTTACGGGTACGATAAAGGAATTGAGAGGAGGCACGAGCTATTATTTAAGAGCTTACGCTAAAAATAAGAATGGTATCGCTTACGGAGAGGAAGTTCGCTTCCAAACTCCGGATATATTTGGAGTAGGGGCAAGGTTTGAGGGAGCTTTCCGGATACCGGGATCTACCTCTTTCTGTACCTTGGCTAATAGCACGGGATTCTTATTAGGCGGTGACACGGGTAGGGAATACACCGATGAGTTTTGGGGATATATGACCTCTAAGAAAGAATGGTTGCCCTTAAGGTCTCAGCCTGAGAAATTATCGGGCCAAGCATGTTTCAGTATCGGATTTGGCCTATGGACTTTTGGTGGTTTAGATAACACGGGAAAGATATGTGACAGTTTATATGTATACTCCACGTCCGATAATTCTTGGAGCGCCGTACAAACAGACCAGCAACGGCCTAAAGGTATGTATCGGGCGGCATGTTGCAGAATGGAAGATCAGGCGTTCCTCATAGGTGGACGTAGAGGTAACGAACTAATCGATGAAGTCTGGACTTATGAACCGAGCGCTTTCGTTTGGAGCAAGAAATCTAATTTCCCGATTAAACAATACGGCGGAATATCCGTTGTAATTGGTGACCGTATATATGCCGGACTGGGGATTATTAATAAAGCGGATCCTTCTTTGGAATATACGACACAGTTTTGGTCTACAGACAAGAACGCTGTAGCTTGGGAAAAGGAGGCTTCGTTCCCCGGAAGGATGCTTTTATGTGCTATCGCTTATGATAATTACGTATATGGCGTAGACGGGGACGGTTATATTTGGCGCTATGATCCGGACTCTCAGAACTGGAGCCAGAAATCCCAGTTACCAGCGGCTAACAGGTCTGTACATTGCATGTATGTCTTGGATAATTATATCTATATCGGTTTGGGCAATGCCTCTAACTCATTAATCAGTTACGATCCTACTTGGGATAATTAAAGATGAATAGAACAGCGATTTTAGAACAGATACAGAAGAACGTAGAACGGCTGTCGGCTCCTGATCTACCGGAATACAAATATATCCCGTTGCATCAGAAGCCATCGCCTTCAGTCGCTACGTTGCATGAGATCATGCGCCTATTACGTACGGTTATCTTCCCCGGATTCTTTGGTACGGAACAAGAGGCTCAATTAGGCTCTATCCAATATTATACGGGAGTCTATTTGGAAAAGATCTATGATCTCTTGCAAGAGCAAATATATAATGGACTTTGTTTTGAGGTAGAGCGTTGTTGTGATTCCAAGGACCGGGCTTCCGAGATCTCGATCGCTTTTATTAACCGGATTCCTCATATCAAATATTTACTGTCCACCGATGTAAAGGCCATCTTGGATGGTGATCCGGCAGCCAAGAGCGTGAGTGAGATTATATTCTGTTATCCGGCGGTCTACGCGCTTTTACATCAACGGGTCGCTCATGAATTATTCGAGCTAGGCGTACCGGTACTCCCGCGTATCATTACGGAAATGGCACACTCGCAAACCGGGATCGACATTCATCCCGGGGCGCAGATCGGAGAATATTTCAGTATCGATCATGGAACGGGTATTGTCGTGGGACAAACCGCCATTATCGGAAACCATGTCCGCCTTTATCAAGGTGTGACGTTAGGAGCTAAGAGTTTTACGCTGGACGAGGAAGGACTTCCGATAGATTTACCCCGTCATCCGATCATCGAGGATTATGTGACCATTTATTCCAACGCATCCATATTAGGACGGATCACTATTGGCCGAGGATCTATTATCGGGGGTAACATCTGGCTCACCCATAGTGTACCTCCCAATTCCAAGATATCTCAATCACGTGTCGAAGAAAAATTCACGGAAATATGATATTATTTGAAAGAGATTCCGTATGTTTGTGCAAATGACATTACGGTGTTTTCCTTAAATAATAGAATATGACCATGAACAAAGTAAAGACATTAGATGATCTCAAGAAAATGCGTGAATCTCTTCGTGCGTCTTTGGATCTGCGTGAAAAAAGCAATACCCCTGATCAGCTCGTACAAATTAAGGTTTCTATGGCCACTTGCGGTATAGCTGCCGGAGCCAAGGAGATAATGAGTTATTTTATCGAGGTTTTAGACCGGCAGAAAATCGATGCGTTGGTAACTCAAACCGGATGCATGGGCTATTGTTATGCGGAACCGACTATCGAAATCAAGCTTCCGGGTCAGGAGCCGTTGGTATTCGGTTATGTTGATAAGGCAAAAGTAGAAGAGATCATAGATAAGTATATCCGTAAGGGTATCTTGGTAGACGGCATCATTCCTGTAACTTACACCACCGTAAAACCCGAATAAGAAATTTAATATCTTACATAAATGGCACAATACACGAATTATATATTGGTGTGCGGTGGCACAGGTTGCCGTGCATCACAAAGCGAGCAGATCATCGAGAATCTGAGAGCCGCCGTCGAGCAATACGGATTAGAGGATACACAAGTGATCCGTACCGGATGCTTCGGTTTCTGCGAGAAGGGTCCGGTGGTTAAGATGATCCCCGATAACACTTTTTACGTACAAGTTCAACCATCGGATGCGGACGAGATCGTACGGGAGCATTTGGTAAAAGGCCGTAAAGTGGAACGGTTACTTTATATGAATCCAGAGACCCGTGAGCTGGTTCCGGACTCCAAGCATATCAGATTCTATAAGAAACAGCTACGAATCGCCCTTCGAAATTGTGGCTTTATCAACCCTGAGAATATCGATGAGTATATCGCTCGTGACGGCTATGTAGCGTTAGGAAAAGCCCTTGTGGAAATGACTCCCGAGGAAGTAATCAAGGAAATCATGGATAGCGGTTTACGGGGTCGTGGGGGCGGTGGTTTCCCCACAGGTTTGAAATGGCAGATTACCCGTAAGGTACAAGCACCTCAAAAATACGTGGTTTGCAATGCGGACGAGGGTGACCCGGGCGCTTTTATGGATCGCTCCATATTGGAGGGCGACCCGCATTCGATTGTGGAGGCTATGGCGATTAATGGATATTGTACGGGAGCTAGCAAAGGTTTGGTATATATCCGTGCCGAATATCCGCTAGCCGTGGAACGTTTGAAAATCGCCATACGGCAAGCGAAAGAATATGGATTGCTGGGCGAGAATATATTTGGGACTGATTTCTCATTCGATATCGAGATCCGGTACGGTGCCGGAGCTTTTGTTTGTGGAGAGGAGACTGCTTTGATCCACAGTATGGAAGGTTTGCGAGGCGAGGCTACCGTAAAGCCGCCGTTCCCTAGTGAACACGGGTATAAAGGTTGTCCGACCAATGTAAATAACGTAGAGACTTACGCAAATATCCCGGTGATCTTGTTAAGAGGCGCTAAATGGTTCAGTAGTATCGGAACGGAGAAAAGCAAAGGAACAAAGGTGTTCGCCTTGGCTGGAAAGGTAAACAATGTGGGGCTGATCGAGGTTCCTATGGGTACGACTTTGCGTGAGGTTATCTTTGGAATTGGGGGAGGTATCAAGGATGGAAAGAAGTTTAAGGCTGTGCAAACTGGTGGCCCGTCAGGAGGTTGCTTGACTGAAAAGCATCTTGATCTTCCTATCGATTATGATAATTTGCTTGCCGCTGGTTCCATGATGGGTTCCGGAGGTATGATCGTCATGGACGAGGATGATTGTATGGTAGCCATGGCTAAGTTCTATCTGGACTTTACGGTCGAGGAATCTTGCGGTAAATGCGCACCGTGCCGTATCGGTAATAAACGCTTACATGAGATATTGCAGAAAATTACGAGTGGAAACGGAGCCGAAGAGGATTTGACCCGTCTAAGGAATCTGGCGATGGTGATTAAGGATACCGCTTTATGCGGCTTGGGACAGACTTCTCCGAATCCGGTTTTATCTACGATGGATAATTTCTACGATGAATATCTGGCGCATGTCCGGGAGCATCGTTGTCCGTCTCATCAATGCCGGGAACTTACTCAATATTTCATCAATCCGGAGAAATGTAAAGGATGTACGCTCTGTGCCCGTGTTTGTCCGGTGCATGCGATTACAGGTGGACGGAAAATTCCTCATATTATCGATCCGCAAGCTTGTATCCGTTGCGGTACCTGTATGGAGAAGTGTAAGTTCGGAGCGATTTATGTCCACTAAATTTATTTATAAGCATGGAAACAATTCAATTAATCATAGATAATAAAGAGGTGGAAGTGCCGAGAGGAACCACCATTTTAGATGCGGCAAAAAGTGTAGGTATCCACATCCCGACACTCTGTTATATGAAACTGGAGGACTTGCACTACGAGAATAATCCGGGAGCTTGCCGTATTTGTGTCGTAGAGATCGAGGGACGTAGAAATCTAGCCCCATCCTGTAAGATGGAATGTACGGAAGGCATGGTCGTACGGACACATACCCCCCGGGTGATGAATGCCCGTAGGACGGTGATGGAGCTGATCCTCTCGAATCATCCGGCGGAATGTCTGACATGTAGCAGCAACGGACATTGCGAGTTACAAAAGATCGCACATGACTTAGGAATCCGTGAGATCCGGTATAAGGGAGAGATGTCCACATTTACGATAGACCGTTCCCCTTCCATTGTGCGGAACATGAACAAATGTATCATGTGCCGCCGCTGTGAGACCATGTGTAATACGATACAGACAGTTGGCGCCTTGACTGCCGTGAACCGTGGATTTAACGCGGCCGTATCGACTGCTTTTGAACGGGATATGGCCGGAAGTACCTGTTCGTATTGTGGACAATGCGTATCCGTCTGTCCTGTAAACGCGCTTAGCGGACGTAATACGCAACAGCCGGTCTTGGACGCTTTGGCCGATCCTACTAAAATTGTTATCGCCCAGACAGCGCCGGCGGTTCGCACAGCGTTGGGACGTGATTTCGGGTATGAGCCGGGTACATTGGTTACAGGCAAGATGGTTTCAGCTTTGCGTCAATTGGGTTTTGATTATGTATTCGATACGGACTTTGCCGCCGACTTGACCATTATGGAAGAGGGTACGGAATTATTACATCGCCTAGGTAGTTACCTAAATGGAGACAAAGAGGTGAAAATACCGTTAATGACGAGTTGTTGTCCGGGTTGGGTTAGCTTTGTGGAACAACATTTCCCCGAGTTACGGGATAATTTATCTACAGCCAAGAGCCCGCAGCAAATGTTCGGAGCGATCGCCAAGAGTTATTTCGCCGAGAAGTTGGGAGTGGACCGTAAGGATTTGGTAGTCGTATCTATCATGCCTTGTTTGGCGAAGAAGTATGAGGCTAGCCGCCCGGAGTTTAGCGTGGAAGGTAATCCCGATGTAGATTATTCGATCTATACCCGTGAGTTAGCCCGTTTAATCCGTTATGCGAATATAGATTTCAATGAACTGCCGGATGGTGAGTTCGATAGCCCGTTGGGTGAATCTACCGGAGCGAGCGTGATCTTCGGTACTACCGGCGGTGTTATCGAGGCCGCTTGCCGTACAGCTTATGAATTATATACGAAGAAAAATCTGGATAAAGTGGACTTCGAGGAGTTACGCGGGCTGGAAGGTATTCGTAGCGCTACGATCGATTTTAATGGGACTCCGGTAAAGATCGGTATCGCTCATGGTCTGGGGAATGCCCGCAAATTGATCGAGGAGGTGAAGAACGGTACCTCTCCTTATCATGCGATCGAGGTGATGGCTTGTCCGGGAGGCTGTATCGGCGGTGGTGGACAACCGTTCCACCGAGGCCGTATGGAGGTACTTCGCCGGCGTGCTTCCGCTCTTTACCGGGAAGACGCTAACAAACCGCTTCGCAAGAGCCATGAGAATCCGTATATCCAGCAATTATACAGCGAGTATTTGGGAGAGCCTTGCGGACCGAAAGCCCATAAATTACTGCATACCCATTACATAGATCGTAAGGAAGTAATCGGTATGTATATAGAAACCGAAAAAAGTAAATAAGCCATGAATGAGATACATTTGCCTAAAACAAAAGTAGCGGAGCTACATGCGATATGCGCTGAACGCAACAACGATCCCGGGGAGTTGATCAATATCTTGCACGCCGCCCAAGGCTTGTTCGGATATTTACCACCGGAAGTCCAACAGGTTATCGCCGCCGAATTGAATATCCCGGTCTCAAGGGTATATGGCGTAGTTACTTTTTACTCATTCTTTACGATGACCCCCAAAGGGAAATACCCCATCTCTGTTTGTCTGGGAACGGCCTGTTACGTGCGTGGCGCAGAAAATGTTCTGGAAGAAATGCAACGTCAATTGGAAATAAAGGTAGGAGAGACTACACCGGACGGTTTGTTCTCCTTGGATTGCTTACGCTGTGTCGGTGCTTGCGGATTAGCTCCGGTGGTCATGATCGGCGGGAAGGTCTATGGAAGGGTTACTCCCGAGAAGGTACGGGATATACTTTCCGACTACTATCTGAAAGAGCAATAAGATACGAAAACACAAGCGGTCACATAAGGTTTTACGTGACCGCTTGTATAAAATAATGCGAATAATCGTATTTTCAGAAACGACTGATCGAACCGCCACCCCCGGAGCTTCCACCTCCCCAAGAGCCGCCACCGCCGCCTCCGCTAAAACCTCCGAAACCACCACCGCCACCCATAATAATAGGGCCACCTCCTCCTCGGTGTATGCGGTCGATGGTACGATTTTTTTTCTCTGTATACCCGCAACTCTTACAGCGGTATACATCTTCGGCCAGACCTTCCGAGAAACGAGTCGCTTCCCGGATCACCTGCTGCCCCATATACACAAAGGTTTTCTTTCCACAACGGGGACATACCTTCGGACGATACTTTAAGTATGCGATAAACGCCGAGAAACCGATCATCCCGATAATCCCCACCACGAATATCCACATAAAATCATCATCGGACGAGGAAGAAGAACGGTTGCCAGTCATGCCTGCCCGTTCATAGTCGCTGGACATTAAATACTTGGTAACCGCCATGACTCCTTTCAACATGCCGGCGCTATAATTCCCGGCCTTTAGATCGGGCATCATATACCGCTGCTGGAGCCGGTAGCAAATCGCATCGGGGAGGACACCCTCGATACCATATCCCGTCTCGAAAACGACCGAACGTTGGGAAGGTTCCGTCACCAACTGGATCAATAAACCATTATCCTTGCTCTTTTGTCCCAATCCCCAATGTTTGAATAAATCCGTAGCGAACATCCGGGCATCCTGATCCCCGATGCTATTCACGGCAACGACAGCTACCTCGATACCGAGACTATCTTCCACTACATTTAATAATTGATTGATACGTGCCGCGTCATCCGGGGTAATGATACCATCCGGATTACTGACATGGTTCAACCGGTTGGAAAGACGTACGTTCGGAATGGTCTCGATCGAATAATCCTTTGCCGCGAAAATAGAGGAGGCAAAACCAACCAGCAATAAACTGATCCATAAAAGGCTTACCGGACACTTGCGTCTAGATCTTATATTCTTTATCTCACTCATTCAGCGAATGGCTATTAGAATTCTACCTTAGGAGCCTTTTCCGCACCGGATTCAGCGGCGAAATAAGCTTTCGATTGGAAGCCGAACATTCCGGACAAAATATTGTTCGGGAATTGGCGAATATAGGTATTATAAGACTGAGCTACCTCGTTAAAACGTTTACGCTCTACCGAAATACGATTTTCGGTCCCTTCCAATTGCGCTTGAAGCTCCATAAAGTTTTGATTCGCTTTTAAGTCTGGATAACGCTCTAAAACAAGCATCAAACGGGAGAGGGCATTTCCTAACTCACCCTGTGCGGACTGGAATTTCTTCAAGGATTCCTCCGTAAGGTTAGAAGGATCAATCGTAGTCTTCGTCGCCTCGGCACGAGCGTTGACCACACCTTCTAAAGTCTCTTTCTCATGTGCGGCGTATCCTTTTACCGTATTTACGAGATTCGGGATCAAATCCATACGGCGTTGATATTGGTTCTCAACTTGACTCCATGCGGTTTTCACGCCTTCGTCTTGAGTTACCATATTATTATACACGCCTTTCACCCAAAAGAATAATATCGCTACGATAGCGATGATAATCCATACAACTTTGTTCTTAAACATCTTTGCCTTATAATTTATTGATTATACATAATGAGACAAAGCTATATAAAAAAATCGGATTATCCACATAGCGATTGGCGGCTGCTTATAACTGCGATTGTTAGCTGCTTATAATGGGCATTGTAACATCCTTATATTGCCCATTGTTAGAACCTCATACTGGGCATTATAGGAAGGAGCTTGCCGCAATGCTGCGGATGGAAGCCTACCGCATAGATTCTATTTATCTTCCCATAGATAAAACTGATCAATGAAATCCAAGGCTTTTAGGGTACATGTAAGTGAATTGTTCTATATTTGCACTTAATAAATCTAAATAAATATAGTTATGCGTAAAACAATTTATGCTAAAATGACGGCATTACCGGTAGGACTCTGCGCTTTAGCCTTTGCGGTTACCTCGTGCGGTTCTTCCGAATACAAGAAATTTGCCGACAATGAAGGTAAGCAAGTGGCCTCTATCCTGCGGGAAAACGACTGTTTGGCCTGCCACTCTGAAAATGCGCCTCTGCCATTTTACGGTAATTTACCGTTGATCGGTCCCGTAGTACAGGCAGACATGAAGGAGGCCGTTCACTATGTGGACTTGACTGCTATGGTGGAAGCCTTGGAGAACGGGCAGCCCGTTTCAGAGGTTGATTTGGCGAAGGTGGAGAATACGGCCCTAAGCGGCTCTATGCCCCCGGCTAAGTATTCCCATATGCCGATGCACTGGGGAACCAGCCTTGACGACAATGAGAAAGCGGTGATCATCTCATGGGCGAAGAATGTCCGTAAAGATCGTTTCACGACCGAAACCGTAGCGGAAGAATTTAAGAATGAGCCTCTTCAGCCTCTAATGAAGAGCTTGCCTACAGATCCGGCGAAGGTAGAGTTGGGTTTTGCCCTGTATCATGATACTCGTTTGTCTGCGGACAATACGATCTCTTGCGCTACTTGCCACGGATTGAACACAGGTGGTGTAGACCGTAAGCAATATTCGGAAGGTATTAATGGACAGTTCGGTGGTGTTAACGCTCCGACCGTATATAATGCGGCGCTTAATTTCGTTCAATTTTGGGACGGACGTGCGGCAGACCTAAAAGAGCAAGCGGCTGGTCCTCCATTGAACCCAGTGGAAATGGGTTGTACCTCATTCGACCAGATTTGCGAGGCTTTAGCGCAAGATAAGGATTTCACGAAGAAATTCACGGAAGTGTATCCGGAAGGTTATTCTCAATCTACGATCACGGACGCTATCGCTGAGTTTGAGAAGACCTTGCTTACGCCGAGTCGTTTCGACAAATACTTGATGGGAGATAAAAACGCGCTTACAGCGGAAGAATTAGAGGGTTATCAACTATTCAAGGACAATAAATGCGCTACTTGTCACGTTGGTGTAAATGTCGGTGGTCAATCTTACGAGTTCATGGGTATCAAGAACAGCTATTTCGATTACCGGAATACAGGGTTGACGGACGGTGATAACGGACGCTATGCCGTGACTAAGAAAGAATCCGATCGTCATAAGTTCAAAACCCCGACACTTCGTAACGTGATGCTGACTTATCCGTACATGCACGACGGAACGGTAGCCTCTGTAGAGGATGCGATCCGTATCATGCATGAGTTCCAGATCGGAAAGGAGATCAATGATGTAGAAGTTGAAAAAATCGTTGTTTTTCTAAGGACTTTGAACGGAGAATATAATGGAAAAATGCTTCAATAATTGATTAAAAAAAGGTACATGTCCTTCCGCTTGTTCTACATATTACTTATATTTGCCGCAGTTAAGTGTGGAGAAGGAATATGGGCACAGGAGGAAGGACTTGCTTCGTATTACCATCATCGTTTCCACGGCAGGAAATCATCCAGTGGAAGGGTTCATGATAAAGAAGAATTAGTCGCCGCGCATCGTACGTATCCTTTTGGTACTTTTTTAAGAGTCACGAACTTGGAGAATATGAAAAGTACCATTGTATGCGTAACGGATCGTGGACCTCGTTATAGAAAACGAATCATTGATGTATCAGCGAGCGCCGCCGAGATATTGGATTTTATCGATAAAGGTGTCGCTAAGGTACGGATAGAAGTCGTTCCCGGCCCCTTAGACCTCCGCTATCTGGACTTGATCTATCCTAAGATTCCTTATCTGGATATAGATTATTTACGTCCGGATCCACCTTATAGGGTGAAATTCACGAAATAAATTTAATATAATGAAGCAAATACTTATCACCGGGGGCGCCGGCTTTATCGGTTCTCATTTATGTGCCCGTCTTTTAGAAGAAGGAAATGAAGTAATTTGTCTGGATAACTATTTTACGGGAAGTAAGGAGAATGTGATTCCTCTGCTGAAAAATCCACATTTCGAGTTGATCAGGCATGATGTTTCTATACCGTTCCAAGCCGAGGTCGATGAGATTTATAATTTGGCATGTCCCGCATCTCCAGTTTATTATCAAATAGATCCGATACAGACGATCAAGACATCCGTGTTAGGAGCGGTCAATATGTTAGGTCTGGCAAAACGGGTGAACGCTAAGATATTACAAGCATCTACCAGTGAGGTGTATGGAGATCCCATGATACACCCGCAGCCGGAAAGCTATTGGGGAAATGTCAACCCGATAGGGCCTCGCTCTTGTTATGACGAGGGCAAGCGTTGCGCCGAGACCTTATTTATGGATTACCATCGCCAAAACAAGGTTCGCATTAAAATCATCCGCATCTTTAATACGTATGGGCCTAATATGAGTACGAACGATGGCCGTGTCGTCTCTAATTTCATTATACAGGCATTACAAAATAAGGACATTACGATTTATGGGGATGGAAACCAAACTCGTAGTTTCCAATATGTAGACGATTTGATCGAGGGGATGATTCGCATGATGAATACCTCGGATGATTTTACCGGCCCGGTAAATATCGGAAATCAGGGAGAGTTCTCGATGAACGAGTTGGCCAAGATCGTGATCCGTTTGACAAACTCCTCCTCTAAGATCGTATACCGCCCGTTGCCGGGAGACGATCCCAAGCAACGTAAGCCCGATATTACGTTGGCCAAAGAGAAATTAGATGGGTGGGAACCTACGGTTTGTTTGGAGGAAGGATTAAAGAAAACAATATTATACTTTAAATCTCTCTAATAAATTTCTAATTTGGCCTAAGAGTATTCTAACTAAATATTCATAAGCGATAAAAGAGTGACTTCTACCTTTGCGTAAAATTTAACGCAAATGGACAGACGAGTCACTCTTTTACTTTTTTTATCTCTTCTTTTCTCTGGGGCGAAAGCCTCTGTTGTCTCCCTCTCCTTGAAAGAGTCCGAGCAACGTTTCTCTGAACACAATCTGGAAGTGATAGCCGAACGGTATAATATCGATATAGCCGAGGCCCAAGTAGTACAGGCCAAACTTTTCGAGAATCCCGTGGTCTCTTTGGAGCAAAATGTTTATAACCGGTTGAACGGACGTTACTTTGATTTCGGGAAACAAGGGGAAACGATCGTAGAGGTGGAACAGTTGATCTATATTGCCGGTCAGCGAAACAAACGTGTCCGTTTGGAGAAAATCAATAAGGAAATGGCCCTTTACCAATTCGAAGAGGTATTGAGAACCCTCCGGAGCGAGTTGAAGGAGAAATTCATAGCGCTTTATTTCACCCAGAAATCCCAATCTATTTACGATCGTGAGATTGATTCATTGGCTCATCTGTTGGTGGTTCTCAAGGAGCAGAATGAGAAAGGGAATGTTTCTTTATTAGAGAAGTCCCGTATCGAGGCCCTATTACTCTCTTTACGGCAAGAGCGGAATGATATCGCCAACCAAGTTATCTCCCTTCAAGGAGACATGCGGCTTTTACTAGGAATATCCGGCAATGATACCTTCGAGCCGATATTCGATGAGTCTGTGTTGAACCAGATCGATATGGACTCCGTTCCTTTCTCTGAATTGACCTCTTTATTATACGAACGTCCGGATCTTAAGTTGGCGCAAGCAAGCGTCAAGGCTTCGGAGGCGGACGTGAGATTACAACGTTCCCTCGCTTTCCCGGAAGTGAGCGTAAAGGGTACGTATGATAAGGCGGGTAACTTTATCAATGATTATTGGGCGATCGGCTTGAGCGTCTCTCTCCCTATATTTAACCGGAATCAAGGGAATATCAGGGCGGCGAAAATATCCGTCGCTCAAAAGGCCCATAAGGAAGAATACGCCCGTCGACAAGCCGAGAATGAATTATTCACCAGCTATGCCCGGTTGGAAAAGGCGATTCAGCTCTATCGTTCCTCGAACTATGGATTGGAGAAGGATTTCGCCTTGATTATCGAAGGCGTGAACTTGAATTTCCAAAAACGGAATATCAGTCTCCTTGAGTTTATCGATTATTATGAGACCTACAAAACAACCTGCCTGCGACTTTACCAAACTCAAAAAGAAGTGTTACTGGCCTTGGAGGAGGTAAATACCGTAACGGGTAGCCATGTATTCAACTATTAAAAGCAAATCAAATGATATGAATAAGCATCTAATCACATGCATCCTTTTAGTACCCTTGGTATGTTCCTGCGGGAAACAGGCGACCACCTCGGTCGATACCCGGGAACCTTTACTATTAAATGACAGTTTACAGGAGATTATAACACTGGATACGGTTCGTGACACACCATTAACCAACGAGTTGTTGCTCAATGGCCGTGTCAGTTTCAATCCGGAGCGAGTGGCCCATGTGTATCCGATGTTTGGTGGAAATGTCACCTCCGTTCATGCGGAAGTTGGCGATTACGTAGGGAAAGGAGATGTCCTAGCAGTGATCCGGAGCGGCGAGATCGCTGATATCGACAAGCAGCGAAAGGAGGCCGAGCATCAACTGGCTATCGCTAACCGTAACTTGGAGGCTACCCAAGATATGGCCCGGAGCGGTATGGCTTCCGACCGGGACTTCCTGCAAGCCCAGCAAGAGCAAGCCGATGCCGATGCCGAGACCAAACGTATTCAAGAAATGTATTCCATTTATAACATAACAGACCCATCTACCTATGTGGTGAAAGCGCCGGTCTCCGGCTTTATCATCGATAAGAATATAAACAGGGATATGCAGATCCGTTCTGATCAAGGGGAGGAGATGTTTACCATTTCCGGTCTCGACGATGTCTGGGTGATGGCCGATGTCTATGAGGGAGATATCAGCAAGGTAAAAGAGGGGGCAACCGTTCGTATCACCACTTTGGCCTATAAGGATATGGAGTTTACGGGAACGATCGATAAGGTCTATCATATGCTAGACCGAGAAAGTAAGACCATGAGCGTAAGAGTCAAATTAAGGAACGAGAAGTATATGCTTAAACCCGGAATGTTTACGAACGTATATGTACAGAGCGCGGTAAAAGGAGAAAGTATGCCTTGCGTAAACGCCCATGCCGTGATTTTCGAGGATGGTAAAGAATACGTTGTCTATGTCTCGAAGGAGGAATATTTGCAAATGCGTGAGATCTCGGTGTATAAGCAAACCGAGAAGTTCTGTTACCTGCGATCCGGCTTGAAGGATGGGGATCGGATCGTAGATCGGAACGCTCTCTTGGTGTATAACGAATTAAAGTAACCAGACGATATGCACACATTCATAGATAATATCATAACGTTCTCCCTCCGGAACAAATTCTTTATCTTCTTCTGTACCACGATCGCCGTAATCGCCGGTATCACCAGCTTTATCCATACGCCGATCGACGCGTTTCCGGATGTGACGAATACGAAAGTGACGATTATCACCCAATGGCCGGGCAGGAGCGCCGAGGAGATCGAGAAGTTTATCACGATCCCGATCGAGATCGCCATGAACCCAGTACAGAAAAAGACGGATATCCGGAGCACGACCCTTTTCGGTCTTTCCGTCATCAACGTGATGTTCGAAGATAAGGTGGATGATTTCTTCGCCCGCCAGCAAGTTTATAATCTCTTGAACGACGCCGACCTGCCGGAAGGGGTCACGCCGGAAGTGCAGCCCTTATATGGTCCGACCGGCGAGATCTTCCGCTATACATTACGTAGCGATAAGCGTTCCGTCCGGGAATTGAAGACCTTGCAGGATTGGGTGATCGAGCGGAAGTTGCGGGCTGTACCCGGTGTAGCGGATATCGTCAGCTTCGGAGGAGAGGTAAAAACTTTCGAGGTTAGCGTCAACCCGAATCAACTGATCAGTTACGGGGTAACGACCTTGGAACTTTATGACGCTATCGCAAAAAGTAATATCAACGTAGGCGGCGACGTGATCACGAAAAGCTCGCAAGCCTATGTCGTGCGGGGTATCGGCTTGATTAACGATGTAAAAGAGATCGAGAACATCGTCGTAAAAAATATCAATGGCACGCCAATCCTTGTCAAGCACTTGGCTACCGTACACGAATCCAGTCTTCCCCGCCTAGGGCAAGTGGGCCGCATGGAGGAAGATGATGTCGTACAAGGCATCGTTGTCATGCGAAAAGGGGAGAACCCCGGCGAGGTAATCGCCGCCTTGAAGGATAAGATCAAGGATATCCAACAAAACGCCTTGCCGGAAGACGTGCGAATCGTATCGTTCTACGATCGTGAGAATCTGGTAGATCTGGCGGTCAAGACCGTAACACATAATCTGGCGGAAGGTATTCTGCTGGTAACTTTCATCGTATTAATCTTCATGGCGGACTGGCGTACGACGGTGATCGTGTCGATCATTATCCCGTTGGCACTCCTCTTCGCCTTTATTTGTCTCCGGGCGATGGGGATGAGCGCCAACCTCTTATCTATGGGAGCGATCGACTTCGGTATTATTATCGATGGCGCCGTCGTGATGGTGGAGGGGCTTTTCGTGGCATTGGACCGGAAAGCCCGTGAAGTAGGCATGCCCGCTTTTAATTTGATGAGTAAGATGGGTATTATCCGTCATACGGCGAAGGACCGTGCGAAAGCGGTTTTCTTCTCTAAGCTGATTATCATCACAGCCTTGGTCCCGATCTTCTCTTTCCAGAAGGTGGAAGGAAAGATGTTCAGCCCGCTCGCTTATACCTTGGGGTTCGCCTTGTTGGGAGCGTTGATCTTTACGTTGACATTGGTACCCGTCCTATCTTCCATGCTATTAAAGAAAGAGGTGCGTGAGAAACATAATCCGTTCCTCGCATGGATCAATCGGAAGTCGATCGGTATTTTCGACTGGTGCCACGCCCGTAAGAAGCGAACGATCACGTTCGCCACGTTGGTAGCCGCCGTAGGTATCTGGTGCTTCACCTTGTTGGGCAGCGAGTTTCTCCCGCAACTGAACGAGGGCTCTATTTATATCCGTGCGACCTTACCGCAAAGTATATCTTTGGATGAATCCGTTACGTTGGCCAACCAGATGCGCCGGAAGCTGGCGGCTTATCCGGAGGTTCGTCAGGTCTTATCGCAAACCGGCCGGCCGAACGATGGCACGGACGCGACAGGTTTCTACAACATCGAGTTTCATGTGGATATATATCCCGAGAAAGAGTGGGAAAGCGAACGCTCGAAAGCGGGCCTGATCGAGAAGATGCAAGAGGATCTGGCGATCTATCCGGGCGTGGATTTTAACTTCTCGCAGCCTATCTCGGACAATGTAGAGGAAGCGGCCAGCGGCGTGAAAGGTTCCATCGCCGTGAAAGTCTTCGGTAAAGATCTATACGAGTCGGAGAAAAAGGCGGTAGAGGTTTTCAAGGTCTTGGAGACCGTAGACGGTATCGAGGATCTGGGCGTTATCCGGAATATCGGCCAGCCGGAGCTACGGATCGAGTTGAACGAGTCTCGTTTAGCCCGCTACGGCGTGGCCAAGGAGGATGTACAATCCATTATCGAGATGGCGATAGGAGGTAAGAGCGCCTCCCTGCTTTATGAGGACGAGCGTAAGTTCAATATCATGGTCCGCTACGAATCTGCTTTCCGCCGTAGCGAGAATGAGATAGGCAAGATACTGGTTCCGGCAAAGGATGGTTCCATGATTCCTATCCGCGAGCTGGCGGATATCCATACGATTACCGGCCCGTTGATTATCTACCGGGATAACCACGCTCGTTTCTGCGCCGTGAAATTCTCGGTCCGGGGCCGCGACATGGGTAGCGCCGTGGCTGAAGCCCAGCGGAAAGTGGAGAGGCAGGTAAAGCTCCCCGAAGGCTATACCTTGAAATGGACCGGAGATTTCGAGAACCAACAACGGGCTACCAAACGCTTGGCCCAAGTCGTCCCCGTAAGTATAGCGATCATCTTCGTGATCCTATTCGTCCTTTTCGGCAACGCCCGGGATGCCGGACTGGTCTTATTGAACGTGCCTTACGCCGCTGTCGGAGGTATCTTGGCCCTATTAATCACGAATTTCAACTTCTCGATCTCCGCCGGTATCGGCTTTATCGCCCTCTTCGGTATCTGTATACAGAATGGCGTGATCATGATATCGGACATCAAGAATAACCTGCGGGAGAGGCATCCTCTGGAAGATTCGATCAAGATGAGCGTGAAATCAAGGGTACGTTCCGTATTAATGACCGCCTCCATGGCCGCTATCGGCCTGCTTCCGGCCGCCTTGAGCCACGGTATCGGATCGGAAAGCCAGCGTCCTTTGGCGATCGTGATCATTGGCGGATTAATAGGAGCTACGTTCTTCACCCTCTTTGTCTTTCCGTTGATGGTGGAGGCTTTTTATCGACGAATGCTTTATGATAAGAACGGTAAATTAGTGCAACGTAGGTTGTAATTGCTATATTTGTAGCAAGAAAGTCCGGAACTATTAGGGAGAGCAACTGGAGTTATTATGCGAAAGGATTATACTTACTGATCTTTTCACGGCTGTGAAAAGATCATATCACAGAGGTGAAACGATCGTATCACAACCGTGAAAAGAACGTTTCACCTCTGTGATACGATTAGCATCACCCTAAGTACGCATTATTAATGATGGACATTCTTATTAATACATACGATACAATGGCGAAGATATTATTAGTAGAAGACGAGGTAAACATCGCCTCTTTTATAGAAAGAGGCTTGCGGGAGTTCGGACATGAGGTATATGTCGCTTATGACGGTGCCGCTGGTTGGGAACTGACACAGAAGAACGATTTCCAATTGCTGATTCTGGATATTATAATGCCGAAGCTGAATGGCCTGCAACTTTGCAAACAGTACCGGCAACGGTTCGGTTACCATGCTCCCGTGATCATGCTGACCGCCTTGGGAACCACCGAGGATATCGTTAGCGGGCTGGATGCCGGGGCGGATGATTATCTGGTAAAACCTTTCAGCTTCCAAGAGCTCGAGGCCCGCATAAAGGCGTTATTACGTCGATCGGGAAACGAATCCGTCCATATGGCTCTTCGGTGCGGGGATCTGGTCTTAGATCCTCCAAGCCATCGGGCTATACGGAATGGGCAGGTCATCGATTTGACGGTAAAGGAATATAGGCTCTTGGAATATTTCATACAGAACCAAGGAACGGCCTTGAGCCGGATGAACTTGCTAAAGAATGTCTGGGACAAGGATTTCGATACCAATACGAACGTGGTTGATGTCTACGTGAATTATTTGCGCACGAAGATAGACAAGGACTTCGAACCTAAGCTAATCCATACCGTGGTGGGCGTGGGCTATATGATGGAAGCATGAAGACAGGAAACAAGATCGCTCTCTTTTACTCGGCCATTACCATAGGCGTGATAGCCGTCGTGACGCTTGTCTTCTATTTGGTTTCCACGAGCTATATCTCTCGCCTGTACTATTCTTACCTGACGGAAAAAGCCTATGCCACGGCACAGAAGCATTGGGAGAAGGACGAGACCGACGACGAGAGCTATGCCCGTATCCAACAGCGTTACGAGGAAACCCTTCCCGTCGCTACCGAGATATTGCTGAACGCCGATAGCTTGGAGACCCGGCAAGTGCTGTCCCGTTATCTGGACGCCACGCAGGTGAGATCTCTATACCAAGAGGATATCGTTCACTTCAAGCACGATACGCAAATGGGAGCGGCTTTGTATTATCCGGACAACGAGGGGAATTTCATCGTGATTGTCCTTTCCGGGAATCAGTATGGGATGGATATCCAGCATCGGATCGGCTGGCTGTTGCTGGGATTGATATTGGTTAGCTCGGTATTGATCTATTTTGTCGGCAGACTATACGCGACCCGGATGGTAGACCGGATCGACGCTGCTTACCAAAGTGAGAAAGCGTTTATCAGCAACGCCTCGCATGAGTTGAACAATCCACTGACAGCCATTCAAGGCGAATGCGAGATCAGCCTGCTGAAAGAGCGCTCCCCGGAGGAATACCAAGCGGCATTAAGACGTATCGCCACGGAGACGAGCCGTATCATACAATTGATCAAACACCTGCTGTTCCTGTCGCACGGGGATAAGGAGATCCAGAAAAGCGCGATGGAGACGATCTTCCTAGCGGACTTCTTGATGCAGTTCTCCTCGGCCCGGATCTCGTTCTCCCCGGATAATTTCTCTTATATGATCCGTGCCAATCCCTATTTATTGAAGATAGCGATCAAGAATATCTTGAGCAACGCCTGTAAGTATTCGGACGATAAACCGGTAGAGATGCGGCTTCGAGGCAGTGTCTTGACCATATCCGACCGAGGTATCGGCATTCCTCCCGAGGAATTGAAACGAATCTTCCAACCCTTTTACAGGGCGAGCAATACCCGGGAATACGCCGGGCATGGTGTCGGGCTAAGCCTCTCGCTACGCATATTGAGCACCTATGGGGCGAAGGTGAATATTATTTCTGATCTAGGGGTTGGGACGATCGTGGAGATCGACTTTGGGTAGCCGTCAGGTATTCCTTAGCCGGACCTGTTATTTCGACAGACTCCGGCGTTACCCCTACCGCCTCTTCCGAAGATATAAGTCCGCGATCTACCAAGCGATCCAGTATTACCCTGTAAAAATCCTCATAATACGGCTTCAACCGCAACCCGTCGAAGCAATAGCGGACCTGTTTGGGCTTGGGGATAATGCTGGCCATAAAAATGCACTCGGCAAGGTTTAACTGGGAAGGTTCCTTCGCGAAATAATAACGTGAGGCCTCGGCGGCTCCATAAATCATGGGGCCCCATTCGGCGATGTTCAGATAAACCTCAAACATCCGCTCTTTAGAGGTCAGATGATCGCTCTCGATAAGCCATACGATTAACATTTCCTCCAGCTTGCGGGCGATCGTCTTGTTACGGCTCAAGAATACATTCTTCACCAATTGCATGCTAAGCGTACTGCCGCCACGGGCGAAACGTCGTTCCTTGATATCCTGTATCAACGATTCCCGGATAGCGCTTGGAATAAAACCGTTGTGATAAAAGAAGCCGGCATCCTCACTCTGCATGATCGCTAAAGGAAGATAACGGGATACGGCGTTGAACGGGCGGAAAGAGGGATTCGCCGGACCGATCTCGAAAGAGCGTACCGGCTCGCCTTGCTCATAGACAGTATATTCAAATGGCTCATTCATCTTCCGCAAATCCGTATTCCCATAGGCAAGGATCTGGAAGTCCTTCGCTTTCAAGGTAGACTCCAAGATCAAGCTGTCTACCTGTCCGAAATCCAAATCCAATCGGAAATGATAGGAGAGGGTACCTTCTGTTCTCAGGCCTTCCAGATTGTAGAATAAGCCTTTAGGCAGGGAGGAGAACAGTTGATCCGCAGGGAAATCTCTTTTATTCACAGAGGCCGTGATTTGCCAACTGGTATCTTTAACGATCTTCAGATAAGGATGGAAATCCAGATGATTAAACCGGATATCACTGACGCTATCTAATTCGATATAGTTCTTACCGATGTTTGTCCGGAAGTGTATAGAGCCTTTATCCAGTAAGACCGTGTCCGGAGATATACGCTCTTGGTGGATGGTAAGCCCGCTCACATAGGCGCTTCCGAGTAAGGATTGTATGTCTTCTTCTATTTTAGGTCCCTTAAGCTCGAAGGCCAAGGTGTCGAAACGTACCGATGCCCCCCAACGATATTCCAGAAAAGGAAGAGGAATCTTCGTATGCTCGTCGGCGTAGAGACGGGCTTTCACGAGTCGCTCCTTATCAGAGAGAGAGCCTTCGCAAATCCATTCGCTACGAACTCCGTTCTCCGTGCTATTTATATGCGTAGAGAATTGATTGTTAGTAAGATTGAGTTCGGGTATCTCTAGTATTAGTTCATCTCCTTTATTACTATAAGAAACACATAAATCATGTACCAAGGCATTTCCGGGCAATAAATTGAAAAGGAGACTAAGGGAGCGTTCAGCCTTGCGTGCGTAATCCTGTTCCTTATCATCTACAGCTGTTTCCTCTGGCTCACCTAGGTGATTCGATGGTTTATAAAGGAAATCAAAATTAGCTCTCTCTCCCTTCTTAATAAAATGAATATGCAAATTATCCGCTTGTACACTCTCTATGGCAGGGGTAAGTAGCAATAATCTGCCAAGCTCCAGTTTCGCTTGAAGCCTGTCCGCATGTATCAACGTATCAGCATCAATCGGGATAACGGTCAATCCCTCCATACGTACGGTACTCAGCCCTATCAACCGGATATTATCATAGCGTATGTCAAGATGATGCCTTTCGGCAAGTTTACTCAATTTATGTCCCGCATACGCCCCTAAGATCAGGTCGATGCCCCAAAATGCCATAAACAAGAGAAAGCCAATAAAAATAAGAACTGCTATAAAAGATCTTTTATGGGATTGATTCATGCTCATCTATATTGTTACCCAGCGGACAAAAGTACTATAATTAAACGAATGGATTTCTTTTTCGATAAACAATCAAGGGCTTAATTTAGTTATATTAAAAAACTAAAGTTATATGGCGTATAAGATTGCGTTTTTTGGTGCTAAACCCTACGACATCGCTTCTTTCGATAAGATCAATGAGCGGTATGAGTTCGATATTCGTTACTATAAAGGACATTTGAATATCAATAATGTCGTCTTAACCCAAGGGGTAGACGCTGTATGTATTTTCGTGAACGACACGGCTGATGCCGCCGTAATAGACGCTTTGGTTGCCAATGGCGTGAAACTGTTGGCGCTTCGTTGCGCCGGTTTTAATAATGTGGATTTGAATGCCGCCAGAGGGAAATTACCGGTCGTACGCGTGCCGGCCTACTCACCCTATGCGGTCGCTGAATATACGTTGGCCTTGATGTTATCGTTAAACCGTAAGATACACCGGGCATACTGGCGTACGAGAGATGGCAACTTCTCCTTGAATGGCTTGATGGGATTTGATATGCATGGCAAGACCGCCGGTATTATCGGTACCGGAAAGATCGCCAAGATATTGATTCATATCTTAAAAGGATTGGGGATGCGTGTATTGGCAAACGACCTGTATCCGGATGAGAAATTCGCCAAGGAGGAAGGGATCACCTATGTCTCTTTAGACGAGTTATACAAAGAGTCCGATATCATTTCCTTGCATTGCCCGTTGACTGACCAGACTCGTTATCTGATCAACGACGATTCGATCGCCAAGATGAAAGACGGCGTAATGATTATCAATACGGGACGCGGGTTACTGATCCATACCAACGCCTTGATCGAGGGATTGAAGACCAAGAAAGTATCCGCCGCTGGATTGGATGTCTACGAGGAGGAAGGAGACTATTTCTACGAGGATAAATCGGATAAGATTATCGATGATGATGTCTTGGCCCGTCTACTCTCGTTCAACAATGTGATCGTTACTTCCCATCAGGCGTTTTTCACGAAAGAGGCTCTGCATAATATCGCCGATACTACCTTGCGGAACATCAAGGATTTCGAGGAAGGCCGTCCCTTAGTGAACGAAGTGACCAAGTAAATTCTAAAAAGGAACTATTATTTATCGCTGATTTATTATATTTTTGTGGCCATTGCTTGGTGGGAACCCAGCAATGGCTTTTTTAATTCAGAGGTATATATATGGAAATAGATAGTCAGACAGGTTTGGTGTTGGAAGGTGGCGGAATGCGTGCCATATTTACGGTGGGAGTATTGGATTATTTTATGGATCATGATATTTGGTTTCCTTATACGATCGGAGTATCGGCGGGCGCGAGTAACGGAATCTCGTATGCTTCCCGCCAGCGGGGACGCTCTCGTTTTAGCAATATCGACCTATTGAAGAAATATAATTACATAGGTCTTCGTCATTTCTTACGGGGAAGGGGATATATCGATCTGAATTTCTTGTTTTATGTCTATCCGGATTTGTATTATCCGTTGGATTACGATACCTATTTCAAGTCCAAGGATCGGTTCGTTATGGTCACGAGCAATTGCTTGACGGGTAAAGCGGAATATTTCGAGGAGAAGAAAGATAAGAAACGTTTGGTGGATATCTGTAAAGCATCTTGCACATTACCGATCCTCTGTCCAATTACGTATGTAGACGGGATACCGATGGTCGACGGAGGCGTATGCGACGCTATCCCTATCCGACGGGCTATCGCCGACGGCTTCTCCAAGAACGTCATCATCCTTACCCGTAACAAAGGCTATCGGAAAGAAGAGAAAGATTTTTACCTTCCCGGCTTTATTTATAACAAATACCCGGCGATCCGGAAACAGTTGCGACTACGATACCGGCAGTACAACGAGGTCTTGGATTACATAGACCAACTGGAGGCCGAAGGAAAAGCCTTCGTCATCCGTCCGCAAAGCCCGATTAAAGTCGGCCGTACCGGAAGCGACACAAAGAAACTGGAAGAACTATATGAGGAAGGCTACAAATGCGGAAAACAAATCACTCAATTGTAGAGACGGGGCATGCCCCGTCTCATCCCCTCAAAACAGTATTTTATTTACAACCTTGCAAATCCTTACTTAACCGCATAGCGCAGAAATTAGGACCGCACATCGTACAGTACTCTCCATCCGTAACAGCACTCTCCTTATAATACTGTAAAGCCCTTTCCGGGTCCAAGGACAAATTGAACTGGTCTTTCCAGCGGAAATCAAAACGTGCCTTGCTCAACGCGTTATCACGTACTTGAGCGCCGGGATGCCCTTTCGCCAAGTCAGCGGCATGCGCCGCTATCTTATAAGCGACCACCCCATTACGCACGTCTTCCTTATTCGGCAATCCCAAATGCTCCTTCGGCGTAACGTAGCAGATCATGGCCGTCCCATGCCAAGCGATTTGCGCGCCACCGATAGCCGACGTGATATGATCGTATCCGGGAGCGATATCGGTCGTCAACGGGCCCAGCGTATAGAACGGCGCTCCATGGCAGGCATACTGTTGTTCCTTCATATTCTCATGGATCTTATTCATGGGAACATGGCCCGGGCCTTCGATAATCACTTGCACGAACTGCTCCCAAGCTATTTTCGTCAGTTCTCCCATCGTGTGAAGCTCGGCGAATTGTGCTGCGTCGTTCGCGTCATAGATAGAACCGGGACGAAGCCCGTCTCCGATAGAGACCGCCACGTCGTATGCCTTCAGTATCTCGCAGATCTCGGCGAAATGCGTGTACAGGAAGTTTTCCTCGTCATGAAGCTGCATCCATTTGGCCATGATCGATCCGCCTCTGGATACGATCCCCGTCAGGCGAGTCGCCGTCAGCTCCACATGCTTGCGCAACAAACCTGCGTGGATCGTGAAATAATCCACGCCCTGTTCCGCCTGCTCGACCAACGTATCCCGATAGATCTCCCAAGAAAGATCCTCTACCTTGCCATTCACCTTCTCCAAGGCTTGATAAATAGGAACCGTACCCATCGGAACCGGACAGTTACGGATAATCCACTCGCGCGTCTCATGGATATGATCGCCGGTAGAGAGATCCATCAACGTGTCGCCGCCCCATTTACAACTCCATATCGCCTTCTCGATCTCCTCGTCGATACCGGAGGAAAGAGCGGAGTTACCGATATTGGTATTGATCTTTACCAAGAACTTCTTACCGATAATCATCGGCTCGGCTTCCGGGTGATTGATATTCGCCGGGATGATCGCGCGACCGGCGGCGATTTCCTTGCGGACGAACTCCGGCGTGATATACGACTTCAGTCCCAAAGCCTCGATTTGCTGGTTCTCACGAATCGCCACGTACTCCATTTCCGGAGTGATAATGCGCTTCTTCGCATAATACATCTGGGTGATATTCTTACCCTCTTTAGCCCGGAAAGGCAAGTATCGCTTGGGGAAACGCAGGGAATCCAGAGTCGCGTCCGCCAATCGCTCACGACCATAAGCGGAAGTCAATTCCGGCAATTGAACCACATCCTTACGCTTACCGTACCACTCCTCACGTATACGAGGAAGTCCTTTAGCGATATCAATCGATATCTTGGGGTCGGAATACGGGCCGCTCGTATCGTAAACGATTACCGGATTGTTCTTCTTGAAGATTCGTTCTCCATGCTCATCCAAGGTTACCGTGTCCAACAATTTAATCTTACGCATACCAACCTTGATCTTATTGATCTCGCCCGGGACATAAATCTTTTCCGAGGACGGATAGGAAATACGCATATTCTTTTTAGTAGCCATATGTATTTAGTTTAGTACTTATTGATTTCCTCTATAAACCGGCGGGTTTCCTCCACGGGATCGGGGGCATTGATAATCGCGCCCGAAACAGCGATTCCGGTTATACCCGTCTCCATCAAAGGGCCTACGTCTTCCAGCGTAATACCACCTATCGCAAAGATAGGAATATCGATGCCAGCCTCCTTGCATTGAGCGATTATTTTACGATAACCATCCAAGCCTAAGATGGGACTCAAATTCTTCTTGGTACCCGTAAAGCGATACGGCCCTAGTCCGATATACGAGGCGCCTCGTTCTACGGCCAGCCGGATATCCTCAAAAGTATTCGCCGTAGCCCCGATATAGAAGATGGCATTGGAATCTAACTTGTCTCTCAGTACTTCCCAAGCGATATCCAAGGGCATATCATTCTTACCCAGATGACAAGCCGTAGCGCCACATGTCACGGCAGCCTCCAGATCATCGTTTACGCAGAAATCCACGATTCGCTCACATTCTTCCGCGCAGATAGTGGCACATGTACGTACGGTATCCTCATAAATCCCATCCTTCATGCGCAACTGTATCCATGAGCACCCTCCTTGGATTGCCATGCTTACCTCGTCGCATTCCGTATATTTAGGCGTACGATGCGTTATAAACATCAAGCGATTGTTTCCACCAAAAGGGGGGCGTAATCCGGTTGTTCTCCGACCGACTCTTCCATTCTCATCATATCCGAAATAATAATTTAAGGCCATACTTGTAATCGTTTGAATTGTTTTATGAGTTGATCCGCAACAAGAAGGGAGGGATCGTTTCCCCAAAGGGCCCCGAGAACGGCGACACCGCCGAAGGGGATATCTTTTAATTTCGTTATTGTCCGCGGGCAGATTCCTCCCAAGGCAATCACCTTATCATCGATGATGCCCTTCGCGTTTCGCAATCCATCTAAGGAGAATCCGCTACCATATCCTTCTTTGGATATACTCTGAAAGATCGGGCTAAGGAACACATAGTCGCATACCGGTTTATACTCGATAATCTCTTCCAGACTATGGCAAGAACGACTTATACTACCTTTATATAAAGGTGGAGCTTCCGGGTTCCTCTTGTTCAAATGGATTCCTCCTAAAGCCCTTTCTTCTGCCAAGGTAAACCAATCATGAAGAACGATCCTGTCGTAATAAGCCGGAGAGATCTTATCCAATAAGCCCTCCAATTCATCACGTTTACAATCCGGTTTACGTAGATGTAAACGAGACATTCCTTCCGCGAATAGAAGTTCGATCAAAGAAGCTTCATCCGCGAAAAAATAAGGTGTAGTAATTACGACCAGCTTATTCATGATTCCATCGGATTTTATGAAGGGCAGAGGGTGAGAAGAAGTGGTTTACAGGTCCGTGCCCTTTTCCCATGCATACATTTGCCCCGTGAACGAGCGCGTTATTCATATATTCCTTGGCTAATCGTACGGCTTCCACCAATGAATGGCCGAGTGCCATATAAGCGGCGATGGCGGACGATAGCGTACAGCCTGTTCCATGGGTATTGAAGGTCTCCACTGTTGGCGAGGCCAGACAAATCGGATTATTCTCATTGATAAATAACCGATCCACCGTTTCTACTCCGGGAATATGCCCCCCTTTGATCAATATAGCGTTACATCCTTTTTCCTGCAATTTCCGGGCGGCACATAAGATATCCGCCTCGTTATTGATTTTTATACCGGAAAGATATTCCGTCTCGGGAATATTCGGAGTAAGCAGTGTCGCTTTAGGGAACAACTCATCAATGATGGTTCGGATGGCGTCATCCTCCAATAATTTACTTCCGCTCGTGGATATCATCACTGGATCTAAAATGATAGAAGTCTGTTGGAAGGAAGATAAAGTTTCAGATACGACCTTTACGGCATCCTTGTTATGTAGCATCCCTATTTTTACGGCATCTACGATGAAATCCTCAAGAATAGCTTCGATTTGTTCTCTCAAAATCTCGGGAGAGATCGCTTGGATCCCTCGCACTCCCTGTGTGTTTTGAGCGGTTATAGCCGTTATCGCCGAGGCTCCAAAAACCCCCAGCGAGGAAAAAGTCTTAATATCCGCTTGTATTCCGGCACCACCGCCACTATCAGAGCCCGCGATCGTTAAAGCTACCGGATAACGGTACATTTCATTTTTATCCATCTAACATTCGTTTTTCTTACGGCGGCATTACCCGCATCAAGTAGTAAGGGTATGATCTCAGCCCATATAGTATGGCACCCCTTCGACGGCGCAAACTTAGTGAAAAAAATCGATATTAAGATATTTCCGGCTTTTAAACGATAATTTTAACGCAAGGTTATACTTCCATAAATCGTAGACGGGAGCCTTCTGGTTTTAGAAGGCTTCCGTCATATTCATATAAACCGCCATCCCTTTTTGGTTCGGGTCTTTGCCTACGTCTAGGCGGAAGTTCTTGCCGGGTTGCATTTGGATACGTAAGCCTACGCCATAGTTGAACTTCCATTTATTCCAGTCTACGATAGGAGCGTTTCCGATCGTACCCGTGCCGACCCAGCCAACAAAACCACACTTCGCCCAGAAATTACCGCTCTTATATTTCTCCACGCTGCCGAACATATGACGATACTCCAGAATCCCATACGCCATGGTCTTGTCACGGTACTTGCCCCAATAGTATCCGCGAAGATCGAAAGGAGAGCCAAACGAAGGAAGCTCCGTAAAAGGAACGTTTCCCACACCGATTTGTGTCTTGGCGATCCATGCCAAGGTGCTACGAGGACGAAATACTTGCTGGAATTGGCGGTATTCTAACTCGAACATCTCATAATTATATGCACCGCCTAAATACTTTCCATACACTTTAGCGATCGCGCTTAGTAACATACCGGAACTTGGGGTCGCCACGTCATTTCGTGTATCGTATTGAATCAAGCCGCCGACACCGATATTGACATAATCTCGTTTGAACTTATTGAAATAAGGATCTTCGGCCATCACCGGGTTGATATCATCTGATTTGCTGAAATTAATATCAAAAAGAGGACCCGTATATAAATGAGGCCTAACTTCCCATACGAAACGGGGATATAGTTGGAAAGAACTCTTATGGAATTTCGTTGTCGAATCGCTTTTCTCGATTTGCTCGATCGTCTCATAGCCTTTCCCGAAATAATGCGAAGGTTCGTTCCGATAACCGTAACTGATATAAATACGGAAGCGATTCTCGTTGAAGAATAAGGTACCGGCACCGGCAAAAACGAACGTCCCGTTTAAGGTGATGTTAAATCCCGCAGGGATAAACGATCGCTGGGATATCGTATCATTCTTGTTTAAGCGAAAGCTAGCCAAAACCGCGCCACCTACGCCAAAGGAGGCTTCCGGCGTGTAAGACGGTCCGCCAAGGATAGACCACCAGATCCTTTTGTTGGCCCGTATGGAGTCTTTATGTAATTGTTTATGATAACGTTGTATTTGCTTTTCGGTCATAGGCTTACCGTCCAGCATCAGCACTTCTTTCGGAATCGTGTCATTGGAAATACCTTGCGCCTTTACGGAAAAGGCGAATAGAAGGCAGGCCATATAAATTAAAAGATATCTAAACATTATTTTAATCAATATTTAGAGGGCAAAAGTACGAAATCCTCCTAATATGTATTCTTAAAGAATCCCTAATAAAAAAGAATAAACAGCTAAAAAGAAATGCTATTACAGTCTGGGGGTTGTAGAGACGTAGCGTGCGTGCTGCGTCTCTACAGCTAAGATTGGTATAAGACCTTGCCCTCTTCGGATATTAACAGCAAGGTTAGTTCGCCGTCGGGAAGGATGGGAGCGCAATACGATTTACATTTTTGTAAAAGTAATGGGAAGAAACGATTTTGTTCTTTTTCCGCAAGAAGCTCCCATAATTCACGGGCCAACGTAATCCGATTGATTGCATCTACGGTCGCCTCCTCGCATTTCGCTTCTTTCGCTACATCTTGAAGGAAGCCTTTGTTCATGACGACTTTTTTGCTGTGTGTATCCAGGAAACCTTCCGCAAGTTTCACCGCCTTGCCGATCATGATACCTAAGATAACCTGCTTGAAACCTAAATCGGCAGCGATCTTTAGCGTCTCTCCTATAAAGTTCCCGTAATGGACGAATGATTGTGGAGGCAAAGAAGCGTATAAGCTCCGAAGGTAACGTTCACTCTTCGCCCCGGAATTAATAACCAACGTCTCGCAACCTATCGCTTTGGCGACACTGGCTTCTTTCCGTATCGAGGCGATAAAAGCGTCCGATGAGAAAGGACGCACAATTCCGGATGTCCCGATAATGGAGATTCCCCCGATAATTCCAAGTTTCGGATTGAAGGTACGTTTCGCCAACTCCTCGCCACCGGGAACCGAGACCGTGACAATAGCGACGGAATCGGGTGAGGGCAGGAGTGGAATCAGCTCTTGCCGGATCATCTTACGGGGCGTGGCGTTTATAGCCGGGCCACCGACTTTCAAGCCGAGTCCCGGAAGGGTCACGGTTCCGACTCCTTCACCTGCTTGGAAGATGACTCTTCCCGTATCGTCGCTTTCTGTTTCTTGACAATGTTCTTCTTGTGCCATTACCGTGGCACAACCGGATACATCGAGAGATAATTGAACAGTAACCCGGATCCGGCTATGATTCGTCACGTCCGGATCATCCCCAGACTCCTTGATCACGGTACAGGTGGCGGAACACCCGGCCCATTCGGTATAGGCTACCGGCAACGTTATCTGTTCTCCCGAGGGTAATGTTATCTGGCTTTCTGTTTGTTCCTTCCTTGATAATAAGGCCAATAAAGCGGCTTTTGCGGCGGCGGTAGCACAAGCTCCGGTCGTATATCCGCTTTTCAAGGGAAAGAATTCTGGTAATAGGCGTTCGATTTGTTTGCGCAATCCGTCTTCACCATACACTCGGTAGAAAGTTTCCGGTAATGCGGGACGCTTCACGACAAATACTGGTATTCCGAATTGGCGGGCAGCGTTCACTTTATCCGTAAAATAGCCGGAGAAACCACTTTCCTTTGTCAAGATCGCATCCGGATGGAGTTGCTCCAACAACTTTAACTCATCCTCACCTTCTCGATAGAAAACCAGACGTTCTTGGGGGAAGCCCTGCTTCTCGGCCAACGACAAAGATTCCTCCCGCTCCAATATACGGAACCAAGTGGTATGCGATCGCCAATAAGGGCGGAGCGGGGCAAGGGTGTTCACGCCACTGAGGGCAAGTAGCCGTTGGATACCTTTGTTTTCCATTTGGTGAATTGCGTCTGCATAACTATCGCACCAAATCAAGTCCTCATCACGAGGTGGATACCGACGTTCGTAACGGATCACCGGAATCTGTAAACATTTCGATACTTTTTCGATCGTTTGGTGTAACACTTGAGCGAAAGGGTGTGCCGCATCAATCAATAGCTTAATCGCGTGGTCACGACAAAAACACTCCATTTCCTCCTCATTCATGGCTCCGGCCAAACGGATTCCATGCGCGCATTCAATGGATTGCAAAGTTCCTTTCGTAGAATAGTAATAGGTAGCGGCTGCCTCGTCCGCTACCCGCACAGCCACACGACCTTCTGTCGTTCCTCCAAGAATCAGTATCATTACTTACGGAAAAGATGTTTGAATTCATCCGCATATAAGCGGGATAGACCCTTGCGATTATCGATGGCATCCCCGACGACAAGTAATGTTGTCAGTGTAAGATGATTCTCTTTTACGATTTTCGCGAGATCTTTCAGTTGACCACGGTAGATCCGCTCGTCTTTCCATGTCAATTTATAGCAAGCGGCTACCGGAGTGGTTGGAGCGTAATGTTGCGATAATTCCTCTTGGACCTTCTCTACGACACCGGCGCTTAAGAAGATACACATCGTACTTTGGCTTTGAGCCAGTTTGTGCAGTTGCTCTTTCTCAGGCATGGGCGTACGTCCTTCGCCACGAGTGAGGATGATCGTTTGTACTTTCTCCGGAATCGTGAACTGGGAATAAAGAGCGGCGGCGGCGGCTTGGAAAGAGGAAATACCCGGAGTGATATGATAATCCATCCCGTATTGATCAAAGTAATTCATTTGCTCTTGAATAGCTCCATAGATGCAAGGATCGCCCGTGTGCAAACGAACGACAAACAATCCTTTATCATAAAACTCTTTCATCAACGCGAACTGTTCTTCCAGATTCATATCCGCCGAGCTTCGCACTGTAGCGCCTGCCTTCGCGCATAAGGTAAGTTCTTTCGGGACGAGGCTTCCTGCATACAGGATCAAATCCGCTTTCTCCAACATTTGCCGTCCGCGGATAGAGATCAAGTCCGGATCGCCGGGACCGGCTCCTACGATCTCGATATGTCCCTTGCGGCAGGCCGTCCGATCTAACGCTACGGCAAAGGTATATTCATTTCCTTTCCCTAAATCCGCTTTTTGCTTCTCGACCAAAAGCGGACCGCCATGAGCCGCATAAATGGCGGAAGCTTCCGATACACTTGGGGATTCGGTTACCTCCAGTACCTTCTCCGAGGGATTGGGTACCGGGATATCTTTCAGCTCCTCCGATGTATAGGTGTGGAAAGGGCATTCCATAACTCCATAAGCCAGTAATGTCAGCACCGGTTCGCATTTCTTCAAATCGATTGTATTTACATCCGCCAAAGCTTCCGGATATAGGCGTTTATCACGCAATACATCTTTAATATGTTCGTAAACGACCGTAGGATCGCCTTGCATATCCTTGCGGCAACCCATTCCTAGGTGGAGGACTTTCGGGATATAGGTGATCGTATGGATGGATGTATCGTATTGTTTGGGACTGACGATCATCAATAACTCATAGTCTTGCTGCGGTATTGCCTCGAAGGAATAAAAGATAGAGACATGAGACGGGACCGTACGCTCCAAATAATCCGTTCCTTTATCTCGTATATCAAGGAGTAACGCTGTCGGTTTTCCGTTGACAAAGGTAGAGATGGCAGCATTGCTATCTTTGGCGATCAAGGTCCAATCGTATTTCTTCCCCAGCGTGTCGAGCGGCCATAGGTTCGTATTATCGCTTTGTGTCGTAATAATTGCCTCGGCTCCTAATAGGTTTGCCAATTCCTTGGAAAGGTCGTTCGCACCACCGATATGTCCGGATAAGACCGGAATCACATATTTACCGGTACTGTCTATACAAACCACGGCAGGATCAGTATGCTTATCTTCCGCGAAGGGAGCGATACTGCGTACGCAAATTCCCATCGCTCCTATAAATACCAAACTACTGGATTCGTGAAAAACCTCTTTTGAGAAAGAGCCGAATGGTAAGATCTTCGCCTCGGGATAAGAGGCTAGAATTCGCTCAGCAAGCACCCGGCTGCTATCGGATATTGGAATAATTGATATTGTACTCATAATTTATAAATAACATTCACGGTAATCGTATTAAAATCATCAATCGTGATACGGGTTTGGGCGGATATCCGAAGACCGGTTTGGCGGACCGCTTCCTCTAAAAGCGCTTTGCTTTCGTCGGATACGGAGTTGAAGACGATGACACCGCTCTCTTTCATCTTTTTGGAAACTACCATAAGGATCTCCACTAATTTCCCGCCATGTCCGCCGATAAAGATTGCATCCGGAGCCTCCAACGCTGATAAATCCACCGATAAGAAATCTCCGATTATAGCCTCGATACCCGGAGTCCCAAAACGATGACAATTCTCAGTCATTAACTTTCGTCCCTCTTCCCGGATCTCAAAACTCGTGATATGCAAATGCGGGAACAGCAATTTAGCCTCTATCGAGACAGAACCCGTACAAAAGCCGATATCCCAAAAACGTTCCCGGTTTATCAGATCCAGCATGCTTAAAGATAACAAACGGATCGGCATTTTGGTTATCATCTTCTCCCGTCCGTTCAAATGCTCGAAAGCGGAATCCGGCAGGCCGAACTTACGGGAATGCCCGTCACGCTCTTTCCGGAGAATCAAGCAATTCGGATGAACGAAATTATTCATTGCTGCGGCTTGTATACTGAATTGGCGGATGCTCTGCCGTTCGGTATTTCCTAATCGTTCTCCCACGAACATGGTATAATTATCATAGCCGTATTCCAGCATCCGGCGAGCGATAGTCGTAGGCGTATGTTCCCGATCCGTGAGCACGCCTATCTTAGACGCACTTTCGATCAAGGCACGATCGAACTCGTGCCAAGGCCTTCCGGTAAGGGAGACGATCCGCATGTCGTGGTAAGGCATCAATAGATTTTGCGCCAAGAGTTGCAAGGAATTAAATGACGGGTACAGGCGGATTTGCGCATCCGGCAATCGGTTTTGAATCGTAACGGCGAATCCGAAAAACAAAGGATCTCCGGAAGCGAATACAACGATGCTTTCCCGACCGTCGTACGAATGATAGCGATCGAAGACCTCGTCCAACGGAACTTTTATATCGATCCAGTCCGCTTTCTCGGGCAAGAGCGAACGTACGATCTCATGATGCCGCACGCCTCCGGAGAACACCCGGTGGGACGAGATTATCTCCAATATCTCCGGCGGAAAGTATTGCCGCATATTATCATCCAGCCCTATGACATAAAATCGGTTCATACGTCTCTTCCCGGCTTTAATTGTTCTGCGTCATTAAAACAAAGGATGGCATTCACTAGCGTAGCCGCTAAATTACTACCTCCTTTACGACCTTCCACGATTAGTTTCGGTATACCGATAAAAGGTTTCACCATATGTTTGGATTCCTGCACATGTACGAAACCTACCGGAGCCGCGATAATGCCAGCTGGAGTGGCTTTACCTTTACGTATTAAATCGCATAATTCCATAAGGGCGGTCGGGGCGTTCCCGAAGACAAACAGAGCGGTCGGATGCTCTTCCACGGCCCGACGAATACCGGCTTGAGTACGGGTAATTCCTTTGCTCGAAGCCATCTCAGCGACCCGCTCGTCTTGAAGGTAACATTTCACTTCGACACCCAGACGTTGCAGAGCTCCCTTACGAATGCCGGAAGCAGCCATCGTGACATCGGTGATGATCGTAGGAACTTCCCCGCCGCTGATCTTATTATATAATGTAGAGACAGCATCCGGGTCGGCATAAAGGATATTTTCCATATCGAAATCGGCCGTCGTATGAATGGCATGGAGTAACGCCCATTTCTTATCCAACGGGATCTCTTGGTTTTTCAATTCCTTCTCGATCGTACGGAAACTACGGATCATGATGTCCTGTCCGATACCCGTATCCATTTTCTTTTGTTTGATCTCGCCATAATATCCCCGGGGAGTGATCATATGATTCCCGGAAAGATATGTTTGTGAGTTTCCGATCAAGACTACCGTAAACATATCGATCTGCTCGGGGTCCAGATCTGCGAGCGTAGTGACGAATACTTCTTGCTCCTCCCGTCCGGCCTGACGTACATAACCGACCGGAGTCTCCGGCTTGCGTTCTTGCAGGAACAATTCTTTTAAACGATAGAGTTGCCAATAACGTCCCTCGCTTTTTGGATTATAGATCGCCGTAACAAAATCGGCCATGGCCGCCGCGTGAATCCGTTTCTCGATCAGTTCCCAAGGAGTCATCAAGTCTGAGAGGGAAATCACACAGAAATCATGTCCGATAGGAGCGCCAAGCAAGGACGCAGCTTTCTGGAAAGCGCTGATGCCCGGATACGACTCGATCTCGATCTCGCTTCCGGATTCTTTCTTCATCTCATAAATCAGAGGAGTCATGCCATAAATACCGGCGTCACCGGAACTGATCACGCAAACCGTCTTTCCCTCGTTGGCATAAGCGAAAGCTTGCTCGGCACGAGCTTGCTCACGTTTCATACCTGTATCTATACATTCCGTTCCCTCACGAAGCAAGTGGGTGATAAAACGGAAATAATATTTATATCCTATGATGACATCCGAGCTTTGGATAGCGGCCAAAACCGCAGGCGTTATATCGGCCTCGCTACCGGGGCCGATTCCGGCGACTATAATCTTGCCTTTATTCATTCAAATCTATTTTATAATACAATGTTCTCAATAAATATAATACAAATATACAGGCTTTACTTCTTTCTTCTCGCTTTTCGCCTGATATATTTTATCGCAAGCCATACACCGGATAAGGAAACGAACGTGCCTCCCAACATGGTTCCCCACATCACGATATTCCATAAGACCGGATGATCTACCAAGAATTTCAGATTCAAGCTATGCAATGCCGGATACATCCAATGGTTCCAACGAGACGGCGTATTTACATAACGGTATTGTCCATTACGGGGATTAATGTAATAACAACTATTATCCACGTCTTGAATAGATACTTTCCAGACCGGGAGTTCTAAATTCCTTTTTCGTGAGATATAATACGTATCATAAGCATCCAACAGTTTGATATCAGCCGTGGTCCCGATACCATGTATCTGAGACAATACGGAACGGATTTCTTCCGGTCGCAGGTTCAATAAAGATATCCCGTCACTCTTATTTGCGTTCACGACAATATCCTTCGTGTCTGTTTGTACGATGTAAAAGGGTATATCACCAAAACTACTCCATTCCAATTGACGGATCTGGCCGGGATAGGCTTGTATGACCGCCCTGTAATCCAACGGATAATCGAGTGGGGAAGGAGCCATCTTCCGCAGTTCTTGAACCGGGTTTATATCGAGCTTGGCTTTCAACCCCCAATCCTGTACACGAGCCAAAGACATCATACCACTAAAGCAGAAGGTGAGGACGAATAAACCGAATAACACCCCAAGAATATGATGCCATTTATACCAGAACTTCTTATAAGGGGAAATCAAATGACGTCTCCTCGCTAACCGGAAATCCCGTATTCCTAAATAGATCCCGGCGATACACATAACGCACCCGATTCCGGATAACCAGACAACTACCTTTATCCATAATTCAGCGTCTTGCCGCAAGGAAGTGAAATAGACCCAATGAGGGATCGCCCCGAGCCAAGCCCAGAAACGACTGTTTTTATCCGTATATTGCAAAACCTCCCCGGATTTAGAGGATATGTATAATTCATGTCGTTCCGGATCGGCGAAATGGAATTTATAGATCGGAAATTCCTCTTTTAAACGACCGAATGGAATCCATTGGTCCAAGGTGTACAAGGAATCTACCTTCGCTATGGAAGAGGTATTCCATAGTGATGCCACACGTTGGATATGATTCCAGTCGATTACGGGTAATCTTTCCGTCGAGTCGGCAGGAATATCATAGCTCCCTTTCTCCGTCCGGAGATGAAAAACAGTTTGTCCCAAATAGCTGTTTAAGGTAACATGGTTTATCCGCTCGTTCTGCGGTAAACGTTTCTCTATCTGGTCTAACGAAGGAAGATTCTCCGGAGAGAGAATATCCATCTTCGCCCGTTTATCGGCCCGGTCCGCTCGCGGGAACGTATGGTAGATCATTACCAATCCCGATAGGAACCAAACGAGGAACAGGATACTGAGCGCCGTGCCCAGTATCCTGTGTATAAATTGCATGATCTTTGTCAATAGATTCATGAGCGTATGTTCTATATATTATAATGTATAGGAGATAGCCACTTGGAAATTACGAGGCATGCTTGGCACCATCTGTTGTCCGAGCGCTTGGTTATAATAATTGTTGTCAAACAAGTTATTCAAGTTGAATGTAAGGTGAATATTGTTGTTCAACAAATAAGACATACCGAAATCGGTTACCCAATACGGATCGAACCAAGAGTTGTTAGATGTATTACGGTATACTTTACCGGTATAACTGCTACTCAAGTGAAATTCCAGATTCTTCAAGACACCCCGAGGGATGGTATAACTGCCGTATGCGTAGAAAGTCTGGTTCGGTACGTTGCTCTGCCAGTTTCCTTCTTGGCTATTCAATTGTTGCTTTGTCTCATCCGGGTTATTGCCATAGATAGCCTCGATCAATTCCGGATCCTTTATTTCTTTCATCTCCCGGATCTTGGAGTCGTTCAATCCATAACCGATCGTCAGCGCTAAGGTGCTTACCGGAGAAAGAGTGACATCAAAATCAAAACCTTTGGAATCTTGTACACCCACCTGTCCGATTACGCTCTTCGTGGTAGTCTCGCCGTTTACCTCCACTTGATAGTTGTTGGTCAACGTAGCCGTACTGTTCATCTTCCGGATATAGAACAAGCTGGCATTGGCGCTTAATATATTGTTCAATTGATATTTAAGACCCACCTCGGCTTGGTATCCTTTCTCCGGCTTAAATACTTCCTCATTGCGAGCAGGCTCGAAACGATTTCCATCACCTCCTACATAAATGACGTTATCTTGATAGAACGTACGGATCGGCTTGAAGAAAGAGGCGAAAGACGCATAAATGGATGTATTCGGATGGGGCAGATAGACCGCTCCGAAACGATAGGTCAACGCCTTATTCTTTATCATATTGAAGCTTGAATGCTCCTCATACTCACGTCGTCCGGTAGGAGTTGTAGCGCTGGCGGACATATAACGGAAAAAGTCGTAACGTAGAGCGGCTAATACCTTCCATTGCTCGTTGAACTCAACCATATCTTGAAGATAAAGGCTGTTGGAATAATGATGCGTAACCGTTGCTTTCGAGAATTTACTGGTCATATATCCCATGCTATGCGGATCATAAACGGATACATGCGAATAAAGGCCGGGACCCTGAACATCATCTCCTAAATTATATCCCGAATAGCTGGTACGATTCAAGGCGACGAAAGAGTAACCTCCCATATACGTATGCTTTATCTCACCCGTCCTGAATTTACCGCTTAGCTCGAGCGTATTGGCTACCGTCTTGGCTATATGGGAGAAGCGAAGCGGGAAAGAAAGATATACACTGTCCAAACAGATATATTTTTTCTGGCCATTTTTCATATAATAATGATCATAGATCGGATCATCACTTTCGAGATAGTCGAGGGCTTCCGTCCCAAAATAGTTGATATCGTCGTTATTGTAAGAAAGGCGATCTGTTAGTTTCGCACTGTTCCAAAAAGTATGTGTGTACTGCGTCGATATGTTCCAAGCGTGATTCTTCATAAAGTCGGACTCGTTATTGTAGCGAGCCTCACGGTCAAGTCCCGGTAGCATATCATTTTTATGGAGATATAACTGTCCTGTTTGCGCATTATATACATCATTTGCCATTAAATCGGGAAGACCAATCTCCGTTCCATAGAAGTCGCGGTTAAAACCTCCACGAACATCTAATAGGTCACGTTCCGTCATTTTAGCTTGCAATGCCAGATAACCGGAAAAGCGACGGTTGCCATTATCACGCCAGCCCTCTTGATCGGAAAAGTTGACATTGGCGTAATAATTGACCGGACCGACCAATTTACCGCCCATGCCAAGCGTCGCCTCTTTATTCTCGTAACTACCATAGGCCAATCGGGCGTTAACGCTCTGTTTCTCTGACGGGGATTTACGAACGATATTCAAGGTTCCACCTACGGCTGAATGTCCGTAAAGTACAGAAGCCGGTCCCTTTAATAATTCAATAGACTCGATACAGGATAGATCGGGTACGGGATAAGAGTTGTTTATTGCCGAACGTTCATCGCGGATACCGTCTATCATCATGATAGAATGATCGAAACCACGGATCGACAATTGTTGAAATGCGCCATAAGATGTTTGGAATCGTACGCCCGGCATAAAGCGTACCGCATCTTGGATATTACGGATACCTCGCAACTCCAAACTACTCGCCGTAATGCTATTAATTGAAATAGGAAGATATTTCATAGGTACGTCCAACTTCGTGATTTGTGGACGTGGCTTGCGTGCGGCGGTCGCTACGACTTCTTGAATATTGAATGTCGTATCGGCGAAATTCGTGTACTCATTCTTGTGTTGTGCCTGCATCGTACTGATACATAAGGCTGTCAACGGTAAGATTGTCAAAACTCTTTTCATATATTTAGCATTATAACTGTTTATTGTATGCATGTGAAATCCCTTTCGAAAGAAATTCCATTTTCCTTCGAATGAAAATTTAGTTTCTTTCGGAAGGAATTACTTTTTCTTCCGAAAGGAATAAAAAACATTGTGTAGTGAACTTTTTTAGTCCTTCTCTACCGCATAAGCTTTCTTCTTATCAACGATATCGATCATCTTATGTTTAGCCATGAAACGGGCATGTTCGATGAAGATCTTCTGGATATCCGGATTCTGTCCCAGACCTTCCATAAATACGCTTACCTCGTAGCCTTTCTTTTCCAATTCCTCTTTCCAATCACCGGCGATATCGTTTTTCGCATGGTCTCCGGCAACAAACATAAATGGCATCAACAAGACTTTCTTCGTTCCATTGGCCTTTACTTGGGCTACCATCGTATCAAAAGTAGGATAGCCCTCGATGGTTCCTACGGAATAATCCTTGAATCCCTTCTCCTTCAACATATAATCCAACATGGCATATTGAGCCGTCGCCGGTGTATAAGTGCCATGGCCTACCAATAAAGTAGCGCCTTCTTTCGCCCCATTTTTTGTGATAGCGACGATTACCGCCTCATAATCCTCCGGTGTATACAATAAAGGATTACCGATACGAATCTCCTTGAAAGAAGATTTCATGGTGGCAACATCCTTACGTAAGGATTCCATCTCGATACCTTCGATTATATTCGTGGATTGGATCAAGACATGTGTATAACCATCAGTCTTTAATTTTTCCAAGGCCTCGATCGGGTTCAGTTTCTCTACGCCACGAGCTTTTAAGCGGCGCATTACAATGCGAGAAGTCCATGCCTCACGCAACTCAACATCTTTGAAAGCTTCTTTCGCTTTTTGATTGATCGCGTCGATTGTCAAGGCACGGGTATCATCATGGGTTGTTCCAAAATGTACCATCAATAAAGCGGCCTTATCGCCCGGTTGTAAAGAGGCGAATAAATCGGATGCTACAAAATTCTCGCCATCGTGCGCACGACAAACTAGGCTGATGACCAGCAGGAAGAAAGATAGTAAGTGTTTCCTCATCATATGAATATATTAATAATTAGATTACATATCAATCCCACGGAGACAACGTATTATTCCGTCTCCAACATCTTTTAGATATAGGTGATATTTCTATCCTCTTAATTACTCCTAACCCCGGGAGGAATTAATCATTACTTCGCTTGGCAGGTTTCCTGACTGGCTCGGAAAGCAACCTTCCCATCTTTCTTAAGACAGTGGCATAGCAGAACGCTTTCCTTTTCAAGAGCTTCACAGTAGCGGGCACTGTTCCGGATTCTAACCGGATTCCCTTTTATAGAGTTGTCGGTAGACAAACTCTATCACCTAAGCGGTCGCAAATTTATATAAATAATCCCGAAAAGTAACAACATCTTTCAAAGAATCCCTGTTTCAATAGCATCTTTTTTGTTTAACATCAAATAAATAGATATGGAATGGATAACTAATTTACTTCAACATTATCCGGAGCTAGCTATTTTCATAACCTTAGCTCTCGGTTTCTGGATTGGCAAGTTTAAGATAAAGAAGTTCACGCTGGGAACGGTTACCAGCGTATTATTGGTCGGTGTATTGATCGGGCAATTGAAAATCGATATAAGCGGACCGTTAAAGTCCGTCTTTTTCTTGATGTTCCTCTTCGCTGTAGGATATAGCGTTGGGCCACAGTTCTTCCGGGGATTGAAAAAGGAAGGTCTTCCTCAAATGCTTTTCGCCGCCGTCATGTGTATATTTTGTTTGATCGCTCCTTTTTTGTTAGCGAAACTTATGGGATATAACGCAGGCGAGGCCGCAGGATTATTGGCGGGCTCCCAGACGATGTCGGCAGTATTAGGAGTTGCCGAAGATACGATCGGACAGATGAATATTAGCGATACGGATAAAAGCGCTATGGTAAATGTAATGCCCGTGGCCTATGCGGTAACTTATATTTTCGGTACGGCAGGATCCGCATGGTTGGTGAGTGATATCGGGCCACGTCTTTTAGGAGGACTCGACTACGTGAAAAAAGCCTGTAAAGAGCTAGAGGCTAAAATGGGAAATAACGACGAGAGCGAGCAACCGGGCTTTATGCCTGCCGCCCGTCCAGTAACTTTTCGGGCCTATAAGATTAGTAATGAATGGTTCAAGGATGGCAAAAGCGTAAAGCAGTTGGAGGTATATTTAGACCAATTGGGACGGCATTTGTTCGTGGAGCGTGTCCGTATTAATAATGTAGTAACCGATGTTAAACCGGATTTAGTTTTACATACCGGAAATGAGGTTGTCCTAAGCGGTCGCCGGGAATTCGTGATCGGAGAGGAGAACTGGATTGGCGACGAGGTCAATGACATTGAATTGCTCGATTTTCCGGCAGAGACGTTACCCGTACTAGTGATCCATAAGGAATACGTGGGGAAAAAGATCTGCTATTTACGCAATCAATCGTTCATGCACGGTGTTAGCGTCAAGTCCATAAGGCGTGCGGGTATCAATATCCCGGTCTTGGCCGCTACGGTGATAGATTCCGGTGATATGTTGGAATTGGTGGGTATGAAATCAGAGGTAAATAAAGCGGCTACGACTTTAGGATATCCCGATCGCCCAACCAATCAGACCGATTTGATTTTCGTGGGTATCGGTATTTTCTTAGGGGGAATTTTAGGTTCGCTCGCGATTCATTTCGGAGGTGTCCCGATCAGCCTGAGTACGAGTGGCGGCGCTTTGATAGCCGGACTCGTCTTTGGATGGCTTCGTTCCAAGCATCCGACCTTCGGGCGTATTCCAGAGCCTTCCGTCTGGATATTAAATAATTTGGGACTGAATATGTTTATCGCCGTAGTCGGTATCACGGCGGGTCCCAGTTTCGTGACCGGATTGAAGGAAGTCGGTATAAGTTTATTTATTATCGGTGCTTTAGCGACATCTATCCCGCTTATCATCGGTATTCTGATGGGACGTTACGTTTTTAAGTTCCATCCGGCTATCACTTTAGGTTGCACGGCAGGTTCACGTACGACAACCGCCGCATTAGGAGCGGTGGAAGATGCCGTAGGAAGTGAGACTCCAGCCTTAGGCTATACCGTTACCTATGCGGTGGGTAATACTTTATTAATCATCTGGGGTGTCGTTATTGTGCTAATCATGTAATATATATAATGTATGGACAAGAAGAAAATACATGTCACGAGAGAATATGAGAAAAAGATGTCGGAGATTAGCCCTTTCGAGCTAAAGAACATCTTGATAGAGTTAGCGGATGAGAGCGCTCGTAAAAGTACGCACATCATGCTGAACGCAGGAAGGGGAAATCCAAACTGGATCAGTACGGTTCCACGGGAGGCATTCTTCCTATTAGGGCAGTTCGCCTTGGAGGAATGCCAGCGGGAAACCGAATTGGCAGATGAGATGGCCGGAGCCGCAGGGGTTCCCAACCGCAAAAGGATCGCGTCTCGCTTCGTACAGTTTCTAAAGAAACATGCGCAATCTCCCGGCGCTACTTTATTGAAGGGTACCTATGAATATCTGGTCACGGAAAAAGGTGTAGATGAGAATGAGCTTGTATACGAATGGGCGGAAGGTGTCATTGGTGATCAATATCCGGTTCCCGATCGTATCTTGAAATATACGGAAATGCTCGTGCGGGATTATTTAGACCAAGAATTATGTGATAACCAGCCCCCTGAGGGAATATTCGACCTTTTCGCTACCGAGGGCGGAACTGCCGCCATGTGTTATATCTTCGATTCCTTGCAGCAGAATTTCTTGTTGAATAAGGGAGACAAGATCATTCTCTTCGCTCCGGTATTCACTCCTTATATAGAGATTCCGGAACAGGCTCGTTATCTTTTTAATGTCATAGAGATAAAAGCCTTGAAGATGACAAAAGACGGCTATCACACGTGGCAATATCAAGAAAAGGATTTAGATGTCCTGAAAGATCCTAGCGTGAAAGCCGCTTTCATAACAAACCCGAGCAACCCGCCTTCATACGGATTGACAAAAGCATTGATGAATAGGATCGTTGAGATCGTACGGAACGACAATCCCAACCTTATGATTATTACGGATGATGTGTATGCGACATTTATTCCGCATTTTCGCTCGATGATGGCCGAATTACCAAAGAATACGTTATGTGTCTATTCTTTCTCCAAATATTTCGGGGCAACCGGATGGAGATTGGCGGTAATCGCTTTACATCAAGATAATATTTACGACCGGATGATCCGTGAATTGCCAAGAGATAAACAGGAGCTTCTAAAAAAACGGTATAGCAGTCTATCCTTACATCCCGAGGATATCCGCTTTATTGATCGTATGGTAGCCGATAGCCGTCAAGTAGCCTTGAATCATACGGCCGGTCTTTCCTTGCCACAACAAACACAAATGTCTCTGTTTGCGTCTTTCGCTCTATTAGATGCGGAAAATACCTATAAGAAAAGGATGCAGGATATGATCCACGAGCGTTTACACACATTGTGGGAAAGCACCGGATTCACCTTATTGGACGACCCTTTGCGTGCGGGATACTATAGTGAGATCGATATGCTTGTCTGGGCTAAGAAATTCTATGGGGATGATTTCGTGGAATATCTAAAAAAGAATTACGAACCTCTGGATGTCGTTTTCCGTCTGGCACAGGAAACTTCCTTGGTTTTACTGAACGGAGGAGGTTTTGATGCTCCCGAGTGGTCTATCCGCGCATCTTTAGCCAACCTTAAACGGGAAGATTATGTCCGGATTGGAGAGGGTATCGCATCTATTTTACATAGTTATGCTCAAAGATGGAAAGAAAGTCTCGATAAGTAGAAAAAACAGCTCCAAGGCTTGAACAAAACGGGCTAATGGTACGTTTTATTAATAAACGTGCGATTAGCCCGTTTTTCTAAGTTATCCGGGAGATTATAAATAACCTCTATAACCTCATAGAAATTATCGAACAAATTGTATTTCATTATATTATATATTTGTTGATAATAAAAACAAAGACTCATTGGCAGATGTCTTATTTATTACATTTTAGCTGGTTATAGATAAATATATTTGCGAAAAGGCTTACAATAAAAAACGAATATGAATATGGTGTACGACATTGACATGCTTAGAAATTTCTATGCGAATTTCCCCAGAAGAGTGGACACAGCCCGCGAACGTATCGGTGGTCGCCCGATGACCTTGGCCGAGAAAATCTTATATGCGCATCTATACGATGAAAGCTCGACTCGCCTTTTCAAAAGAGGTGAGGATTATGTGAATTTCCGTCCCGACCGTGTGGCTATGCAAGATGCCACCGCTCAGATGGCGCTTTTACAATTCATGAACGCCGGAAAAGAAAAATCCGCAGTACCGGCTACCGTGCATTGCGACCATTTGATCCAAGCGAATATGGGAGCCAAAACGGATATCGATACGGCTACCAAAAGCAATAGCGAGGTCTATGATTTCTTGAAATCGGTCTCCGATAAATATGGAATCGGTTTTTGGAAACCCGGAGCAGGCATTATCCATCAAGTGGTATTGGAAAATTATGCGTTTCCCGGCGGTATGATGGTAGGAACTGATTCACATACCCCGAATGCCGGAGGACTTGGAATGGTCGCTATCGGAGTAGGAGGAGCCGATGCCGTGGATGTCATGACCGGAATGGAATGGGAACTGAAGATGCCGAAACTAATTGGTGTTAAGTTAACTGGTAGTTTGAATGGTTGGGCCTCGCCGAAGGACGTGATTCTTAAGCTAGCGGGCATCTTAACCGTAAAAGGTGGAACGAACGCTATCATCGAATATTTCGGTCCGGGCACCGCCTCAATCTCAGCGACCGGAAAAGCTACGATCTGTAATATGGGTGCCGAGGTAGGAGCGACTACTTCCTTATTCCCATTCGATAATACAATGGCTCAATATCTTCGTGCCACGGGACGTGACGAGGTAGCGAGCTGGGCCGAAGCTATCGGTGAATATCTGGAAGCGGATATGGACGTTCGTGCCGAGCCAGATAAGTTTTACGATCGTGTAATCGTTATTAACCTTTCCGAATTGGAGCCGCATATCAACGGTCCGTTCACGCCGGATGCAGCTACGCCTATCTCGGAGTTTGCCGCAAAAGTAAAAGCGAATGGCTATCCCCGAAAGATGGAGGTCGGATTAATCGGTTCCTGTACCAACTCTTCTTATCAAGATCTAAGCCGTGCGGCATCTATTGCTCGCCAAGCTTATGAGGATAAAATACCGGTAGCGGCACCCTTGATCATCAACCCGGGTTCCGAGCAAATCCGTTATACGGCAGAAAGAGATGGTATTATCGGTGATTTTGAACGGATTGGCGCAACCATTATGGCGAATGCCTGTGGTCCTTGTATCGGACAATGGAAACGTCATACGGATGATAATACCCGTAAGAATTCGATCGTTACTTCATTCAATCGTAACTTCGCTAAACGTGCGGACGGTAATCCGAATACACATGCTTTTGTCGCTTCTCCGGAACTGACACTGGCCTTGACCATCGCAGGTGATCTATGTTTCAATCCTTTGACCGATACCTTGAAGACAGAGGATGGTAAGGTTGTGAAACTGAAAGAACCGAAAGGCTCGGATTTTCCGCCGAAAGGTTTCGAGGTAAAGGATAACGGCTATCTGGCACCTACGGGTAAGAACGTAGTGGTGAACATCGATCCGGAATCCAACCGCCTACAAGCATTAAAGCCTTTCGCTCCTTGGAATGGAGAGGATTTCACGGATATGCCCCTTCTTATCAAGGCTGAAGGTAAATGTACGACGGATCATATCTCGATGGCCGGTCCATGGTTACGTTTCCGTGGGCATTTGGAAAATATATCGGATAATATGTTGATGGGAGCCGTAAACGCTTTCAACGGGAAGACAAACTCTGTATTGAATCAACTGAACAATGAATATGAAGCAGTTTCTGCCGTAGCGAAACAATACAAGGCAAATAGTATTTCCTCGATCGTCGTAGCGGAAGAAAACTACGGTGAAGGCTCTTCCCGGGAACATGCAGCCATGGAGCCCCGCTTCCTAAATGTAAAAGTGATCCTAGCCAAGAGTTTCGCCCGTATCCACGAGACAAACTTGAAGAAACAAGGAATGTTAGCACTGACTTTTGCCAATAAGGAGGATTACAGCAAGATCCGCGAGAATGACCATATCTCGATCATCGGATTGAAAGATTTTCAGCCGGGCAAACCGTTGACGGCCGTTCTTCTTCATGCGGATGGTACGCAAGAATCATTCCCGGTTAACCATACGTATAATGATTTACAAATTAAATGGTTCAAGGCGGGTTCCGCTTTAAATACAGCTCACTAAGACAAACAAAAAAATCTTGATATCATGAGTAAGATAACAAAGAAAGGTAATCATATTTTCGTTCCGGATCACGTGACGATCCCTTATATTGAAGGAGATGGCGTGGGGCATGAGATCACTCCCGTTAGCCAAAAGATAGTAAACGCTGCCATCAAGCAAGCTTACAACGGAACCCGTTCCATTGAATGGAAAGAGGTCTTAGCCGGTGAAAAGGCGTTTAAGCAAACCGGAAGTTGGCTTCCCGATGAGACTATGGAAGCATTCCGTGAATACATCGTCGGTATTAAGGGACCGTTGACAACTCCGATTGGTGGAGGTATCCGTTCATTAAATGTGGCCCTCCGTCAGACGTTGGATTTATATGTTTGTCTCCGTCCGGTACGTTGGTTTAAAGGAGTCGTATCTCCGGTAAAGGAGCCGCAAAAAGTGAATATGTATATCTTCCGTGAGAATACGGAAGATATCTATGCCGGAATCGAATGGCAACAAGGGACTCCGGAGGCACAAAAGTTATTGAAGTTCCTCACCGAGGAAATGGGAGTGAAGAAAATACGTTTCCCGGAAACTTCCTCTTTCGGCATCAAGCCGGTTTCTGTGGAAGGTACGGAGCGTCTGGTGCGTGCCGCTATCGAATACGCGATATTGCATCAGTTACCGAGCGTGACTTTGGTACACAAAGGTAACATCATGAAATTCACGGAAGGTGGTTTCAAACTATGGGGATACGCTTTAGCGGAACGGGAGTTTGCGGATCTCACTTTCACATGGCCTCAATATGAGAAGATCAAGAAAGAGCAAGGCGAGGAAGCGGCCAATACCGCCTTAGTGGAAGCTTCAAAGGCCGGTAAAATCATTATCAAGGATGTCATAGCCGATGCTTTCTTGCAAAACACTCTATTAATTCCGGAAGAATATTCCGTGATCGCTACCTTGAACCTGAACGGCGATTATATCTCCGATCAATTAGCGGCGATGGTAGGTGGCATTGGCATTGCTCCCGGCGCTAATATCAACTATAACAGTGGTCATGCGATCTTCGAGGCAACACATGGAACCGCTCCGAATATCGCGGGAAAGAATCTCGTAAACCCCTCTTCCTTATTATTATCATCCGTGATGATGCTGGAATATATGGGATGGAGTGATGCGGCTAACCTGATTACATCTGCTATGGAGCAAGCTTTCTCCGCTGGAGAGGCCACTCATGACTTGGCTCGTTTTATGCCGAACGGCAAATCTCTCGGCACCAAAGAATTTGGTGATCGTATCATCTCTATTATCGAAACAATTAAATTAGTATAGTCATGTTGAAGAAAGAATATTTAATTTACAAATTGTCCGAGGCTGCCAGAGAGGCTTGCAAGATTGACAACGAACTTTTCCCGATGTATAATGTGAAACGTGGCCTTCGTAACGAGGATGGTAGCGGCGTGTTAGTAGGATTGACCCAAGTCGGTAATGTAGTAGGATACGAACGCTTGCCAGAGGGCGGTCTTAAAGCGATCCCCGGTAAGTTATTCTATAGAGGTTACGACGTAGAGGATTTAGCGCGTGATTTCATCAAGGAAAAACGGTTCGGTTTTGAGGAAGTGGCTTATTTATTACTTTCTGGTAAACTCCCCGATAAAGAGGAATTATCAGCCTTTAAAGAACTGTTGAACGATAATATGCCCTTGGAGCAAAAGACCAAGATGAATATTCTGGATCTGGAAGGACAGAACATCATGAATATATTGGCTCGTAGCGTATTGGAGATGTATACCTTCGACGCAAACCCGGACAACACCTCCCGAGATAACTTAATGCGCCAATCTATTGAATTGATCTCTAAGTTCCCGACGATTATCGCTTATGCCTACAATATTTATCGTCATAGCACACAGGGGCGTTCTTTACACATCCGTCATCCGCACGAGAACTTATCGATCGCAGAAAATTTCCTTCACATGCTGAAACGTGATTTCACGGATCTGGACGCACGTACGTTGGATTTGCTCTTGGTATTGCAAGCAGAACATGGTGGTGGTAATAACTCTACGTTCACGGTACGCGTCACTAGTTCTACGGGAACGGATACGTACTCATCTATCGCAGCTGGTATCGGCTCATTGAAAGGCCCGTTGCACGGAGGTGCCAATATTCAGGTAGTAGATATGTTCCATCATTTGAAAGAGAATATCGCGGATTGGAAGAACGTGGACGAGATCGATACTTATTTCATGCGGATGCTTAACAAAGAGGCTTATAACAAGACAGGCTTGATCTATGGTATCGGCCATGCGGTCTATACGATTTCCGATCCCCGTGCGGTCGTATTAAAGGAACTGGCTCGTGATCTGGCAAAAGAGAAAGGTCGCTCTGAGGAATTCGCCTTCCTTGAGTTATTAGAGGAAAGAGCGATCGAATGTTTCGCCAAGCATAAAGGAACTAAGAAACGGGTTTCCTCGAACGTGGACTTCTATTCCGGATTCGTTTATGAGATGATCGGTTTGCCACAGGAAATCTATACGCCTTTATTCGCCATGGCCCGAATCGTGGGTTGGACCGCTCACCGTATCGAGGAGTTGAACTTTGACGGAAAACGCATCATCCGTCCGGCTTACAAGAACGTTTTGGACGATAGGGAATATATCTCAATCAACGAGCGATAACACTAAAAAAATCATAGTTATGTTTTCTTTCATTCATAGTTATAAGTTGAAGGATTCATAACTATGATTTTTTAGCATGTTCAGGCTTATAATAAGATCCTACATAAAACCCTTAAAATGTAAATTTCTCAAGTTTCATCGCACCTAATCCTTGCAATTTAGGAACCAACGTTACGAAATGCTCAGCTTTTTCGTGAGCTGATAAGGATTCAGCGTCTTTCCACGTCTCACAAATCATCAATACATCACTACGAGTAGAGCTCTCGAAAATATCATAAGCTATACAGCCATTGTCTTTCAAAGACTTTTCAACCAATTCTTTCGCAGTCTCCAATGCGGCGGGACGATTCTCCTCACTTACTTGAATAAATACATTTAGTCTAATCATACTCATAATTGTTTTAAGAATGTTACATACTTGATCAAAAGTACAGCACAAATATAGAAATAAACCCGTATATTTGTCATTCGAAACGTATAATTAACAGCATGAAGGAATCTGTTCGTATTCTTCGTTTCGCCATTGTAGGTTCTTCTAACGCTTTGATCACCGCATTGGTAATCTGGATATTAATGGATATTCTGGATTGTAATTACTTGTGGTCGAACATGGCTGGATATGTGGCTGCCTTGGTGAATAACTTCTTTTGGAGTAAATACTGGGTATTTTCTTCCGGGAAAGGTAATTTCTGGAAGGAGATTCCTTTATTCCTAATCGCTTTTGGTTGCGCTTACGCTACTCAATTCATATTCTTGCTTTTAATGGTGGAGGTGATCGATCTAAATGAATATCTGGGTCAGTTCCTTGGACTTTTCGTTTACGGAGCCGTTAATTTTATGATGAATAAGAGGCTTACTTTTAAGAGCTAGAATCCGATAAATCGTATCAAAGGAAGTGGTATAGTACGCCATTAGTGGTGAAGGTCAACGCGACTACTCGCATAAGCCTTCACCACTAATGGCGTTGACCATCGGGACTAGTCGCGTGAGCCATCGAGACATAATCGTGCTGAATCGCTAACGGGTAAGGCTCGTAAACTGCTTCCCGAGTCTGTAAAGATAGAAAGCTAGATGCGTAAAAGCGAATACGAATGAGATAATCAATAAGACTTTGCTCTCGCCCCATCCCACGGTTTGCTGGTGCCAAAGCCCCGTAATCACGCAAAGCACGGATAGGGTAATACCGATCATATCCAATGTGGTCTGTCCCGAGCGATGTTTCTGCATATGTTCCAGTTTGCTATGTTTGATTCCATAGCAGACATATATATCCAGACCGATTAACATCCATAATACCAAACGAATCCATGTATCAGCCGGGAGAAAAAGCATCATCACCAGACAAGTTATGATACCGGCGATAGGCACGAACGGAACCAACGGGGTCTTGAAAGACCGGGGAGCGTCCGGCATTGTCTTACGGACAATCAATACCCCGGCGCAAACTAGCGTAAAAGCGAACAAAGTCCCGATACTACACATCTCGCCCGCTACGCTCGCCGGAACGAAAGCAGCCAATGTACCGACCAATAACATAAACAGGAAATTACTTCGTGCCGGCGTGCGGAATTTCTCATGGATATGGGAAAATAGGGGAGGGAGCAGCCCATCCCGGCTCATACTCAAGAATACACGGCTCTGTCCTAATAACGTTACCATGATAACCGAGCAATACCCCAGTAAAATAGCTATTACGATCGCCCGATTCATCCAAGGGTAATCCGGACGAATCACACCAGAAGCATCCATTTGTCCCATATGATCGATAGCTATTGCCACAGGAGCGATTCCATTCTGGCCAGCAAAAGCGGAGTAATGTACGACTCCGGTCATCACGTGGGCAAACAGCATATATAATATAGTACAAACCACCAATGACATCAAGATCCCGATCGGCATATCCCGTTTCGGGTTCTTGGTTTCCTGCGCTGCCGTACTTACAGCGTCGAAACCGAGGAAAGCAAAGAATACGATAGCCGCCCCTCGTAGGATACCGGAAAATCCGAACTCGCCTAGAGTCCCTGTATTAGTGGGGATATAAGGCGTATAATTCTCCATACGGATATATTTCCATCCCAAGACTACGAACACCAAGACTACGGAGACTTTCAAGAATACGATGATCCCATTGAAGATAGAACTGCCTTCCGTTCCTCGTATCAACAAGATACTCATTAACACCACGATCACGAAAGCCGGGATATTCACGATACCGCCATCCCAAGGGCAAGCTGTCAAGGCTTGCGGTAAATGTACTCCGAATCCTTCCAGAAAAACGACCAAATACCGACTCCAACTTATGCTAACGGTCGTAGCGGCCACGCAGTACTCGAGCACCAAATCCCAACCGATAATCCAAGCGACCAACTCACCCATCGTGGCATACGAGTAGGTATATGCGCTACCTGCCACCGGGATCATGGATGCGAACTCGGCGTAACATAACCCGGCGAAACAACAGCCCAAGGCGGCGATAGCGAAAGATAAAGTAATGGCAGGCCCCGTATACCCGGCGGCCACCGCACCCGTAATGGAGAACAATCCGGCACCGATAATAACACCGACACCTAAGGCGATCAAACTCCACGGGCCAAGGATACGCTTCAGCGATTTACTGCCCGAATCATTTGCCTCGGTCATCAAATCCGCTAAAGGCTTCTTAATAAATAAACCCATCTGTATAGATTAAAAAATTAGTAATTGGGCGCAAAGGTAGGAATTTTTATTATGTTTGCCGAAAAGTAAAAGCAAGGACAGAAACAAACAAGAAAATAAACTGACAACTAAATAATGAAACAATTGATAGCCTGTTGCGGATTAGATTGCGAAAGTTGCGATGCCCGCATAGCCACAGTTAAGAATGATGATGAGCTAAGAGAAAAAACCGCCCAAAAGTGGAGCGCCATGAACAATGCGCCCGAAATTACAGCCGCAACTATAAACTGTATGGGGTGTCGTGCGGACGGAGTGAAATTTGCGTATTGCAGTGATTATTGTGAAATACGCAAATGTGTATCCGGAAAAGGCTTTAATACATGTGGCGATTGTGATGAATTAGATAGTTGCCAGATAGTCGGCGCAGTCCTTCAGCATGCTCCCGGCGCAAGAGAAAATCTAATGTAGAAGCAAAAAAGATAAATCTCTAACATACCCGATCCTAATTCCGTATTGGCAGCCATTCCCAAAGCCATTCAGGGATCAGTCTCCAGAAAAAGACAAGGATAGCGTATCTCCAATCGATGATCGCCCTTCTCTTTTTCCGGTCTATAGCGTTAGCGATACGCAAGGCGGCGTATTGGGGAGACATCAGCATAGGATAATTCCTGCCGTCTTTCAATAAATCCGTACGGACAAATCCCGGACGGATATCCGTAAATGTAATAGGCTGTTTCTCCATACGGGAAAGTTGGGCTAAAGCGTCTATATAAATATTTTGGTATCGTTTGGTAGCCGAGTAGGAGGGAGCGACACCTAATCCTTTGGTTCCGGCAATAGAGCTGATTACAGATATATGCCCACCACCTTGACTGGAAAAATAACGATAAGCAGCTAGTACCATACGTGTAAAACCCGTCACATTCGTCTGTATCGTAGCTTGTTCAATGGAAGTATCTAAGTATTTATTCTGGTTGCCGATCCCTGAACTAAGCAGGAAGATGTCCATTCCTCCTAAATCACGGATTAATTCGTCTAAACGATCAGCGGCATCCTCGGCGGTCACGTCCAACTGCTTTATCCGGATATGCTCCGGATCTTGCTTACGAAACTCCTCCAACCGATCAACCCGACGGCCAGCCAATCCCAGTTGATATCCTCGTTTCCAATAAATCTTAGCAACCTCATAGCCGATACCGGAGGTAGCGCCAATAATGATAATTCGTTTGACCATAATACTTGATACAATAAATTAACAATAAAGATAAACAAAATTCTCATACTAAGCTCTATCTTTGTCACCCATCTTTTAAATTTAACACATAAATCCATGAACAACGCAACAACACAGTCACATATCGTGTGGCTCGATGTAATACGAACCGTAGCTATGCTGATGGTTATCGGAGTACATTGTATAGATCCTTTTTATATCTCACCTACACTCGGAAGTTTACCGGAATATAAACATTGGGCCGCTGTTTACGGCTCTCTTTTACGGCCCTCTGTTCCTCTTTTCGTTATGATGACGGGACTTTTACTATTGCCTATACGGGAACAATCTTTAGGTGTTTTCTATAAAAAGAGAATATATAGGGTATTATTTCCTTTTTTGATATGGTCTGTATTATACAATATATTCCCTTGGGTTACAGGGCTATTAGGTTTGCCGAAAGAGATAATCGGTGAGTTTTTCTGCTATGTGCAAGGAAATGAGTCACAATCCTTATCCGACGCATTGAAAGACATCGCCATGATCCCGTTCAATTTCAGTTTTAAGGAAAACCATATGTGGTACATTTATTTACTCATCGGATTGTATCTGTATATGCCATTCTTCTCCGCATGGATCGAGAAGGCGGATCGTTCCAAAGAGAGGGTCTATTTAGGGATATGGTTCGTATCTCTTTTCTTGCCTTATATGTCTGCCTATATCAGCAAATATTTATACGGGGAAGCGACGTGGAATCAATTCGGCATGTTTTATTATTTCGCAGGATTCAACGGATATCTCCTATTAGGACATTACTTAAAACAAGGTAATAATTGGAATATTTGGAAAACCTTCGCTATTTGCGCAGCCATGTTTGTGGTTGGTTATGCCATAACCTATAGTGGATTCAGTTCGGCCGCAGCGAATCCCAAGGCAACAGAATTGGATATGGAGTTATTTTTCACCTTCTGTAGTCCGAATGTAGTCTTAATGACGGCGGCTGTATTTATTCTTCTTCAAAAGGTACGTATTCATAATACTCTCATAGCTAAAAAACTATCGAAAATATCCAAATATGGTTTCGGAATCTATATCGTACATTACTTTGTCGTAGGTCCGATCTTTATCTTGATCGGGAAGTTTGATTTACCGATACCTTTGCAAGTACCCATAATGGCACTTTTGATTTTCATAATCTCATGGGCGTTTACTTGGTTCATGTACCGTATATTAGGTGAACGAGCTAAATGGATCATGGGATGAAACTCTCTCGTATACTGCAATCCGCCTTGCCGTGTTACTGCACGCCTATTGCAGTAACACGGCTAAAATACCATAAAACTCCTTGCAATCCCCATCTGTTTCGTTATATTTGCTACAATTTATAAACATAAAATAAAACGCTATGTCAGTAAAATCTTATATCGAATCCAATAAGGATCGTTTTCTTGAAGAATTGTTCTCTTTAATCCGCATTCCGTCAATCAGCGCCAAGCATGAGAATAAGCCGGACATGTTGACATGTGCCCAACGTTGGACAGAGGTGCTGCTGTCTTCCGGTGCAGATAAGGCCGAGGTAATGCCTACGAAAGGCAATCCTGTCGTATACGCCGAGAAAATGGTATCTCCCAATGCTCCGACCGTATTGGTTTACGCTCATTACGATGTAATGCCTGCCGAACCACTAGAACTGTGGAAGAGTGAACCTTTCGAGCCGGTGATCCGGGACGGACGCATTTGGGCCCGTGGAGCAGATGATGATAAGGGACAGGGCATGATTCAAGTAAAAGGTTTTGAGACAGCGATTAAAGAAGGTTTGTTACAGTGTAACGTGAAGTTTATTTTCGAAGGAGAGGAGGAGATAGGTTCTCCTAGCTTGGAAGATTTTTGCCGGGAACATAAAGAATTATTGAAAGCGGATGTAATCCTCGTTTCCGATACAAGCATGGTCAGCGCTGAAACACCGTCGCTCACGACAGGCTTACGTGGTTTGGCTTACTGGGAAATAGAAGTAACCGGACCGAACCGCGATTTGCATTCCGGTCATTTTGGCGGAGCCGTAGCGAATCCGATCAATGTACTTTGCAAATTGATGGCAGATATCACCGACGTGGATGGACGCATCACGATCCCGGGTTTTTATGACGACGTGGAGGATGTATCTCCCGCGGAACGGGAGATGATCGCCCAAATCCCATTCGACGAGGAAAAATATAAGAAAGCGATCGGGGTAGACGCTCTTTTCGGAGAGAAAGGCTATTCTACGCTAGAACGTAATAGTTGTCGGCCTTCTTTCGATATCTGTGGTATTTGGGGCGGATATACGGGGGAAGGAAGCAAAACGGTATTGCCTTCAAAGGCTTATGCCAAGGTTTCCACCCGTTTGGTTCCACACCAAGATCATGCCAAGATCTCCCAAATGTTTGAGGAGTATATAACTCGTGTGACCCCACCTTATGTGAAAGTGAAAGTTACGCCCAGCCATGGCGGGCAAGGATATGTTTGTCCGATCGACTTGCCGGCTTATCAAGCGGCAGAAAAGGCTGTCGGCATCGCATTTGGGAAGAAGCCGTTGGCGGTTCGTCGCGGAGGTAGCATTCCTATTATCTCTACATTCGAGCAGGTATTAGGGATCAAGACCGTACTGATGGGATTCGGCTTGGAACAAAACGCGATCCATTCGCCCAACGAGAGCCAGGAGTTGGATATCTTCTTCAAGGGAATCGAGTCGGTAGCGGAATTCTACCGTTTATATAAATAAGAAGGAAGAAGATGAGTATATTAATAAAGAATGTCCTGTTTAACGATAAAACGATTGATATCTATATCGAAGGAAAAGAGATCAAGCAAATAGGAGCGGAGCTGTCCTTTCCTGCCGATAAGATACTGGATGGTAGCCGTAAAGCCGTCATTCCCGGTTTCGTGAACGCTCATACGCATGCTGCCATGACTTTGTTCCGCGGCTTTGGCGATGATATGCCGCTTATGCCGTGGCTTGAGCAAAAGATCTGGCCGAATGAGGCGAAAATGACCCGTGAGGATGTATATTGGGGAGCGAAATTAGCGTGTTTGGAAATGATAAAAAGTGGCACGACCACTTTCTTCGACATGTATCAACGCCCTCGTGTCACGGCCGATGTGACGGAAGAGATGGGATTGCGAGGTATCATAGCCGGCGTTTGCTTCGATGGTTTTGATAAAGAAGAGGCGGAGAAATGCAAACGCCATAACGAACGACTGATCCAAGATGTGGATAACTACAGCAAACGGGTTCGCTTCTCGATCGGGCCGCACGCTATCTATACCGTTTCCGGTGAGCTTCTGAAATGGGCGCATCAGTTCGCCATGGAACACCAAATCCCTATCCATCTGCATCTGGCAGAGACAGAGGGGGAAGTGAAAGACTCTCTCGATAGATTCGGACTCACTCCCGTACGTTATTTATATGAGTTAGGTGTGCTTTCTCCACGTTTGATCATCGCTCATGGAATTTACATCGATGATGACGAGCTTCGTATGTTGGCCGATCACGAGGTGAAAGTCGTACATAACCCGGCCTCAAACATGAAACTGGCTTCCGGCATGTATTTTAAGTTCAAGGAAATGCGCCAATTGGGTATTACCGTGGGATTGGGAACGGACGGTTGTTCCTCTTCCAATAACTTGGATATGATCGAGGCGATGAAGCTGGCTTCCCTGTTAGGAAAAGCTTGGCGAAAGGATCCCGAAGCCTTGACCGCAAATGAGATGCTGCAAGCCGCTACTGCGGAAGGAGCCGTTATGTTCGGTTTAAAAGCCGGGCAGATCAAGGAAGGGTATTTAGCCGATCTATGTTTGATAGATCTCAACACCCCCGCTTTTACCCCAAACTTCAATTTCGTCTCAAATCTTGTATACGCCGCCAACGGCAGTTGCGTGGATACCGTTATCTGTGATGGTAAAATATTGATGGAGAATAAGAAGGTACCGGGAGAGGACGAGATTATGGAGAAAGCGGCAGAGATAGCTTATAACTTGATGAAACGTTAAATTGATTAAATATGGAAATGATTAAAACCGAACAATATCGGGAAGCGGCCGCCTATTTAGCTAGCCGGATCGAAGGTAACCCGGAGACCGCCATTATCCTTGGTAGTGGCTTAGGCTCTTTTGCCGATCAAATAATAGACCCTATAGTGATACCTTATGTGGAGATCCCACATTTTATGAAATCTACCGCTACCGGGCATAAGGGGAATTTTATTTGTGGCAAACTAGGGGATAAGCAAGTCTTGGCTATGCAAGGCCGTTTTCATTACTATGAGGGTTACACGATGCAACAGGTGACTTTCCCCGTACGTGTGATGAAACTCTTAGGGATCAAGAACCTTTTGGTCTCGAACGCCGCCGGAGGTATCAATAATACGTTCAAGGTAGGTGATCTGATGATCATCCGGGATCATATCAATATGATGCCGAACCCATTGATCGGTCCGAACAATGAGGATTTCGGCACTCGTTTCCCGGATATGACACGTGCTTATGATCGTGAATTTATCCGCTATGTGGAAGAAATAGCCGCCTCCCGATCTATCCCGTTAAAGAAAGGTGTATATGTAGGTTTGACAGGCCCTTCCTTCGAGACTCCTTCCGAGTACGCTTTCTATGGAAAAGTCGGGGGAGATGCGATCGGCATGAGTACGGTACCGGAAGTAATCGTGGCACGTCATGCGGGCTTGCGTGTATTCGGTATGTCTGTCATCACGAACGAAGGTTATCACTTCGCTGACGACTTTGTAAATGATGGTGCCGATGTTATCGTAGCGGCTAATAAAGCAGCATCTGTTATGACACAACTATTTAGGGAATTGGTCAAAAAAATCTAATAAAAAAGTAGCGCAAAGGCTTGGTGGTTTCAATGAAATCACTACCTTTGCACTCGCAATCGAGAACAAAGCGGTTGCATATGCGGAAGTAGCTCAGTTGGTAGAGCATAACCTTGCCAAGGTTAGGGTCGCGGGTTCGAGTCCCGTCTTCCGCTCCAATCGGTAACAGAGGCGGTATGAGGCCGCTTTTTTAATGTACTGAAGAAAGGCCCAGGTGGCGGAATTGGTAGACGCGCACGTTTCAGGTGCGTGTGTCGAGAGGCATGCAGGTTCGAGTCCTGTTCTGGGCACCTTTTCTCGCGCAGGTGGTGGAATTGGTAGACACGCTACTTTGAGGGGGTAGTGCCGGTTACGGCGTGTGAGTTCAAGTCTCATCCTGCGTACATACAGATAGTCCATATAGTTAGCTTCAAAAGCTGGTTATATGGATTTTTTTTATTCAAGCAGCCGATTGGGCTTCACTATTCCGTGATCGGTGAAGGTGGTTCACAGATTATGATGAAAAAACCTCATCCACATTCACATGTAGATGAGGTTATACCAAATCAGTTCATATGAAAACAAACTGAAGTAGACTAATACCTTAAACTTAGGAATAGTTTGTTTGATTAATGTAAGTTCTACACTGTAGAACCATTTCTGCAAATTTAATTATCTTTTTGTTATTATACAAACAACGTCTGTTCGGGTTCGTATAAAAAATGATTAAAAAACCTTTGTTGTTTGTTTCCATATCCGGACCATGTAAAAGCCCAGATGCGTAAAAGCGAAAACAAAAGAGATGATCAGCAGGACTTTACTTTCTTCCCAACCAACGGTTTGCTGGTGCCAGAGTCCCGTGATCACACAAAGGATGGCAAGGACGATCCCGATCATATTCAGAGCCAGCTGACCGTGGCGGTTCGCCTGATTGTATTCCAGTTTGCTATGCTTGATGCCGTAGCACGCATAAATATCCAGCCCGATCAGCATCCATAGCACCAGCCGTATCCAAGTGTCGGCCGGTAGGAAAAGCATCATGCACAGGCAAGTGATGATCCCGGCAACCGGAACGAACGGAACCAACGGAGTCTTGAAGGCGCGATGCACATCGGGCATTGTCTTTCTGACCACAAGCACACCGGCACAAACCAGGGTGAAGGCGAAAAGGGTTCCGATACTGGTCATTTCACCGGCCAGGCGTGCCGGAACGAAAGCTGCCAGCAGACCGACGAGTACCATGAACAGCAGATTGCTGCGGGCGGGTGTTCTGAACTTCTCATTGATGTGCGAAAAGAACGGAGGTAATAGACCGTCATGGCTCATGCTGAGGAAAACGCGGCTCTGCCCTAACAGCGTCACCATGATGACCGAGCAATATCCGAATAGGATGGCAAGGACGATTGCCTTGTTCATCCAAGGGTAATCCGGATGAAGCACACCCGAAGCATCTACTTCTCCCATATGTTCGATCGCAATTGCTACGGGAGCGATTCCCTGTTGGCCGCCAAATTCGGAATAATGGGCTACGCCCGTCATGACGTGGGCGAACAGCATGTATAATATGGTACAAACGAGCAATGAGACGAGGATTCCGATCGGCATATCTCTTTTGGGGTTCTTGGCTTCCTGGGCAGCCGTACTGACAGCATCGAAACCTAAGAAAGCGAAGAATACGATGGCCGCTCCGCGTAGGACACCCGATAACCCGTATTCGCCCAGTGTACCGGTGTTTGCCGGAATATAAGGTACGTAATTGTCCGTATTGATATATTTCCATCCTAAAAAGACGAATATCAGGACGACCGACACTTTCAGGAAGACGATGATTCCGTTAAAGATAGAACTTCCTTCCGTCCCGCGGATCAGGAAGAGGCTCATCAGGACAACGATCAGGAATGCCGGGATATTGACAATCCCTCCATCCCAGGGACAGGCGGTGAATGCTGTCGGAAGGTTGATCCCGAGCCCTTCCAAAAAGACGACGAGATAACGGCTCCAGCTGATGCTGACCGTCGTTGCGGCAACTGTATATTCCAGAACCAGATCCCAACCGATAATCCAAGCGATCAGTTCGCCCATCGTCGCGTATGAGTATGTATAGGCACTTCCGGCAACCGGGATCATCGAAGCAAACTCTGCATAACAAAGTCCGGCAAAGCAACATCCGATTGCTGCAATGGCAAATGAAAGTGTAATGGCCGGTCCTGTATATCCGGCGGCGACTGTTCCGGTTATGGAGAAAAGGCCGGCTCCGATAATGACTCCTACGCCGAGTGCGACCAGGCTCCAGGGGCCTAATACCCGTTTTAATGATTTACTTCCTGTTTGATTGGCTTCGGCCTGCAGGGCCTCCAAAGGCTTTTTAATGAATAATCCCATCGTTTATTTGTGCATAGTTATAAATTTGGGCACAAAGGTAGGGATTGCCAGGATGATATACAAATGCTAATTGTGAATGGGCAACCGCCTCCATACGAAGCTGGGAATCAACTTCCAGAAAAATACTAAAACGGCATATCTCCAGTCGATTACGGTGCGTCGTTTCTTCCGTTCGATCGCCTTTACTATTTTTCGGGCAACATATTGCGGGGACATCAGCATCGGGTATTTATCGTTTTTCAACAGATCGGTCTTTACAAATCCGGGGCGGATATCCGTGAATACGATCGGGAGTTTTTCCATCTGTGCCAGTTGGTCAAGTGCTTCGATATAAGTATTCTGGTAGCGCTTGGTTGCGGAATAGGAGGGAGCGGCTCCCAATCCCTTTGTCCCGGCGATGGAACTGATCACGGCTAATTGGCCGCCGCCATGTTTTTTGAAGTAATCGTATGCGGAAATGACCATTTGGGTGAAACCGACTGTATTTGTTTGGACGGTAGACAATTCAATATCGGAATTTAGGTTCCGGTTCTGGCTGCCGATTCCGGAACTAAGCAAGAATACATCCATTCCGCCGACTCTATCGATTAATTCCGCTAACTTTTCCGGGGCGTCTGGGCTAGTTACGTCTATTTGTGCCGTTTCGATCTGGTCAGGTGCTTCCGACCGGATTTTTGCGAGCAATTCCGTCCGCCGTCCGGCAATCCCGATCCTCCATCCCAGTTTGCGGTACAATTGAGTGATCTCGTATCCGATGCCTGAAGTTGCTCCGATGATGATGATTTTTCTTGCTGATGCCATGCTAAATGGTGATTTATATATGCAAATATACGATTTCTTTCGTACGAAAATCCTATCTTCGTGGCGTTGTTAACAAACCAATGTAGGAAATGAAGAAGTGTTTTTGTCTCTTGTTGACCTTGTTGTGTATTAGCTATTCGGCCGTGGCGGCCTCTGGTTTCCGTATAAAAGGGAAAATAGTCGATGCCAATAACAACCAACCGATTGATTTTGCCGATGTCCTCCTTTTTCGTGAAGGAGATGTTAATCCAGTGTTTCATGCTTTGCCCGATCCTGACGGTACGTTTCGCATTGCCGATGTGAAGGACGGGAAGTATAACCTTTTGGTGCGTTTGGTCGGTTACGATCTGTATAACTGCCCCGGTATTGTTTTGGATGCGGTTTCGAAAGCGGTAGATTTGGGAACGATTGCCATGAAACCCTTGGAGGTGGGATTGGCGGAAGTCGAAGTCGTAGCGCAGAAAAAGCAAGTGATTTATAAATTGGACAAGAAAGTGATCGAAGCCTCTTCAAACCTGCTTGCCGGAGGCGGATCGGCTGTCGATATCCTGGAGAATACCCCCTCCATACGTGTGGATGCCGAAGGTGAAGTCAGTTTTCGTGGAAGTACCGGTTTCACGGTCTATGTAGATGGCAAACCGAGCGTGTTCAGCGGTACGCAGGCTTTGGAGCAGATCCCTGCAGGGCATATCGAAAATATAGAAATCATCACCACCCCTTCGGCCCGTCACGATACGGGAGGAGATGTAGGGATCATCAATATCGTAACAAAGAAACACGCCCAGCATGGTTTTAGCGGTATGGTGAACCTGACGGGAAGCACGGTCCTTTCGCGCGGGGTGGATTTTCTGGTGTCTCAGCAGAACGAGGCATCGCGTTGGTATTTGGGCGGTGTGTGGAGTGATCGTCTGCGCAAGAGCGATTTCGATCAGGAGAAAACGACTATTATCTCAGACACGGCAACGACCTCCCATTCCAACGGACCGCGTAAAAGCAACAATTTCAACTATTCGATGAAGGCGGGGTGGATGTACACATTGCCCCATACGACGTTGAATGCCGACTTTGAAGGCGGTTATGGCGGGCGTACGCGCAACGGTGATCTGGATTATAAGGAAAAACGCCTGGCAGACGGGGCTACTTTCGGTGAAGGCGATTATTATAGTCGTGACGATTACGATCTGCATGAAACCTATTTCCAGGGAACAATCGGTTTCGATCATAAATTCGACGATAAGGGGCATCAGTTGATGGGCAGTTTCTATCTGAAATACGGAGGTAATGCGATGGAATATTTCCAGAGTGACCTTTTTAATAAGAATAACGAACGTGAAAAGGGACATCGTGCTTGGGAAGATGAGCATCGCTGGACGGTACGGGGTAACCTGGACTATATTTATCCTTACAGCAAGACGGGACGGATCGAAGGCGGTTACCAATATTTCTCTTATTTGGAAGACGGCGACTACACGATGCATTTCTGGGACCCGGTAAAGAAAGAGTTTTATAACCGGGACGATATCTATAACACATTCTATTTCCAGCATGGCATCAATTCGGTTTATGCAATCGTTGCCGACAGCTATAAATCATTCGATTTTCAGGCGGGTATGCGGGGAGAGCATACGCATCGTGTTTTGCGAAGCTCGATTCCGGGCAAGGATCGTACATATAATAAGTTCGAGTTTTTCCCTTCCCTTCATTTAGGCTATACGTTTCCGAAGGAACATAAGCTATTGGTTTCTTATTCGCGCCGTATCACTCGTCCGGAACTCTTTTTCATGGAGCCGTATATCACCTATCGGGATTTTTATTCGGCCGAGATCGGTAACCCGGATATCCGTTCGGAATATATCAATTCTTTTGAGTTGAATTATAAGAAGAATATCGGTGAACATACGGTTTCAGCTACAGTGTTTCACCGGAACCGCAAGGATAAGATCGAGCGTTTGCGTGTCCCCTATGAGGCTGGTGTGACACTGGATTCGATGGCGAATGTCGGACACGACTATTCGACCGGTATCGAATTGAGCGGACAGGTACAGCTTACCCGCTGGTGGAATATGAACCTGAACGGCAGCCTGTATCATTATAAGGTAAAGAACCGGTATAAAACCGGCAGTGAAAAAGAGACAAGTACGAACTACGATGTCATGTGGAACAACTCTTTCGATGTCTTTAAATATACCCGTATCCAGGTGGACGGCAATTTTGTCGGTCCGTCCGTTACAACCCAAGGGCGTACGGATGCTTTCTGGTATGTGAATCTCGCCGTTCGCCAGCAGTTGATGAACCGTCGGTTGTCGGCTACGCTTTCTTTCCGGGATGTTTTCAATTCTGCCCGGTATGTAAGTAAGATCATCACATCCGACCTGCAGTCCATCACACGAATCCGTCCCAGCTATCCGCTTATTACGCTTACGCTCAGTTATACGTTCAATAACTTCAAGGCCAAGAGCTCTCAGAAAAAGGAAGATCATGATTTGTTTGAAGGAACGAACCACTAAATAAATTAAGAATTGAAAATGAAAAATGAAGAAGAAAGCACTTCCGAATTTTCAAGTTTCAATTCTCAATTTATTTGTTACATTTGTATCTTATTTAAAAGAATATGGAAGAGCGGGAACTGATATTATTGTTGAAGCAGGGTAGCAAAGACGCATTTACTGCTCTGTATAAACAATACTGGAAACAGGTCTATAATTTCAGTCGCCTCTATTTGACCAGTGCCGATGCTGCCGAAGAAGTAGTACAGGAAGTCTTTATCAAAATATGGGAAACGCGTGAATTTCTTCGTGAAGATGACCATTTTAAAGGTTTGCTGTTTATTATCACCCGGAATCTGATCTTTAACCGGCATCGCAAAAATGTGAATGAAGATTTCTACAAAGTCACGGTTCTTGCCGCATTGGAAGAACCGTATGATGTGGAAGAAGAAATTGATGCTCATAATCTCCAAGAATATATAGATCGCCTGATCGATGAATTGCCACCGCGCCGCCGTGAGATTTTTAACTTGAGCCGTAAGGAACAAAAGAGCTACAAAGAAATAGCTATCCTATTGAATATTTCAGAGAAAACGGTCGAAAATCAAATCAGCGAAGCCCTCAAGTACTTGAAGAAGAATATCACACTGCTTCTTCTCTTTATCTGATTTAATATATCCCGCATCCTATCTCTTATTATCATTTGAAATGCTCGTTTCATAGGGGATATTGTCATATTTTTTTGGAAATTTGTACTGTCAGGTACTAAAATGATCTGTTTTTTCCGGATTGAGTAGGGGGAAGAAGTAACTTGCGTGTATTTATATATGTAAAGCGATTGAAATGGAATACAAAGACAAAAAATATATACTAAAGAAACTAATGCAGGATGCGCTGACTGAAGAAGAGCGCATAGCCTTGCAATCATCTCGCCGGGTGACAAAAGAAATGGAGCGGCAATGGAATAATGCTCCGGATGCAGTGGAGAGCGATCGTCCGGACGAGCCATCTATCTGGCGGAATATTTGTAAAGAAGTCTGGCAGCATGATGAAGGACGGAAAGTTGTATTTTATAAGATATATAGTATGGTCGCCTCCATCTTATTGGTATTGGGTGTGGCAGGAACTGTTTATTTTGCGTTGCAGGACAAGGCGAATGTTCCAATGTATGTTGTAAGTTCCGGCATACAGAATATGGAATCTGTCTCTTTGCCGGATGGAACGAAAGTGCAGATGGGACCGGGTAGCCGCTTAACCTATCCGGCTCGTTTCTCCGGTAAGACGCGTGAAATAACATTGGACGGGCAAGCCTTTTTCGATGTGGCGAAGAATCGCGAAAAACCTTTTATCGTCCATACGGAGGATATGAGTGTGGAGGCGTTGGGGACTGCGTTCGAATTGTTCAGTTACAACATGGAAAATAAGATGGAAGCGATTCTCCTGAATGGCAAGATCAAAGTAAGTGTGGAGAATAAGGAAACAAACCAAATGAAAGAATACTTCGTCTCTCCCGACGAAAAGATTTTGGTGGACCGGCAGACCGGCAAGATCACCAAACAGATTGTGGATGCCGACAAATATACCGCTTGGCGCAAACAAAAGATGCTGAGTTTCGAAAACGAAAAACTATCCATGATCATCCCACGTCTCGAACAGTGGTACGGCAGAAAGGTGATGTGCCAAAAGGATCTGGCTGATAAATACCGGTTCACTTTCAAGGTGAGGGATGAGTCGCTAGATCGGATACTTTTTATGATAAAAGCTTCTTCTCCATTACAGTATAAAGAGGAGAAGAATGGTGATTATACATTGACTTTAAAATAACTTATTATAAACAACTTAATTCTAATGCTTATGGGATAAAAAAGAGTTAACCTTTAAAAAATTGGAAGATGCCGGCAAGCACCTTCCAATCAGAGAGTTTTCAAAAAATGCTTGTCATAGGAGTCCAAGCCAAAGACTTGCATTTATTATTCATCAAAAACTATTACAAAGTTATGGAAAAAAACAGTGAGAGGGGGTATTGTATCCCGTTATTTAGAAAAACTAAACGTATCATGAAGATCACAACCTTATTTTCGTTGGGAGTTGCATGCTGTATTTCTGCCTCTACTTATGCGCAGAACTACAAAGTGTCGATCAACAAGCAGAACAGCAGTATTATTGAAATCCTTAGAGAAATTGAAAAAAGCAGTGAGTTTACATTCTTTTTTAACGATAATCGTGTGAATGTCAACAAAACTGTGAGTGTCAATGCCCAAAATGCTACATTGGAAGATGTACTGGATCAGGTGTTGAAAAATACCGGCTACAAGTATCAAATTATCGATCGCCAAGTGTTGATCAAGGTTTCGGACAACCTCTTATTGAGCGGTGTTCAACAGAATAAGAAAACTGTTACAGGTGTAATCCTCGATGAATCCGGCTTGCCGGTCATTGGTGCCAATGTGGTGGAGAAGGGGACTACTAACGGCACGATAACGGATGCGGAAGGGAGGTTCTCCCTTAATGTTGCATCAGATGCAACATTAAGGGAGGTTCTCCCTTAATGTTGCATCAGATGCAACATTAATAGTTTCCTATATCGGATATATTCAGAGTGAAATATCTGTAAAAAATAAAACATCTGTGTCTATAACAATGAAGGAGGATGCAGAATTGTTGGATGAAGTAGTGGTAATTGGCTATGGATCGGCTCGTAAGGGGGATTTGACCGGTCCGATATCCAGTGTCAAAGGAGCTTCCTTAACAGAACGTTCTACTCAAATGCTGTCTACGGCTATGCAGGGGCAGATTTCGGGTGTGGAGGTTACTCGTTCTTCCGGGGGGCCTGGTAATTCTGCTACGATACGTGTTCGTGGTGTGACGACACTTTCCAATAACGACCCGCTTGTAATTATAGACGGTGTACCCGGTTCATTGAATGATGTCGTGGCTTCAGATGTAGAAACCATGAGTGTTTTGAAAGATGCGGCATCGGCTTCTATTTACGGATCTCGTGCTGCGGCCGGTGTTATTTTGATCACAACCAAAAGAGCTAAGGAGAATAAATTCAATTTAGATTATAATTATGAATATTCCATTGACAAACCTACTACACGACCGACTAATGGAAATGTGATCGATTGGATGAATGTTCAAAATGAGATTAAATGGAACGATGGTGCTTCTAATCCTTATTCGCAATATTCGCAGGAAACCATTAACTCTTGGATGGCTAATAATGCAATGGATCCTTATCATTATCCGAATACGGATTGGGTTGATTTGCTGTTGAAGAATACGACTTCTCATCAACAACATAACTTTAACGTTTCAGGCGGTACAGATAAATTGCAGTCCAAATTCTCGTTCAATTATCAGACGGCAGATGGGTATTATGCGAATAAATCGTATGAGCGTTATGCGGGTCGCGTCAACAACGATTATAAAATCAATTCTTGGATTCGGGCTAATATTGATGTTGATTTTTCTGCGTCGAAAAGTGTATCTCCTGCGACTGTCAATCCTATTTATTGGGCTTATTTGACTGCTCCATATTATAATCCTCGTTGGGAAGACGGGCGCTATGCAGATGTGAAATCCGGGGCCAATCCATTGGCTATGCTCAATGAAGGGGGAACGGATGGAAAGAATTATTATAAGTTTGGGGGAAAGGCCCAACTAGATTTGACTCCGCTTAAGGGATTAACGCTTACGGCCGTTTTTGCTCCTCGATATACGTTTGAAACAGGGAAAAAATTTACAAAAGCAGTGAATGTGTATTATGAGGATGGAAGCTCCATTGCTGCACAAAGTAATAAGACAACATCTTTAAATGAAACACGGAATATGACACAAAGCCGTACTTACCAGTTTTATGCTAATTATCAGAACAAATGGACTGACCATTCCTTGAATGCGATGGTAGGTTATGAGGGGTATAAGCATAAATGGGAAAATTTGGGTGCATCAAGAAATAATTATGAATTGGATACTTATCCTTATTTGAATCTTGGTCCGGAAGATTATCAGTATAATTCGGGCAGTGCAGGTCACAATGCTTATCAATCTGTTTTCGGACGTGCTATGTATTCATATAAGGACCGGTATATGTTACAAGCGAATGTTCGTGCTGATGCCTCTTCTCGTTTTGCTTCTGATTATCGCTGGGGGGTATTCCCTTCTGTATCGGCAGGTTGGGTTATTTCTAGTGAATCTTGGTTCCCTAAAGATAAGCAGATTGATTATTTGAAAGTGCGTGCTTCTATTGGGTCATTGGGGAATGAACGCATTAGTGATGCGGAATTTCCATATCAGGCGGCAATCAATTTCGGAAATAGTTATATGTATGATAAAGGTTCCCAATCGGTGACCGCTGTACAGAATGCTGCACAATATAATTATGCATTTAATGATATTACGTGGGAAACAACTACGACTTATGATATTGGTATCGATATTACTTTGTTGAATAATCGTTTGAGTTTAACAGGAGACTACTATTATAAGAAAACATCCGACATGCTTTTGACTTTAGGTTTCCCCTCTTATGCCGGTTTTTCTGCTCCGAAACAAAATGCGGGTGATATGTATACTCACGGTTGGGAATTTGAAGCAAGTTGGCGTGATCAGATTGGTGAGGTATCTTATGGTGTATCTTTTAATTTATCTGATTATCGTTCAAAAATGGGATATTTGGGAGACAGAAGAACTATAGATGGTAATAAGATTTATGAAGAAGATTCTTATTATTATGAGTGGTTTATGTATAAGACCGATGGTCTGTTTGTTACTGATGCAGATCTGTATGATTCGGAAGGAAACAAATATCCGACACTCACTGCTAACGATAAGGCTGGTAATATTAAATATGTCGATGTGAATGGAGATGGCGTTATCAATGCAGATGATAAAGTTCGTTTAGGTAATTCTTTGCCGGAGTTTCAGTTTGGTGGTAATCTTTTCTTAGGTTGGAAAGATTGGGATTTCTCTCTTTCTTTTCAAGGCGTGGGGCATCAGAATGTTCTCTTTAATTCTGCATGGATACAGCCATTAAAAGAACAATGGGGAGCTGTGCCTTCTCTTATATTGGGGAATTATTGGAGCCAGCATAATACGGAAGATCAAAACCGGAATGTCAAATATCCTCGTCTTACATATACCAATACTACTAATACTTATACCGGATCTGATTATTGGTTGTTTAATGGAGCTTATTTCCGTGTCAAGAACATTACATTGGGGTATTCGTTGCCGCAGAAACTTATGGATAAGTGTTTCATCAGAGGACTTCGGATATATGCAACAATAAATGATCTACCAGCTATCAGCTATTATCCTAAAGGATGGGATCCGGAAATAGGTGCAAGTTCCGACTTTATATCCACGTCTTTTACATTTGGTGCGAATGTTAAATTTTAAATTTATAGTGATATGAAACAGATAAAATTTTCTATATGTACTGCATCCCTATTCATGCTTATGTCGTGTGTCGATCTTAATTTAAATCCTCTTTCTGAAGGATCAAGCGAGAATTGGTATTCTTCTCAAGCGGAAATAGAAATGTCTTTGAATGATTTCTATCGTACAGATTTTTTTCCGATTGATGATATGAAATGGGGAGATGATGTAACTGCTCGAAATGAAACATCTGCCGTGAATAACGGAACATTGACTTCAGAAGACGGAACGATTGCCAAACGTTGGGAAAACTATTATAAAGGTATCGCACGTGCTTTACGTATAATCAATAATATGGATCGAGCGCGTGCTATGGGCGTTTCGGAAAGGGATATAGCTCAATATGAAGGTGAAGCTTATTTCTATTTAGGATATGCTTATGGTATGTTAGCTTTTCATTGGGGGGATGCGATTTTGGATAAGGTAGGTATGAGCTTGGATGAAGCTTATACCGCTTCCCGATCTCCGAAAGCAGATGTATTGGCTTACAGTTACGAATGTTTGGATAAGGCTGCGGAACGTTTACCGAATAGTTATCCAGGCATCCAGCGTGCCACGAAAGGGGCTGCTTATGCTTTTAAAGCAAGAATTGCTATTTATAATGAGGATTATGCAGCCGCTGCTACTGCTGCCAAGAATTGTATGGATTTGAATGTGTACAAATTGCATAGCAACTATCAGGATTTGTTTACGGCTTCTTGGTCTGACGAATGGATTTTCTTCTTCCGTGGAGATGTGACGTTGAAGAAATATTACTGGGCTGCGTCTGATGTGTTGAATAGCATATCTCGCCTTTCAGGAGGATGGGGTGGTCAAAAAGCTCCTTCCTATGAATTGGTCTGTGCTTATCCTTGTATTGATGGTAAACCGATTGATGAATCTCCGCTTTACAATCCGAAAGACTTTTTCGAGAACCGGGATCCACGTATGGCAATGACAATTGTTCCGTTTGCAACAGCATATAACAAGAGTGTGTTGGATGGAACGTATGATCCGAACGATTATGAATGGTTAGGGTATGAGTATTCTCCTTCTCCTGTTAAAACAACCGTTCAGAGAATTTCTGACGGTGCACAAGTGGGAAATAATGATTCTAAAGCAAGAGCGGAACATGCTTCCTATACAGGTTTATTATTTAAGAAATATGTTGATGAGTCATTTTTGGAAAATGGTAAAGCTGGTGCACCGACTACTTATCCGATGTTGCGTTACGGTGATGTTCTGTTGATGTATGCTGAAGCGATGAATGAGATGAATCAGTGTAGCCAAGAAGTGCTGGATGCTACGATTAATAAATTGCGTGAAAGGGCTTATAACGGAACAGATCTTGAGTATCCACGAGTAACGGAAGGATCACAGCAGCAGTTACGTACGGTTATCCGTACCGAGCGTTTTATTGAAATGGCTTGGGAAGGTCATCGTTATAGTGATTTAATTCGTTGGAAGATTGCAGGGAAGGTATTTAATCGTCCAATTTATTTCTTGAATCGTGCGTGGTCCGGTAATACCTCTTGGAATGGTGATGAAAGTTCTGTCTCGGCCGAATACAAGCAGTTGATTCAGAACTGGAAAGATGGTAACTATCCGATAGGTGGTATTCCACAGATTGATGAAGACGGTATTGCAGATTTGAGTGGAATGGCGGAAAAGGGGTATATTACCGTGGCAACCGAACGTAAATTCGATGAAAGTCGTGATTATTTGTGGCCGGTTCCTGCAGCAGATAGATTAATTAACGAAAATCTGTCACAGAATCCGAAATGGTGATCGGTTTGGGATAGATTCGATATGATATTCATTTAAGGGTTCCTCGGCTTTATATGGTTATATAGAGGATGAGGAACCCTTGTTGTAAAAAATCAAATAATATGAAACTGAATAGTGTAATAGGATTACTGACTGTATTTTCGGTATTAGGATGTACTGCCCAAAAGGATGTCAAAAAAATACCGGAATCGATTTCCGGTATTTATCCCCGTTTGGCTTACTATAATAATGAAGGCGAATGTGGGACAGGGGCAGTCGTACCTTGGGCGGATCGTTTATGGGTGGTTACTTATGGGCCTCATTTACCGAATGGCTCTTCTGATAAATTATATGAAGTGACGTCCGATTATCGGCAGATCATGCATAAGGAGAGTATTGGAGGTACACCTGCAAACAGAATGATTCATAAAGAAAGCAATCAACTTTTTATAGGCCCTTATGCGATTGATAAAACAGGAAAAGTTCGTGTTATTCCATATACCGTAATGTCTGGTCGGCATACCGGAAATGCCCGTCATTTAACAGATCCGTCAAATAAAATTTATTATGGGACAATGGAAGAAGGATTTTATGAAGTGGATGTGAATACGTTGGAAGTAAAAGAATTGTATCAGGATGGCAATAAGAAACAACAGAAAAAAAATGATACGGATGCCGGACCGATAAATGCTTTATTACCGGGAGTACATGGCAAAGGGTTGTATTCTGGACAGGGTTGTATGTATTTTACCAACAATGGAGAAGGGACACAAGAAGCATTAAAGAAGTTTCATGTGGAGGCAGGTGTCCTAGCTGAATGGAATGGAAAAGAGTGGAAAGTAGTTCGTCGCAATCAATTTGTCGAAGTGACGGGGCCGGGTGGCATTTATGGAAATACGAATCCGGAAACAGACCCGATTTGGGCAACAGGTTGGGATTATAAATCAGTTATTTTAGGTGTACGCGATGCCGAAAAAGGGTGGGCTTTTTATCGTTTGCCCAAAGCCAGTCATAGTTATGATGGTGCGCATGGATGGAATACAGAATGGCCGCGTATTCGGAATGTCGGGACAGAGTCTCAACCTGATTATCTGATGACGATGCATGGTATGTTCTGGCATTTCCCAGGAATGTTTACGGCCGATAATTCTGCAGGCATTCGTCCTCGCTCCGCTTATTTGAAAGTGATTGGTGATTTTACCCGTTGGAACGATCAGTTGGTTTTCGGTTGTGATGATTCAGCTCAGAAAGAATTCTTGAACAAACGAAAAGCAAAAGGGAGTATAGAGGGACCTGGTCAATCGAACTCTAATCTGTGGTTTACTTCTTTGACAAGACCGGATGAATTAGGACCAGCTACTGCAGAAGGTGCTGTTTGGGCAAAGGAAAGCGTGAAAGCAGGTGAGAGCTCTGAACCGTTCCTTTTTAGTGGCTGGACACATCGTTTCGGTTGGGTCAAAAATGAAGGAAAACAACCGGTGATCTTTACTTTTGAAATAGATGAAGCCGGCAAAAATGAATGGAAGACCTTGAAGAGTGTCACAGTAAATGTAGGAAAGTCGGTCTCTGTCCCTTTTGCTTCTACCGAAAAAGGAGAATGGATTCGTGTAAAAACGGATAAAAATACATTGGCAACGGTTAGTTTCAATTATACGACTGCCGATCCCCGTTCGACTTCTTCTGATCCGATTTACCAAGGTTTGACAACAGTTAAACAAAATACGACAATCGGAGGTTTGTTGTATGGGCTTGGTGACAACCGTCGTGCATTGGGTGTGTTGGCAAATGTGACGGTAGATGGAAAAACATCGGAAACCGGTTATTATGAAATGGGAGATAAATTGGAACTGGTTCGTAAGGAAGATACAAAAACGACTGATTTTATTCGATCAAAGTTTGCCATACCTCAACAAGTCGTTTCGATAGAAGAGGGTTCTGTCTTGATTGTAGATGATTTGAACCGGCGTTGGCGTCTTCCTTTGGGGAATGAAACGTATAAAGAATTGACTAACCAAGGTGTACTGCGTGTTTGTCGGGAAGTGGCAACGGAACGCGATATGTTCTCTTGTATGGGAACTTTTTACGAACTTCCTGCGGAGAATGCGGATGGATATGCAAAAATTCGTCCTATATCAACTCATAATTACCGTATCAACGATTATGCTTCTTACCGAGGTATGCTTGTTTTGACAGGTGTGACACCTGAAGAGGGAAAAGAGAATCCGCATATTATTGTTTCAGACGATGGAAAAGCTGCTGTTTGGGTAGGTGTTATTGATGATTTGTGGACATTGGGTAAACCGGTAGGTCATGGTGGCCCGTGGAAGGATACAAATGTAAAAGCGGGTGTCGCTTCTGATCCGTATCTGATTGGATTCTATGACAAGAAAGAGCTTTCGTTGTCGCATCAATCTGATAAGAAAGTCGTCATTACGGTTGAAGTTGATCCTACCGGCAATGGGGATTGGATGGAGTATGCCGCTTATGCAGTACAACCTGGAGAAAGGTTCGTTCAGCAACTCCCTGAAGCATTTCAAGCAAGATGGATTCGTTTTGTATCGGATACGGATACAAAAGCAACTGCTTGGTTGGATTATAAATAAAATGTAGAAATGACATCCGGTGATGATACTGATAAATCAATTACCGGATGTTGTTGAATTGTAATTTTTAAATCTATAGAATCATGAAATACATTTTAATGTCTGTCTTGTTAGTTTGGGGATGTCTGAATAATACAGTTTTGTCGCAGCAGCAAATAAACTGTAGTGGTGTGTTTCCGCATTTAGCTATGGTTGCAGATCAAACTCCGAGAACTGAAGCTGGGACGGGAGCTTTATTCCCTTGGGCAAATAGATTATGGGTTGTTACTTATGTTGCACATTTTTCCGCGACTGGTTTCGGTACTGGACTTTTTGAAATCAATGATAAGATGGAAATACATAAACGCCCGGAAAGCGTGGTGGGAACATATGCGAATAGATTACTCCACGGTCCTACGAATCAGTTGATCATAGGTCCGTATATAATTGATATGAATGGTAATGTACGAGTAATTGATGGGGTAAAAGATCATCGTTTGGCTGCAACAATGACGCATTTGACAGATCCGAAGAATAAAGTTTATTTTCTGGCTATGGAGGGTCAATTTTTTGAAGTGGATGTGAATACTTTAGATACAAAACCATTATTTAACCTTTATGATGAGTTGAAAGAACCGAAAGGGTCGAAACCTCATTTTAAATCTGGTTTTACAAGGCATGGTAAGGTTGTTGTGTGTAACAATAGTTATTCTACAAAAGATTATAATAAAGATTGGAGTGCAGGCCGTTTAGCAGAGTGGGATGGTAAAGTTTGGAAAATAATAGAAGAGAAGTCGTATACGGAAGTATGGAGCTCTTCTCATTTTGGTGCACCAATTTTGGCTACAGGCTGGGATAATGCTTCTGCTGTAATGAGTGTATTTTTTCCGAATACAAAGGAATGGAAGAGGTATCGTTTGCCAAAATCCAGTAAGACATTCGATGAGACGAGTTGTACGGAGTGGCTGCGTATTCGCGAAGTTGAAACAGAACGTGCAATGATGGATTGCCATGGGTTATTTTATGAAATAGGATTTCATCTATATGTTGATCAGCTGTGGGCTATTCGTCCGGTTTGTTCGCATTTGCGTGTAATCCCAGACTATTGCTCTTGGAGGGGCATGTTGGTGATGGGAGGAAATCAGGCGACGCCGATGAAGTTTGGTACTGCTGATGGAAATCCTTTGGCTGGTCAACCTCAAGCTGGATTGTGGTTCGGTAAGACAGACGATTTGTGGTCGTGGGGTAAACCAACTGGTGAAGGAGGGGTATGGTCTGATGATGAAGTTACGGCCCATGTCCCGTCTGATCCTTTTTTAATGTATGGATTTGATCAGAAATCTCTTCATCTTTGGCATGATTCGAATGAAGCTGTTTCTTTTAAAATAGAAGTAGACGTTGTAGGCAATGGGCAGTTTAAGATTTATGAAACCAAGACTGTCGGTTCTGGTGAATATATGCATTATGAGTTTCCTGAGAGCTTTTCTGCTCGATGGGTACGTGTAACCGCAAATAAAAATTGTAAAGCAACAGCCTGGTTTATTTATAATTAGTTCTATTTTTGCAAAATAGAAAATATAGAGAGTGTTGTGTTTTTCTTTGTTTTTGTTAAATTGTAAATATTAATATCATGAAGACTCGTGTAATTTTATCATTATTATTTTTATTGAGTTTTGGATCGGTTCGAGCTGCAGACCTTTTTATTGAGGCTGAAAGTTTCAGTAACAAAGGTGGTTGGAAGGTAGACCAGCAGTTTATGGATTTGATGGGATCGCCCTATTTGTTAGCGCACGGGATGGGTGTACCTGTCGATGATGCTTCGACCGAAGTGACATTTCCTGAAAAAGGAGAATATTATGTATATGTCCGTACCTATAATTGGACTTCCCCGTGGAAAAAAGGGGAAGGCCCCGGTAAATTCAGTTTGTCTGTCGGAGGAAAGAAGATGACTTCTCCATTGGGAGCGGAGGGTTCTGCCTGGATGTGGCAGATAGCTGGAAAAGTATCTGTCAAGAATCTGAAAACTGTAATCAAGCTGCATGATTTGACGGGATTTGACGGTCGTTGTGATGCGATCTACTTTACCACGGAAGTTGGCAAGATGCCTCCGTCGGATGTAAAGGAACTGGAAGCATTCCGTCGTCAAGCATTGGGATTACCGGATGAAGCACCGGTTGCCGGCGAATATGATCTTGTAGTCGTGGGAGCCGGTATAGCCGGGATGAGTGCCGCTGTGTCGGCAGCCCGTCTGGGTTGCAGAGTAGCTTTGATTAATGACCGTCCTGTGGTAGGTGGTAATAACAGTTCGGAGATACGTGTCCATTTAGGAGGCCGTATCGAAGAAGGAACTTATAAGGAACTTGGCGGTCTGCAGAAAGAATTTGGTCCGGAAAAAGGAGGAAATGCACAACCTGCAGAATATTATGAAGACCAGAAGAAAATGGATTGGCTAGCAGGTGAAAAGAATGTGTCTCTTTTCCTGAACTTTCGTGCGATAGGGGTGACAAAGGAAGGTGATAAGATCACATCGGTTATTGTCAAACACATCGAAAGCGGTAAAGAACTGAAGTTCGAGGCTCCTCTGTTTTCTGATTGTACGGGAGACGGGACGATCGGTTACCTGGCGGGGGCCGACTACCGTATGGGGCGTGAAGGTCGTGACGAGTATGGTGAGAGCATCGCTCCGGAGAAAGCAGACAAGTTGACAATGGGTTCTTCCGTCCAGTGGTATTCTGTGGATAACAAGAAATCGAGTCCTTTCCCGGAGTTCAGCTATGGAGTGGAGTTTAACGACAAGAATTGTGAAAAGGTGATGATGGGAGAATGGACGTGGGAGACAGGTATGAACTTCGACCAGATCAAGGACTTCGAACGTATCCGTGATTATGGAATGTTGGTTGTCTATTCAAACTGGAGTTATCTGAAAAACCGTATGAAGGAAAATGACCAGTATAAGAACCGAAAATTAGGTTGGGTTGCTTATGTCGCCGGCAAGCGTGAATCACGTCGTCTGATGGGGGATTATATTTTAAAGGAAGACGATATCACGAAAAACGTGTCTCATGAAGATGCTTCTTTCGCCACGACATGGAGTATCGATTTACATTGGCAGGATCCGAAAAACAGTGAACATTTTCCAGGCAATGAGTTCAAAGCAGTGACAAAGCATATTCTGATCCATCCGTACGCCGTTCCGTATCGTTGTCTGTATTCTCGTAATGTGGAGAACCTGTTTATGGCCGGTCGTAATATTAGTGTGACTCATGTGGCATTGGGAACGGTCCGTGTGATGCGTACGACAGGAATGATGGGAGAGGTAGTAGGTATGGCTGCATCATTGTGTAAGAAATATGATGTGACACCTCGTGGTGTTTACCGTTCGCATCTGGAAGATTTGAAGACATTGATGAAAGAAGGTGTGAATAAGAAAGGGCTACCGAATAACCAGCGTTATAATGAAGGCGGTATGTTGAAAGACAAACCGGTTGTCCAATAATCAGAAAAGTATGGTGTGTGTCAAAATGTACTTGTCTCTGCGTCAAGCGTGGAGATAATCACATTTTGACACACATCTTTTTAATATATGCCTATAAAACTATTGCAAGTTTAAAAAGCCATGAAACATAAAGCTCTTTATTTATATCTGATATTATTTTTTTTATTGTGCTGTTCTGTTACTACCACCGGACAAGAGAAAAAACAGGAACGGTTTACCTTGATGGGATTAGGTGATTCTATTACGGAAGGAGCGGATTTCTTCACTTGCTATTTGTATCCGCTTTGGGAAAAATTATTTACAGCCGGGTATCAGTTTGATTTTATCGGTCCTCGTGAGAGTAAATGTCGGATCGGGACGCTTAATCATTGTGGTTTCAGCGGTAAGAATGTGGAGTTTCTGGAGTCGAAGATCGACAGCCTCTACCGGCTTTATCCGGCAGATATTGTATTGCTCCATGCCGGTCATAACCATTTTGCGGAAGAGAAACCTATTCCCGGAATGATAGCTTCTTACAAGTCTATTATCAACAAAATACAGGCGATCAATCCGAATGTCCGTATTTTGATTGCCCAGGTAATACCAAGCGGGAAACTACCTAAATATTCGTATATCCCGGAATTGAACGAGAAGATTGCGAAAATGGTTGCCGGATTAAACTCCGGACAGGTCTTTTTGGTCAATCAGGCTCAGGGATTTAACTGGCAAGACTATACGGTACACGATAAAGTACATCCGAATAAGGCTGGTGCGGAGAAGATGGCGACTGTCTGGTTCGAGGCCTTAAAGAAAGTACTGGCTTCATCGGAGACGGTGTTCTCCCCTGAAATCGTTCGGTATAAGACATTAGAGGATGGAGATTCCCTGGCGCTTCACATCTTCAAGCCCCGGAATATGCAGGCTGGGGAAAAAAGGCCGGCTATTGTATACTTCTTCGGAGGAGGTTGGAAGTTAGGTACTCCGATTCAGTTTTATCGTGAATGTGCTTATTATGCTTCAAAAGGAATGGTTGCTGTATCGGTTGATTATCGTATCGGATATCTGCACCATTCTACTCCGTTCGAGAGTTTTGAGGATGCCAAAGATGCGATATGTTGGTTGCGTAGCCATGCTTCGGACTATCAGCTTGATCCGGACAAGATTGCCGTAGCCGGTGGTTCTGCCGGTGGACATCTGGCTGCCGCACTCGGAACGATCGGGAGTGATGAGACTGTTCCGGCGGGTTACAGGCCAAACCTCTCCGTGTTATATTATCCGGTTGTAGACATGGTTTCGCGAGGTTATGGTTTTCCGGAAATAAAAAGGGATTTTGAAAAAATTTCACCGATCCATCATGTGTCGGAAGCAACTCCCTCCACTCTTATATTGCTTGGCACGAAAGATCCTATCGTATCGGTCGAAACGATCGAGGCCTATCAAGATAAACTTTTGCAGAAGGGAGTGGATTGTGAACTCCATCTCTTTGAAGGTGCCGGGCATCCGATCTTTCTATACAGAAAGCCGCTTACGGAAGAGTATTATAAGGTTCGAAAGTTGACGGATGATTTTTTGAAAAGACAGGGATTCCTGTAGTATTTGATGGATTACAATAGTATGGATTATCCTGCCCAGCGTGACTTTGTAAAAGAGTTGGCTGTCACTTGCCGGAAAGCCGGATTGGGCCTGTTTATTTATTATTCGGTGGGTATAGATTGGCATCATCCCTACTTTTTGCCAAATACGATGTATGATCCGGCTCGTCCCCACTATAAAGAGGTTCCTGAGTCTTACAGATTCCGTAATGTGGAAGATTTTAAGCATTATCTGAATTATGCAAAAACGCAAATAATGGAATTGTGTACTCAATATGGGCCGATTGCCGGTATATGGTTTGATACGGTTGGAGGAGTGTATCAGTATTCTGAACTTTTTAATATTCAGGAAATATATGATATGATTCATCAGATTCAGCCTCATGCATTAGTCGTGTTTAAAACAGGTGCGAACGGTAATGAGGATTTTATAACCGGAGAAAGAGAAATGGGATCATTGGCTCCTGTCTTTAAAAGTGTCGGATTACCTAAAAAGGTACAGGACGCTGCCGATTTTTCTTGGGAGAGCAATAATGAAAAGCCGGCTGAGTTGAACATCCCGATCCAGGCTTTAGGGTGGGCATATCATACTTCTTCGCGACAACGGCAGAAATCGGCTGAAGAGGTTATGGAGCTATTGAGATATTGCGCAGATATGAATGCTAATTTATTGTTGAACATTGGCCCTCGTCCGGATGGAACCATTCTGGAAGAGAATATTCAGACCTTGGAAAAGGTTGGCAGGCAATTGGAGAAGGATGGTTTTCCAAAATTGAATACGAAATCGTATATGGACTTCCGTATGAAAGCGAGACAGACGGTTCAGACAGAAAAAGAAAATCAGACTGCTAATTAATTTATACCAAATAAATTACCGTAAAAGGAAGTGTGTCAAAATGTACTTGTCCCCGCGCTTGACGCACTTCCTTTTTTGATGATTTCTCAAATTGATATATTAGACGACTAATTATCTGTCCGCTCGAGAAGAAGGCGAATATGGATAATTAACAATTCATATTGACACCGAGAGATAATCCCAATCATGGTGCATTTTGGATGGCCATCGTCTTATGATGAAGAGCCCGAAAAATTGCCAGAGTGAAAGCGGCATGTAGAACCTGTTGGTGGATAAAACTGATTGCTGGCCGGAAGCATCCGGTTCTGCAATGTTTGCCTATGCTATGATAATGGAGGTGAAAAAAGGTTGGCTGGATGCTGCCGAGTATGGTCTGGTGCATGGAAGGTATGGAAACTTTTTCGTAAAGAGGTCTGTTTTTGGGGAGTAAGAGACAGGCCTCTTTTTTATGGTCATTCTTAAAATATAGTCGGAATTTTTTTTGTGCTTGGAATTAAATGAGTACTTTCGGGCTCATATATATAATTTTTAGAGGGTAATTGTTGAATTAATAATCTTATTTTTAATATTATAACTATGATGAATGATGTACCTGTCCTTGATAAAGAAATGTCGACAACAGGAAAAAACTTATCTGATAGTATTGTGGAAAAATATGCTTTTGTATTTCAATCCTGTGATGTTAATATGAAGTTGCTGGTGGAGAATAAAGTCTCGCATTATCCTGCTTCAGATGTATTATTGAAAAAAGCTCGTTTCCTGTATCGGAATCAGGAGATTGGATGGATCGAGGCATTGGCTGCTTTTCAGGAAAAACATGGAGATTGCCTGGCCTTGGATGGAAAGGATGCCGCTAAAGCTTTAGAGAAGGCCTTCGACCTTTGCCGGTGGATGGGAGAGGAATCGGACTATTTGCAAACAGTATACCAGAGGAGGGCGGATGAAAAAAGAACTGAACTGTTTGACAGGATGGATCGTCTTTCTTTGAAACTGAAAGTTTGCCGTTGCTTGTCGGAAGGAAAGACGAATGAATATCTGAAGGCTGTTTTGCGTAAGTTGGAACAGAGTGGAAACATTTGGCATGTACATGACGAGATCCTAAAAATATATTATCTGCTGTTATACGATTTGACTGGTTTTTCCCAGAATCTTCCGGTACTGATCGATATCGTTTGCAGGCTGATTACCAATGGTCTGATGACAGAAGAGGAATGCAGTGATTTTTCCGGCGTATTGAAACGGAAAGCAAAGGAGATGGATGATAAGGTATCTGAATATTGGTTCTCCGATGATTGGGACACGCTTCATCCTCTGATAACCGAGTCGGTCCGTTTGCATACTTTTGTCTTCTTGATCTGCGGACAATGTCGGCAAAAGGAGGATGGCCTTTCACTGATTGCTGCCCGTATATGCCGTTATCTTTCCCGTATACCATCACCGTATAGTGAACTGCTGAAAAATAAGTCATATACTTTGCTCACTGGCGAGAATACATTGGGTGACCGTATCCAGTGGGAGCATCTCCAACATTTTGATGAGATAAAGATCTTGGAACGTCTCATCATGATACAGGCAGATGATAAAGCATGTCTTTTCCAGGAAGATAGTAAAAAGTGGAGGCAATGTCGAAATGAAAAAAATATGATCACCCTTGATAACGATGGATTTACGTTGAGCCCATTGGTTGAATTGGAATGTAACTCGTGGAAAGGGCGTAAAGACCGGGCTACTGTGTTGAAAAACCGTTTGTTTGTTGCTTCTTTTAGCCGGTTATCTTTGAATTTTGATGCTTGTAAGAGTATCCGTGATTTCCGTTCATATTGGAATCTGGTAGCGGAAGATTATCCTTTGTCGCAACCAATGTCTTCTCCGGCTTTTGTGGATACCGGATCAGATGAGAAAGAGATTGAGATACCGGAGATCGAGATGGAAGAGGAAGAGGTGGAGACAGACCATTTTCTGCGTCCGGATCAACGGGTCAAGGTCCGGATCCTGCATATCGACAAGGAAGACATGTCTCTGAAGATGGAAATTATAGATGCCCCATACCGGGGAATGAAGGCCTGTTTGCCATTCGCTTACATAAATTCATGCTATTATATCATCCCTGGTTTTATGGATATGTTTGTTGTCAACGAGATATTCCGTGCGAAAGTAAAGAGCGTGGAAGGAAGTGAAGTCAAGCTTTCCCTGATACAGGATTTCAATGAATATATGTATCCGGATTGTGTCAGGAAGAAAAATGTAATCGGGAAAGTGATCGATATTGCAGAAGGCAAAGTCTGGTGGTTGCTTTCTACCGGCATGACGGCAACAACGACTAATCCCCATAAGAAGTATAAGGCCGGTAACTTCTATAAGGTGGAATATGGAGGTTTATCGGCGGACAAATTGAAAAATACGATCAAAGTGCTGTCCCATATCCCATTTCCAGACGAAAAAGGTTTTTATAATAATGTATTGGAAAATTTGCGCAGTTTCTTTTTCTTCATGACGAAAGAAGTGCTGAAAGTCAATAAAGACAAGGAAGAGTTGCAACGTTTGAAAGAAAAAAACAATCCTTTCTTCGTCGCTTTCCAAAGCCTAAATCTTGAAGTTCCGGAGAGTGCTCTTGATGAATCGGCTCAGACTGATGAGATGCCTGAAAGTGAAAGTAAAACAGTAACTCCCGATTTATATGACGAGTCGGATAGGATAACGGTGAGCCAGTTGAAGGAACTCATTTATTGTGTAGATTCGTTGATAGGCGACAGCGAAGATATATGTGGATGCTTCAATGCTTATAATGTCCTGATATTTTTGTGCCGTTTTGTGGGAAACAAAGAATTGGCTGATTATTACGGGCTTTGTTCCGACTATATCTATTGGGTTAATTCACTGGACTCCGAATTATTGAAAAACAGAGAGGGAGTTGAATGCCGGCAAACTTTTAAGGGATTGTCGGATCGTATGGAAGCGTTAGATATGGACCGGTACAGCTTGCGTTTGCGTAATAACAAACAGGTTATACGAGTATTACAGACTTGGTTCGACTCCCGTCCCCTGACTTCCGTCCAGTCCGATTTGCAATCGTTTATGCAAAATAAAAACCGTACGGTAGCTGAGTTGGCACGCTATTTTAATATCATGTCCTATCTGAAAGAAAAGGATGATGACCTGCAGGAACTGATTTGCGAGAATATTAATGTTTTGCTTGGTTGTAAAGTCTGGGAGAAAAAAACTAGAGTGTACATACCCGTATTTTTCGGCCATGAAGGAGTAGAAAAAGAATTTAAGACATCTGCATTTATCCATGCCGACAAAAACGCGACAGAGGAGCAGAGCCTTGTCCTGGCTCGTGTGATTGCATCGTTCATGAATACGGAAGGGGGAACACTTTATATCGGAGTCAATGATAAGGGATATCTGACCGGATTGGACCAGGAGTTAAGGTTTGCTCATAATGACAGCGATGTTTACCTTCGTTCTGTCAATCAAAATGTGATCAGGCTATTAGGTAAAAAAGAAGATCGGGATCGTTATCAGGCGTATATACGTTGCCGTTTGTATGAATATGAAGACGGACGTCTGGTTTTGGCGTTTCGAGTAGCGCCAATCAATGAAGTGGTAGAGGTGAAAGGTGAAGTATATACGCGTTCTGCCAGTTCCAATCTGATCAAACCAGTTGGCAACGTGGCGGATTTTGTCAAGTTGCGCCATCGGCAAAAGCTGGATTCTGTTCCTAAGATGCCGGAGTTTCCTGCGTATTTTAGTGCAGAACGGAATGAATATATTTTTGATAAACGTTCTGTAGTCCCTGAAATGACAGCGGTTCAAGAGGTGGAAGCGGTTGCTCCGGTTTTGTCCGTAAACGAAGAAAATGTCCAGGAAAAGGCTTTGCGCACTAAAAATGCAAACACTCAAATTAATTTAGGAATCCGGACATCAGCTCTGCGTTGCAATCCTTTGCAAAAGAAGCATGACCTGGGATACACGCCCAACCATGTCTTTGTCTCCTTATTTAAAAATGGCAAAATAGCCTATTCCGTAAGTCCCAAGATCGGAAAGTGGGGAGGAGAAGGGGGAAGTGTTATTTTCTCTTATAACCCGGAAGACAAGGAAGATTTGCTGGTTACGGTTTTTAAGAATGGCGAAGTAGGCCTGTCCAATCTGAAAAAGGGAATGTCACAACCGAATATGCTTTTTGCTTTTGTCGGTTCGATTGATGATATACTATTTATTTCTCCGGCTCGTAGTACTGATTATCTGTTATTGATTTCGGATAAGGAAGGTGAAAAGCGTTACCGCATTGTCCCACTCGATATGCTTGAAAAATCAATGTCTATACAACCCAAGAGCAATCTTGTCCTTGTACCGGAAAAAGGCATTTTTGTTTTTGCCGAGATCTTGATACCGGAACTGGTGAATAGCCTTGATGATGAGAAATCATTGCAGGATACTTTCGATCAATATTGTGCCGGACGTCTGTGGGAGCATAATTCCTATATCAAGAATGTAGATAAGATCAGCAATTTGTGCAATGTCCCTTTTTAACTTGTTTCTTTTCTGAACTGAAGCCCCAGAAATATCCCTCCCGGCAGCAATATGATCCCTGCTGAGACGAGTAGGGCAACCTGGAGCGAATACATGTCATTCAGCCAACCGATAAAGGGGGCGATAGCGGCGAACATCAGGCGGATTATGAAGTTGCGGATGGAAAGCACTGTCGCCCTCATGTCGGAAAAAGTCATTTGGTTGATGTATCCTTTGAGGATGGGGGTGGCAAAACCGCGGAAGATATAAAAGACGAACAAGATGGCAAGGCCGGCGTACGTAAGGTTGAAAGCCAGGGAGACATATCCGCCGACTATAAAAACGAGGATCAGGATTCCCATCTTACGCGGACCGAAGTAGTTGTCCACCCGGTCGGACCAGAGAGCGGCGAAGCCAACTGTCAGATTCAGTACCGTCCAAATAACGCCATACCAGGAAACGGGAGTTTTCAGATACATTAAAACCGGTTGTACGAACCAAGCCATCGTGAGAGTCGCTGCCCCGATTATACCTGAATACATGATATTGTAGCAAAGTTGCTTGTTCGTTACCAGCGAATATCTGATGATCCGGACAATCTCGTTTACCGGATTCTGTATTTTATTGGAACGGTTGACCTCCTTAAGCATGAATGCTGCCGGAATACCTGTAAATGCAATCACAGCCTGCGCATAAAAAGGAAGACGAAGGGAATAAGTCGCCAATAAACCACCAAAGATACCTGCCAGCGCTTCAGCGAAGTTGCCGATCATCGTGATCCGTCCTTCATATCGTAAGTATAAATTTTCTTTCTTGTATTGGGCGGTAGTATCGTATAACAGAGCGGAATCTGCACCATTTACCAATGTTTGTCCTGTCCCCAACAAGATTTCAGCGAAAAGAAAAGCCGTGAATGTCGAGGTGAACGAATAGCATAGATATCCGAAGAAGAAAAGGATACATCCTAATATCAGACATTTGCGGCGTCCCCAAACATCAGCCAGATAGCCTGAAGGGATCTCCAAGGCTACGGCTGCTATCGAATAGACACTCTTCAGGATAAACACATCCTGCAATCCTAATCCGTGTTTTTCGTAAAAAAGCACGATGATAGGCATAACCAATGTGAACCATTTGGATAGTTTGATCAGATAAAGAGCGAGTATATTCCGTTTCATGTTTGCAAAAGTACAAAATATATGAAATATCCTTGTGGGACGTCAATTGCATTTCCGTGAACTAGTTTCGATGTTTTACCCATCAGGAGTGTCTAATTATTGTACACCATTGTCAAATAATTGGACACTTTAAAAAAATGATCGTGCTTTTATCTATTTGTATTTTAGTTTATTGACTCTTTTGGCACGCTTTTTGAATTTTAATGGACGGAATATAATAAATACGCGATATGAAAAACTTGAACATAGCATTACGTTCGCTTTTTAAGAAAGGAAGAAGTAATGGGATAAAGATTTTATCTCTGGGAGTCGGACTGGCGATGGGACTTGTCCTGATATCGAAAGTGTGTTTTGAACGTTCGTTTGATAAGTTTTATCCGGATAGCGACCGTATTTATCGGTTGCACGAAAACATCATCCGGGATGGTGAATATAAGTCCTACGGGCAGGTGAGCGGAGGCGTGGCTACAGCTATGCAAGTCGAGATACCGGAGGTTGAAAAAGCAACTCGTTTGACCTATATCGGGGGTGACAAGGAGTTGTTCAAGACACAGGATGGAAACCGTTATTCCGCCCGTTATGTCGTGATGGGCGATACGAATGTTTTCGATCTGTTGCCGCGTCCTATCCTGATCGGTGATCCGAAAGAGACTTTGTCCCGTCCGGGATATGTGATGATCTCGAATCGCATTGCCAAACTGTTGGGAGGTGCAGAACAGGCAGTGAACAAGGAATTTGAATTTGAATCCAGTCCAGGACAAACCTATACGATAGGAGGTGTGTTTGAAGATGTACCTGAAAATTCCCACTTGCGTTTTGAGATTGTTGCATCTTTGGAAGGTATGAGCAAGTGGAGTCGTGAAAATTGGCTGGGGAATGACCGTTATCTGGGATATGTAAAACTTTATCCCGGCACTGATCCGGAAAGTCTGACGACTGCCATTCGTGAGATGCAAGGACGGCATTGCGATCTGGAAGAGGTGAAAAAAGCGGGAATTGATTTGACTTATAGCCTGGTTCCGTTGATGGACATGCACAGTAACAGTGATGAGGTGAAGAGCATGAATTCCCTGTTGGGCTTTCTGGCTTTTGTGCTCATCTTTACGGCTGCGATGAATTATGTGCTTATCGTGATTTCCACGTTGATCAACCGGACCAAAGAGGTGGCTGTTCATAAATGTTATGGGGCTTCAGATAAGAACCTGTTCGGTATGATCATGTCGGAGACGTGTTTGCATATGCTGATTTCTTTGTTGCTTGCCGCTTTTCTGATCGTTCTGTTCCGTACGAAAACGGAAGAATTGTTAGGGGCAACGTTGGGAGCATTGTTCTCGACACAGACTATTGTGATACTGATAGGAGTTTGCATCGTGATCTTTTTCATTACCGGTTTGATCCCGACCTATATGTTCCTGCGTATTCCGGTGGCTGCCGCATTCCGTAATTTTAAAGAATCCCGCAGGTACTGGAAACTTTGCCTGCTGTTCATACAGTTTTTGGCAACAGCCTATCTGGTGGCATTATTGTCGGTTATCAATAAGCAGTATGACTATATGGTAAATGTCGATCCCGGATATGCCTATGAGAAGTTGGCTTATTGCTCGACACAGGGTGTGGAAGAATCCGTCCGTAATACGGCAATCGAGGAATTGCGCAAGATACCCGAAGTTGACAAAGTTTCTGCCTGCTATGACCTGCCGATTTCAGGGATGTCGGGAAATAATGTTTCACTTCCTGGAGATGACCGCGAACTGTTTAATATTGCCGATATGTACTGGGTGAAAGATGATTTCTTTTCCTTGATGGAGATTCCGGTTATTGAAGGAGAGGTGTTCCGTTCTGACGGTTCGGCTTCGAACAAAGTGATGGTCAGCCGTTCTTTTGTCGAAAAGATGGAACAGGTGGCTGGTTGGACCGGGAGTGCGATTGGCAAGAATATTATAATTACGGAACATAGCCAGAATGGAGAACCGTTTACCATCTGCGGTGTGTATGAAGATGTTTGTATTGGCAGTACCGGTAATCCGGATACACGTCCGACCGCCCTGTTCTATGATAGATATGCACCGATGATCCTGATCAAATTCCATGAGATGTCACCGGAGAATATAAAAAAGGCACAAAAGGTGCTGGAAGATGTAATGCCCAACCGAAATGTTACGGTGACGGCTTATTATATGGATATGATAGACCTGTATAAGGATTCCCGCACGTTCCGCGACTCGGTTATGATCGGGGGAATCGTGACCTTGATTATTGCATTGATCGGTCTGCTGGGATATACCAGTGACGAAACGAACCGTCGTGGACGCGAAATTGCGATCCGTAAGGTGAACGGGGCGACGGCATGGAGTATCTTGAAGATGATTTCGAAAGACATTTCCTATATTGCGATTCCCGCTATCGTGATCGGTATGACTGTCGCTTATTATTCCGGTACGGGATGGTTGGAGAAATTTACGGAAAAGGCGCCCATCGGATTTTTTATCTTCCTGGCCGGAGCGATGATGGTCTATGTTTTGATCATTGCTTGTGTCCTGTACCGTGCATGGGCCGTTTCGAATTCTAATCCGGTTGATAGTTTGAAATCAGAGTAACGATAGTAGGAAAAGCAGATAAACACGATAGATATGAGAAACTTGAATATTGCCATACGCTCATTGTTCAAAAAAGGACGTCATAATGTAATGAAGATCATCTCGCTGAGTGTGGGGTTGTCTGTTGCGTTGGTCATGATTGCGAAGATCTATTTTGAACAATCTTACGATACCTTCTATCCGGATGCGGACCGGATTTACCGGATCTATGAGAATTATAGCATGAACGGGAAAGAGGAAGACTATTATCAGGTAAGCGGTGCTGTAGCTCCCGCTATGCGGAGTGAGATTCCGGGCGTGGAAGACGCTACCCGGCTTACCTATATCGGTGGAGATAATACCCTGTTCACGACACCTGACAAACAACGTTATTCCGCCCGTTATATCATGATGGCCGACAGTAATGTGTTCGATATCTTCCCTGTGCCGATCCTGTCCGGTAATCCGAAAGTGGTGTTGGCCAAACCGTGGTATGCTATGATATCCCGTTCGTTGGCGGAAAAGATGGGAGGTATCGAAAAAGTGGAAGGCTTGACGATCATCCCCGATGAGAATCCCGGTTTGGAGGTGACGATCGGAGGTGTATTCGAGGATCTGCCCCAGAATGCCAGCTTGCGTTACGATATGTTGGTTGCCATGTCCGGCATGGATCCGGAGAGTTTGAACAACTGGTTGGGTAACGACCGTTATGCCGGTTATGTGCGTCTGTCACCGGGAGTCACGCCTGATAGCCTGACTCCGGCTATTCATGATATGACGCTCCGGCACCACGATCAGGAAGCTTTGAGAAAGTCGGGCTACGAACTGACTTATACGCTTAGGCCCTTGCTCGACTTGCATAGCAAAGCGGGAGAGGTAAAAAACATGGTTATGATGTTGGGGATTCTGGCCTTTGCCCTTTTGTTCACGGCTATCATGAACTATATTCTCATTACCATTTCTTCGATCGTCAACCGGACGAAAGAAGTAGCCGTGCATAAGTCGTACGGGGCTTCGGAAACGAATATCCATAGCATGGTTTTGTCGGAAACGCTGGTACACATGGTCTGTTCGATCATGGTGAGTATTTTCCTGATTTTTCTTTGTCGGGATATTATTTATGATTTATTGGATGTTTCGGTCGAAACGTTGTTATTATCCAAAGGGGCTTTGGTACTACTGGGGGTTTGCGTGATTGTGTTTCTGGTGACCGGCTTGGTTCCGGGCTGTTTGTTCGCCCGTATTCCGGTGGCTGCCGCGTTCCGTAATTTCCGTGAAAGTCGCCGTGTCTGGAAACTCTGTCTGCTTTTCCTCCAGTTTATTGCGGCGGGTTTGCTGGTGACCTTGTTATTGATTGTCGGCAGACAACATGCGTATATGGTGAACAGTGATCCGGGTTATTCGTATGACCGGCTGGCCTATTGCAGTATTTCGGCGATCGATTCCACGACTCGTTATAAGGTGCTGGATGAAGTGATGCGCCTGCCGGAAGTAGAAGCGGTGTCGACTTCCTATTCGTTACCTTTTTGGTCGATGTCGGGCAATAATATCGCTTTACCGGAGTCGGAAAAGGAACTTTTTAATATTGCAGACCAGTATTGGGTGAGCAACGGATTTCTTGACTTAATGGAAATACCGGTGATAGAAGGCCGCTCGTTCACCGAGAATATCCCGGTTTCGGACGAAGTGATGGTGAACCGTGCTTTTGTGGAGAAGATGAAAGAATTCGTGGACTGGCCGGACGGTGCAGTCGGTAAATCCATTTATATATCGGAACATGATCGGTATGGCTCGAAGTATTATACGATTTGCGGGGTATATGAGAATTATATCATGGGTTCGCTCATCGATATGGATGCACGTCCTTCCGTCTTGTTCTACCGTCAACGTCCTTCTGCCCATTTGTTGGTGAAATTCCACCGGATGACTCCTGATGCAGTCGGAAAAGTAAATGAGAGATTGAAAGAACTGATGCCGAGCCAAGAGCCGAAACTGACGGTTTATTCCGTTCAGATGGTCGACCTGTACAGCAGTTCCCGGAAGTTCCGCGACGAAGTGATGATCGGGGGATTAATAACGCTGATAATCTCCCTGATCGGATTGATCGGCTATACGAACGACGAAGTGAACCGACGCCGCAAGGAATTGGCCATCCGCAAAGTGAACGGGGCTACGATGAAGGATATTCTACGGATATTCTTGAAAGACGTCCTTCGTATCGCCCTCCCTGCGATTTTATTAGGATGCGGCATATCTTATTTTGTCGCGGAACACTGGCAGCAGCAGTTTGTGGAAAAGATACCTCTTAGTGCGTGGATCTTCTTGGCAGGGGCATTGTTTGTCTGCCTGGTGGTCTTGATATGTATCGTGTACCGCATCTGGGATGTCGCGAACGAAGATCCGGTCGATAGCTTGAAATCGGAATAATCCGGGATCTCGTTTTCCCGGCGAGTGTCTAATATCTTTACACCACTGTCCAAAAATTAGACACTCGCGGAAAATATTGAAATTGTTATAGGGTTGTAAATAAATGGTTTATGTGCTTTGGCACGCTGTTTGCCTATAGATAGGCAAGAAGAAGCAATAATAAAAAAAACAGATACAGTCATGATTAAAATTGAAGGATTAAGTAAGTTTTTCCGTACGGAAGAGGTGGAAACGATCGCGTTGAACGGCGTGTCGATGGAAGTGAAGGATGGTGAGTTTGTGGCAATCATGGGCCCTTCTGGCTGTGGCAAGTCCACCTTGCTGAATATCCTGGGCCTGTTGGACAACCCGACATCGGGCGACTATTACCTGGCGGACAGGGAAGTCGGACACTTGAAAGAAAAAGAACGTACGCAGGTGCGTAAAGGAAATATCGGTTTCGTGTTCCAGAGTTTCAATCTGATCGACGAACTGAATGTCTTTGAAAACGTGGAGTTGCCGCTTACCTATCTCAAAGTAAAGGCAAGCGAGCGCAAGCAGATGGTCAATGACATCTTGAAGCGCATGAACATCAGCCATCGAGCCAACCACTTTCCACAGCAGCTTTCCGGAGGTCAGCAGCAGCGTGTCGCCATCGCCCGTGCCGTTGTTTCGAATCCGAAAATCATCCTTGCCGATGAGCCGACCGGTAACCTGGACTCCAAAAACGGAGCCGAAGTGATGCAGCTCTTGACCGAACTGAACAAAGAAGGAACCACCATTGTTATGGTGACACACTCCAAACACGATGCGAGCTTCGCCCACCGGGTGATCAACCTGTTCGACGGAAGTATCGTGTCGTCCGTAAACGAATTCATTTAATTTTTGTAAAATAGAACATAGACACATTCTAATTGTTTTGTGATCATATCCGGCTTGGGAAAGTCGGATATGTTCTTTGTGAGATATGAGTTTGGGGTTATGAATTATAAATGGAATACACTATGAATAATCTGTTAAATATAAAATCTTTTCTGAAATTCCTGAGCCGGAACAAGGGGTATACGGCGATCGACGTCTTCGGGCTGTCTGTTTCGCTGATGTTCGTGATCCTGATTGCGGTGTATGTGGAACGGGAATTGAATATCGACAAACAACAGGCGAATTACGACCGGATCGTTGCCATCGGCAATGAAGAGTTTTTGGAATCGGGTGTCCCGGTTTCCTATTGGCTGGAAGAGCGGTATCCGGAGATCGAGAAAGTCTGTCCGGTCATCACGGATCAAGGGAAGAGTAAACAAATTTTTTATGGAGACAAGAAGTTGACTGCCGATCTCGTATATGCGGATTCGACGTTTTTCGGCCTCTTTTCGTTCAAGATACTCGATGGCGACCGCGACCGGCTTTTGGAAGATCCTTATAGCGCGGTCGTTTCGGAAAGCTTTGCCCGTAAGGTGTTCGGCAATGACGATCCGATCGGGAAGAGCTTGCGCATCAGCGACTCGACAAGTGTCATGGTTACCGGTGTCATGGAAGACATCAACCGTTCGGTGATTCCGAATGCGGACCTGTTGGTGCGTATCGAGCGGGTGACGGAGTTCAACCAATCACTGTCGAAGACGAATCCGGGTAACGCCGGCTCGTGCGTCTCGTTCCTGTTGCTGAAGCCGGGGATGGACTTGAAGGGGAGGACGGACGAGATACAGAGCTTTTTCAAAGAGCGGTATTGGATTTACCGGTATGATTTCGTGAAGGAAGCACGCGTTGTTCCACTTTCGGATATCTATTTCGGAAATACGGCGTCGCATAGCTTGAACCAAGGCGACAAGCGCTTTTCGTTGGTCTTGATGTCCGTCGGCATTCTGATCCTGATTTTCGCGATCATCAACTATATAAACCTGACGGTGGCACAGGCCGGCCAGCGGGCGAAGGAGATGGCGACACGCCGCCTCTTGGGGTCTTCGCGTGTGGAACTGTTCCTGCGGTTGATGTTGGAGGCTACTTTCCTGACAGTCGTTTCGTTTGCCATCGGGCTGATGTTTGCCAAGGCGGCACTGCCGTATGCCAATGACTTGTTGCAGGTGCGCTTGACGTTCGATGTGCTGGCGACACCGCTTTGGATAGGGGCGATCCTCCTGTTTATCGTGTTGACGGGAGCCTTGTCGGGGGTGCTTCCGGCATTGATGATCTCATCGGCCAAACCGATCGACGTGGTACGCGGGACGTTCCGCCGGCAGACGAAGATGGTGTTCAGCAAGGTCTTCATCACGTTCCAGAATGTGATCACGATCGCCATGATCGCCGCCTCGCTGACGATGTATCTCCAGATCGACCATCTGATCCACGCGCCGTTGGGCTACAACACGACGAACATAATCGAATCGGATAACATTTTCCGTTCCAAAAGCGAGATGGAACGGGCGGAAGATATGTTGCGCCAGCTTCCGATGGTCAAGGCTGTCGGCCACAGCAACGGAACACCTTCGAGCGGGACGAACAATATGAGTGGAACTTACGAGGACAAATCGCTCAGCTTCCAGCAGATACAGGTCGACAGCGCCGCTTTCCGCATTTTCGGTTTCGAGATCAAGTCGGACAACCGGGTGGCCAACGCCGATGGGGGGTGGTATTTGAACGAGCTGGCTTTTAAACAGATGGAATTGTCGGAAGATGCCCCTTCTTTCAGGTGGGGCGAAGATGCGACACCCGTCTTAGGGGTGATCCGTGATTTCCAGTTGAGGGACATTACGCAGGAAAATTCGCCGGTAATGTTCCGTTTCCGGAATATGGAATCAGGCTGGTGGCCGTGGAGCTACGTGGTCGAGGTGCAGGGTGATCCCGTCAAGGCATACGAGTCCGTGCGCAAAGTCTTCGAGGAGGTGTCGGGTGTTCCTTTCGAGGGGCAGTTTATCGACCAGGGCATCCGTACGCATTTCGAATCGCAGATTCGTCTGGCCAAGATCGTGGTGATCTTCGCCTGCATTGCGATCCTGATCTCGCTGTTGGGTTTGCTTGCGATGTCGACCTATTTCATCCTGCAACGTTCGCAGGAGGTAGCGATCCGCAAGGTGTTCGGTTCGGACAACCGGGGAATCCTGGTGCGCCTCGTCGGTACGTTCCTGACATATGTCGGGATTGCGTTCGTGATCGCGACGCCGCTGAGCTGGTATTTCATGAAGCAATGGCTGGCGGACTATAGCTACCGGATCGCGCTTAGCCCGCTGATTTTCATCGTTGCTGGTCTTTTCTGCCTCCTGATCTCCTTCCTGGCGGTATTCTTCCAAAGTTGGAAGGCGGCGAATGCAAATCCGGTAGAAAGCGTGAAAAACAATTGACAATTGTTTACAGTTCTCCCGGTCTTTCCTCCCCCGGCTTGCCGCCGCCTTCCGGCTTTTGGGTGGCTCTTTTGGCGTTGATGGTTTTGCGGGTGGCGAGGATGGCTTTCTGGCGGTCGATGAGACGGTTGATGTTATTGATGATCTCCAGATAGTCCGTCTCGCCGTTCACTTCGGCCAGCGCGTTGAGGCGTTTGACGACAGCGCGGTAGGCGGCATCGGTTTCCAGGCGGGCCGCTTTGGTCGCGCCGGTGACGATGGTAGCCTGCTGGCTGTTGCGGTTGGTGAAGAAGGAGATGAATTTCTCATTCGCTTCCTTCAATCGCATCACCCATCTTTCGAGGCCGGCCATCTGGAGACGGTTCGTGACGTCTTCCAGCGAAACACCGTCCAACGGCGAGTTGGTCGGATCGGACAGTTCGCCGGGGCGTTCTTCTTCTTCCGAGTGGTTGTCAAATTCTTCCAAATCCTGGATCAGGTTTATCACAGCACTGTTTTCAGCCAGGTAAGGCAGTGAGCAGGGATCGCCGTTGCGGCGCAGGATGATATCGGTTTGGCGGGCGATCTCGGCGATCACCGGATCGAAATCATTCATCGCGACATTGTTCTGGCGTTTTAATCCTCTGTAGGCATCGTCACGGACCTTGTCGAGGCGGGTGACATCATAGGAGAGGACGTTTTCGCCGCCGCTGACTTTCATGGAACCGTCAAATACGTTGTATTTAACTTTGTAGTTGTTTACGAACTCTGTGATTTTGGAGTCTTTGCATTTCTCAAACTCCACGATCGCGAAACTGTGGAAGCCAAAATTTTCGTCTTGGGTAAGACGGGATAAATCAAAACCTTTAATTTCAGACATGGTACATCGTTTAAATATTATTCTTCTGTTTTTGTGCTGTCGGGGGTCCCGCCAACGTGTTTTTCTTTGTTTTCATGCTGTCGGGAGTCCCGTCAACGTGTTTTTCTTTGTTTTTGTGCTGTCGGGAACCCCGCCGGGATGTTTTTTTCCGTATCTTTATTATCGGGCATCACATCGCTGACAAATATACCTTAAATTGGGCAGGAAACAATTATTTTATCCTTTAATTTTCAACAGATATTGAAAAATGTTGGAATTGCCGGGAGGAAGGCGACGCGAAACTGTCAAAATATTGGACACTCCTGTCTAAAATTTGGACAGAGGGTGTTGGTTGTTGCTTGATTATTGTTCTGTTATTTAATTAGTTACGTGTTGTGGTATAATTTTTGTATCTTATTGGGCAGAATAGAACAAATACAATCGGTGATGAAAACACTTTTACGCAACTTCTTGAGTGTCCTTAGGCGTTTTAGGATGGCGGCAGGACTGAATGTCGTAGGTCTGTCCGTTGCCTTTACAGCATTCTTATGATCGTCGTGGTCTGCTTCCTCCTTGCTACACCGGCCGCTTACCTCTCGGCCGCCGGCTGGCTCGAAAATTTCGCCTATCGTACGCCTGTCTACTGGTGGGTGTTCGCCTTGGCTTTCGGCGTCATCTTCCTCGTCACCTTCCTGACCGTTTCCTTCCAGAACTGGCGCACGGCGAATGAGAATCCGGTGGATAGCGTGAAGGAGTAGTGACTTTTCTTTCAAGAGAAAAGTCACAGAATCAAATCTTTTTCTTGAGTGTGAAGAAGAACGTCATTCCCTTGCCCAGTCCGCTCTTGGCTGAGATCTGTCCTTTGTGGAAGTTTACGCCGTTCTTGACGATGGAGAGTCCCAGACCGGTCCCGCCCACCTTGCGGCTGCGGCCCTTGTCGACGCGGTAGAAGCGTTCGAAAATGCGGTTCACGTGTTCTTCCGAGACGCCGACGCCATTGTCCGAGAAACTGAAGTAGTAGAATTTCGGGTCCTCCTTGTAGCAACTCACCGTGAGATGGATGCCTTCGCCCGCATACGCGATCGCGTTGTCGTAGAGGTTGCGGAAGATCGAATAGAGCAGCGAATAATTGCCATAGATCGTAGGGTTGCCCGGAAGAGCGACCTCTGTCGTGATCTTCTTTTCTTCCATCTCCATCGAACATTCCTTCTCGATCTCGCCGACCAATTTTTGGATGTTCACTTCCGACAGCTCGAACATTTCGGAAGCCTCGTCCAGCCGGTTCAATACCGAAATGTCGCGCAGCAACCCCGTCAGCCTCGTGCTTTGCGAGTAGCAGCGTTCGAGGAAGAACTGGCGTTTGTCGTCCGGCAGCTGCGGATTGCTGATGATCGTTTCGAGATAACCCTGGATACTGCTGACAGGAGTTTTCAGCTCGTGCGCCACGTTCTGCGTCAGCTGCCGTTTCATCCGGCTCTCTTCTTCCTGGCGGGAGATGTCGTTGATAGATATCTCATAGCTGTTGTCGAGGAACAGAATGCATTCGATCAGGAAAATCTTTCCGTTCTTGTCCACCGTGACCGATTCGCGCAACACTTTCCGCTTGCGGTTCGTGTTCGGGATGTTTTTGGAGAGGAACAGATGGATCGGTTCCAGTTCCGGAATGTCGACCGCGTCTTCCGACTGTCGTATCTGCATGTCGGAAATCAGGTTCGCGAACTGTACGAACAGGATATTGGACAATATCTCCCTGCCTTCCGGTGTGAACATGGCGAAACCTTCTTTTGCGTACTGGAAATGCTTGATTAGCTTCTCGCGTTCCATCGAAAGCTCGTCCTTGGCCTTCTGCTGGCGGTGGTAAAGCCCGACGATATTCTTCGATATGTCTCCAAGCTCGTCGTTGGGAAAGACATATTCGTTCTCCGGTATGCGGTCTTTCTCCACGTTCAGGGCGAAGTCGCGCAGCTTCGAGATCGTCCGCCCGATGCTGAACGTGAAGCGGGAGAGGACGAAGAAAAATATCAGCGTCATCAACGCCATAAAATAGATGAAATCCTTGTCGATCGTCAGTACGCGCTGTGTGTAAGGGTCCCAGGGGAGGGCGGAGCGGTAGATATACCCGCCGATATTCGTCGCCGTGTAGAAATAGCGTTTACCGGTCGAGTTGGACGAACGGATGGCGAACCCTTCATTGTAGAGGCGTGCCTTGCGTACCTCGCTGCGGTCGTTATGGTTGTTGAATTCCTCGGCACCGCTATTGTCGAACAACACTTTCCCTGCCGGATCGATAATGGTCACGCGAAGATCCTTTTGGGGGATGTCGTCGATAAACTGGTGAACCACCTGGTTGATATCCTCAGTCTGTTGCGTGCGGCGGAACAACTGGTAGTTGTAATTCCCCAACACGTTGTTCAACTTCTCTTGGGCAAACTCCCGTTCCCGCTGATACTGGAACAACAGGAAGCAAGCTGTGAACCCCAGGAACATGGCGAATATCGACCAGAAAAGTCGCTGGCTGAAAGGTATTCTGCTGTTTGTCGTTGATTCTATCTTGACCATGGGGTAAATTAAGAATTAAGAAGTAAGAAGTAAAAATTAAAAATTAAGAAGTAAGAAATCATCTTGGAATGTAAGAATAAGTGCCCGTTCGTTTATTTTTTAATTTTTAATTCTCAATTTTTAATTTTCAAAGCAGTATCCGAAGCCGAGCCGCGTCACGATGTTTTTGCCGTACGGCCCGATCTTTTTGCGCAGGCGGGTGATGTTTACATCGATGGTGCGGTCGAGCACATATACTTCGTCTTTCCATATCCGGGAAAGGATCTCCTCGCGCGAGAACACGTTTCCTTTATTTTCAAGAAGGAGTTTCAGTATCTCGAATTCCTTTTTGGTGAGCGGGACTTCCTGTCCGTCTACGGAGGCTTTTATGCGCTTCGTGTCGAGTGAGAGAGTTTCATATTTGAGGCATTCGTTTTCCGGCACTTTCTCCTTGTCTGATGTGCGGCGCAGCACGGCTTTCACACGTGCCACCACCTGACGGATGGAGAAAGGCTTGGATATGTAGTCGTCGGCTCCCAAGTTGAAGCCTGTCAGCATATCGTTTTCAGTGTCCTTGGCTGTCAGGAAGATGATGGGGATATCGGCCGTCTTTTCTTCTTTCTTGAGGATGCTGGCCATCTTGAATCCGGATATTTCACCCATCATGACATCTAAAAGCAGCAGTTGGTAGGAGGCTATATCCATCTTTAACGCTTCCTCGGCACTGAAAGCCGTGTCTACTTCATACCCTTCTATCTCAAGATTGAACTTGAGGATTTCGCATAAATCCTCTTCATCGTCCACTACAAGAATCTTCGGCATATCCATAATCTTTGTCTCTTTTTTATTACAAATACAATTTATTTCTGCAAAGGACGTATTTCTGTATTTCGATGAAATGAAATACGTATTACAATAGCGTTACAAATGCGTCAGATCGCCACATCCTGCCACTGTCCGCCGATCAGTTCTCGGGTGGATTTGAACCCGGCCTTTTTCAGCAGTTCGAATGCTTCCGCACGTCCGTCGTTCACCAGGTCGGGATAGTGGCAGTCTGAGTTTACCATCACCGGAATATCCAGCTCACGTAAGCGGTGCAGATAGTCGGTATGCGGGTAGACCTCCTGTTTCTTCACGAGGTTTTTCGTGTTGACTTCGATCATCAGGCCCTTTTCGGCGATCAGGTGCAGACAGTCGTTGAACGGTTTTTGATACCAGTCCGCTTGTAGGTCGAAGCCTTCGCATTTGTGCCCGTTCATGTATATCTTGTCCATGTGCCCGACGATGTCGATTCCGCCTGCCTCGATCATTCGCCGTGTGGAACTGAAATAGTGGGCGACCAGCTTGCGGATATCTCCGTCGTAGTAGGCGTCGACAGACTTCTGGTATTCCCGGAAAGGACCGTCGATACACACCATATTCTCTTCCGCAAGCGGCTGTGCGATCGGAAGAAAGTGGATGGAACCGATACGGTAATCGAGCGGCAGATTGCGGAAGTAGGGGATGGACGCGTTGTAGCTCTTGTCTAAGAAATCGATTTCCAGTCCTACGTATATTTCCAACCGGTCACTGTATTTCTTTTTCAGTCGTTCTATTTCTGTCAGGTATTCGGGCATGTCGTCTTTAGACATGTTCCAGAATGTTTCGAACGGCAGTGGTGAATGGGATGAAAAACCGTAGGCGCGGAACCCGTGCGCAACAGCGAATTTAATGAAGTCTTCCGGCGTGCTCCGACCGTCACAGAATGTACAATGGCTATGGTAGTTACTGAGTTGCATAAATTTTTACTTGTAAAAGGGCAAAGATAATTTTTTTATCCCGAAAGACAACCTGTTTGATAAAAAAAGGCTTGATTGCTGCCTAAGGGTTAGCGGCAGAATCAAGCCTTGAAAAACACGTGAATAATGAAAAATCGTATGTTTTATTTTATTACGTTCAGTTCTTTTCCAACTTTGATAAATGCAGCGATTGCTTTATCCAGATGTTCCGTTTCGTGGCCTGCGGACAACTGTACGCGGATGCGGGCCTGGCCTTTCGGCACTACCGGGTAGTAGAAGCCGGTAACATAAATGCCTTCTTCCTGCATCTTGGCTGCGAAATCCTGGGATAATTTAGCATCATACAGCATAACGGCGCAGATTGCGGACTGAGTCGGCTTGATGTCGAAACCGGCTGCTAACATCTTTTCACGGAAGTAGCTGACGTTGTTCATCAGTTTCGTATGCAAAGCATCGCTTTCTTTCAGCATCTTGAACATTTCCAGGCTGGCGCCTACGATAGCGGGAGCGACAGAGTTGGAGAACAGATAAGGACGGGAGCGCTGACGCAGCATGTCGATGATTTCTTTCTTTCCGGTTGTGAATCCGCCCATGGCGCCACCGAATGCTTTACCTAACGTACCTGTGAAGATATCGACTCTTCCGTATACATTATATTGTTCAGCTACACCGTGTCCTGTCGGGCCTACTACACCGGCAGAGTGGGATTCGTCAACCATTACCAATGCGTCGTATTTTTCTGCCAGTTCGCAGATTTTGTCCATCGGGGCCACGTTTCCGTCCATAGAGAACACACCGTCTGTTGCGATGATGCGGTGACGTTGTGCCTGGGCTTCTTGCAGGCAACGTTCCAGGTCGGCCATGTCTGCATTGGCATAACGGTAGCGTTTTGCCTTGCAAAGACGTACGCCGTCAATAATGGAGGCATGGTTTAAAGCATCGGAGATGATCGCATCCTCTTCAGTGAACAACGGTTCGAACAGACCGCCGTTGGCATCGAAACATGCAGCGTACAGGATCGTATCTTCGGTCTTGAAATAGTCGGAGATAGCGGCTTCCAGTTGTTTGTGCAGATCCTGTGTCCCACAGATGAAACGTACGGATGACATGCCGTATCCGTGTGTGTCCATAGCTTCTTTGGCAGCCTTGATCAGACGTTGGTTGTCAGACAGGCCCAGATAGTTGTTTGCGCAGAAGTTCAAAACGTCGCTTCCTGCGTTTACTTTGATGTCGGCTCTTTGAGGAGTGGTGATGATACGCTCGTTCTTATACAATCCGGCAGCTTTGATGTTTGCCAATTCCTGAGTAAGGAAATCTTTCAGTTTACCGTACATAACTTTGTTTTTTGTTAGTATTTTTAATTAAGTTGACAATTATATCTCTATTATCGCAGACAAGTGGCAAAATATTATTCTTGAAACCATTTTTTTCTTTGTCTCTGATTTGTCTGCCGATGCGGCAAAGGTCATATTTTTTTTGAATATATAGGCTAAAAAATACAAGAAATTCATACCGGAATGTTTTTATTCTCTATACCTTTGCCATCGAAAAAACTTAAAAGAACATCAAACGCAATGAAGAATGTATTAGTAATTGGTTCTACCGGTCAGATTGGATCAGAGTTAACCATGAAGTTGAGAGGTATCTACGGTGGAAACATTGTAGCAGGTTACATCCCCGGACAGGAGCCTAAAGGCGAACTGCTGGAATCAGGACCTTCTGCAATTGTCGACATTACAAACGAACAGCAGATTGCTGAGACTGTGTCCAAATATAAGGTAGATACGATTTATAACTTGGCTGCACTGCTGTCAGCCGTTGCAGAAGCAAAACCGCAGCTTGCCTGGAAAATCGGTATGGGCGGTTTGTTTAACGTATTGGAAGTTGCACGTGAAATGCATTGTGCTGTATTCACTCCGAGTTCAATCGGTGTGTTTGGCAATAACACGCCGAAAGACAAGACTCCGCAGGATACGATCCGTAACCCGCGTACTATGTACGGTGTTACGAAAGTTTCGGGCGAGTTGTTGAGTGACTACTACAACATCCGTTTCGGCGTCGACACCCGTTCCGTACGTTTTCCGGGACTTATCTCCTATGTGACACCTCCGGGTGGTGGTACGACCGACTACGCAGTTGATATCTATTATTCGGCTGCCAAAGGTGAGAAGTTCGTATGTCCGATCAAGCAGGGTACATTCATGGATATGATGTATATGCCGGACGGTCTGCGTGCAGCTATTGAAATTATGGAAGCCGATTCGACGAAGTTCGTTCATCGTAATTCTTTCAACATTGCATCCATGAGCTTTGATCCTGAAATTATCTACAACAACATCAAAAAGTATGTTCCTGACTTCCAGATGGAATATGATGTGGATCCGTTACGTCAGGCTATCGCAGAATCATGGCCTAACTCTTTGGATGACACATGTGCCCGTGAGGAATGGGGCTGGAAACCGGAATATGATCTGGATTCCATGACTCAGGATATGTTGGCTAAATTGAAAGAACGTTTCAATAAGTAAGAATTAATTTTCCGATCATTAGCAGATCGGTAGGAAAGAGACGACTGCCCGTACCGGGCAGTCGTCTCTTTTGTTTGGATCGTTTTTATCCAGTATTGTAGGCTGTTTCAATCATAATGTGTCTATTGCTTGTGCAGGGAATGACTAAGTCAAAAGTGTATGAAAAATTATGTTGTAAAACATGAAATGGTTAAATCAGGTTAAGAGAAAGCTTTTTTTTGTGGAAATATTATGCTGCATAACATAAACTCTCTATATTTGCACTGTGTTTTTCATGGTATTAGATTTAAGGTTAACAATGAAGATTGGCTGTCCGTGAGGATAGCCTTTTTTTGTTTTAACATTTGGCATAAAATGAAATTTTCGTAAGATACTGATTATTAATTAAGTGAAAAAATGTGGTAAAACAATTTTAAGACGTTTACCACCCAGATTTATCCAAAAACCAAGCCCATGTACCCTGCTATGTAGGTAACTTAGTTGAATTAACATGAACTAAGACGTGGACATAAACAACTAATTAACATGTTTAGTATCAAAGTAAAAGCAAGGCCAATTAAAGGAAGAAGTAAAGAAGTGAGATTGGAATTGGTCTTTTTTAAAACCGGATTTCCTCGTGTTCCGAAGGTTTTTAACATTATTGGAGAGGCAAAACTCTGGGATTCAGCATCCCAATTATTTAAGGGGAATGACTCTCTGACTGCTCAGAAAAACGAATTAATCTTAAAAGAAAAGAAAAAGTATTTAGATGTTGCAGAGCTATGGGAATCCGAAAAAATCAATTGGACTCCTAAAATGTGGTCTCATTGTTTCGATGTTGAGGCAGAAACTAAGAGTAACGATTCTCCGACAGTATCGGTAGTTGAAGTGATAGACTCAATGATCTTATTATTCAAGACAAAGAGACGTGTCAAGAATGGTGTTGTGGTTACGAGTAGCAACAATGCGGAAAATTATTTGTGGATGAAAAGAGCGTTTATGGAATTTACATTAAGAAAATACTCCAAGAAATTTTCTTCTTTTTATTTTCACCACATAACAGAAAAGTTTCTGAGCGATTTTGTAAATTATACATTGAGACGTGCAAAGCTTAAAAATGCAAACAGCCAAGGTGGTCTTCCTCATAAATTAGGTCTGCTTCGTGCTGTTTTCAAATATGCCCATAAACGTAATATGTATGGCGTTAATCTGTGGGTATTTGATTCGGTACAAGAATACATGCAGGAGAAACAGCCGGAACCAAAAACGATTTCTCCCAAATCCATTGTCCGTATAGAAAACATGAGTAGGAGAGGTTTTACTCCCAAAGAATGCTTCTATATTGATTTGTTTCTCTTCAGTTATTATACCGGTGGAATGGCAAACGTGGATGTGTGTCATTTGACGAAAGATTGCATAAAAGAAAATCAGATCATTTATGAGCGCAGAAAAGTGAACAAGAAGGCTACTCCTTTTCTTACAGACAAGGCTCGTATAATCATCAATAAATACAAGGACGAAGCTTTGGGTGATTATGTATTTCCTATTTTCAAAATCAAGCACAATACTGAAGCAAAGAAACACATGAGGGTTAAAGTAATCAGCATGAATGTGAACAAGACGCTGAAGAAGGTAAGGGAGAAACTGAAAATAAAGGATGAAATCACCTGGTATTCGGCTCGTGGAACCTTTATCTCGAAAATGATAGACGAGGGGTTCCATCCTATGCAAGTAGCCCAGTTTGCCGGAAACAGCCCGGATATGATTTATCGGCATTATTATAAGAATACAGATCCTAAGTCAATGTTGGATAATCTAAATAAAATATTCTAAAAATAAAAGCCTGTCTTCAGTACAAAAAATAATGTTTAAAAGCAAATCTGGAGACAGGCTTATAAAGTAAATATTTAGTTGTTATATAATCAAAGTGCTCCCAACAGAAGCCCTACAGCTCCCCAAACAAGGTCGTGCCACTCTTCGGTTCCGTTCTTCAACCACTTGTCCCAAACAATCTCTTTCGCAACAAGTATCACCAAAGTAGTTAAGATTGCCGCTTCAACCGGCATAAGGTATTTGAGCATGTCATAAATCAATATTCCGGCAATCAAATGTTGTGCGCCATCCATTCTCATTTTATTGATGCAGAAATCGTCTATCTTCTGCCTGATTCTTTTTAGATAATTCATTTTGATAAAGAATTTAATTGCTGTTGTTTATTTTAAGATATTGCAACCATCCGGAAAACAACGGTCTGTTTTCTATGTAGTTGCAGTTCAGTTCGCAGGAATATGCCTCTTGTTCAAACGACACTTTCTTGTATGCGGTTTTTGAATTTCGACAGATGAGAAGTCTTACAAGCCACTCTATCGCATACCAGATATAAAAGGTAAGAGTCGCTACGATATACCATATAGGAGATATGTCAAAAATCAGTTGTAAGACTAAAACCATGTAAACCGCAACACAGGTCGTTTCTATCCATTGATATGAATGGCAGGTTTCATGGTTTCTGACTCTTTGCGTTATATGCTCCGGAGATAACTTGCTTAATACAAACGGGCCAATTGTGATTGTGTGGCAAGAACTGAATGCCAATAGTATCTTGGCGATTCGGTTGTCGTAATAAAATCTTTTCATATCTGCCAGGGGTTTTTGTATGGATCATAAGATGTCTGGAATGTCGCCATCTGCCAGTCTGTAACCGGCTTGTTGTCTTCTGCTATTTTTCGTGGAATCTGAGGGTTGATTCTCAGCTTAGAAGCATCATTAAGCCACTTCATGGAATCCTCATAATCTCTCATTCTAACAACACTGACGTTATTGGGAGCAATCAGTTTGGTAAGCTCGTACACAGCCAACCGAATCATGTGCTTTTTGAGATTGTAGTTTCTGGGATCGTGTAGTGCAAGATTTTCCCCGATAACCGGACTGTCACTGTTCACGTCTATTTCAGGATAATACACTTGGCCATCGTATACAACGTACTCATGTGATGAAAGTTCGTATTCGTTGTACTGAGGATCATAATCGGCAATAGCACCCCAATTTTCCGATTCCAAAGGGTTTTTATTATTGTCGAACCCCTCCAGTGACATCAAAGTATAATAGGAACCGTCAAACTTTACGACATTCCAAAGCTCGTACTCAATCGGATTCCAGTCTGTATATTCAGCAAGTTTCCATCCGTTTACCATCGGGATTCGTATATCCCCAAATCTCCATCCGTTTTCAACAAGACAGATATAAGGCGTATCGTTATATAAGACAATATCACCTTTGTAATAGGTTTTGAACTGGCTGTATCGTTGAAATTCCCATATCTCGCCTTTCTCATCCACAAACTCTTCCCAGTATTCCACGGAAGAAGGAGCCTTGTATCCGCTGATCGATCTTATTATCTCGTGGATTTTACCATCAAAATAAATATGTGCTCCGATCGGATAAGTTACCTTTCGGTCGTATTCAGCGATATATTTCCCTTTATTCAGTTCTTTTTCAATCTCATAGTTCTCGCTCAGATACTCTATGACACTCATTTCTGCGGCTTCCTCGGCTTGAATGAATGTTTCCGGTTCGTTTCTCGTTATCTGGGAAAGGCTGTCTTGCGTGATGATTCCCAGATAATCGCTATTGTTTAAAAATCGTCTGTACATAGATTAATGGTTCGTTAATAGTTAAATCCTTCGTTAATGGTAGCTGTGGAAAGGATGGTCATAGAACCGTCCCCTCTTTTGTATTTCGTCCAGCTATCCCTTAAATAATAGCATAGCAGGTAATCAAGGCAGTCGGACAAGTGGCCGTATTTTTCGTATTTTACGCCTGTTTTAGCGTCTGTAACCTTTGCCTTGCACTTTGTACCATCCTCGTTCTTTAACTGGTAAATAAGGTCTTCTGTGAGCTTCCTGCAACGTAAATCAATCATCAGTTTCCATCCGTCAAATCCCTCGAACACCTCATTGACAAATTCACATCGGGTAACTTGTGGAGGCTGCTTTTTTAAGAGCTTGATCTTAGGTTTCAATACGCCCTTGCCCAGTGTTTCCGTGATGATGGTGTAGTTGTTTGTCCCATCTTCATTTGTGGTTGAACGCTGTAATCCGGCAGGGTCTCCTGTCACGTCCACCCCTCCGATATGTTTTTCCCTATACAATTTCTGTTGTATCTTCCTTGCCAGAGCCGGAGTATTGTTTTCCTTCTTTTCCGGCAATCCCAATATTTCCTCTATGACATATATCTCTTTTTTGTCATAGTTTATCTGAGCCAACAAAGTAGACATTCTGGGTGCGACATTGAAGTCCCAGATGGTAATGATAGGTTTGGTCGGATCGTAGACCTTTTCCTTCAGGTTCGTTATAAGATGTCTGGAACCGTCAAAATTGTGGTAAACGGCCATATCGTTGGCTTCCACAAAATCCCAGTTACCATATAACAAACGCTCCTTTGTGGCTTGGTCACGAATCTTGTTCAATGCCGCCTCGTAAGTCTGCCGGAAAGCGATGTCCGGGTTGTCGAATACGGAGAACGGTATATAAGCCTCTCCCTCCCGGCATTCCACCTTGTCTCCGTTTTCATCCTGTACGAACCGGGAACGTACCCAGTTTGTAGTCGGGTTGGTGCTCATAAACATTCTGGATGTCTTGAATGTCTCGTGTATTCTCCAACGAAGACGGGAAAAAAGCACTTCAACCGCCTTTTCCGAAATCTCCGACACCTCGTCGATCATGGCAATCGTATATTCGGAAGAACCGAATCGCTCGAAGTTCGGGTCAGAAGGCAGATCGACCATTTCCTTCATGATAATGACAGAGTCGTTCCAAAAGGTAAGCGTACCTTCCAGATTATTGATTCTGTAGTTCACTTCTTCTTTTAATCCCCAGTTTTTTAGAACCGTCTTGATCGTATTCCAAGTAGATTCCTTCAAAGACTTGATTGTCTTACGTGCCACGACCGCACGGATGTTCTCAAATCTCATGCAGGAAATAATGAGCCAACAGGCTCCCAAAAACGATTTTCCACCACCTGCTGCTCCACCACCTAATATCATTTGTGGCAGATTTGTGTTTCCACATGACTCACAAACAGGCTTGTATTGTGGATTCTTTTTTACATCGTATCCGATGAGTTTCTGTGTTATGTGACCACCACATTTGGGGCAATAATCCGGTTGAAGCAATTTCCATAGTTCATATTGCCTTTCTGACGGTCTGAAATCAATTTTAATGTTCTGGGGTGGTCTCAGTTTTGCATAAATTCCCATGTTTAGATATTTGCAGCGGCAATCGTAATGACAGAAACCGCCATGATTATAAGTATGTTGTTTAGAATTATCTTTCTCATAGTCTGGTCTTATATGGAAACAGCACCCAACTTTTTAGGGCTGGATGCTGTTTCGGAAGTGTTCTTATGAAACATGAATTTTAATTTCTCGCTCTTTCTTTAAAATCTCATTCAAGGCATCCGAAGTGGCTCTTGATTCCAGCACCTTGCCTTTTACCTTGTTTTTCCCAACAAGAATGCACCCTGCGCTATCAGTAGCGGTGTTTCCGGGATGTATTAGGATTCCAATAAAATGCGGCACATCATGCAGTCTTGGTAAGACACGTTTGAACCTGGGTGAGTATTCCATCGTAATCTTGTATTCTCCTGATGGGATAGCGGTCTTTGAATAAACCTTTTCCGGGCATTCGCAATTCAATCCTTTAGGCGTGTTCGGACAATGTGCCGGAAGTTCTCTCACCTTGTCTTCCAGAGTATCGCAGAAATATTTTCCGTCAATGTATAAACGCCCGATTGTATAAGTCGCTCCTTTGAAAATTCTTTTCAGTTGCAGTAACATTTTGGTTTCGGTTTAAAAATGAACAATATGTGATTTTGTTTTTAATTAAGAATAGCGATGTCTGGCAGGGTATGTTTTATGAATGTTATACGAATAACTTATATTTACCATATATGCTTTGTTAAATATAAATATTGCGCATTGTAGATATTTTCTACATTTATACCCACACATACACAATATTTTTTTAGTTTTCTGTTTTGTATAGTGTTGTTAATCAGGTGTGTATGACTATTATTTGAAATTTGGCATGTATATTGTATTAAAATGGTAAAGATTGTTTAGAAGTAATTTTAGGTAGAAGAACATAGACATCATTTTTCAAACATCGTGTAAATATTGCTTTATAACATTACTTGGAAATAGTAGAGTATTTGTTTATTCATAATGTGAAAAGGAATTGCTTGTGAAAGCGATTCCTTTTATTAGTTTTGGGTTTTGCATGTTGCTGGGTGCATTGAAAATATGCCAAATCCATATATTGTTGGTTCAAAAGCAAATCAAGAGGAAAGTTTTGTTGTTTGATTTATCAGATAACAATTGATATTAGTATATTCGTATGTCATTTTACAAGCGTAATGTTTTTATACAAACATTGATCGAAAAATTCGGTTTTTATATTTTGCATTGTGAAAAGAACTATCTGTGAAGATCGTTCTTTTCTTATTAATCAATATTTTAATTAGAAAAAGAGGCGGCTAAAACACCGCCTCTCTCTGTATCAGGTTTTCAGAAACATATCCTCTGACCTTTCTTCTAAGTTCCCTCAGACTTTTGCTGTAAGAGGTCGGAATAATGGAACCGTCATAAATATCTCTTGCGTAATACCGTCCTGTTTCTGCGTTCCGAAAAGGAAAACAATATCCGTTTTCCCAACGCCTGTCCCATATTTGCTGTTCCATATTGGACGGCTTATGACTGGATCAATCGGTTAAGCTGTTCCGCTTGTTTGTCCGCTTTGTTTTTAAGTTCTTGAAGAGCGATATTTTCCACAGACAGGCTTTTAATTTTTGCATCGTTTTCTTCCATTTTCTTTGAAACTCCGCTACTGATATTCTTTAGCTTGCTTACCGCATCGGTAAAAAGTTTGGTTGCTTCTGCCAGTTGGCTTGCAAATGACTGAGGTTTTTCGATCTCTTGGGTTTTGGTTCGCCCACTTAATTTTGAAAACATAGTTTTTAGTCTTTGATTTTTATATACTCTGAATATTTGATTTCCACGTATGGATTGTCACTTGAAATAGTCTGGTGTATCGCTTTCACTTTCCATCTCCACCAAAGGAACTTGTGCTTGTATTCGATCCAGAATGCCTGATTAAGAGTAACGGGCAGATTGATTTTCCCCGTCAGCCTGTCGTTCTCAATAATCCCGTTGATTTTCAAATACGGGGTATCCATCCTTACAGCCTTTAAGAAAACTGGAACGGTATCTCTTATCATCACACTGTCCTTTATTTCCGCATCAATGGGAGCGTCCACTTTCACATTGTGTTTCGCTGCCGCTTCCAGATCCTTTATTCTTATCCCCAGTTTCTTTATTTTTTCTTCATCTTCAGCCCTGAACCGTTTGTATTCATCCAAAGACATGGTTAGTGTTTTGATGTCCAGTGCCATCGTTGAAGAATCAGCCTGTATTCGCCGGACTTCCGACATAAGAGCTTCAGTATTGGACTTATAACTGTCTTTTTCTTCGATGAGTCTTTGGCGTGATCTTAGAAGTGAGATTGTGATACCTGAAAGAACAGCGATAATCAAGAAGGAGTATTTATTCATCAGCCTTTGGTATAAACACTCCTTCTTGGGTTATACATCCCACGCAACTGGTAACAAACCCTTCAGGAGCCAGTTGCCAGTTTTTTGCCCATTCCTCCACAACGGTCGTCTTGTGCGGACAATTACCGAATCTTGATTCGACATAGGTATACGGGTGCGTCATTTTGCTATGCTCGTCCGGGAATTGCGCTTTTATCTTCACATCCTCTTTCCACTGTGGCATCCTGATATAACCGGCTTTCTTTTCCTGAAGCATGTAGTAGGCGAGGGGGTAAGGAAGCGCATTGCAGGACATGTATTTCTTCTTTTCGAAATCAGATTGGCTGATCCACCCCATGTGCCCGGATTCATCTTTGATAAGATAGCCTTCTTCCAGCGAATCCTCTTCTTTTCCAAGCATCTTTTTCATAAACTCTTTCTTGGTCATTTTCTCGACCTCGATACATTCTACTCTTACAAATTTTTCCATTGTTATGTAAATTATAAAGTTTTGATTGACTGACTGGGAATGAACCATTCATCTTCTTCTTGAAACGGCTCTGTAAATTCTACAATGTATCCCGGATTCTTTCTTTGCGATTGGTCAAGCGATTCGATGATACGCCCCATTCGACCAATCAATCCTTCCAGTTTTAATTCCCTTAATTCTTTTGAATCAACAATTTCAATTATCTGATTAATCATCGGTTTGTTTATTTAACGTATAGAAGTTCAAACTCATCCTTTCTCCTTTGTCTGATAGAGGGAATCACTTTATTTTTATATCTGCAAAATGAAACGTATTCTTTATAGAAATCCCTGTTTCCGCTTCTTATTTTTCGTATAAGCCGGCTGGCTGGTTTGTTTTTATATCCTAAGATATTATATTCTCCTACATTATAAGCCAACACTCCAAGAATCAAAGAATCCTTTCCATATTTTCTGAACACGCTGCATTTTTGTAGTAGGTCTTTTCTTAGAAGAGAATCAGCAAATTCTTCAGAAATATCGTGATTGAAAGTGTCACTTTTCAATAATCTGTGACCGTATCCGACATAGTATTTGTGTCGCTGGTCATGCCATCCTTCTTTTTGCTTAATCAGTTCTACCGCCATGTCAAATTTGGAAATTTTGTTTTCCATTTTATGTTTTGGAATAGAAGTGGTACTGTTACAAGCCGGCTCTACTGTAATAGAAAAGAAGAACAGGGTCAAAATAAAAACTTTTATCTTCAATATATTATCGGTTTTGGTTATAATTTACTCTGTATATTATCGCATATTTAGTTTGTTATTTTACGGGTTAATTTTTATTATAAACACTCGAAAAAATAACAATAAAAAAAAGAACCACAAAGCAAATGCGGTTCTTTTTGGCGGCTTATCGGGAATTTTTCAAGATTTCCTTAATATCCCTTCTCATCTCTTTTAAATCGTCCTGCATGGACGTAAACTGTTGCATGGTAGCTTCAAATACGGTCTTATCCACCTTGATTGCGTCAATCTTCTGATATTGGTCTTCCAGTCTTAACTCAATACGATCACACCTGTCTGCCAGTGCATCTATTCTGGTCGTGTTATTGAGGTGTTGGATGTACATCGAAATCAGGAAAGAAGCGACAATCGTAAGGGATTTGATATTGTCGCTTATGAAGGCTCTTATTTGTGGCATGGGTCATTCAAGCGTTAGAAGGATTGACAATGCTTTGGAAACGGATTCTATCAGCCTGACCGCCTCTTCCGAATCCCTCAGTCCGTATAATGCCAGAATGATTATGATGGCCATGTAAACATTTTTTTCCGTCCGTTTAGCTTTCGTGCCTTTCTTCTTCTCCATTGTTTTCTTTCTGAGGAACTATAATATTAAAGATGATACCATTGTCGCCACCCCCTTCGATCTTCAGTTTTGCTTCCTGGGCGTGTTTGATCGGGTACAGATCCATCAGTGCTTTTGCCGCATTGACCGCCACGGCCCGAAGTGGAGCCGGGGACAAGTCCATTCCCCATTTGTCCTTGTATTTGGCGGTGGAAGTTTCTTCCATCACCGCTTTGAGAGTTTCGGTAACTTGTAACTTTACAGCGATAGCCTCCGTATCGGTTTGCTGTTGTTCACTTAATTTCTTGATACGTTCCGAGATATGGGGTTTGCCAAGCAGCCGCCTGCTTTTTAGACTGACACCAGAACCGGAATCCTGAAATGCTTCCCTATAGCATTTACAGTGCTGTCCTGCAAATTCCCTCCCACCGTTTATATACAGGTCGCAGAACAGGCTTTCCGCTTTCGTCAGTCCCAGTTCGTTCTTTAGCATCTCGGACGCAGATACCTTATTTTCCTTTTTCATAGAATTGATATTATTAAAGCCCAACATAGAACAGGTAGTGTCATGTCGGGCTTTTATTAAGAATAGGGTGTTTGTTATGTATCGGTTTGTTCTTTTTCACTGGTCACAGCCGCCACCTGTTCTTTTGCTATATCGGGTTTCAGGGAGATAAGTTGCTCCATCAGTGCTTGGTAAAAGACATCGGCCAAAGCATCGGCACAGGCTTCCGCATCTGCCAGCGAGTTGATAAGACGCATATTGAAAGACACATCCAGATCGTATCCGGTAATAGCCGCCATCATCTCGTTTCCGTCATATCCGAGAACCCCGTATCTCATCCTTTCGTCTTTTCTGAACGATACGGTTTCATTTTCTTCCGTCATACATTTAGATTTTAAAGTGTGTTCTTGATTTTTCCTTTTTCTGAAGTCCTGCACCCGTAGATGATCCGTCTGAATTTCTCAGTCGGTTGGAACAGACGATTGCCACGTTAAGAGTAGCGGTAACATCCGCATCCGCATCATGGGCATCGTCCAATTCGATACCGAGCCGTTCTGCCAGCAGTTCCAGTTTGTACGATGTCACTTCCGGATCACCGGCAAATGTGAGCTTGCCCAAGTCTATCGTGTCTACATAATGAGGCTGGAAGTTCCCCCAAAAGTCAGTGATTCCGGCAAAAACCTTGGCAAATTCCTTCAGTTTGCCTCCATAGGCCATAAGTTGCTGAAGGAAACCGCAGTCAAAAACAATGTTCTGCCCGATAAGAAACGGCTTTGCGGTCTTTGATTTGGAAAGGGTGTTTCTTGTGGCGAAATCAATCACGTCACTTGCCACCTGTTCGACATCAACTCCTTTTTCATACAACATATCCATTGAAATATCCGAGTAGGTAAGAGCTGCTTCCTCATATTTCATCAGTTGCCCTTCCTCTTCCTCAATTTCCCTTTTGTTTTTCAGAACCTTCTTTCGTGTCTTGCCCAAAATATCGCTCTTGTGTTTATAGGGGTAGATATAATTCATGTAAGTGTCTATAACCTCCCATGTATCGAGCCGTACCGCTTTCATTGCGATCTGGGTACAAGCTCCGTTTTGTGGGTCTAAATCCCCGGTTTCAAAATCGAGTACAATCCCGACAAAAACGGTCGGTTCGCTTTTTGGTGCTGCCATAATTAAAGTTTTAGTTTATAATTTATTGATTTCACTTAATATTTTATTCTCAAACTCTTCTATTGTCCCATCATTGATGATGATACAATCATAAAAACTATCGTTTATGTGAATACGTCTTTTGTCCCTCGCTAATCTGTCCGGCTCGATCCCTCTTTTAATGAGCGTTTCTTCCGAGCATTTCACTGCGACAGGGACAATGAGGTATCTGTTCCCGAAATCCTTGACAAGACATTCCAGTCCTGCCTCGTCAATTACATAGGTGCAAATTCCACCTTTAGGAACCTGGCTGTGGAGAGCGAAATACTGTTCACCTCCGAATACCGTGTATGCCAGCATATCGTCCCCTTCCGGCACTTGTTCGCTTCCAATAAAGAAATGTTCCACGCCATCGGTTTCACCGGGTCTTTTGCGTCTGGTCGTGTATGACACGATAGTCGGAATGTTCATTTTCTTTCTAAGGAACTCGGCCATATAGGTTTTACCGTTTCCCGATCTTCCAACGATGGCAATAATTACAGGTTTCATTCAGTTTCTCTTTCTATAAGCATGTTGTTTAATTGTATATGGTTAGTAATTCACTTGATTACAATTCTCAGACATTGAACAGCATGGAAGACTTGTATGTCTGCAAGCAATGACAACCGGAATAGTCGCTGTATTTAATTATAGCTGACACGATAATCATTTTGTTCTTTGACTGAATAACTTTATCACGGTTCGCCTTGTAGAAATCATCCCACATCACCAGTTCGATAATATCGTTATTCTGTTGCAGTTTCAGTTTGCAGAAAGTTTTCTTCTCGCCTGTTTTCTTGTCCTGATATTCCACTTCGTCATGTTCCAGAACGGTTGCGCATACGGCTATCCGTTTACCTTCGCTTTCTTTAAGAAAAGCATCCTTGATTGTCATATAGGAAGCTCTTCCCCTTATATGCTGTTTGGCTTCCGAATTGTCATATATTCTCCTGTAATCAACGGAACCGATACCTGATACCTTGATCTGAAGCATTGACCAGAAATAGTGTTTGTCTGTCATGTCGGATGGGAAATCCTCTTCTTTCAGATCAAACCCCAATTCTTTGGCTGCTACACAAAGAATCCTGTATCTTTCCGGAAGCGACTTGACGTTTTCAATCTTATCGAAGCATCCTGCCAGAATAAGGTGTTTCACGTGCCGGGCGTTTATCGGTACTTTTCTTGCTTCTTCCTCGTTATCTGGATCATCCCAGTATTCGTACTTTTTAAGTTTGTACTTGAATATGCGGTGGATGAAATTCTCGATGGATGTAAATGCCCCGTTCTTCTGACGCTCTTCCACTATGTACTCAACGGTCTTGACACCTACCATCTTGATACGGGTAAGCGACCAGAATATCTCGTCATGCTGGTAGTCGGTAAAGAATTGCACATCGGAAACATTAATATCCGGATGCACGATTTTAGCCTTGCTGCATTGTTCCATTTCTGACATGAGGGATGGGATTTCTTTGTCGTCTGCCCACTGGAGGGCGATGGTATAGAAAGCTGAAGGGTAGTTGGCCTTCAGAAACGCTCCCACATAGGCTGTAATGGCGTATGCAGTGGCGTGGCTGTTACAAGTGACAATTCCTTTTGAGGTGACAAACGTATGATACGGATCGTACATTTCAACATCATACACTTCATCATCTTTTAGATATTCAACTGAAACAACCTTTATTGTTTCTACATCCAATCCTTTTTCACTTTGTTTTACTCGTCCTATCTGATAATGGGCTTTTTTATGACAAGAAGCACACAAAGTCTGTAAGTTAGAGAAATTTTCACCGCAATCTGAATGATCTTTATTTATATGATGAACTTCCAGTCTGCAATCTCTTTTACCACAAATTTCGCAATAGTCTTTTTTTAAGTTTTCTCTGTAAAATTTGAATTGTGTGTAATTTGTTTTTCGTTTATAAAACCCTATATGTCCTTTCTTGCTGTTCAGCTCGTAGTGTTCCATGTTTTTATCTGAATGATAACGAGGATCGTTTCTCATGCCTTTGTCTGTAAAACGATAACTGGTGTCTGATTTTATATATCCGGCATTCACATACATTTTGTCCACCCCAACCACAAGTTCATCTGTTCTTTTAATTCCTCTTGCTGTCGGGTGTTTATGGTTGGCTGTCACATCTATAGTTGCTCCATTTTCAAGAGTTATCCGATAAATCGGTTTGATCCCCATGTATCGAATGTCTTTGATGTAGTTTTTTATTAACCTGTCATTCTTGTCTAATGACCATCCGGTGCCGTATCCATTTCTTCTGTATTTCTGACATAGGTATTTGTGTCCGTTTTCTTCAGCCCATTTTGAATCGTGCATGGTTTTGTACATTTCAGCTATCGTTAGGGATTTTTTCCTCCATTTGTACGAAGAATGGTTTCGTATCCAGCAATACACTTGTTAAAAAGATAAGAGCCTCCGGATTCAATCATGTCCCATATCGCTACAGCATCGTCTTTGGGGCATCCTTTGGTCAAAGCTCCTTCCATGAATTTGTCTTTCAAGGCTTTGATTTTATCTACTTTTTTTCGAGATCAGTTTTACCAACTTGACTCCTTCACCCAATGAAAATCCCCCTATTTCCCTTGAAATCTGCGCCAAATCCTCCTGAAAAACCATTTGGCCATAAGTTTCTTTCAGTATATTATATGTTCCCCATAGATATACTGGAGCCGCATCACCCAGTTTGCAGGTTACATACTTGTCCGCAGAACCGGAATCCAATGTAGCCGGACGATACATGGCATTGGCCGCAATCAAATCTTCTATTTTGTTCGGCTTCATGCTCATTAAGAACTTGGTCATGCCGACAGAAGAAAATTGAAAAATATTTTGAGTGTGACCTTCTTTTAAAAGCTGATACACCTTTGGGTCATCTAATCCACTTTGTGTGATACCTTGAAATGTCAGATTTGCATTGTATTTGTCATTACAAATATCAATTGTGGCTTTTATTTTTGATAATTCTTTGATACCCAGACAGTCATTTTTTTAAAAGTCCTTGTTCATCTAATGAATACCCATCCACTTCAGAAACAAGCATTCCATCAACTTTCTTAATAGGAGTAAAGTCAAAGCATTCTAAGTCTTCATCATCTTTCCGGTCAGGTGTAACCAAAAGTGCTGAAGCATGAATAGACGAAGATCGGGGCTGTCCCATCAACCCTCTAATGTCTTCAATGACAAGCGGATATTTGATGATGAAATCACGTATTTTTTTATTTGTGGCAGCTAACTTGAACAAGTCAGTCCAAGTCATTTTATCATCATCGAAAATGGCTGTAATGTAGTTCACTATATTTACTGGAACACGATGCACACGAGCCACATCCTTTAAAACTGCTTTTAGCTTTAATGTAGTAAGCGTACCAGCAGAAAATACACGTTGTTTTTCATTGTGATTGTATCTCTTTTCAATGTACTCCTTGATTTCTTGTCTACGGTCGCTTTGGAAGTCGGTATCCACATCCGGCAACGATCCTCCTGCACCTTGCAAATATCCATTGCCTACAAAACAGTCAATAGTTTTAACCACCTGTTCACTTTTGACAGGCTTAACATTAATAATCCTCATAAATCAGTTTTGGTTATATTTTAATCCGGTTAAAAATCAAATCTCATTCAGGGTAAACAATACATCCCTGTTATCAAATAAAACATCATCGTCAGGTTTCAATTCATCTGCGTAAACGATTATAGGTTCATCTGCCCCATCTCGTTTGACGATTAACTCCGCATCCTTATCTATTTTGTATTTTCTATGATTCTCCAGTTCCACTTCAATGTATTCGGTAGATTCCATGTCATTCCCGATAATTGTAGTGTCGGCTTGATAGAGTCCGGCACGTTCGGGTAGTAGGAATCTCTCGAACAGGAGATTGTACTTGATCGGGTCAATAAGTGTAATTCCAAGAAGATAAAGAACCAAACAACCACCAGCAGAACCACGCCTACAACCGACCAGAATATCGTTTTTCCGTGCATAATTGACCGTATCGTACTGAACCTGCATATAATCCACGTTATTGGTGGATTCAAGCACGTAAATTTCATAATCCAGTTGTTTGCGATATATATCTTCCTTGCCTTTTGGAACGAGTTTCTGAAATCCTTCTTCCAGCAATTCAAGAAACATGGTATGGCGATCTCCGTATTTGGCTTTCTCTTCCGGTGTCATGTCGTATTGCGGCATGAAATTTCGTCCTGTTTCAAATCGTGCCGTAGCTTTTTCCGCTATTTCCACGGTCGGCTGGCACATAAGTTCCAAGAGGGCTTCCGCATCCCATTTCTCAGAATCAAATATAGACTGAAACATTGCCAAATGCTCGTCTATATCCTTGAAATACTGGTCGTCACTCTGGTTGTGAGCCGCCTTTGTTGCAATCTTGTTCAGAATAATCTTGTTCTTCGCATCGTCCTTATCAAGATAGTAGTTGTCACAGATAAGAATCGGCTCCACCTCAAATATTCCCTCGTCCTCCAAGAAAAAGTTATCGAAATAGAACTTGGTGGCATTAAGAATTTCAATATCAATTCTCTCTGCCTTGTATTCGCTTAGATCAACCTGATAGAACATCATATCAAATGTTCTTTCCAGTTCTTTTACGACATTCATGTTCTTTTTCATCCAGTACGAAGAAAGTTTACCGAATACCAATACGTTTCCTTCGCCGTGAGTCAAAAGCTGCGAAAGCGTCAGTACGTTCTCTTCTGAATCCACCATGATTTCCTTTTGAATGCGAAGAAGATTGCGAAGCCCTTTTTGCGATAGGGAATATACCTTCATATCCACTTTCTCATCATAGAACTGTAGAGTGAACGAATAGCCGAATACGTGTTTTATCCCGGCCTTGTCACATTCCTTTTGTAGATTGAAGGTTGCCGCCATCGTATTGCGATCACAGATTCCGATAGCCGTATGACCGAGATATTTGGCTTTCTTGACCCATAAACCCAAATCCCCTGAGCCGTTCAATAATTCATAAGGGGTATGTACTCCCAGGTTGACAAAGGGAATATCGGTCTTTACGGCCTGTCGTTTGCCTATATATTTCAATATGTTGAATTTGAACTCTTCCCTCAAATCATAATAATACCAGTTGTCACCGAACTTGAATGCGACATAATAGATGTCTTCTTCCATCAGAACTGAAGGATCTTCCATGAGATTGAAAGACACTTCATCATCCTTTACCTTAAAGATGGATTTTACACCGCTAAGGTCGGCCAAAAACATTTTGCCGAAGTCCTCGATCTCTATGACTTCGTTGTCTATCATTTTAAATGATATTTTATTGGCATCAAGCCACTCTGTTAATTCTTCCATTGGTTAAAGTGTATTTAATTTAAATTCAATAGGGGAGAGCAAGTTCTGGGAGAAGGTATCGTAGATTTCCCAAAACGACATTTCATCCTAGTCTTTCCCATTCTCTGCGTCAATTTTGGCAATGAATACGTTGAAATATTCATTAAGGGTGCTCGCTGCCTTATTTATAGCTTCCGTTGCATCCGAGTCATACCCAAGCACAACGGTTTTCACTCCTTTGCATTGCAGCTTGTATATCTGTATCTGAGAAATCTTCTTTCCGAAAGTCGCTACAACGGCTACATGAGGGTTGTCATACAACTCCAGTTTCCGTGTCAGGGCAATGACATCGAAGATTCCTTCTACTATGATAACCGTGTCGGTCTCATCTTCAATGACCGCATCGTAGTTGTACAGGAGTTTCACAAAATCGTTTTCTGTCGAGTTCCTGTAGCGCAGAATCCTGTATCCCCCGTTAATCTTTGCCTTGCAGTTATGCCGGTCTATCTCGTCCTTTGACCAGATATGACGGGAAACATAGCCAACGGTATCGCCATCGTCAATGATCGGGAATATCACATAGTCGTTGAACTTGAAATTCAGCCCTCTTGTCGTACCGACCGGAAAATACTCATAATCATCAAAAGTAAAGCCTCTGGATTTCAAGTACGAATTGGTATAACAACGCTTGTAACATTCCGGGAGTTCTATGATGCTTAATGAATCATCAATCTCTTCCTCGCCATCAATGCGGAAAAGGAGCTGGACATCCAGTTTTGCTTCCAGATCGGCAGTAGGAGAGACCATCAGATCCGGTCTTCCGATTGTTTTCAACAGTCCTTCCAGCGTTGTCGTGGAAAAGCCGCAACTGAAACAATGTGACATAAACGGCTTTTTCCGTTCCGTTTTTTTGCCTACATAAATTCCGAACTTATTCTCTTTTCCACAATGGGGACATTTTGGTACAATAAGATTCTTATGGCTTCCATCGAATTTTGCTCCCAGTTCCAGACTTATTTCCTTGATGAGATAATCTTTCTCTGCTTTGGTTAAATCCATGTATACAGTCTTGGTTAAATATTTTAGCTTAATCGGCTATATTGTAGTTACGTAAATTGGTGCAAAAATATTATATTAATTGGTACAAAACAAGAAAATGCCTATAACATTCTTCAGTTATAGACATTTTTACCTCTTTATGAGGCAGACCGGGCTTTCAAGCTCATGGTTCTTCTTGCATCATAGAACACTTCGTTTGCATAGTCAGTGGCAATCTTGAATGTGTCTCCTTTGCTAAAGAATCGGGACTTTGCGATATGCAGACGCATCGTATCCTCTTTTCTTTCCGCTTCGGATTGGTTCAGCGTAATCAGATGGGTAAGTGGTCTGGAAAGCCCCTTTGCTTCAGAACAGTTGTATTCGGTCAGAACATTTTTCTCATCGTTGAGCCAATCCCTGTTCTCGATGGTCGCCTGATAGGTAACGACCATCCAGACATTCTCATCGTTGGCCAAGTCTTTCAAATCGTTTGCCACTGCGATACGTTTCGCACGTTCATGGTCAGCTCCCCAGTTTCTTCCGCTTGAATCGGTAAGCAAGTCCATCGAATCCACAATCACGATGTCGGGATTGTGACCATGTATCTTGAGATATTCGGCAATACCACTCTGAATATCGACGGTTGATACATTGTTGTTGAATCTGGGAAAGGCTCTTACAATAATACTTCCGGTATAGGCTTTCATCTGTTCCTCAAAAATCCTCATTTCCGTATCTGAGATTTTTCCTTTCTCAAAAAGAAACGAGTTCTTGCATATCAAAGCTCCGGAATAAGCATCTACCACTTCTTCCTCAGAACCCTCCAACTGGAAATGAAGCACGTTCAGTCCATCGTCCACCATAGCCCTTACTCCGACATGACGTGCGATATGCGACTTTCCCACGCCCGTACTGGCAAGGAAACAGGTAAGCTGTCCTCTGAGATTTCTTCCATCGTTCAGTTCGTCTATATCGTCAATGAAGAAACGTGTCACCTGTGCAAGCCGTGAGTTCTTGTTCTCATTCTCCCTTTGTCGGTTCTGTAGGAAACGCTGGGTGAATGTCTTGGTAATATCCACGAACTGACTTGCTTTTAGTGTGAACTGACCGAGCCATTCCGCATATTCCATCAGTTTGTTCTGAGCCTTTTCCTGTTCGTTCTGGTTGTATAGCTTTCCGACTTCTACATAAACGGCCTGTAACCGGACGCTTTTGATGTATGATTCCAGCATATCCAATACGGAATCCACTTTTCTGACACCTTCATAGTCCTGAAACGTATTAATCAGTTCCGTGGCATCGTAGTCTCCGGCAAAGGCTTGCAACAAGACCGGGTAGGAAGGCGGTGTCTTGTAGGTCTCATAATGCTTGGCTATGACCTTGTTTATCGCTTGAAAGTATTTATCCGGCAGATATTCTTTGTTCATGTTTTGCACTACTGCGGCACATACGTTGTCATACTTCATTACGCAATAGTATAGCTCAAAAGAGGAAATCTAAACTTAAAGGGTTGGATTTATTTGGTTTCATTTTGATTAAATTCTTCAGTTCTGATTCGATATAGTTCAGGATAAGCTTGCCGGGTTCTTTGTTTACAGGCTTCGGCTTTGACACATTGTTGGCAGGAGACGGAAAACGGAGTCCATAGTAGGGTGGATTGTCCACATATATAGTATCCCACGTCCGTATTCAACGCTCTGGATTTGGTGCTTTCCTCGTACTGGGGAAAGATGAATTTGTATAGCGGATGTTTCCGTCTGTCCGCAATGAGAGCGAGAAGCCTTGCTCTTGGCATTTTATCTCCCAGCCATTTGTCCTCGTAATACTTCCGGTTCTTGTTCGTCTGGATGAAGCATTCCACGGCCTTGCTGCCGAAGTATTGTTTCACACCTCATTTGTCGGTATATCTGGAATCCGTGTTGTATACCCGGTACGCCTACGCAAAAATCAACTAACCTTTCTCTACTAATGGCATCGCCAAAGTCGGCTTCAAGCAAATCCAGACATTTCCCGATGGTTTGCTGATTAACCCCTCCTTCCGGATTTGTGATCTTGAAAGAGGGGTTAATCATACTTTTCATAATAGTAGAGAAAACGAGAATGATATTCTTAATTTGTTCTTTTTTCTCCATCTCGGTTTATCATTTTTCTCATTTTCTTTTTAGCCAGAAACAATCGACTTTTTACGGTCTCTATGTTTCTGGTTTTAAGACTACCGCTTTTATACGTAATGTCCATGATCTCGTGCAATTTGTATCCGGCCTGTTGCAAGAGCAATGCTTCCTTGTAGATCGGTTCCAACGAATCCAATGCTTCCAATACATCATTGTTGTAATACTGCCTGTAATTCTCAACCGACATGCAGTTGGCATTGATCTCATCATCATCCAGTATTGTATCACCTATATCCGAAACTTTCAGATTGTCGGAAAACTTCATGTGTGAACGTTTTGAGTCCGCATCGATGATATATCTTTTGGTCACGATATGAAGCCACGTCTGTATTGACTTTGTAGGATCGTAGGTTTCGATATATTTGAAGAAGTTGGTGAGCACTTCCACATAGTTATCATCGATGTCTTCTGGGTTTGCGGTATACTTGATACACAACTTATATGAAGGTGTGTCAAAATTCTCACCTTCTTTTTTTATGCCCAAAGCCCCGACTTTCACAAGCTGGGGCTTTGTTATAACCTGAAGATTTTGTATCTTTAGGCATAAGAATTTATACTATGGCAAAGATACATTTTCGTCCTTACAATCCCAACCAAACAGTGCTTTTTCCTCAAAGAATAGATGAGGATATTGCAGATAACGATCCGGTGCGCATGGTTGACGCCCTGGTTGAGGGCCTGAATCTTGAAAGTTTCAGGAAGCTATATAAGGGCTGCGGCCGCAGCCCTTACCATCCCCAGATGATGCTCAAGGTCATTCTGTATGCCTACATGAACAACGTCTACTCCTGCCGGAAAATCGAAAAGCTCCTTCATCGTGACATTCATTATATCTGGCTTGCCGGATATGAGAAACCGGATTTCATTACCATCAACCGTTTCCGCAATCGGGTGAAGAAGGAAATCAACGAGGTGTTTACCCAAACCGTACTCCTTCTCTCTTCCAAAGGCTTCATCAGCCTGAACGTGGAATACATTGACGGGACAAAGATTGAATCCAAAGCCAACAAGTATACTTTCGTTTGGCGAAAAACGGTTGAGCGGAACCGAGAGCGCCTGATGAAGAAGATACATGTCCTGCTAGGGCAGATAGACGATGTCATCGCCCAAGAAAAGTATTCGGAAAGTAATGAGGAGGTTGAGTTCACTCCGGCCATGCTGACCGAAATGGCGGGAGAATTACGTCATGCACTGGAACAGGTTCCCGAGCCTTCCACCAAGGAGGAAAAGACTGAGCTGAAAAAGAGACGCAAACAGCTGAAGGAGCTGGAAGAACATAGGGACAAACTGCAGGAATACGACAGTCATCTGGACACGCTGCAAGAGAGGAATTCCTATTCCAAGACGGACAAGGACGCAACTTTCATGAGAATGAAGGAGGATGCCATGCGTAACGGGCAGACGAAGCCCGGTTACAACCTTCAGATCGGCACCGAGAACCAGTTCATCACCGATTTTGCACTCTTCCCGAACCCTACGGATACACTGACCATGATCCCTTTCCTGCAATCTTTTTCAAACAGGTATGACCGGATGGCTCATACGGTGGTTGCCGATTCCGGCTATGGTTCTGAGGAGAACTACCGCTTCATGTCAGAAAACGGCATGGAAGCTTACGTCAAATATAACTATTTCCACATGGAGCAGCGGCCGAGATTCAAACCGGATCCGTTCAAGGCAGAAAACTTCTACTACAATGAAGAACATGACTTTTGCATCTGCCCTATGGGACAAAGGATGCGGAGGATAGGTACTAGACATGTGAAAACCGCATCCGGATATGTCAGCGAAAATGCCAGGTACAGAGCCGTCAGATGTGAAGGCTGTCCGCTAAGATGCCGTTGTTTTAAAGCAAAAGGAAACAGGACGATAGAACTGAATCACAGGCTCAGAAAATACAGGCAAAAAGCCAAAGAGCAGCTCTGCTCCGAGGAAGGGCTGAAACACAGAGGACAGAGATGCATAGAACCGGAAGCCGTGTTCGGACAAATGAAAAACAATATGAATTACAAACGTTTCCGCCATTTTGGAAAGGATAAGGTCTTCATGGACTTTTCCTTCTTTGCCATTGCCTTCAATATAAAAAAGATATGTGCAAAAATGGCTAAAGAAGGTATGGATTGG